>Ga0302325_10026458_pt1 | contig 12045 bp, 7 predicted proteins | sample Palsa_T0_2_FD_201948 | JGI IMG/M metagenome (GOLD analysis project Ga0302325, IMG submission 201948) | Peat permafrost microbial communities from Stordalen Mire near Abisko, Sweden - Palsa_T0_2 | ecosystem: Environmental > Terrestrial > Soil > Palsa > Peat permafrost | place: Sweden: Abisko...
CAGGTAGGTCTGTCGCGAAGGCGGCCCAGCGGTTGGGTCGGGGGGAGGCGGCGGGGCACATGATCCGTCTGGGCGCGATAGCGGCGGCGGCGCTGATGCTAGCGACCGCTCCCGTCGGCGAGGGGCATGCGGCGCCTGCCGTCCAACCGCCTGTGGCCCAGCCGATCGACGCCTATCTGCCGCGATTTCAGCAACTGAAGCGCGTGTCCGATTGGGTCGGTCTCGAGAGCGCCGCGCGCGACGCTCTGACGGCCCTGCGGTCCGGGACGACCGCCTCGCCGGCGGACATGGCGACGGCGAGCGTGTGGCTGGCCGACGCCGTCAGGGGCCAGGGCCGGTATCCGGAGGCGGAGGCCCTCTATCGCCAAGCCCTGGCCGCGCGCGGGAAGGCCCTGGGCCCGCGCCATCCGGACACCGCGCTGGTCATGGAAGACCTTGCCGTCGCCCTGTTGTTCGAGGGCCGATACAATGAGGCGGAATCCCTGCTGCGCCCGGCCCTGGCCGTCGACGAGAAGGCCCTGGGGCCCGAAGACGTCGCCGTCGCCCGCTGCGAGAACAGCCTGGCCAGGCTTCTGCGGCTCGAGGGGCGCTACGCCGAGGCCGAGCCGCACTTCCGCCGCGCCCTGGCGATCCGCGAGAAGACCCTGGGCCCCGAGCATCCCGACACGGCCACCAGCCTCAACAACCTCGGCAACATGCTCTGGTCCGAGGGCCGGCTGGCGGAAGCCGAGCCGCTCTTCCGGCGGGCCCTGGCGATCCGCGAGAAGGTTCTGGGGCCCGACAACCCCAGCACCGCCCTGGCCGTCAACGGCCTGGCCGCGGTGCTCAACGACGAGGGCCGCTATGCCGAGGCCGAACCCCTCTATCGCCGCGCCCTGGCGACCACCGAAAAGGTCGACGGGCCGGACCATCCCGACACGGCCATGGTCCTGACCGACCTCGGCAGCCTGTTGTGGGACGAGGGCCGCCATGACGAGGTGGAGCCGCTGATGCGGCGGGCGCTGGCGATCCGCCAAAAGGCCCTTGGACAGGACCACCCGGACACGGCGATGAGCGTCAACAATCTCGCCTTCGTGCTCGAGGCCCAGGGCCGCCACGCGGACGCCGAGGCGCTCTACCGCCAGGCCCTGGCCATCGACGAGAAGGCGCTGGGCCCCTGGCACACCGACACCGCCCTGGTGATGCGCAGCATCGGCGAACTGCTCGAGGACCAAAACCGGCCCGGCGAGGCCGAACCCCAGTTTCGCGACGCGGCGCGGATCTACGACAAGGCCCTGGGTCCGGATCATCCGGACACCGCCGACGCGCACCAGAGCCTCGGCCTGACCGAGGAGGAACAGTCGAAGTTCGCCGAGGCCGCGGCCGACTATCGGCGCGCCTGCGCGCTGCGGTCGTCCCTCGCGGCGGCCCAGGGGCAGATCGGCGAAGCGGCGACCAACGCCAAGGTGCGGTCGAGCCGGTGCTCGACGCGGCTGGCGCTGTCCCTGTGGGGCTGGTCGGGCCTCGGCGGCGGCAAGGCGGCGAGCGAGCGCCCGGAGGCCCTGAAGCGCGAGGCGTTCGTCACCGCCCAGCGGGCGGCGCTGTCGGCCGCCGGAGAGGCCATGGCGCGGTCGGCGGCGCTGGCGGCGGCCGGCAGCGCCGGCGTGGGGAGCGAGGCGGCCGCCTATGAGGCCGCGCTGGTGGAACGCGACCGCCTGGACCAGGAGTTCGCCAAGGCGGCCAGCGAGGCCGGCGAAGGCGGGGTCGAGCACCGGGCGCGGCTCGCCAAGGCGCGCGACGACGCCCTGGCCCGGATCGCCGCCCTGTCGGGGGAACTGAAAGCCAAGGCGCCCCGCTATTGGGATTTCCGCGCGCCGCAACCGATCGATGTCGCCGCCCTGCAGACCACCAGCGGTCCCGACGCGGCCCTGCTGGGCGACGGTGAAGCCCTGCTGGTGTTCATGGTTCCCCCCGGCAAGGACCAGGGCCTGGTGTTCGCGGTCAGCAAGACCAAGGCCGACTGGGCGCGCATCTCGATGACCGGAGACGAGCTGGAGGCTCGCGTCGCCGCGGTGCGCAAGCCGATCGAACGGCGCTACACGGCCTTCAATCGCAAGGCCGCGTTCGATCTCTACCAGGCCCTGCTCGGCGATCCGGCCATCCAGGGCGTGATCAAGGACAAGCCGCTGCTGCTGATGGTGCCGGCCGGGCCGCTGACCAGCCTGCCGCCCGGCCTGCTGGTGACCGCGCCCCCGGAGGGCGGGACGGCTGGAGACGCCGACCAGAATGTGCTGCGGGCCACCCCCTGGCTGCTGCGCTCGAAGGCCGTCGCCCTGCTGCCGGCGGTGTCCAGCCTGCGCACCCTGCGCCAGCTGACCCCGGCCGACCGCGCCGTGACGTCCGACCCGCTGCTGGCCTTCGCCGATCCGGATTTCGGCGGCGGCGAGGAGGCCCCGATCGGCGCCACCGCCGACGCCGCCCCACTGACGCCGCGCGGCGCCGCCGCCTATTACCAGGACGGGCACCCCATGCGCGCCGCCCTCAGCGGACTGCCGCGCCTGCCGGGAACGCGCGTCGAGGGCGAGGCGCTGGAAGCGGCGCTCGGCGGCCGGCCGGGCAGCCTGCTGACCGGGGCCCAGGCCTCCAAGGCCGAACTGATGGCGCGCAACGCCGACGGGCGCCTGGCCCAGGTGCGGGTGCTGGAATTCGCCACCCACGGCCTGGTGGCCGGCGCCGCCAGCTGGCTGGCCGAGCCGGCCCTGGCCCTGGCCGCCGGCCCGAAGCCCGAGGACGAACTGCTGCTGGCGTCCGAGGCCTCGACCCTGAGGCTCAACGCCGACTGGGTGCTGCTGTCGGCGTGCAACACCGCCAGTCCGGACGCGCCGGAGGCCGAGGGGATCTCGGGGCTGTCGCGGGCCTTCTTCTTCGCCGGCGCCCGCACCCTGCTGGTGTCGCACTGGCCGGTGCGGGACGACGTCGCCTCCCGCCTGATCCCCGCCATCCTACTGGCCCAGCGCGACACGCGGGGCCTCGGCCGCGCCGAGGCGCTACGGCGAGCGTCCCTGGCCATCCTCGACGATCCCACGCTGCACGGGGCCAACCCGTCGGCCTGGGCGCCGTTCTCCCTGATCGGCGAGGCGGAACGGTAGCCTCCGGATCCGCGGCGTGGCGCAATGTCGCGGCGGCGGTGACATGGACATGTCCGACTTCGGAACGTACGAACCGGTTGGGCGCCGGTCGCGCCGAGGAGGCTCGATGCGCGCGACCCTGATCGTGGCGGCCCTGGGGTGGCTCGCCGTGGGCGCCGCCGCCTCCGCGCAGGTGACGGGCCTCGTCACTCAGAGCACCGCGCAACTGCAGTTCAACCCCGGGGTCGACTTCGGCGTCAACGGCGCGCTCACCTATGTCGGCCAGAACGAAGCGGGGCTGGTGTACGATGGCGGCCTTTCGACGGCCAACTACCAGGTCTCGACCGTCCTGGCGCCGAACAATATCCAGTTCGCCAACGGCGCCACCGCCTCGGGCCTCTACGCCTATTCGACCACCACCACCTCGATCGCCGTGAGCTTCACCAACAACGGCGCGGTCGCGGTGGTACCGCAGCTACAATCGACGATCCTGCCGGGAGGGTTCGGCTTCTATGTCGGCGACACCAGCGGTTGCCAGATCTTTTCCACCGCCAGCTGTCCCCAGGTCACGCCCGCATCGGGGCTCGGCTTCAAGGACCTGACGCCCAATCCCGACGGGCCGGGCGACAACGACCTGGCGGCCGCGTCGTTCACCTTCACCATTTCGGACAACAGCTCCACCATCGAGAGCCTCGGCGCCGCGCTTATCCTGGAATACAACGCCGCCGATCCCGGTTCGCCCATCGTCGAACCCGAGCTGACGGGATTCGCTTCGTCACTCGTCGATTTCGGGCGGGTGACGCCCGCGGGCAGCAGCTCGGCGATCGGCTACCAATGGGCCCAGACCGGCCTGACGGTCAATTTCCCCTCCGGATTGCTGGCGGCCGGGGCCAGCGACACGCTGAACTACACCACGGTGGTGAACACCTTTGCGCTGGCGAACTGCGACGCCGCCTGCGGCATCGTCTCCTACGGCGGCTTTGGCGATCCCATCGGCAAGAGCGTCGGGGCGGGGGAAAATGTCGTTCGCCCAGACGCGGTCAGCGCGATCGGCGGCGTCAACTACGGGAAGTTCGAGTTCGGCCTGCCGACCTTCAGCGGACACGTGCTGTCGTTCATCGGCTCCGCCGTTCCCGAGCCGGCCAGCTGGGGGCTCATGCTGCTGGGGATAGGCCTGGTCGGAGCGCGCCTGCGACGCCGGCCCGCCGCCGCCTCAGCCTGAGACCGACGAAGCCGACTCCAAAGAGCGTCAGCGCCCAGGTTCCCGGTTCGGGGACCGCCGAAGTCAGGGGCAAGGACGGCAACAGCGTATTGGAGACCGGCACGGAGAGCATGCCGGTATTGCTGTCGAAGGTGGGCAGGCCGATCGAGAAGCGGGAGAAGGCGACGCCGTTTATGCCGGGGTCGTCCGGCGAGCCTGCTTCGCCAGCGGACCCAATGCCGTCTCCCCCGGTGCCGACACTCTTTCCCAGCGGATCGCCGAAGCCGGCGAAGGCGAAGAGTTGCGGCTGGCAGAGGACGCCCGAACCGCAAAGTACGTTGGTGGCGTTGCCGTCGGTGAAGGACGAGACCGTGGTGTCATAGGTGATCTTGCGGCTCTGGCCGGGTTGCAACGGTCCGCCCGGCAAGGTCAGCAGAATGCTGGTGGCGCTCCATTGATAGCCGATCTCGTTGGTGCTGCCGCTCGGGGTCACCAGCGCGAAGCCGTTCAGGGTCGAGCCGTTGCCAGTGAGGGAGACGATCGGCCCGTGGCTGAATTGGCCCGCCGTCACGGGCGGGGTTATCGTCAGAGCCTCGGCGAGGCTCTCGATGGTGGTCTTGCCGCTGGCGATATCGACGGCAAACGAGGCCCCGGCCATATAGGGGTCGCCGCTGTTGTTGCCAAAACCGGAAAAGTCGATATTCGGCTGGCTGATCGAGGTATTGATGTCACCGATCGCCGTGCCGTTGGAGTCGAGGCTGTAGGCCGTGTAGAACCCAAAACCGCCCGGCGTGACCATCGAGGAAATCTGCGGCGTCACCGCGCGGGTTCCATTGTTGGTCAAGGTGATCGTCAGCCTGGTGGTGGAGGTCACGGCGGAGGATCGGCCCTCGGCCGAGGCGTTGTTGCCGAAGGTGATGTCGTTCGGCGTCAGGTTGGTCACCACCTGATAGTTGCCGGCCTCATTGTTCGCGGCATTGGCGATCTGGCTGGCGGAATTGTGGCCGCCTTTGGTCGTCGCGACCCCGTTCAGGGTGACCGTCGTCGTCCCGCCCGTGACGATCGCGGTCACCTGCGCCGAGGCGGCAGACGCAAAAGCCAGCAGCGCGCACGCCAACCCAGACTTTGCCAATTGCATGGCGCATCCCCGCAGCCTAGTCACCAAGCTTTTGACACAGTATCCCTCGGAACGGCTCTGTCGAGCCCTATCGCTGGTCCAGGGTAGGCGTACGGTTCATTGACCTGTCGCCGCCATTCGAGTGACCCGGGAGTGAACTGATGAAGCGCCTTTTGGGCGTCGCCATACTGGCGGCGGCGGTCCTTGGTCTCGCCACGGCGTCGCGCGCGGGGCCGGTTGGTGAGCGTCACCTGGTGACGACCGACGCAACGGCGGCCCTGCGCGACGCCCAGCACCGCCCGCAGGTGCGGGTGACCGTCTGGTATCCGGCCGCCGAGGGCGCCGTCGAACAGCGGATCGACCTTGGTCCTCCGGGCCGCCCGCTGTTCCTTGTCGGCGCCGTCGCCCAGGACGCGGCGTTCGCCGACGATCGGCGAAGGCCGGTGATCCTGTTCTCGCATGGCTTCGGCGGCGCGGCGCGGATGATGGGATGGTTCGGCACGGCCCTGGCGCGCGACGGCTATGTGGTGGTGGCGGTCGATCATCCCGGCAACAACGGGATCGACAAGATGACCGCGGCCGGCGCCATCCTGACCTGGGACCGGGTCCAGGACCTGCGCGCGGCGCTGGGGGCGGCGGCGGCCGACGGAGCGATCGGGCCGCACCTCGACCTCGGTCGCATCGGCGTTTCGGGCTTCTCGGCCGGCGGCTTCACCGCCCTGGTCAGCGTCGGCGCCAAGGTCGACATGCGGCGCTTCCAGGCCTTCTGCCGGCAGAGCCCCACCGACGGGGTCTGCGCGCCGCAGAAGGAGTTCGCGCTCAGCCAGGAAGACGCCGAACGCGCGCTGGCCGCGCCCGACCTCGCCGCCGAGGCCGCCCACGCCGGCGACGACCACACGATCCCTAGCGTGCGCGCCGCCTTCGCCATCGCCCCGGCCATCGTCCAGGCGCTGCCGCCGGACGGCCTGGCGCGGATCGAGGCGCCGGTGGCCATCATTCTCGGCGACGCCGATCCGGTGGCGCCGCCCGCCACCAACGGCCTGGTCGCCGCCAAAGCCATTCCGCACGCCGAGCTGAAGGTGCTGCCCGGCGTCGGCCATTACGATTTCCTGAGCACCTGCACGGCGGCCGGCGTCGCGGCCGTGCCGCTGTGCGCGGCGATCAAGGTCCCGCAGGATCCGACGCATCAGGCCGCCATCGACATGGCTCTGGGTTTCTTCACCAAGACGCTGGGCGCGCCCTGAGCCGGGTCGCGGTCGTACGCCGGGGCAATGTGGCGGCGCCAGGGTGAGGCTACTGGTACCCGGCCGACGACGTCGACGACGCGGACTACACCTGGGAGCCCTACGACCCGACCTACTGATCGGCTCTTTTGAGGGCCGATCCGGGCGGCCCGGCCGGGTGGCCCGGATCGTGAACGGGTGACGACGCGGGGCTCTTCGGTGGGGCGCGCGGACGGGCCCAGGGCCGTGGTTTGCAAGCGCGCGGACCTCGCCTAACATCCCGCCATGCCGATCACGCCCGAAGAGTTGACTCCGGACGAGAAGGCCCTCGTCGCGGCGTGGACCGCGGGCGGGACTTTTTCGCCCATGGGCTTGCCGATCGTCAGGGCGGCGCTGTTGCGCGCACTGCTGGCCGGGGAACGGCCGGAGTGGAGCCTGCCGCCGGGCCCCGCGAGGCTGGCCGGCGTGAGGGTGACCGACGCGCTGGCGCTGGACGGCGTGAAGAAGAAACCGGACGGCGGGACGATCCCCCAGTTCGAGGCGGTCGGGTGCGTGTTCGCGCGGCGACTGACCCTGAACGATGCGGCGATCGACGGCCTGTGGCTGCGGGGCTGCGAACTGGTCGGGATCGACGCCGCGCGCGTGACGCTCGACGGCCGGCTCGATCTCAGCGGCTCGCATGTGACGGCCGAGGGCGACGCGCTGCTGACGGCCCGGATCGGCGCGCTGTCGTTCGACGGCGCCAGGATCAGAGGCGACATCGTCCTGGACCCGCATGACGGACGGCGCTTCGAAGCGATCGGCGCGGTGCATTTCATCGGCGCGGAGATCGACGGCCAGTTTTCGGCGAAAGGCGCGTCGATGAACAACCCGGAGGCCAGCAAGGCGGCGCCGGGGACCGACGAAGGGCAGGCGCTGGACTGCAGCCGCGCCACCATCAAGGTCGGGGTGTACCTGGATCCGGCCGACAGTCAGCGTTTCGAGTCCGAAGGCGAAGTCCGGTTGATCGGAGCCGAGATCGGCGGCCAGCTCTCGGTCACCGGCGCCTCGATGAAAAACGTCGGCGGGTTCACCCTGCTCTGCGAGAACCTCAGGGTCGGCGGCCACGTCTTCCTGAACACCGACGACAAGACCCAGCTGCGGTTCGCGTCGGAAGGTGAAGTTCGCCTGCTGGGCGCGCAGATCGGCGGCCAGTTCTCGGCCAACGGGGCGTCGCTGAAGAATCAGGACGGGTTCGCGCTGACCTGCGACCAGGCCCGGATCGCCGGCGGCGTCTTCCTCAATGTGGACGACAAGAGCCAGCAGCGATTCGAGGCGGAAGGCGAAGTTCGCTTTCTGGGGGCCGACATCGGCGGCCCGCTGTCGGCTAACGGGGCGTCCATGCAAAAGCCGGGCGGGTTCGCGCTGAACTGCGACAACGTGCGGATCGCCGGCGGCGTGTTCCTGAACGTGGACGAGAAGAGCCAGCTGCGGTTCTCGTCAAAGGGCGCCTTGCGGTTCATCCTCGCCAATGTCGCCGGCGGCTTCGAGGCCAGCGGCGCGCTGATGGTCAATCCCGCCGACGAAACCACCCTGACGGGAGGCGTCGCGGGCGTGGCGCTGGAATGCAGCAACGCCACCATCGGGGGCAATGTCTTCCTGACCCCCGGCGGCAAGACACGCGGCCTGCGGTTCGACTCGACCGGCGCGGTTCAGTTCCTGAACGCCAACATCGGCGGCGGGTTTGGGGCCAACGGGGCGTCGATGCGCAACCCGATGTTCAAGGACGGGATCGAAGGGCCGCCGCTTTCCCCGGCGCTCAACTGCGCCAACGCGGCGATTAAGGGCGACGTGGTCCTCGATACGGACGACGCTTATCGGTTCGAGGCGACCGGCAGCGTAATCTTCAACAGCGCCGCGATCGGCAAGACCTTTTCGGCGCTGGGCGCCCGGCTCGACGGCTGTGGGGTCGACGCTCTCAACCTGAGCAACGCGGTGGTCGACGGTTCGGTCAAGATCGACAAGACCCCGGACAAGGACGATCTGGTCGAACTGACCGGATGCCTGCGGCTCGAAGGCGCGACGATCCACAAGGATCTGCGCATCGCCAACGTCAGGACGTCGCCAAGCGCGATCGCCGGGGCGTGGACGACCGACGGCGTCGTGGAGAAGCCGACGTGCTTCCATTTCCGACAGCTCACCGTCAACGGCCGGATGGATCTGAGCCGCATCCTGGCCCCAGGCGACAACGCCGCGCCGCCGGCCGGCCGCTATCTGCTGAACGGCGCGACCGTCGGCAGACTGGTCTACGACCGGGACAACGTCTGGCCGCAAGCGGGACAATTGTATGTCGATAGTTTTACATACAACAATATCGAGTTTCGCGTGGCGAATGTTCCCATCAATCGAACCGACGACAACGCCGTCGACGACTATCTCGCCTGGCTCGATATTCAGCTGCCGAGGGACATCAAGAACGAAGATTTCAAGCCGCAACCCTACGAGCAGTTGGCGGCCGTGCTGCGCGCGCAGGGCCGCCCCGGGGACGCCGACAAGGTGGCCATCAAGAAGCGCGATCTGGCGATCCGCTACAGTTCGCGGCCGTGGTGGTCGCAGCTGTCGGAAAGAAGCCTGCGCCTGGTGTCCGGCTATGGCTATCGCCCCGGCAGGGCGCTCGTCAGCACCCTGATTCTGTGGGGAGTCGGTATCGCGCTGGTCTGGGGCGGCGTGATGACCGACGTCATCGAGCTCAAGAGCGAACACCCCGACCGGCCGCGGGCGGTGATCAACTATGTCGGGCCGGGACCAGGGCCCCATGGCCTGGTGCTGGAGCACGTCTGGAAGTCCACGCCCGGCGGTTGCCCCAACCTGGCCATTCCCGTCTACGCCCTCGAACTGATGGCGCCGATCCCGAACCTGGGGCAGATCGCCGACTGCCGGATGGAAGGCCGCGGCCTGGTGGGCGGCGTCACGCAGGCCTCGCGCGCCCTCTACCAGATCCTCGGCGCGATCATGGTGGCGATCCTGGGCGTCACCATGACCGGCCTGATCCGGAAAGACTGACGTCTTCGGCCAGGGAGGGCGTCAGGGCGCCTGGAGCACGTGGACGTAGCAGACCGCGCCCACGCCGACCATGTGGGCGAGGCCCGTCCGGGCGTTTGGTTGCTGGCGGTCGCCGGCTTCGCCGCGCAGCTGGCGGGTGACCTCGGCGATCTGGCCGACGCCGGTGGGGCCGATCGGGTGGCCCATGGCGATCAGCCCGCCGGAGGGGCTGACCGCGCAGCGCCCGCCGATGGCGAACTCGCCGTCCTTGAGCCGGGGCACGGCCTGGCCGTCGGGGCACAGGCCCATGGCCTCGACGTATTCCACCTCCTCGACCGTGAAGGCGTCGTGCAGCTCGACGACATCCAGCTCGCCCGGCGACACCCGCGCCTCGGCCAGGGCGATGGCCGCCGTCTCCTGGGTCAGCATGGCGTCGTAGCGGGTGGCGTCGTCATAGACCCGCTGGCTGCGACCGGCCGATGAGGCCACGCGCACGGCGCGGTCGAGGCCGATCCCGTGGCGGCGCAGGCCCTCTTCCGAGGCGACGATCACCGCCGCCGCGCCCTCGCCGACCGGAGTGCATTGCAGCGAGGTGAAGGCGCCGGCGATCTTCTTGCCGCCGAGGATCTCGTCCAGGCTGCGAACCTTCTGATGCTGGGCGAGGGGGTTCTTCGAGCCGTTGAGGTGGTTCTTCACCGCCACCAGGGCGATGTCCTCGACCGTCGCGCCGGTGCGGTGGGCGTAGGCGTCGGCCAGCAGGGCGAAGTGGGTGAACGGGGCGATGGCGTCGTCGGCCAGGCTGCCGATGCGGGCCAGGGATTCGGCCCGGCCGACGGGCATGGGCTTGTCGACGCCGACCACCAGCGAGATGTCGGCGATCCCGGCGGCGACCTCGATGCAGGCGTGGCGGAAGGCGGCCGAGCCGGAGGCCGAGGCGTTCTCCACGTGGACGATCGGCAGGCCGCTGGCGCCCAGATGGCGCAGCATCGCCCGGCCCGGCGCCATCGGCAGCAGCGCCTTGGCGAAATAGGCCGACTCCACCGCCAGCCAGGCCAGGCCCGCGTCGGCCAGGGCCGCGCGCACGGCGGTCAGGCCGAGGTCGACATAGGGTGTGTCGGAGAGGAACTGGTAGCGGTGGAAGCCGATGCCGGCGACGTAGACGGGGCGCAGGTCGGCCAGGGTGGCGGTCATGGCTCAGGCCTCCCGGACAAATCGCAAATCGAGCCGCGGCGCGCCTTCGGCGTCCACGCACGGCGCGAGCGCGGTCGTCATCCGCTCGCCCGGATGCGGGACATCGCCGCCGTCCTCAATCAATGCGCGAACGACGGGGCCGTCGTCGAGGGCGACCGCGCCGACGGTGAACGGCGCCTGGCGGGTCTTGCCGGCGTGCAGGTGCACCCGGGCCGCGGCCAGCAGGGCGCCGGCGCCGGAGAGGTCGCGCGGCGCCAGGTCCAGACCGCCGCAGCGCTCGCAGCCGTAACGCTGCAGCGGAAAGAACACATAGCCGCACGCCGCGCAGACGCCGCCGAGCAGCGCCGGATGATTCGCCACGCCGGCGGCGCCCTCGGCGCGATAGAGGTCCGGTTTCAGAAGCGGCGGCGTCGCCATGGGCGTTCCCTCGTCGAATTATCGGTTGACCCGGAGACAAACATGTCATTTGCTTGCTGACAAGCAAATTTTAGGCGAGGGACTTGACGCGTGACGACGGCCCAGATCGAGCGGCGATCGCATGCGGCGCGGCGGGACGAGGCCGAGCAGCGACTGCTGGCCGCCGCCGTGCGGCTGGTCGCCGAGCAGGGGCTGGAGCGGCTGACTCTGGCCGGCGTCGGCGAGGCGGCGGGGTATAGCCGCGGCCTGCCGGCCCACTACTTCGGCGGCAAGGCCGGGCTGATCGTCGCCCTGGCGCGGCATCTGGTCGACAGCTTCGGGCGGGCGCTGGAGCGGACCGAGCGGCATCGTCCGGGCTTGGCCCGCCTACTGGGCGCGGCGGCATTTTATCTCGACAGCGCGGCGAGGGACCCGGCCGCCAGCCGCGCCCTGTTCGTGCTGCTGGGCGAGGCGCTGAGCAACCCCCTGATCCGCGACCAGATCGCCGCGCTCAACGCCCGCAGCGCCAAGGGCTTCGAGTTCAATCTGCGTGCCGCCATGGCCGCCGGCGAGGTTCGCCCCGAGATCGACGCGGCGGCCGAGGGTTTCCTCGTACTGTCGGCCCTTCGCGGCGCGGTCGGTCAATGGCTGCTGGCGCCGGCTGCCATCGATCTTACCGCCGTGCGCGACGAGTTCGTCGCCGCCCTGCAAAGGAGCCTCGCCGCATGACCGACCCGCAACCGGGCAGCCTGGAATACTGGGCCAAGCAAAAGCCCGACGACCCCGCGG
>Ga0302325_10026459_pt1 | contig 12044 bp, 8 predicted proteins | sample Palsa_T0_2_FD_201948 | JGI IMG/M metagenome (GOLD analysis project Ga0302325, IMG submission 201948) | Peat permafrost microbial communities from Stordalen Mire near Abisko, Sweden - Palsa_T0_2 | ecosystem: Environmental > Terrestrial > Soil > Palsa > Peat permafrost | place: Sweden: Abisko...
GCGAGGTCTGCCTCGGTCGCGAGGACGACGACCTCGCTGCGCTGCCTCACGGCCCGACGGACGACGCTCATCCCGCCTCGCTCGCGAGCAGCGCCGTGACGGTCGGCAGGGTCGTATCGAAGATCGGGTCGCGGCCGACCGCCGTCGTCGCGCGCTCGACGAGCGACATGATGTCGACTGCTTGCAACGGCGCGCACCATTCCCGGTTCGCCTTCGTGCCCGAGATGGAGAGGCACGCGACGCTTGCGTCCTCGCTCACCTCGGCCGTGTACGTCGAGTCGGCGCTGGTCAGCGCGACGCGCAGGACCCGGCGCGGCTCGCCGCGCTGCGCGACCGTGAACGGGATCGGCCGGCCGGTCCTCGAGACGAACGTGCGCGCATCGCGCACGTCCCAGGAAAGCCGGCTCGCCAGCCATCCGGCCAAATAGAGCGCCTCCGCACGGGAGCCCGCGTCGACGTCGAGGCGTTCGATCGAAAATATATCTTCGAACAGGGCAGGGTCGTCGAAGAACTGGGCGATCATGTCCTGCCACGGCGCCAACCGCAGGTAGGCCATATCGCGTACGATCGCGCGCGGGTGCGCGTGCATGAACGCCACGGCGTCGCCGATCGCCCCCTCGCCGCGTCCCGGCCCCGACGAGTCAACGACCACGGCGGAGGCGAGCTCGCCCAAGGCCGCGAGCGGCGTCGCCGGATCCATCGCCGCGGAGGCCCACCACAGGACGGTGTGCGTGTGGGCGAGGCTGAGGTCGTGCACCACGCTGCGGACGACCGGCGCCTCGACCCCGCCCACCGCGAGGTCGACGCGTTGGCTCACGATCGTCGCTTGGTCGGAGCCACGCGAGGTCGTCGCGACGTCGGCGCCCCCGTCCGTTTTCGTAGCATCCAGGACGATCATGCGCGACGGGTGCTTGTCGGCCAGGCGCGCCGCCCGGTCGAGCACCCAATCGCGGTGCGTGGCGTCGTCGACGTACGCGATCAGGTTCAGCGTGGCGACGCTGGGGCTGGCGTGCTCGCCGCTCGCCGAGGCGCCCGAGCGCCGCAGCTCGCCGAGGATTGCTGCCACGTCGCGGATCGAGGCCGCATGGACGGTCATATGCGTCGCCACTCCCTGCCCTCGGCGGCGAGAAGCTGGTCCGACGACGGCGGTCCCTCGCTGCCTGCGGCGTAGTTTGGAAAATCCGTCGCGACGGTGGATTGCCAGTGCTCGAGGATCGGCGTCACCGCCTCCCACGCGATCTCCACGGCGTCCCAGCGCGTGAAGAGGGTCGCGTCCCCGCGCATCGCGTCGCCGATGAGCCGCTCGTACGCGGGTGCGGAGACGACCCCAAACCCGGTCCCGTAGTTGAAGTCCATGGTGACGGCGCGGATGTGCATCTTCGGACCGGGGACCTTCGCGTTGAACCGGATCTGCACGCCCTCTTCAGGCTGGATCTTCATGACGAGCGTGTTGTTGTCGAGGGACTCGCCGGCTTCGCCGAACAGGCGATGCGGGATCTGGCGGAAGCGCACGGCGATCTCGGAGTTCTTGCGCGCCAGACGCTTACCGCTGCGCAGGTAGAAGGGGACGTCAGCCCAACGCCAATTGTCGATTGCGAAGCGCACCGCGGCATAGGTTTCCGTGTTGGAACGCGGATCGACCGCCGGCTCCTCGCGATAGCCCGGCACCGGCTTTCCCTCGATCACGCCGGGGCCGTACTGCCCGCGGGCCGTCATCGAGGGCACGTCGCCGGGCGCGATGGCGCGCACCGCGGAGAGCACCTTGAACTTCTCATCGCGGATGCTGTCCGCGTTCGAGGAGACCGGCGGCTCCATCGCCACCAGCGCGAGGAGATTCATCACGTGGTTCTGGATCATGTCGCGCAGGGCGCCGGCGTTCTCGTAGTAGCCGCCGCGCAACTCGACCCCGACCGTCTCCGCGGCCGTGATCTGGACGCAGTCGACGTAGCGCCGATTCCAAATCGGCTCGAAGATCACGTTGGCAAAGCGCAGGGCCATGATGTCCTGCACCGGCTCCTTGCCCAAGTAGTGATCGATCCGGTAGACGTGCTTCTCCTCGAAGACCTTCGTGATCTCGTCCTGGAGCGCTCGCGCCGAGGCCAAGTCCGTCCCGAACGGCTTCTCGACGATGATCCGGGACCAGCCCTTGCCGCCCTGGTGCGGGCCGAGGCCCGCCGCGTCGAGTCCGGCGACGATCTTGGGGAAGACCGATGGCGGCGTCGAGAGATAGAACAAACGATTGCCCGCGGTGCCGAGCTCCGCATCGTTCTTCTCGATTTGGCGACGCAGCTTTTCGTAGCACGCCGGGTCGTCGAAGTCGCCGGTGACGTAGCTCAGGTGGCGCGCGAAGTCGCTCCAGAGCGGGTCGCGCGCTGGGCCCGACCGCGAGTACGTGTCGATCGAACGCTTGACGTTGTCGCGGAAGCTGTCGTCGGTTTCCTCCGTCCGCGAGAAGCCGACGACTCCGAAGCTCGGCGGAAGGATGTCGCCGAGGCGCAAGTTGTAGATCGCCGGGAAAAGCATGCGGTTCGCGAGGTCGCCGCTCGCGCCGAAGAAGACGATCGTGCAGGGGTCCGTGATCCGGTTCGATTCGAGACCGGCGCGCAGCGGGTTCGCGCGCCCGCTCGCGCCATCCGCTCCGGGGCGCGCGACCGTGGTGACGCCGTCGCTCACGCGCTGATGCCCGTCCCCGCGGCCGCCGCCGGCGCTTCCGCCTTGACGGCGTGCCCGCCGAACTCGTTCCGGAGCGCCGCAATGACCTTCGCACTGAACGATTCTTCTTGGCGCGAGACGAACCGCGAGATCAGCGACATCGTGATGACGGGCGCGGGCACGTTCTCGTCGATCGCCGCCTGCACCGTCCAGCGACCCTCGCCGCTATCGTCGACGTATCCGCGGATGCGCGCGAGCGTGGGGTCGGCACGAAGCGCCAGTTCGGCGAGCTCGAGCAGCCACGAGCGTACGACGCTCCCGTGCAGCCATAATTCGGCGAGTTGGTGCAGATCGTACTTGAACTGCGACTTCTCGAGGATCTCGAAGCCCTCGCCGTACGCGGCGAGCATACCGTACTCGATGCCGTTGTGGACCATCTTCGAGAAATGTCCCGAGCCGCTCGGCCCGACGTATGCGTATCCGTCCGGCGGCCCCAACGTCACGAAGATCGGCTCGGCGCGGCGCACGGCCGCCTCGTCGCCCCCCACCATGAGGCAGTAGCCGTTCTCGAGTCCCCATACGCCGCCGCTCGTGCCGGCATCGACGAAGTCGATGCCGTGTTGCTTGGCGCGGTCGGCTCTGGCCATCGAATCCTTGTAGTTCGAGTTACCGCCGTCGACGATCGTGTCGCCGGCCGAGAGGAGGTCGAGGAGCGTGCCGACGGTCTCGTCCGTCGGCGCGCCGGACGGCACCATGATCCACACCACGCGCGGCGCGGCGAGCTTCGCGACGAGGTCTGCGAGCGAGGCGGATGAAACGGCGCCGCCCGCCGCTGCCAGCGCGACGGCATCCCCGCTGCGATCGTAGACGACCACGCCGTGCCCCCCGCGAAGCAGGCGCGTCGTCATGTTCGCGCCCATCCGGCCGAGGCCGATCATTCCGAGTTGCATCAGGCTCCTTCGTTCGTTTGGGTGTGGTCGCGCTACGCGGTCGCGGCGACCGCGTCGTCGACGGCGTCCCGCAGCGCTTCGAGTGCGGCCGCGAGCGGTCCGGTGAGGTGGAGGCGCAGGCCGCGGCGCTTGCGCGTGTCGAGCGACTCGAAATCGCCGAGCGCCTGCGCACGCTCGAGCGGGCGGAAGCCCACCATTCCGGGGATGGGCAGGTCGAACGGCGCATCGGCGGTCAGCTGCAGGAACACTCCGGTCGGCGGGCCGCCCTTGTGGAGCTGCCCGGTCGAATGCAGGAAGCGCGGACCGAAACCGACGGTCGTCGCCACCTTGCGCGCGTCGCGAATCGCGAGGCGCGTCTCGCGCAGCCGAAGCTCGTGTGCATCGTTCATGGCGATGTACGCCGTGATCGCAACGTAGTCGCCCGCCGTCACCTGCGCGAGCACTGCCCCGATTGCGGACGACAGATCCGCGCCGAAGTCCAACTCCTTCGATCCGGAGAGCGGAATGACCCGGACGGCATCGGTTTCGAGGATCGCCGCCGGCTCGTTCAATTCCCCGGTCTTCGCGAAGTCGGCGAGGAGCCGCTTCGTGTTGTCCTTCGACTCCTGGACGTTCGGCTGGTCGAAGGCGTCGATGCCGAGCACGGCGCCGGCCGCCGCGGTCGCGATCTCCCAGAGCGCGAACTGCGTTCCGATGTCGTACACGTCGCGCATCGCCAAGCGGATCACGGGATGTCCGGCCGCTTCGAGCAGCTGGAGCCGCGTTTCGATCGCCGCGCCGTCCATGTCGCCGGTGACGTGCTCCTCGGGCAGGCCGGCGCCGACGAAGACGAAGACGCGGTCCTCTCCGTAGTGCTCCGGCACGCCGAGCGGCTCGCCTTCGATCGGCACGATGCCGGTGCCCGACTTTCCGGTGCTCTCCGCGATCAGCTGCTCGCACCACGTTCCGAACGACTCGACGAGTGGATGCGCGACGATCGTGAGCTTGTCGCGCCCGGCCTTGGCGAGCGAGCCGATGGCCGCGCCGAACCGGACGGCGTCGGCGGAAGCGACGGGCGTGGAGCTCCCGTTTGCGTGCAGGGCGCCGATCCCGCGATCGAGCAGGCGCTCCACGTCGTACCCGGCGATTGCGGCGGGCACCATGCCGAAATACGACAACGCCGAGTACCGTCCGCCGATGTTGGGATCGTTGCGGAACACCCGCCGGAACCCGTTCGCGAGCGCCTCGGATTCCAGCGGCGTGCCGGGGTCGGTGATCGCGACGAAGTGCTTCCCGGCTTCCGCGACGCCGACCGTCTTGGCGACGCGGTCGAAGAAGTACCGGAAGAACGCCTCCGGCTCGGTCGTCGTGCCGCTCTTCGACGAGACGATGAACAGGGTGCGCTCGATGTCGAGGGAATCGTCCAACGCCTTGACCTGCACCGGATCGCTCGAGTCGAGCACGTGCAGCCGCGGGAACCGCGGAACGTGCCCGAACGTGCGCGACAGGACGTCGGGCGCGAGCGAACTGCCGCCCATCCCCAGCACGACCGCATGGGTGAAGAGTGCCGCGGCCTCGCGCGCGAACGCCACGAGTTCACCGGACGTCTCGCGGACGCGCTCGGGAAAGTCGAGCCAGCCGAGGGCGTGCTCGATGATGGCCTCGTGCTGCGGGTCGGCCGACCACGGGGCCGGGTCCTTCCGCCACAGCTTCTGGAGGAAATTCGCGCTTCCGAGCGCCGCCAACGCCGCGTCGGGGTCGGCCTTGGCCGTTCCCACGTGCACCGCGACATTCTCGGCGCCGCCGCGCGCGAGCTGCTGCTGCTTCTGGGCGATCGCTGCCAGCATCGCGTCATACGAATCGGCAAATGACTTCACGCCGTCGAGCTGCAGCTTGTGCGTGACGTCGTACATCGAGATCTGCGCCTTGGCGAGCGCCTCGAGCGTCGCGTGCGCCGCCACGACGCCTTGCTCCACGGTACCGGCGACGATCTTACCGCGCGCCATCAGGGCGTCGAGCGTCGCGGGCGGCACCGTGTTCACGGTGTGCGGTCCCACCACGCTCTCCACGTACATCAGCTCGGGATACGCCGGGTTCTTCGTGCTCGTGCTCGCCCACAGCGGCCGTTGAACGTTCGCGCCCTTAGCGCGCAGCGGCGCGAAGGCGTCCCCCGCGAACTGGCGCTTGAAGCGTTCGTACGTCACCTTCAGGTTCGCGACGCCCGCCTTGCCGAGCAGGTCCTCGAGCGGCTCTCCCTTGGCGATTTTCTCACCCAGGAGCTTGTCGACGGCCGTATCGATGCGGCTCACGAAAACGCTCGCGACGGACGCGATCCGATCGACGGGCAGGCCCGCCGCGACGCGGCGCTGGATGCCCGCAACGTAGGCGCTCGCCTGAGCATCGTACGATTCGAGCGAGAAGAGGAGCGTCACGTTCACGTTCAGGCCGGCTGCGATGGCTTCGGTGATGGCCGGCACTCCGGCTGGGGTGCCGGGAATCTTGATCATCACGTTGGGGCGATCGACCTCGGCCCAGAGCCGCTTCGCGGCCGCGATCGTTCCCGCGGTATCGTTGGCGAGCAGCGGCGACACCTCGAGGCTGACGAAGCCGTCTGCGCCCCCGGTCGCGTCGTACAGCGCGCGAAACTCGTCGCACGCGCTGCGAATGTCGGCAATCGCGAGCGCTTCGAACACCGCATTCGGGTCCGGTTCGCTGAGGAGCGTGCGTAGCTGCTCGTCGTAATCGTTTCCGCCGCCGATCGCCTTTTCGAAGATCGTGGGGTTTGAGGTCATGCCGCGCAGACCGAGCTCGACGAGTTTGCGCAGCTCGCCCGACGCGAACATGTTTCGGCGAATGTAGTCGAGCCAGATGCTTTGCCCGGATTCGGCCAGCGCTTGCAGTTGGGTGTTCACGTGTCGCTCCCGAAGGAAAGTGAGGGACGAAGGGTGCTCACGTCGTGGCGAGCAGGCCGGATGCGACGTCGGCGACGCGCGCGGGCGTGAAGCCGAAGGCCTCGGCCAGCGCCGGCGCGGGGGCCGACGCACCGAAGTGGTCGATGCCGACGGCGACGCCGAGATCGCCGATCCATCGCTCCCACCCAAGCGTCGCGCCGGCCTCGATGGAGACGCGCGCGCGCACGGACGGCGGAATGACGCTGTCGCGGTACGCTCGATCCTGCGCGGAGAAGTACTCCCAGCACGGCATCGACACGACGCGCGCGGTCGTGCCGCGGTCCGCCAGGATCTTCGCCGCATCGAGGGCCAGCGAGACTTCGGAACCGGTGGCGATCAGCACGACGTCGGGCCGCTCGCCGCCGGCATCGTGGAGCACGTAGGCACCGCGGGACACGGCCGCGTCGCGTTCTCCGAGGAATGGCAGCTTCTGCCGCGAGAGGACGAGGGCGACGGGTTGGTCCGGCGACGCGATCGCACACTTCCACGCCTCCAGCGTCTCGGCGGCGTCGGCGGGGCGGATCACCGCGAGGTTCGGCGTGGCGCGCAGCGACGCGAGCTGTTCGATCGGCTGGTGCGTGGGGCCGTCTTCACCCAGGAACACGGAATCGTGCGTGTAGACCTCGACGACGCGCAGCTTGCTGAGCGCAGCAAGGCGCACCGCCGGTTTCATGTAGTCGACGAAGTTGAAGAACGTTGCCGTGAACGGAAGCAGCGCGCCGTGCAGCGCGATCCCGTTCGCCACCGCTCCCATCGCGTGCTCGCGGACACCGAAGTGGATGTTGCGGCCGGCATAGTTCCCCGGCTCGAAGTCGCCGAATCCCTTGAGGTACGTCTTGGTCGACGGATCGAGGTCGGCGGACCCGCCGATCAATTCGGGAAGCCCGGCCGCGATCGCGTTCATGACCGTGCCGCCGGCATCGCGGGTCGCTACGCTGCCGTTCTCCGCGGTGAACGTCGGCCACGCCAACCCTTCGGGCAGGCGACCCGAGCGCATGCGCCCCAGCTGTGCGGCGAGATCCGGATTCGCCTGGGTCCAGCGCGCGTAGCGGTCGTCCCAGTCCGCGTGGAGCTTCGTCCCCGTCGCGCCGGCGGCGCGCCACCAGGCGAGCGTGTCGTCCGGGACATAGAACGCCGGCTCCACCGGCCAACCGAGCTTTTCCTTGGTCTTGGCGACGTTCTCCGGACCCAGCGGTTCGCCGTGCGCTTGGTACGTATCTTGGCGCGGCGACCCGTAGCCGATGTGGGTGCGGATGAGCACGAGCGACGGCCGCGTGGTTTCCGCGCAGGCGGCCGTGATCGCTGCATCGATGGCCGCGACGTCGTTCCCGTGCTCGACATCGATCGTTTGCGTGTGCCACCCGTATGCGGCGTAGCGCGCGGCGACGTCTTCCGTGAACGTCACCGCCGTGGGCGCGGCGAGCGAAATCTTGTTGTCGTCATAGAGGACCACGAGCTTGCCCAGGCCGAGGTGCCCCGCCAGCGACGCTGCTTCAGCCGATACGCCTTCCATCAGGTCGCCGTCGCCGGCGATCACGTAGGTGCGGTGGTCGACGATGTGCTCGAGGCGATTGTAGGCTGCCGCGAGGTGTGCCTCGGCGATGGCGAACCCGACGGCGTTGGAGACGCCCTGCCCCAGGGGACCCGTCGTTGCCTCGACGCCCGGCGTGTGATGCACTTCCGGATGTCCGGGCGTCGCGCTCCCGAGCTGGCGAAACGCTTTGAGGTCGTCAAGGCTCACACCGTACCCGGTGAGGTACAGGAGCGCGTAGAGCAGCATCGATCCGTGTCCGGCGCTCAGGATGAAGCGGTCGCGGTCGAACCAGTGCGGGTCATTCGGGTCGTAGCGCAGGTGGCGCGTGAACAGGGTGTACGCCATCGCCGCGGCGCCGAGCGGCATTCCCGGGTGTCCAGAATTTGCTTTCTGGACCGCGTCGACCGCAAGAAACCGAATTGCGTCGATGCGTCGTTCGTCGTCGGCCGTATTGGGCACCAGGACCTCTTTCGTGGGCGGAGGTGGAGGGTTCGCCGGATGGGGCGTCGTTCCCGACCCCGCGGAGGAGTTCGAGAGTATTCGTTCCCAAGACGCGGCGTATGGACGTTGCCGACCTGGAAGCGCGCATCGAAGCGCTCGCACGAGATCCGTCGGGGCTGCGGGCCGCACCCGGCGCCGCCGTGGACGACGTGATCGCGGCGCTCGACGAAGGTACGCTGCGGGTCTGCGAACCCGCCGGCTCCTCGTGGGTCACCCATGCTTGGGTGAAGCAGGCGATCCTCCTCTACTTCCGGCGCATGGATTCGGTGCCGATCGCCGCACCCATGGGCGGGTCGGCGCTCGAGTTCCGCGGTGACGCCCCGTCGTACTACGATAAGCTGCCGACGAAGCGCAACTACGCCGCGGCCGGCGCTCGCTGCGTGCCGCCCGGGGTCGCGCGCTACGGGGCCTTTCTCGGCCGCGGCGTCATCCTGATGCCGGGGTTCGTCAACATCGGCGCGTACGTCGACGACGGGACGATGGTGGATACGTGGGCGACCGTCGGGTCGTGCGCGCAGATCGGAAAGAACGTGCATCTTTCCGGCGGCGTCGGCATCGGCGGCGTCCTCGAGCCGCCGCAGGCGCAGCCGGTCATCGTCGAGGACGGGGCGTTCGTCGGCTCGCGCTGCATCGTCGTCGAAGGCGTCCGCGTGGGCGCGGAGGCGGTGCTCGGTGCGGGCGTCGTCTTGACCGCATCGACGCCGATCGTCGACGTGCGCGGACCGGTTCCTTCGATCGGCCGCGGCGAGATCGCACCGCGCAGCGTCGTGATTCCGGGAACGATGCCCAAGCGTTTCCCGGCTGGGGAGTTCGGGACGCCGTGCGCGCTCGTCATCGGCGAGCGGTCCGCGGCGACCGACCGGAAGACGTCGCTGGAGCAGGCGCTGCGCGACTACGGGGTCGCGGTGTGAACCCGCTCGTCGCGTCCAGCGCCGGCTCGACCATCCGCGCCCTGCACGCGCGGCGGCGCCCGACCTCGATCAATCTCGGAATCGGCGAACCGACGCTGATGCCCGATGTCGCCCCGTTCGAGCGCGCGACGCGCTGGGTTGCCGAGCACGGCTGCCGGTACTCGACGAACGCCGGCGACGCCGATCTGCGCGAAGCGATCGCCGCGCACTATGCGTATCCGGGGCTCGATCACGCGGACAACGTGTGCGTCACCACCGGGTCGCAAGAGGCAGTGTACGTCGCGATGAAGGCGCTGCTCGATCCCGCGACCGACGAGATGCTGCTCGTCGAGCCGGCGTTCCCGGTCTACGCAAAGGTCGCGCAGATCGAGGGCATTTCGCTGCGCCGCGTGACGCTCGGGGCGACCGACGACTTCGCGTTCGACGCCGAGCAGATCGTTGCGGCGCTGGGGCCGCGCACGCGGCTCATCGTCCTCTGCTCTCCCTGCAACCCCACGGGGCGCGTCATCTCGCGGGCGGCGGTCGACCGCATCGTGGCGGTGCTCGCCGCGCGCGGCGGTCCGCCCGTGTACGTGCTGCACGACGAGATCTATCGCGAGCAGCTCTACGTCGACGACATGGGCGAATTCGGGCGGCGCTACCCGTATACGATCGCGATCAACTCCCTCTCGAAGAGCAACGCGCTCACCGGCCTGCGCATCGGTTGGGTGATCGGACCGGCGGACGTCATGCCCGAGATCGTCAAGATGCATGGCTGGGTGACGTCGTGCGCGAGCACGTTCGCGCAGCGGGTCGCTTTCGACGTGTTCGAGCACGATGCGCTCGGCGCGCAGCTCTCCTGGTACCGGGGGCAGCGCGCCGCCGCGCGCGACCTTGCTGCCGATGCCGGGCTGCGGTTCGTCGATCCGGACGGTGCGTTCTACCTGTGCGTCGAGGTGGGCGCGCGCGACTCACTCGCATTCTGCAACGTGCTGCTCGACGAGCGCGACGTCGTCGCGGTGCCGGGGAACATCTTTGCCGCGACCCTCGAAGGCTGGATTCGGACGAGCTTCGTCGCGCCGCCCGACACGCTGCGCGAAGGCCTACGGCGCATCGCCGCGCTTGCCAAGCAGCACGTCGCGCTGCCCTAGCCGCGCGGCGGTCCGATCCACACGGTCTGGACGTTGACGAACTCGCGGATGCCGAACGCGGCAAGCTCGCGGCCGTACCCACTGCGCTTGACGCCGCCGAACGGCAGGCGTGGATCCGACGCGGTCATCCCGTTGATGAACACGGCGCCCGACTCGAGCCGCGCCGCGATGGCCTGCGCGCGCCGCAGGTCGCGCGTCCAGAGGTTTCCGCCGAGGCCGTACGGCGAGGCGTTGGCGAGCGCGACGGCGTGCTCGGCGTCCCTCGCGCGAATCACGGCGGCGGCCGGACCGAACGTCTCCTCGGCGAACAGCGGCATCGCGTCCGTGACGCCCGTGACGATGGTGGGTGCATAGTAGGCGCCTGGGCCTTCGATCGGCGCGCCTCCGAGCACGACGTGCCCGCCCATCGCAACGGTGCGGCGAACCTGATCGTCTAGCGCGTCGCGCAGGTCGAGGCGCGCGAGCGGTCCCATCTGCGTCGCGCGATCGAGCGGATCGCCGACGCGCAGCGTCCGCGCCCGTGCGACGAACTCGTCGACGAACGCGTCGTGCACGGCGTCCTCGACGATGAAACGCTTCGCGGCGATGCAGCTCTGGCCCGCGTTCTGGAAGCGGGCCTTCACGGCCACGGCAGCCGCAGCGGCGACGTCCGCATCCGCGAGCACGATGAACGCGTCGGAGCCGCCCAGTTCGAGCACGGTCTTCTTGAGGTGGCGGCCGGCCGTCGCTGCGACGTGACTCCCCGCCGCCTCGCTGCCGGTGAGCGTCACCGCCGCGACGCGCGGGTCGGCGACGACGGATTCCATGTCGCCGCTCGGAACGACCAGCGTCGTGAACGCGCCGCGCACGAGCCCGCTCGCTTCGAAGACGCGTTCGATCTCGAGCGCGCACTCGGTGACGTTGGCGGCGTGCTTGAGCACGGCCACGTTCCCGGCCATCAGCGCCGGAGCCGCGAAGCGGAACACCTGCCAGAACGGGAAGTTCCACGGCATGATCGCGAGGATCGCGCCGAGCGGGCGGAAAGCCACGTAGCTTCGGGTGGCGCTCGAGGGTGCGTCTTCGTCGGCGAGATACGTTGCCGCATGCTCCGCGTAGAACTCGCAGTTCCACGCGCACTTTTCTACCTCGGCCTCCGACTCGACGATCGTCTTGCCCATCTCGAGCGTCGCGATCCGCGCGATGCGCGCCGTGTGTTCGCGCAGGTACGCCGCCGCGCGGCGCAGGGGGATGGCACGCTCCTGCAGCGTCGCGGCGTGCCACGTGGAGAACGCCGCACGTGCATGATCCAGCGCGGCGTCGACCGCGGCTCGGTCGTGGATGGCGTGGACGGCGAGCACGTCGCCGGTGGCCGGATTGCGGGTCTCGATGGTCGTCGCTGCGATGGTGCTCATGCGTGCGCCTACGGCGGGTCGCCGCTCCGCACCCGCTAGAACGCC
>Ga0302325_10026460_pt1 | contig 12044 bp, 8 predicted proteins | sample Palsa_T0_2_FD_201948 | JGI IMG/M metagenome (GOLD analysis project Ga0302325, IMG submission 201948) | Peat permafrost microbial communities from Stordalen Mire near Abisko, Sweden - Palsa_T0_2 | ecosystem: Environmental > Terrestrial > Soil > Palsa > Peat permafrost | place: Sweden: Abisko...
ATCCCGGCCACGTCGAAGAGCGCCTTGCCGTCGGTTCCGAGATCCTGCAGCTCGCCGATGCAGTCGGCGACGCCGAGCTGAGGGCGATGGCTCATAATGTCAGGTTCCAGTGTCTGATCGAGCTCGGCGAGATCGCTGCGGCAGATCGGGAACTCGCCGGTCTTGATATCCTCACGGCGCAGCTGCGAAGGCCTTACTTCCGTTATGTCGCGCTGCTGCGGGCGTTCGCCCGGTCCCAGCTGGCAGGCGACCTCGACCAGGCAGAGCAGCTGGCAGCCGACGCGTTCGAGCTCGGAAGCACCGGAGTGGAGTCGGATGCGCTTACCAACTTCGGGATACAGCTCTATGCCGTGCGCTACTACCAGGGTCGGCTGGGCGAGCTGGTGGAGGCTTGCGCCGACTACGCCGCACGGTACCCGGACATCGTGAGCTGGCGCCTCGCCCTGGCGCTTGCCCACGTGCACAACGGCGCACTCGCCGCTGCCCGATCCGAGTTCGAAGTCGCGGCCGAGGCGGGCTTTGACCAGATTCCCATCGACAACGTGTGGGGAACCACGATCCCGCTGGCCACTGAAGTCTGCGCGGCAATCGGAGACACGGAGCGGGCGGCGCAGCTGTACGATCTGCTGAGCCGGTACCAGGGTTGTTTCCTGGTGGTCACAACGAGCATCGCCTGCCACGGTGCCGTTGACCGTTTCCTCGGGCTGGCCGCAAGAGCCATGGGCGAACTCGATATCGCCCTGCTGCATTTCCAGGCTGCGCTCGCAGCCAACCGGCGGATAGGCGCCGCAGTCATTTCCGCGCGCACCGCGATTGACTACGCCGCGACCCTGCTGCTCCGCGGTCGCGGGGGCGACCGGAACCTAGCGCGATCACTGATCGCTGATGCAAGGACCACGACCAGCCGCCTGGCGCTCGCGAGCCTGGACCGGGAGCTCGACGAGCTCGAGCAAGCCGCCGGTCTTTAATCCCGTATCGCTGCGTGCTGAGCGAGTCACCGTCCGGCGACAGCCCCGCCCGGGCAGCCTGCGCTCCTGCCCGCGGGGCCGAGGCGCCCATCTTCCGAACCAACCGACTCGGTGTAACTGTTTTGGGTGCTGTCGGAAACCCTGTGGTTGAGTCGAGCGTCGCCGACACCGGCCAGCTTTCAGACAGGCGCGTACGGGGAGACATCCGATCCATCACGGCGGCAGATGCTCGATGCGTCGTCTCGTGCAACCCCGGGCGGACGACCGCTGGCGGGGAAGTCCGGGGTCTCCTCGTTGAACGCCTCGGCCTGCAGGAAAAGCTCACCACCGGGCCCAGGAGGACAACCTGCTGGAAAGGCGCGCTGGTCTCCGCGCTGGTGACGCCCGAGGATCCGGCCATGAAGCCGCTGGTCTAAGGAGCAGCGAACGCCGCGCCCCAGCAATTCTGGTGGTCGCCCTCTGCCGGCTGCGCATGCAGATCGCCTTCGCTCGGCTGTGGATGATCATCTCGGCAAAGGGCTGGGATTGGCGTCGAATCCAAAACCAAGATCCTCCACCGGGCAGCTAGCAGAACCTTGAAGTCTTTGGCACACCTTGCCGCCGGAGTCGTCGTCGGACTCGTGATCCCGACCTCAGCCCGCCAATCCAAGGAATCGAGGCTAACGTCCCGTCGTTTCCTCGACGGCCATAAGCGGTACCTGTACTTGAAGCTGGGCCGTCGCTTCGCTGGCACCCCAGAAGTCTGGGGTTTCGTCATCCGCGGTAGCTCCGATCTCCACTAGCAATGCGTATCTGTGACCGGCTGTCAGCGGAAACTCGACCTGTATCGGACCGAACCACTGCACATCGAAATCTGGATTGGCGGCATCGACAGGAACGGCGAGGTCGTGAGCCTCGTACCAGGCCGTGCCGTCCTGCCAGATGGTGTGCTGGAAGGTACCGGACAGACTATCGAATGGGCTGCGCGTAACGTCTATCACGGACGCTGTCAGCGTGCCGGTGGTGTGCGCGGTGTATCCCCAGGACTCCTCGTGGTAGTGGAAGCCGTACCGAACGAGTGGCCGGAATAGCCCTGTCGGCATGTCAGATATCGGCCGATAGAGGCCGAAAAGTCCAGCTGACACGCTGCCGCTTCCGCCCTCCGGACCGACAAAGATTTCTTCGAAGCCCATTGCAGCATCGGCGATCCCTCCGATCGAACCAGAGCCGCTTGTGATGATCTCCAGATCGAAGAAAGGTGGGACGAAGATGGATTCAATTGAGCCTGCGGTGATTCGCGGCTCTTCCTTCTGGAATTTGGGGCGCCGAAGTTTACGCGTGGCGGTCGGCAGCCTCGATCGCTCCTTGAACGCCTCAAGCGACTTCTGTCGCTCTTCCGGCCCGATCATTTGGCGGAAAGGATCAGTGATGGCTCTGGTAAGGCGACTCTGCTCCAGGAAGTTGCTTTGCTGTGCATGGAACCTGCGGGACGCATCGGCCTTCCGCGCGGCGAAGAAGGTCTTGAGTTCGCTCTTCGTCAGCGGCTCGACTTTCTGAATCGACTCTACCCGGTGCCGGGCTACCTCTAGATCCTGCTTCTGCCCTGGCATCGCAAACCCCTCCTAAACCTAACATCCGGCGCATCAGAGGACGCGCTTCGGGACGACCGAAATCACGTAACTCCTCTTGAAGGACAACCGCGGCGGACCGTCTTGTCAAGCTTTCTTGGTGCGCCAGAAATGGCTGCGCACGCCGCGACGCGGCAGACCGCGGTACGACACCCGGCTGCGCGGGCGGTGGCTTGATGGAGTGCTCGCGCTTGTGATCGCTAGCTGGGCGGTGGTGGAAGGGACGGCATGCTGGGCCGGGAGATCGTGCACTGCGTATCCAAGCCAGAGGCGCGCAGCGCTGAGCGTTCCTGCGTCGACCTAGCGCGTGACGACCGGAGAACATGGCGCGACCCCGCCGCTGAGCAGCACGACACCGGGCCGCGGGCCCCCCGCGGCCCACGCTCAGCGTGCCGGGCACGTGGCCGTGCGGCAGCTGGATTGGCGGACTTGGTACGACTTACCGGGTCAACACCTCTCCTGGTGGCGGCAGCCCGCCACCCGGCTGACGCCCGCCGGGCATGGCCGGTCTGGATAGCGCGGACCTGCCGCAAGCCGCACCGCACTAGCCGCGGCCGGTACGCGCTCACGGCCAGTCCGCAGGATCCTGGCGACCACCTCCCGGCCGGTCGCCAGCGGTGACCACGCCGATAGGCCCGGGCAGCGGGGGGCCAGCGAATCCCCGGCTAGCGCCGGCGCGCGGCAGGCTGGCAGCCTGGTGCGATGCAACCTGAATCTGCGGACCATCCCAAGGCCCGCCGGGTGTCGACAGCGCGGACGAAGCTGCTCGCATCGCTGGCTGCCGGGGTGGCCGCAGGCACGGCCGCTGCGGTCGCCGGCGCAGGCCGGGCAGCCCCGCTGATCGGCTGGGACATCCTCGCGCTGGTCTTCGGCGTGTGGGTGTGGTCCACCGTGTGGCGGCTCGACGCGGAATCCACCTCGCGCCATGCCCGGCGCGAGGACCCCAGCAGTCACCTCGCTGATGTAGTGCTGCTCGGCGCGGCGATCGCCAGCCTGATCGCCGTGGCAATAGTGCTGGCCGGGGCTGGTCATTCCAGCGGAATTGCGCAGTACCTGCAGGCAGCGCTGGCGCTGATGTCCGTCTTCGTGTCCTGGGCCCTCATCCATACCGTGTTCACGCTGAGATACGCGCGCCTGTACTACGCCGGGCACGCCGGCGGAGTCAACTTCAACCAGACCGCCCGCCCGGACTACGGCGACTTCGCCTACCTGTCCTTCACGATCGGCATGACCTTCCAGGTCTCCGACACCAACCTCCAGTCCAGCCAGATACGCCGGACCGCGCTGCGGCACGCATGGCTGTCGTTCCCCATGGGCGCAGTCATCATCGCCACGACGATCAACGTCGTGGCCGGGCTGGCCAGATGACAGCGTCCGGCCAGCGCCCTTGCGCACGCCACCCAGGAAGACACTGTCAAGACCGCCAAAGAGCGTTCCGTCCCTGTTCACTCCGTAAGTCGATGATCCGGTCCGGACACCACACCGCTGGCGTGCCTCAGCGCAGAGCAGGTGTCGCGACAGGTGCACCAGCGCGGTCGGCGGTCCGCCGGACCGCTGCGAATTGCCCGATCTAACGAGCCTCCCAGCAGACGTGGTTTCGGCCCAGGGCCGGACCCGCTGCGCGCGCGAGGGTCTGCAGGTCAGCGTTCGCTGGCCGCATCGCCGGGGGCCTCTGCTGCGCTCGGGCCCGGATCTCCCGGAACGGCCAGCCCCACGCCTTCGCCGGTCTCCCGTACCACCTGCTCGGTATGGGCAGCGTCGGGATTGCGTGCGCTCTGGTCGCCTACCGGAACTCCGGGCAGGTCGGCGCCCTTCTCTACATCGAATGCCAGTCCGTCCGGCCGCTCCGTATCCTCAGACGGCGTGACAGCCGCGCTCTTCATTGTGTTCTGAGTCGAGTCAGCGCTCGCCCGGTTCCGCTCGGCCATGGATCTCAGCCCCTCTCGTCTAGACCGCTGGACTACCCGCCGGCAACGGCGCAAGGCGCTGACCGGTTCCCGGTCTCAACCTGGCGGATTCGCTACGGCCGCGAAGCGACATCGGCAGCTAGCGGCGCCCGGCGCGGCCGGCCTGGCGGCGGGAGTACTAGTTGTCGCGCCCTGATGCGGCGTCGCGGAGCTTGTCGGCGGCCGCGACGGCCGGTCCGGTGGCTTTGAGCACCGCAGGGCTGGGCGGCGTGTGCGGGTGCGGCCGGGTAGGCCCTGCCTGTGTTGCGCTGGCGATTTCCGCGCCGAGCCGGTTGGCGTCATCGGCCGGGAGAGCTGCCCTGAAGGCCGGCCAGACCTGCTGCTCCTCGTAGGCGATGTGCGCGCGGGCGGCATGAGCGAACTTGGTCATCAGCGGAGTGAACTGCGGGTCGCCGGGGGCCATCCCGTCCAGCTCGGCGAGCACCTTCTTGCCCTCGGTTTCCTGCTCGATGCCGCCGGCTGCGAGGGAGTCCCCGTCGCTGACCTTCTCCCGGACGGCGGGCCAGAAATACTGCTCCTCGGCGGCCTCGTGCTGCGACACGGCGCTGATCAGGGTGTCGGCGAGCGCGCCGCCTTCTTCCCGCAGCTGCGCCGGTGCGCCCATCATCGCTTGCATCCGGTCCAGCATCTGCTCCGTCGCGCGGTGGGCAGTCCCGAGCACCTCGAACACGTCAGGCATTGCTTCCTCCTTTACCACCAGGCAGATCGCCGGGAGAAGAATCCTCCCGGGCGTTCCCGGGCGTTCCCGGCCCTAACTTCCTCCGGCCCGTCCCGTGCACCCAAAAAAAGAACTCCGGGCCCGGTCGAGCACTCGCAGATGAGTGCGCCTACCTGGGTCCAGAGCTAAACCACGATCATACGCGCCTTCTCATCTCGCGCACAGGGCAGCGCTCTTCCTTGCCGTGCAGTCCGGCCGCCTTTGCTCATCCTGAGATCGCTGGGCCGGCCCACCGGAGGCCCGCCGTCCCCGCCGATGACGGGCCGGTGGTTCGGTTGTCACTAGGGCCTCATCCTTCGCCGAGCGCCTGAGCGTCGGCGGCGCATTCGTGGCCTTCGCGGAGCCGCCGCTCCCGCAGCCTGCTGCTGTCCGAGCTGGCTCGATGTCGGCACCGGCTGCCCGGATGTCGCCCAGCTACTGGGCGTGTGCCCGCCGAACGCACCGTCCCGCCGAACGCGACCCCCGCATCCGGGGTATGCGACAGGCCCAGGTTGGAGGCGGTGGTCGTGATGATCGCGAACAATCACCAGATTGGGCAGCGCCATCCCGGTGAACACGTCAAAACGACTGCTGCGCGTCTTGCCCCTAGCCCCGAGCGTGGTGCGGCGCGCCAGGGGACGGGCTTGTCTCCCCCGGCGTCCTCAGCGCGCATCTCCTCGCCCCGGTTGGCGGTCTGCTAGAGGAACAGGACGGGGAGATGGTGGTTCCCAGCACCGCGACCAGACCTCGGCGGCGAGGCCGAGGCCGGTCCGGATAGCGCTCGTCGCATTCCGAGCGGTACCCGTCAGGGCATCGGGAGGTACGGGCGGGGCCGCGCATACTGGTAAGCGGGTAGGCGAAGTTCTGATGAAAGACTCCCGGACGCAGGGCCGAAAAGCTAGGACGGCCCTGGACGCGGCTGCGGCATCGATGGCGCGGGGCGCGTCGGGGATCTGGCTGCGCGCCGGCTCGCGCCTCGGGCTGACCTGCCGCGGCACGGTGTACCTATTGATCGGCTACCTCGCCCTTCGGTTGGCGCTCGCTCATGGCGGGCGGGCGGGCGCGCCGGCGAGCAGCGCCGGGGCCGTGCAGGCCGTGATCGCTCCTGCGTGGGGACGTGTCCCGCTGGTCCTGCTTGTCGCCGGGCTCGCCGCGTACGCGCTCACCCAGCTGATCGAGGCCGTGTTCCGGCCGGCCCACGCTACCGGCGCGGCTGGCCGGTGGCGGCAGCGCGCGGTGTCGTTGTGGGGATTCGTGCTGTACTCGGCCTTCTGCCTGACCACCGCCCGGCTCCTGGCAGGAACCCCTGCGCAGGGGACGGCCCGGTCCGAGCAGCGGGAGGACACCGGCGTCGCCGCGGACCTGCTGCGAACCGGATGGGGCAAGGCGGTCCTGATCCTGGCTGGGATCCTCTTTGTGGTGGGCGGCGTGGAGGCGGCCCGGCGGGCAATCCGGCTCAACTTCCGGGAGCGGTTCACCGCCGAGCGCATGTCCCGAGCCCTGGCCATCGCCACCCGCACGCTGGGCGCGTTCGGCTGCCTCGCGCGCGCTGCCGTGCTCGTCCTGGCCGGTGTCTTCCTAGGCAAGGCCGGCGTGCTGTCTAGCGCGGGCCAGGCGAAAGGGCTGGACGCGATCTTCCGGTCGGTGGCCAGCTCACAGTACGGCCCGTGGCTGCTGGCGCTGCTAGCCTCCGGCCTGCTCTGCTACGGTCTCTACTGCCTGATAGAGGCCCGGTACCGTGACCTGACACCGGGACACTGAAGCCATTGGCTCAGATCCACCCGTCCAGCACGCGGTGACAGGACAACGGCTTTTGTCGACCAGCTCGGCTTGCGACCTTCGCAAGTCGCGGCGGAAGGTCATCACGATGGTCACCCTAGCCAGCTGTAGCCGCATCTGGCACGCCGTCGCGTTCGGTTGTTCTAGACACGCAATTCCCGCGCCTCAGGCATCAACGGCGTTGCCGAAGGCCGCCAGCAGGGCCCGGCCGTTCTCGGTGAACACTGCTTCCGCAGCGCGCCAGCCCGCGCGTCAGGTTCCGTGGTCGCTGCGGCCGTGCGGGCTGGAGGCGCGGGTCACAGGCTGATTCCCCCGATGGCGAACAGTGCGATCGCTGCGGCGGCCATGACCGCGGCGGTGAGCCAGCCGAGGATCCTGGCGGCGTTGCCGTTCACGTAGTCGCCCATGATGCGCTTGCTGCCCGATACCCGCATGACCACCACCAGGAAGGGCGCGGCCGCCACGCCGTTGATGACCGCCACGTAGATGAGCAGCTTGATCGGGTTGACGTGCAGGAGGCTCAGGGCGGTGCCGCCGACAGTGCCGATGGCAACCAGGCCGTAGAACACGGGGGCTTTGCGGACCGACCTGGAGAATCCCCACTGCTTGCGCAGGAGCCCGGCCATGCCGACCGAGCCGGCGCCGGCGAGCACGGGGATGGCCAGCAGGCCGCTGCCGATAAAGCCGAGCGCGAAGATTGCGCTGGCGAAGTGCCCGGCGAAGGGCTTGAGCGCCTCGGCGGCCTGGGCTGCGCTCTGGACGCTGGTCTTGCCGTGCGCATTGAGGGTCTGGGCGGTGGCCACGATGATGGCGAACATCACCAGGTTGGAGAACGTCATGCCGGTGAACACATCCAGGCGGCTGGTGGACTGCTTGCGCCGGGCCCGCTCGGGGGCCTGCCGGCGCAGCGGCTGCGCCCGTGCGCCGCCCTCGGGCTCGTCGCGCATCTCCTCCAGGCGGTGGGCGCTCTGCCAGAAGAACAGGTACGGCGAGATGGTCGTGCCGAGCACCGCGACCAGCAGCGCCAGGTAGGCCTTGTTCAGCTCGAGGTGGGGGACAAGTGTGTGGTCCAGGACGCTGCCCCACTGATGGGTGACCAGGACCGCCACCACCAGATAGGACAGCAGCGCCGCGCATAGCACCTTGAAGATCAGCGCGATGCGGGCGAAGGAGCCCAGCACCAGCACTGTGGTGATCAGCACTCCCGCCGCCAGCGCCCACAGCCACGTCGGCCCGGCGTGCAGCAGCTGCATGCCGGAGCCGACCGCGACCAGGTCAGCGGCGATGTTGAGGGCGTTGGCCACGATCAGGGCGACCAGCAGCACGCCGAGGACTGCACGCCCTGCCCGGCCGAAATGCCTGACCGCCAGCTCGCCCAGGCCCGTGCCGGTGGCAAGGGCCGTGCGGTCGCAGATCTCCTGGACCGCACACATCAGCGGCAGCGTCAGCAGTGCGGCCCACAAGAACGACAGGCCGTACTGGGCGCCGGCCTGGGAGTAGGTGGCGATCCCGGACGGGTCGTCGTCGGACGCCCCGGTTATCAGCCCCGGACCTATCGCCCGCAGGTACTGACGCCAGACGGGGCCGACGTTCCGCTTGGTGAGATCAAGTTCCGATTTCCGCGCTGGTGACTGTGCGGCACTGGCGTCGGCTGGCGCCGTCCCGGGCCCTTCCTCAGGCTTGACCGCCATCATCCAGCTCCCGCCCAGGCAGCGCCGCGCCCGACCACCGCGCGCACGCCTGCAGCCGGCCTGCGCCGCTGCGGTGCCGGCGCGGCCAGATCCGCGCCGTCACCGCGGTTGCCGCGCCAGAAAGAGACAGGACCGGCAGATTGTAGGTGGTCAGCACCCTGGTGTCCGCTTCCGGGGCTCGGCCCGAGGCCGCGGTGATCGCCACTGCCGGTGACGGCCGACCCGGCGTGGCATGCGCCTCAAGCCAGGTCAGCAGGCTGGCGACGGGACGGATGCTGCCCCGGCAGCGGATCTTCCTGCAGTGCCTGGCCAGCACGCTGGTGCAGTCGCAGACGATGAACGCCAGGTCGGCGAGGTCAACGACGACGGTGTCATCGCACACGGTGGTGTCGGACCGCGGGCCGTGGGCGCGTCCGCCTCGCGCCAGCGCGACGACGGGGACTGGCGGCCCATCGCCGGCCGGACCACCGGGCATCACAGCCCCCGCGGTCCGGCCGTAGTCCGCCTGGCGCAGCCTCGCCGACAGGGCGCACCACAGGGCGTGACACGAGGTCGGTCGCATCGGGCCGCGTTGCGACGCAGCACGTGCTGTCCGTCGCTGGCGGGCCGACGGCCTCACTCGCGCATTAGGTGCGGTCATAGCGCCCGCCTAGTTCACCTGACTCGTCAAGTGCCGCCAAGGTCCGGGGCAGCCGCAGCAGCGATGTCGCTTGAACGCAGCACGTGATCGCCGGGTCCACGCTACGCCGAGGGCCCGCGGACGACAAGCGCCCGCCGAATGCGAGGACGCCAGGGTCACCTTTCTCACCCACGGGGGATCGCTGTGCTGTGCGCGGGCAGCCGCGCGGCGATGTTTAGCGTGTTCGCCACCACCAGCGCGACGATCAGCACCCCGATGCAGGTCCGCGCCCACCGGCTGAAGTGAGCGCGGGCCAGGTCCCGAAGGCCTCGCCGGTAGCGGGCGGCGGCGCCGGTCGCAGGTCTCCTGGACCGCCATCATCGACGGCAATGTGATCAGCGCGGCCAGAGCAGGCCGAACCTGAACTGCGGCCGGCCTGCGCGTAGGTGGCGATCCCGGAAGGGTCGTCGTCCGACGCCCCGGTCGCCAGGCCCGGCCCCAGCGAGCCCCGCACCCGGCCTGGCCGCGCGGCCGGCGCCGGTACCCGCTGCCTTGGTCATGGTGTCAGTTTCGGCCTGTGTGCCCCCCGGCTTAGCGTCACATAACAGTGCGCGCCGGGCATCTGACTAGATTCCTGACGCTCCCAGCAGCGATCCCGCGCCTGAAGATTGTCGGCTGGGCCGCCTCTCTGGCGGTCGGTATGTCGTTTGTGAAGCTAGTTGTGAGATCGCCCCATTGCGGCGCGTGCCGCACGCTGCCGAGACCCGTCAGAGCTCTATGTAGGAGCCCATGGTAACGATGCGGCGCTGCGGCAAGCCGAAGAAATCTACCGGGCTGTTCGACGTGCGTGACAGGAGGAGGAAGAGTTTCTTGCGCCACGTGCGCATGCCGGGATCGTCACCCAGGACGATGGTGATCTCGGAGACGAAATAGGTTGCGGTCTCAACGTCGATCTCCACCGGCAGGCCGTCAGCGGCGGCCTGCCGGAGCGCTGCCGGCACGTCCTGGTCGTCCTGGAAGCCGTAGCGCACCGTCAGGTAGACGATGCCGTCGTCCTCGTATCCGAGGTCGTCGACTGCGATCTGCTCAGAGCGGCCGACGTGCGGGACCATCGCGGTCTGGACGGACACGATGACGACGCTGTCGTGCAGCACGTGGTTGTAGCTGACATTGTCGCGCAGCGCGAGCGGCGTGGTGTTCTCACCCGGCGTGAGGAAGACCGCCGTGCCCGGCACGCGGTGCACCGGAGGATCGGAGCTCCGGATCTCCTCGACGAAGTCGGGCAGCAGACCCTCGGCCGCCGAGCGCCTGGCCGTGACGAGCCCCCGTCCGCGCTGCCAGGTCGAGAGCACCGTGAAGATGATCAGCGCGACCGCCAGCGGGAACCAGCCGCCGGACACGACCTTGGTCAGGTTCGCCGTGAAGAATGCGAGATCCACGACAAGGAAAACGGCCGCGCCCGGCAGGACGATCCACAGCGGCTTCTTCCAGAGCACCCGCACGACGACGAAGAACAGGATGGTGGTCGTCGCGAATGTCCCGGTGACAGCGATGCCGTAGGCGGAGGCCAGGGCGGCAGCGGACCCGAAGCCGACCACGAGTCCGATCACGGCGATGTAGAGCAGCCTGTTGACCGCCGGAACGTAGATCTGCCCTTCCGCTCCCGACTTGTGCACGATCCGCAGCCGGGGCAGGAAGCCCAGCTGTACCGCCTGCCGGGTGACCGAGAACGCCCCGGTGATGACCGCCTGCGACGCGATCATGGCGGCGGCCACCGCGACCACGACCATCGGCAGCTGAGCCCAGCGGGGAAACATCTCGAAGAACAGATTCGTGCCTACCTTGTGCGAGCGGAGGATCATCGCTCCCTGGCCCAGGTAGTTGATGATCAGCGCGGGGAAGACGACGAGGAACCACGCCCGGGTGATCGACGGCCGGTCGAACTGGCCGAGGTCTGCGTACAGCGCCTCGGCGCCGGTGACCACGAGCACGATCCCGCCGAGGGCCAGGAAACCGGTCAGGGGATGGTCGAGGAAGAACGCGAACCCGTAGCCAGGCGACAGCGCCTTCAGGATCACCGGGTTCCCGATGACCTTGGCGAGGCCGGAAGCCGCCAGGATGGCGAACCACAGCGCCATGAACGGGCCGAACAGCCGCGCGAGGGCATGCGTTCCGAACCGCTGGCCCGCGAACAGCACGGTCAGCAGGGTGATCGTGACCGGCAGCACGAACGACTTCAGCCCCGGCTGCGCTGACCCGAGCCCTTCTACCGATGCGATGACGCTGATCGCCGGGGTGATCGTCCCGTCGCCGAAGAAGAGCGCCACTCCGAATATCCCCAGCAAGACCAGGGCCGCCTTCCCGGCCCGGCCTTTGACGCGCAGGCCCAGGACAAGCGCGACCAGAGCCATGATGCCGCCCTCGCCCCGGTTGTCCGCGCCCATCACGAAGGTCACGTACTTGACTGAGACGACCAGGATGATCGTCCAGATAACCAGCGAGATAATCCCGTCCACGCCGGCCGTGTCCGGCCGGACGCCGTGCACTGCGAAGATGGAGCTCATCGCGTACAGGGGACTCGTGCCGATATCGCCGAAAACGATGCCCAGCGTGCCGAGAGTCAGCGCCGCCGCGGCGGCACCCGGCGCACCGCTGGCGCCCTTCCTGCCGTTACGCCGCGCAGTCGCGGCGCCCCGTGGCCCGCCCCCGGCTGCCG
>Ga0302325_10026461_pt1 | contig 12044 bp, 13 predicted proteins | sample Palsa_T0_2_FD_201948 | JGI IMG/M metagenome (GOLD analysis project Ga0302325, IMG submission 201948) | Peat permafrost microbial communities from Stordalen Mire near Abisko, Sweden - Palsa_T0_2 | ecosystem: Environmental > Terrestrial > Soil > Palsa > Peat permafrost | place: Sweden: Abisko...
AGTTCACGACTCAGGTGACGATCGTCAAGACGGAGAAGTCACATGTCGATTCGACACTTGGCAGCGACTTGGGTCGAAAGCGAAGGACTCTGGCGGGATGCGGAGGCCGGTTGAAAGATGGCCTTCTAGCTGGCAATTTGAAGCGGAAGACGGGATTCGAACCCGCGACCCTCACGTTGGCAAGGTTGTGGTTTTCGTCCGTTGTGTTGAGGCGGGTCTCCTGGGGTGCGCCTCCGTCCACCCAGTTTCTACCCCGACCGTGTAGTTCACCCCCGTAGTGGAGCGCTCTACTATTCAGTCAGCCGATTGTGGATCTTGGGCTGATCATTTCGCGGCAACCACTCAGCTCCCGAGTTTCCTGTCGGCCTTTACGCCGTTCGTGACAGGCCTGACGGGCAACACTCACGCAGATCGCAGAAGCACCTTCGCTGACTCCCCAAGGTGGTGCGTAAACTCCTTGAATCCCCCCTCTCTTCGTGAATCGCAACGACACAATCAATGAGAAGTTCCTCTTGACGATATCGGCGACTCCATAGAGGGATCCGCTGGGATCAATCGGTTGTGGGTGTACCTTGACCGAAGACAGGGAGACTCTATGAGAACAATGGGATTACTGGCAGCGGTGGCACTGGCCGTCTTGGGAGCTGCAGTAGCGACCTTGACGTTGGCGGCGGTTCCGGATATCAAGCGCTATCTGCGTATCAGAAGCATGTAACTGGCGCCCGCGTCGAATGCGCTGTCCGATCAGCGTTGTCAGCGGTTGACGTCGCGGTGATTCAGGTTGAGGATTCCTTCGCCACACGCCAGCAAGCACCGCGCCTCCAACCAGGCACACCACTCACTCACGCCCTCACCGGTACGAGCGCTCGCCAGAATGACTTGCGCCGAAGGGTTTACTGCATTCAAGTTTGCCAGAAAGACTTCGAGGTCGAAGTCGAGGTGCGGAAGCAGGTCAACCTTGTTCACCACGACAACATCCACCGCTCGGAACATGACCGGGTACTTCAAGGGCTTTTCTTCCCCCTCCGTCACCGCGAACACCATGGCCTTCGCGTGCTCACCGACGCGAAATTCCGCCGGGCAGACAAGATTGCCGACGTTCTCAATGATCAGTAGATCAAGCTCCGGCAATGGGAGCCGTGCCATCCCGGCTCGCACCATCACGGCATCGAGATGGCACTCTCCCCCAAATCCCGCGCTTGTATTAACGACGGAGATCGCCGCCGCTCCGGCGCCTTCGAGTTGATCAGCGTCAAGGCTCGTGGCAATGTCGCCCTCCAGCACGCCGATGCGTAGCAACTCGCTCAGGCTTCCTAATGTCTTTCGCAGGAGCGTCGTTTTGCCGGCACCGGGCGAGGACATCAAATTGACCGCGCAGACATCGGATGTGGCGAGCTGCCGACCGTTGTCGTCAGCGACCCGGTCGTTCTCCGAGAGCAGGTTCTCTAAGATTGTGATCCTCGTTTTACCCGTTTCCTTGTAGCCCGAGTGATCCCCGACGTCGCTGGCTGTTCTCTCATGATCGCCGTGATCGCGTTGAAGATCGTGCTCGTGGACGTGACCAGTGCCATCGGCATGGATGTGAAATCGGCCCATAGCTAGGCGTCCACCAGATCGATTGACACGACGACAAGCTCTTCCCCGCTGACCAGCTTCACTTCGAACCCCTCACAGTGACCACAGGCGAGGATCGGCAAGTCGAGAGTCGTTCGTACACCGCAAAAGGCGCACTCGACCACCGCTGGAACCTGCTCGATCACGAGGGCTGCATCCTTCAGCACTGTGGCGTCGGACACAACCTCCCAACTGAACTGGAGCGCATCGGGAACAACCTGACGCAAATGCCCGATCTGCACGGTGACTTGCGTCACCGATCGCCCATCAGCGTGCTTCGCCGCGGTGCTCGCAATTGCGTTGCAAATGGAGAGTTCGTGCATCAGCGGCACCTCGCTCGGATCATAACCCTCCATGCCGAGACGGGCGACCGCTGCACCCGCTGTCCGATAGTCGTTGCCGGACCGGAGATCCTCCAGCCACGATCGGCACAATCGGCACAATCGGCGAAGATTGTCACCCCTACCGCGAGTCCATGACGACGTGCGCCTCTCTCGAGCTCTGGCCCGTATCGGGCGCAAGACGCAGCCGTCGAAACCGGCGTACAGTGACAGACAGGGTGTGGATGGGCGTTCCTTCGAGGTCCGCTCGGCACGAGGGCGAAGGCAGCCGGAGAAGTCCATGGGTCACGCGGATGAAACGGGCGACAACAGGCCGAGCGCTCTCGATGAGGTCGCCTCACCCGGAGCGCTTCTCCGTGCGATCATCGAGCTGACCGACGATGCGGTCATGACATGCGACCACGAGTCCACTGTCACCTACTTCAGCGAGAACGCCGAACGGCTTTTTGGCCGCGCGCCCAGTGACGTAGAGCACGGCCCCATGGGCGCCTTGTTTGCCCCGCACCTCCGCCACGAGGTCGACGAGGTGAGCGCCCGGGTAGGAGCCGGTGAGCACATCCGGCATTTCGAGACGGAGATCATCCGGCCGGACGGCCTTCCCATCCCGGTATCTCTCTCTCTGGCTCCCTTGTTCGACGATGAGGGCGCGGTCCGCGGGCAGGTAGTCGTGGCTCGTGACGTCACCGAACAGCACCTTGCCCAGGCCACGCTGGCAGAGGTGGACGCCCGCCTCGAGGAGACCGAGGCCCTCTCTGGCGTCGGCAGTTGGCTCTGGGACCTCAGGACCGGTGCCGTGCAGTGGAGCACCGAGTTCCACCGGATTCATGGGATCGACCCGTTGGATTTCGCCGGTACTTTCGATTCCTACGTGGAGCTGATCAGCCCCCAAGACAGTCAGCGGGTGCGCGAAGCAATGACCGAGTCGGTACGCTCCTCCCGGCCGCTCGACCAGGAATATCGCGTCGTCCACTGCGATCGGAAGACGCACGTCGTCTGGGTCCACGCCAACCCGACCCAGGGCTCGGATGGCAAGGCGGTCGGCCTGCGGGGCATCGGCCAGGACGTCACAGATCAGGCAAGTCCGTTCGGGGATGTCACCAGTCGGGATAGTGGCTGAGAGAAGGATTGCGACCAGCGTCTGGGCAGGTCAAAAAGGGCCTCAGTCATCCTCGGACAGCTCCGCTTCGGCGTACAAGCGCACCCTGACGTCGGGGAAGATGCGAAGCATCAGCATCGTCGGCGACGGAAGCGCGAAGTCTCGGATGTCGAAAACCTGCTCCCCGCTGATGACGATGCGATTGTCGGACGCCGCTTCCAGTTGGACCGTCCCCTCAGCGCGGCGCGTGATCCCATGGAAGGTCAATTCGCCGCGGAGTCGATAACGCCAGCCGGGTGCACTCGGCGTGCACTCTTTGAGTTCCACCTTGGCCGACGGGTACCGACGGGAGTTGATGCGCCGGTGGAGTTCAGCGTCGTAGAGCTTGTTCCCTGAGCTCAATCCCGTCATGTCGATGCTGAGCCACCCCGAGGGAGGGGTCTCCGTGCTCACCCCGCCATCGCCCATAGCGGCATACAACGAACCTGTAACCCCAGTGTTGCCGAAGCAGATCGGCCCGACGGTCGAGCGAGCGTCAATGAGCACCGCGGATCTCTTGGGGTCCAAGACGAACCGCTGCATGATCGGAGTCCCGGAGGCCAACCCACCTGGTTCGTGAGCGCGCGAACGGCCGGACACGAGCGACTCCGGATCCTCTTGCGCCTCTCTCAGAGAGGTCACCTCGTCACCGTCGTCCTCGAGCGGCATGAGGCGACGCCGCCATACGGAGGTCGTGGAGACGGAAGACCAGCCCAAGTCAAGCTCGGGCGCCGATCCGCCTTCCACTTCGGACAACACGGCGTCGATGGTGGCGGTGGCCTGGTACCGACGGATCACCTCCCCGAGGTGCGCATGCTCCTCACGGATAACCCCCATCCACACGCGGAGGACGCGCCCCCCGAGCGGTGTGACCGAGTAGACGCGGCGTGCCTGGCCGGGGTGCCGGTCATCCGCCGAGACCTGCACGAGGCCGTCTCGCTCGAGTTGGGCCAGTGCCCGATAGACGGCAGGCCGGTCGACGTGGCCGAAGCGGAACTCGGCCAGACGAGGCACAAGCCCGTATCCGTATCCGGGTTGCTCGGACAGCAAGAGAAGGATCGCCGGCAGCATGAACCGGCGTGGTGGCGCCAGCTCAAACCGCGCCACGCCCTCAGATGCCGAGGCCCTCCCTGCCCGTTGTTCCGTGGCCATACGTGTACGAGCCTCGTCCCGGCCGCCCCGGGCTGTCAATGGGCTGATGGCGTGGCGCCCTCGAGCACGGTGCAAAAGACACTCATTTACAGCGAGCGAAGCCGGACTGACACTGCATACGGCCACACGACTTCGTGCGGCTAGGACCGGGGAGGGCACATTGACGGCGACTGACACTGCGACCGAAGAAGCGGTGGTTCATGTCCTCTGGATCAACGCCGGACTCAGCTGTGACGGAGACTCCGTCGCGCTGACAGCGGCGACCCAGCCCAGCATCGAAGAGATAGCCCTGGGTGCGCTACCGGGGCTGCCGAAAATCGCTGTCCACTGGCCGTTGATCGACTTCGAGTGCGGCCCGGTGGGTGGCGCGGATGACTTCATCGAGTGGTTCTTCAAGGCCGACCGCGGGGAACTCGAACCCTTCGTCCTGGTCGTCGAGGGGTCCATCCCCAACGAGGCGATCAAGAAGGAGGGCTACTGGTGCGGGTTCGGGAACAACCCCGATACCGATCAGCCGATGACCACCAGCGAGTGGCTGGACCGCCTCGCACCAAAGGCACTCGTCGTGCTCGCGGCGGGTACTTGTGCCTGCTATGGGGGCATCCACGCGATGGCGGGCAACCCCACGGGCGCCATGGGAGTGCCGGACTACTTGGGCTGGGGCTGGACTTCCAAGGCCGGCATCCCGATCGTCTGTGTGCCGGGCTGCCCGACCCACCCCGACAACTTGTCGGAGACGATCCTTTATCTGCTCTACCAGGCCACGGGTCAGGCGCCGATGATCCCGCTGGACGACTCGCTGCGTCCCCAGTGGCTGTTCGGCGCCACGGTGCACGAGGGCTGTGACAGGGCCGGGTACTACGAGCAGGGCGACTTCGCAACCGAGTACGGCTCGCCCAAGTGCATCGTCAAGCTCGGCTGCTGGGGGCCGGTCGTCAAGTGCAACGTACCGAAACGAGGGTGGATCAACGGAGTGGGGGGCTGCCCGAATGTCGGCGGCATCTGCATCGGCTGCACCATGCCCGGATTCCCGGACAAGTTCATGCCCTTCATGGACGAACCGCCAGGGGCGACAGTGTCGACGATGGCGTCGGGGCTGTACGGGAAGGCCATCCGCGGCCTGCGCAAGATAACGCTGCACACGCTCGACGACGAGCCGAAGTGGCGAACACCAGGGACTGAGCTCTCGACCGGCTACCAAAAGATCTGGAGGTAGGCGCATGGCCACCAAGAAGCTCACCGAGGACGCCAGCGGGCTCGTGGAGATGGCGTGGGATCCCATCACGCGCATCGTGGGGAGCCTGGGCATCTACACCAAGATCGACTTCGGGAAGGGGAAGGTGGCGGATTGCCACAGCACCTCTTCGATCTTCCGGGGCTACAGCATCTTCATGAAGGGCAAGGACCCAAGGGACGCCCACTTCATCACCAGCCGGATCTGCGGGATCTGCGGTGACAACCACGCCACCTGCTCCTGCTACGCCCAGAACATGGCGTACGGGGTGCGCCCGCCCGCCCTCGGAGAGCAGATCGTGAATCTCGGTGAGGCGGCCGAGTATATGTTCGACCACAACATCTTCCAGGAGAACCTCGTCGGAGTGGACTTCTGCGAGAAGATGGTGGCCGAGACCAATCCCGGTGTGCTTGAGCAGGCCAACAGGACCGAGGCGCCGGGGGCGGCGGCCCATGGTTACAAGACGATCGGCGACATTATGCGGTCGCTCAACCCTTTCTCGGGTGAGTTCTACCGCGAGGCGCTGCAGGTCAGTCGCTACACCCGGGAGATGTTCTGCCTCATGGAGGGGCGCCACGTGCACCCGTCGACCCTCTACCCGGGAGGCGTCGGCACCACGGCCACCATTCAGCTTTTTACCGACTACTACACGCGCCTCATGCGCTACGTGGAATTCATGAAGCGGGTTGTCCCGATGCACGACGACCTCTTTGACTTCTTCTACGAGGCGATGCCGGGATACGAGGAGGTCGGTCGCAGGCGGATTCTGCTCAACTGCTGGGGTGCCTTCCAGGACCCCGAGGTCTGCAACTTCGAGTACAAGGACATGACCAAGTGGGGCCGGGCCATGGGTGTGACCCCCGGCGTCGTCGTCGACGGAAAGCTGGTTACCAACGACCTCGTCGACATCAACCTCGGCATCCGGATACTGCTAGGGCATTCCTTCTACGACGACTGGGAAGACCAAGAGATGTTCGTCACCCGGGATCCTCTTGGGAATCCGGTCGACCGTCGGCACCCCTGGAACCAGCACACCAACCCCGAGCCCCAGAAGCGAGATTTTGATGGGAACTACAGCTGGGTGATGTCCCCCCGCTGGTTCGATGGCACAGACCACCTGGCCCTGGACACCGGCGGCGGCCCGCTGGCTCGCCTCTGGTCGACCGCCCTCTCGGGCCTGGTGCACACCGATCACCTCGACGCCACCGGCACGAGTGTGAAAATTCACCTGCCCAAGACCGCCCTGGAAGGGCCAGTCGACCTGGAGTGGAAGATCCCCCAATGGTCCAACACCCTCGAGCGCGACAGGGCCAGGACCTACTTTCAGGCCTACGCGGCGGCGGCGGCGCTGGACTTCATCGAACTGGCGCTCAAGGACGTGCGGGCCGGCAAGACCAAGACCTGGGAGACCTTCGAGGTGCCCGACGAGGCGATCGGGTGCGGATTCACCGAGGCTGTACGCGGTGTGCTGTCCCACCACATGGTCATCAGGGGCGGCAAGATCGCCAACTACCACCCCTACCCGCCGACGCCGTGGAACGCCAACCCGCGTGACATCTACGGCACACCCGGACCCTACGAGGACGCGGTGATCGACACGCCGATCTTCGAGGAGAACACCAGGGAGAATTTCAAGGGCATCGACATCATGCGTTCGGTCCGCAGCTTCGATCCGTGTCTGCCCTGCGGCGTGCACATGTACCTCGGCAAGGGAAAAGTGTTGAAGAAAGTCCACTCCCCCACCCAAGTGACCCACGCGGACGAACTGTTCTGATCGCCCGGAGCGATGCCAGAGCCCCAGAACCTTCGAGCGAGCGGTGACCGCATTGAACAGGCACTGACCGAGCTCCAGGCGAGCGCGGATTCCCGTTCGCTCGACCTCGCTGAGGAATTGTTGCGCCTAGTGTCGGACCTCTACGGGGCCGGGCTCGCCCGCATGGCCGCCATCGTCGAGGCGCGCGCTCCCGAGCTGATGGCCGACTTCGCCGCCGACGAGCTCGTCGCCAGCCTCCTGCTGGTCCAGGGCCTCCACCCCGAGCCGCTGGCCCTCAGGGTGGAAGGCGCGCTGGAGTCCGTCCGGCCCTTCCTGGGTCGCCACGGTGGCGATGTGGAGCTCCTGGCCATCGACGATGAGCTGGGGGCCGTCAAGCTACGGCTCCTTGGTAATTGCGACGGGTGTCCGTCCTCGGCCGCCACGTTGCGGGGCGCGGTCGAGGTGGCCATTTTGGAGGCGGCACCCGAGGTGACTCGGATCGTCGTCGAGGAACCGAGCGCGGAGACCACGCCAGTACCCATTGCCCTGGGGGTCAAGAGAGCGCTGTACGACGCGTGCCCGACCGAGGTCGCGATCCGATGAGCGACCCGATCGCCGTGCTGCAGCGCATCCGCGCCAGCAGCCCTCCCCGTGAGGCGGCTCCGCCCGAGGAGGTGTGCGAGTTGTGCTCGGAGACCATCGTGAGCGAGCACCGCCATCTCGTCGACCTGCACTCCAGGACGCTGTTGTGCGCCTGCCGCGGGTGTTTCCTCCTCTTCGAGTCACAAGGAGCCGGCGGGGACCACTTCCGGAGCGTGCCCGAGCGTTACCTGGCCTTTCCCGACTTCTGGCTCTCTCCGTCGCAGTGGGACAGCCTCCAGATTCCGGTGGGCGTTGCCTTCTTCTTCCTCAATTCGGAGCTCGGGCGGATCGCCGCGTTCTACCCCGGACCGGCAGGCGCGACTGAATCGGAGCTCCCGCTCGACACGTGGACCGATCTCCTCGCGGCCAACCCGCAACTGGCCAGCATGCAACCAGATGTCGAGGCGTTCCTCGTCCGCGCAGCCAGTGACCGCAGCGAGCGTGCTGCGGAGTGCTACATCGTGCCGATCGACGCGTGTTACGAACTCGTCGGTCACCTCCGGATGCTGTGGCGTGGCTTTGACGGGGGCGCGGAAGCCAACCGGAAGCTCGATGCCTTCTTCACCGACGTGCGAGTTCGGGCGCAGTGACTGACCTGCACTTCGAGGTGGTCGACGCCCGGACCGAGCCGCATGCCGCCGTGCCGACGATCATGTTCCGGACACGAGCGGAGGAGGCCGACGGCAAAAGAGTGCACGCGGCTGCATTGCGCTGCCAGATCCGGATCGAGCCCCAGCGCCGGAAGTACAGCGAGCGGGAGGAGGAGCGGCTCTACGAGCTGTTCGGGGAGACTCCCCAATGGGGGAACTCCCTCCGCCCGTTCTTGTGGACGCACGTGTCGTCGATGGTCGGCCGGTTTGACGGAACCATCGAGTTCGACCTTCCCGTCGAGTGCACTTACGACTTCGAGGTGGCCGGCGCCAAGTACATGCACGCGCTGGGTGAAGGCGACATTCCGCTCCTCTTCCTCTTCTCGGGATCCGTCTTCACCCAGGGCGCCTCGGGATTTTCGGCCGAGCCGCTCTCGTGGTCGACCGAGTCCGCGTACCGCCTACCCGTGGCCGTCTGGCGGAGCACCATGGATGCCTACTTCCCCGGCGCCGGCTTCATTCGAGTCCGGCGCGACACGCTGGATGACCTGCAGCGGTTCCGGGCGCTGCGAGGGCTTCCGACGTGGGATCAGGCCTTTGCCCAGCTCCTCAAAGAGGCCGGGGAGGAGCGGCCATGAGCGCAACCACTGGCGCGACACGCCCTCAAAACTCAGCGCAGGTCGCAGGGGACCGCTTCGAGGCGGCGAGAACAGTGGCTGACGCGGTCCTCTACGAGGGGTACGTCCTCTACCCCTACCGGGCGTCCTCCCGCAAAAACCAGGTGCGCTTCCAGTGGGGCGTGCTCACGCCTCGGTCCCACAGCCAGGCGGACGGCTCCGAACGGTGGTGGGCCCGGACCGAGTGCCTCCTCGACCCGGGTGACCGACGCGACCACCCAGTCCTCCGGATCCGCGTTCGGTGCCTACAGACACAACGCCGCACGGTCGAAGCCCAGCTGACCAGGGGCTCCTTCACCTCCCCCGGGTCCGCGTTCGGACCCGTCGACGCCCTCGAGGTGGACGGGACCTCCCACGTCGAGTGGGACGAGGCGGTCGACCGTACGATCGACCTGCCTCCGCTCATCATTCCCCCCGGCGGCACCGCTGCCGGCGAGCTGCCGTTCCACCTCGAGGGTGGATCCGAGGCAGAGCCCGTCCACGCTGCGGACGGCACGCTGGCGGGTCGCTTCATTCGTGAACGCCACGCCATCGACGGCATGATCCGAGTGGCCACGGCGCCCGCGGCGTACGGCTCGCCCTACGTGAAGGTGGAGGTGACGGTCGAGAACGCCACCGCTGGAGGCAAGGACGCTTCCCGGAGGGCCGATGTGGTTGCACAGAGCCTTGTGGCGGTGCACACCATGCTGGCGGTTGACGGTGCCACCTTCGTGTCACTTCTCGACCCTCCCGGTGCCGCCGCGGAGGCGGCCGTTGCCTGCCGGAGCGTCGGGACATACCCGGTGCTCATCGGCGCTGACGACGTCGTGCTCTCCTCACCGATCATCCTCTACGACCACCCCGAGGTAGCCGATCAGAGCCCCGGTGACCTCTACGACTCGCTGGAGATCGACGAGATCCTCGCCCTACGCGTCATAACACTCACTGATTCCGAGAAAGCCGAGGCCCGGGGGACGGACGCCCGCGCCGCCGCCATCATCGACCGCTGCGACGCACTGTCACCCGAGGCGATGGGACGCCTACACGGTCAGATGCGCCCGGTCGAGCCGGAATGGCTCACGGTCACCACACCGGGAAGGGACGCGGCACCGTGGTGGGACCCGGCGTCCGACCAGTCCTTCGACCCCTGGTCGGACTCGGTGCGCGTGGGGGGCATCGACCTCGCGCAAGGGTCGGCGGTCCGGCTCCACCCGTCCGGACAGGCGGATGCACAGGACATGTTCCTCGACGGCCGACGCGGCACCGTGGCCGGTGTGTTCGCTGATGTCGACGGGGGCATCCATCTGGCCGTCACGCTCGACGACGATCCGGCGGCACGCGAGTTGAACTGGCAGGGCCGCTACCTCTATTTCCGTCCCGAAGAGGTCGAGCCGCTACCCGACCGGCGGGAAAGCGAGATCCGGCCGTGACCAGACGCGTTCTCGTCGCTGGTATCGGCAACATCTTCCTGTCGGACGACGCTTTCGGGGTGGAGGTGGCGCACTGGCTCTCCGGCCGGGCACTCCCCGATGGGGTACGCGTCGAGGACTATGGGATCCGGGGTATCCACCTCGCTTACGACCTTCTCGAAGGCTACGACGCAATGGTGCTGGTGGACGCTGTCCCCATGGGCGAGCCCCCAGGGACCCTGGCGGTGATCGAACCCGATTCCGCGACGCTCTCTTCGGCCTCCCCCAAGGAAGGCGCGGTGCCGGTCGTCGACGCTCACACCATGAGCCCGGACATCGTCCTCGCCGCGCTGACTCGCCTTGGTGGCTCCATCGATCGCATCATCATCGTCGGATGCCAGCCCGGCGGCCTCGACGAGGGCATTGGGCTCTCCCCCGCCGTCGAGAGTGCGGTTCCTGCCGCGGTCGACCTCTGTCTCGACGTCGTCGCCGATATTACTCAACCTGCCGAAAGGGGAATGCGCCCATGATCCGTCGATTTTTCGCTTCGTTGCTCCTGGCCGCGGTAGCCGGACTGGTGATCAAGTCTCTGCCCGATATTGCTCGCTACCTCAAGATGCGGGAGATGTGAGGTGAACGTGATCGGGTACATGTTCGTCGCGCTGATCGCGTTGGGACTCTGGGGAGCACTGGTGATGGTGGCCCGCTCGTTTCCCGACATCCGACGCTACGTGAGAATGCGGCGGATGTAGCGCCGTGACTCGCTACTCCATCGTCCCGGACCGCTCGCAAGTCTGGATCGACGCCCGCTCCAACGTGCACCCGATTCACTCGAGTACCAGCGGCCTCGAGGGCTACGTCGAGCTGAACCTGGAATCCTCGGGAACGATAGATCCCGACACCACGCCAGCAGGACGGCTCTCCCTAGCCGTCGACCGGCTGAAGTCCGGCAACCGCATGGAGGACAGGGAGCTGCAGAAGCGTATTGACGCCAAAAAGTTCCCCAGGATCGAAGGGCAGCTCGAGCAAATCACACCCGATGGGTCCAACGCCACCTATCGCGTGAGCGGTGAGGTGACGTTCAGGGGTGTGTCACGCCAGCACCAGGACCGTATGGACATCACCACGGTGGATGACAAGACCATCCGCTTGGCGGGCGAATCGAGTTTCGACATCAGGGATTTCGGGATGCAGGCACCCAAGGTGCTCCTTCTCAAGGTGGAGCCCCAGGTGCAGGTGCGGGTGGAGATCTACGCCGTCAAGGACGAGTAGGAGACGCAATCGTCATGTGTCTGGGTATACCGGGGCAGCTCAAGGAGATTTCCGACCTCAACCCTCACCTGGCGCGGGTCGACGTGTCGGGCGTGACGAGGATCGTCAACGTCGGCCTGCTCGAAGACGAGCCCTTGGCGCCTGGCGACTGGGTCTTGATCCATGTGGGATTCGCCATGTCGAAGATCGATGAGGCCGAGGCCGAGCTGGCCCTGGCCTCCCTGCAACTCATGGGCCAGGCCTACG
>Ga0302325_10026465_pt1 | contig 12043 bp, 9 predicted proteins | sample Palsa_T0_2_FD_201948 | JGI IMG/M metagenome (GOLD analysis project Ga0302325, IMG submission 201948) | Peat permafrost microbial communities from Stordalen Mire near Abisko, Sweden - Palsa_T0_2 | ecosystem: Environmental > Terrestrial > Soil > Palsa > Peat permafrost | place: Sweden: Abisko...
CGCGTAAATGCCCGACGCGGCCAGGCCACCGATGGTGAAGATGATGAAGTTATGCACGGCCGTCCCCCGACAGAGTGATCAGTCGTCTGACCCGGTAAGACTATGCAGTCCACGCCCATCCCCGCGGGCTGTCGGACCTGTCCTCACAGAGACGCCATTTGCTGCTGCTGTTGTGAGGTCAGGTGGACAACGTTCTTGGGGTTGCAGTTCCAGATGGACTGCGTGGGCTTGGTGATTGCCTTGTCGTAGAGGATTCCCTTGGGTCCGACCTTCATGAGGACGAAGCAGGGTGAGGGTTGGGGGTTCTCGTTGGAGAGCGTCAATTTTGCAATCGGCGCCTCAATGCCTCCGGCGTCCCAATTCTTGACGGCGGCTGCGCCGTTGAGCACGCACGCCACGGTGAGGTTGGCGCCGCAGGCCGAAGCCGATTTCGCCCACAGGAGCCACGACTCAGCGCCCTCCTCGTCGTCGAAGTCGATGCTGTCTCCCTTGGCGTAGGTGTGCATGACGTTGACGAGCTGTTCTGTCGAGGGGTTCTGCGAGGCCATCGAGAGCGGCCACCATGACGTCTCGACGTAGACGGGAGGAAGACTCGGGCTCGCGGCCACGGCTTGCTGCGTCATGGAGTTTGCGAATTGGGTTCCCAGCGCCATGAAGGCGGGGTGATAGCCGGCAGTCGCCATCGCCTGGGTGAAGGGGGCGATGTTGGCGGTGTCGGCGGGCCACAGGGCCTGCGCTCCCTTGCTCTGGTACTGCTCGACGTAGGGCGCCCAATTCGTCACCGTGACAGGGGGCTCAGCGAAGTCGACGACGTGCCACCCCTGGGCCTCGGCGCCGAACTCGTACTTCGTTTCCGGCTCGAGGATGGAGGGGTTGTCTTGTCCACCCATGCCGGCGCTCTTGACGGCCTGCGGATAGGCCTTGGCGAGCGCGCCGAACCAACCTGAGCTCACCGAGTTTGTGTTGATGCCGCTCGGATCAACTTGGTCGGTGGCAAGATCTGAGGCATCCGAGACGACGTAGCCGCTGATCTGTCCCAGCCCGCACTTCTCACGGATTGGGACGGATGGCTGATCGAGGGCCATGCCGCCCCCGACCGCCATGAAGTCGCTCTGGCAGGCCGCTGTTGCCTGCTGCGCCGCGTTGAAAAGCGCAGCATCGCGATCATCGATCGCAATGTGGCGCCCGTTGATGCCACCCGAGGCGTTGCACCAGTCGGCGAACGCCTTGGCCTGTTGGACGAACTCGACCTCGAGTCCCGGCTCAATAGTGCTGGCGGCGTCGTTGAACACGGCGATGTTGATGGTCTTCGGACTCACACCACGCACCGAGGAGGCACCGCCGGGTCCTGGTTCGCAGATCTTGCCGACTCCGGGCCAGACGCCGTCAGGGGCAGTGCTCGCCGACAACGATCGACTCATCGTCGTCGCCGCGGAAGCGGCCGTCGACGAGAGGACGACACCGGTTCCCGCGACCATCATCATTGTCGTCATTGCCAGCGGTAGCAACGACTTGCGAAGCTCGGCCAGTCCCTTGCAGAACATGCTCACCCTCCCCACAGCAGTTTGCGATCGTGTCATTCAATCAGCAACCCGAATGGAGCGGGGATCGCCCTGCACGGGCGAACTGCAGAGATGTCGGAAACTCGAACCTTGGGCTGCCGATACCGCATGGAATGTGCAGATCATTCTTCCCTCCCCGAGTCGAAGGTGACTGCCTTCGGCTCATGACACGTGCCAGAGGCGCCGCGAATGCATGCGACCCAGATCTCACCCGTGAGACACACTCTAGGCGGCGCACGAATATCGAATATAGTATACGAACGGATGGCTTTCCCGGGGGAGTGGCAGGACAACATGTCGTGCGTAGCCCCAGAGGGGGCGTGGTCCCCGGGTGATCTCGGGCGTCCGCCGGAACCTCTGGACGTGGGCCCGCGGTCCAGGTGGCGGTGTCCAGCTCTGTTTGCGGGCGATCGATCCTGTCCCCGTTCCGCAGGGAACGTGACAGCTGTATGAGTGGATTCAATCTGGCAGATGTCTGGGAGGCAGTCGCTGACTGCGTGCCGCATCGCGTGGCGCTTCGCTGTGGGGAACAGCGCCGGACCTACGCGCAACTCGAAATGCATTCCAACCGGTTGGCCCACTGGTACCTCGAACAGGGTGTCCAAGCGGGAGACCACATCGGGCTCTATCTGGAGAACTGTGTGGAGTACGTCGAGGCCATGTTGGCTGCATACAAGATCCGAGCCGTGCCCATCAACATCAACTACCGGTACACCGCCAGGGAGTTGGAACACTTGTTCAACGATGCCGACCTCGTTGGCGTCGTCTATCAGTGGGGCTACACCAACCGAGTGGTGGCGGTGGAACCCCAGGTCCCGACTATGGGTTGGAAGCTGGCTGTTGGTTCCATCTACGACAACGCGCTGGCCTCATCGTCGCCAGCCCGGGACTTTGGCGATCGGTCGGGGGACGATCACTACATCCTCTACACCGGCGGCACCACGGGTCTGCCTAAAGGCGTGGTGTGGCGACAGGACGATGCCTTTTTCGCCTGTATGGGAGGCGGCAATCCGGCCCTTCCCGAGGTCACGTCGGTCGCCGAACTGACCCAGCGCATAGCGCAAGATCAGAGCACTTTCCTGCTCCTTGCTCCGTTGATGCATGCGGCAGGCGGATGGGTTGTGCTGCTCCACCTTTTCAGTGGCAACAAGGTCGTCTTGTGGTCGGGCTCGCTCGACCCGCGTGAGGTATGGCGCACAATCGAGCGAGAGAGGGTCACGGCCACCAGCACTGTGGGGGACGCCGTGATGCGACCCCTGCTCGACGCGTGGGACGATTTCGATCCAAAACCCGAAATCGAATCGCTGGTCGTGGTCAGCTCGGGAGGTGCACCGCTATCGACGGCGTTGCGCGATCGGTTCCTCGTGACCTTTCCTTCCATCATGCTCTCCGACGGCTATGGGTCGTCCGAGACCGGCATTCAGGCCGGACGCGTCTTCTTGGGGCCGATAGGGGACAAGCCGGAGCCGCAATTCACTGCCCAGCGAGCGGTCGTACTGGATGAGGAGACCCACCGACCCGTGGTCCCAGGTTCGGGGATCGTCGGTCGAGTTGCTCGCTCCGGGCGTATCCCGTTGGCCTATTACAAGGACCCAGCGAGATCGGCCGAGACATTCGTAGAGTGGGACGGATGTCGATGGTCGCTCACCGGGGATATGGGCACGGTTGCGGGCGACGGCACCATCACCTTGCTCGGGCGAGGCAACCTGTGCATCAACACTGGAGGCGAGAAGGTCTATCCCGAGGAGGTCGAGGGCGTCCTGCGCCAGTCCCGCGCCGTGTACGACGTGGTCGTTGTCGGTACCCCCGATGAGCGTTGGGGGGAACGTGTCGTGGCTGTCGTTCAGCCAACGTCCGGGACTGAACCCACGGAGCGCGAGCTGACGACCCTGGTGCGGGCTTCGCTGGCGGGATACAAGGTGCCGAAACAAGTGATCTTCGTGAATGAGGTTGTCCGGTCCCCGACGGGGAAGGCCGACTATCGCTGGGCGGCCGAGGTGGCGGCATCGTCGTGATGACGGCGACGGAGATCGCTCTGCACGAGGAGTGATGGCCTCACAGGCCCATGGGCGTTGCGCCGATGTGGCCCTCCTCGTGCAAGCGCTGCGTCTCTGCGCGTGAGTAGCCGAGCCCTTCGAGAACCGAATCGTTGTCGCGACCAAGCGTCGGCGCGGGTGACCGAAGCCAATGGTCCACCCGCGAGAAGCGGAATGGCAGGGTTGGAACCTCATGGTCTCCCGTGACCGGATGACGTTCTACTTCGAACAGTCGTCGATGGCGGAGTTGGGGGTTCTCCGCGACGTCTCGCGGCGGAATCACGACGGCGGATGGTATGCCTGCGTCGAGGAGCATCTGAACCAGTTTCTCGGCTGGGTGCTGTCGGGTCCACGACGCCAACTCTCGATCGATGGCATCATGCGCAATCCGGCGACCGGACGTAACTGAGAGGTCGTCGTCCCGCATCCACGATGGATTGCCGAGCAATGCCCGCAGGGACCGCCAATGGTCGTCAGACCCAACGGCCACGGCGACCCACTCGTCGTCACCGGCACATGGGTAGACGCCTTGAGGTGCGGCAGATGGACCGCGATTTCCGTCCCGACTGAGCAGAGTCCCGCTCGAGAAGTACTCCACCACTTGTTCCGCGGCGGCATTGAGTACGGACTCGACCATGGCCGCTTCGACCAACCTTCCGCCGCCATGGCGGTCACGCGCAATCAGAGCCACCATGGTGGCAAATGCCGCATGCATGCCGGCCAAAGGGTCACAGGCTCCTCTCACCAGCACAGGAGGACCTTCGGCGAAGCCTGTCAACCAGGACATGCCGGTCAGGCATTCCATCGTCTGGGCGAATCCCGTTCGATCACGCCAGGGGCCGTCGAGACCGAAGGCTGGCATCCGGACCATGATGAGTTCGTGGTTGAGCGCGTGGACTCGGTCCCAGTCGAAACCAAATTGTTCCATCACCCGAGGAGTGAAGTTCTCCACCAACACGTCGGCGGTCTTCAGCAGACGCTCGAGCATGTCTGCCCCTTCGGGGCGGGAGAGATCGAAGGTAACGCCCCGTTTCCCGATGTTGGCGGCGTGGAAGATCGGGCTCCACTCCCACCAGCGGTCGTACGTCGATGGCCGGGTACTCGCGAAGCGCATGTTGTCGGGCCGCGTCAATGATTCAACTTTGATGACATCGGCGCCCAGGGCTGCGAGAGCAGCGGTGGTGACGGGACCGGCCCACCAGGCGGTGCAGTCGACGACACGCACGCCGGCAAGGGGAAGTCGCCAGCCGTCGTTGTCGACCTCTTTTGCCGCGTCGGTTCTCGCGGCGGCGGCGATGTTGTTCCTGCGAGGGGGCCAGTCGATCAATCCGTCGTGCTCGCCGAGATCCGGGGCGGTTTCGAAGGTCCGTGGTGTCTCGCTCGAAACACGATAGGGAACGCGGGGCTGAGGAAATCGTCCGGAAGGACTTGGCACAAAGACTTTGCGCGCGACGAACTGTTCGAATTCCGTCATCGTCGACCCGTTGAGGAGAGGGCCAGCAGGGATCCTGAGTAGGGCGGCGGCCTCCAGGACCTCGGCGGTCGTGTGCTGGGCCGTGTACTTGTGGACTGCCGACAGGAACTCATTTCGGCGACGGAATCGCTTGGCAACTTGCGGCAGATCGGGGTCATCGGCAAGGTCGGGCCGCTCGATCATGAGCAGGAAATCCTGAAACTGCTGGGCGCTGTTCGTGGTCACGACGAAGTAGCCATCCCGTGTTGGCTCAATGGATGGAACTTCGATCGTCCGTCCAGTCCCTGCAACCTTTGGCCATCCGGCAAACGATGCGAACACGGAGGGGTACGTGACCATGGTGACCGCCATGCAGTCGAGCATTGCCACATCGATGAACTCACCAATGCCGCTCCGGACGGCCTCGCGGTGTGCTGCGATTGCCCCGAGCGCGGCGTAGGTACCCGACGTCCATTCCCCGAGACGACCACCAGCCGAAAGAGGTGGAAGGTCCGGGAGACCACGTTGTCCGATGGATCCGGAGGCAGCCTGCAAGGTGAATTCGGTGCTGGCACGATCTGACCAGGGACCCGTGCAGCCGAATGGCGTAATCACGACGACGACGAGAGATGGATTGTCGGCCCACAGGGACCCAGTGTCGACTCGATTCCCACTTACCAAAATGTCTGCCGAGAGCGCGAGCTCCAAAGCGTCGCCCGTGACGGATCGCTTCGAGGAGTTGAGATATTCGAAGAGGGCGCCCGAGCGCCAGTGACGTAGTGGATCGCCTCCCGGTGGTTCCACCTTCACCACGTCGGCGCCGGCGTCGGCCAAGAGTTTCGAGCAGTAGGGTCCGGCGATCTCAGTAGTGCAATCGACGACGCGAACACCATCGAGCATCAGCGCGCACCCAGGGCAGGGCGCCGTCGAAGGGGAGTCCAGGATGACAGCGATACGTGCATGGGGAACTGAATATAATATGGGCCTTCTCTAACGGGCGCGTCCGCGGCTCGCCCATATAGAAGAGGGGCGCGATGAAGGCAGACGACATGATCCTCGTCAGCGTGGATGACCACATCGCTGAGCCGGCGGATATGTTCGAGGGTCACGTTCCGGCAAAGTACCGACACCTGACTCCTCGGGTGGAGACGGACGAGCGCGGCTTCCAACAGTGGTGGTATGGCGAGAAGAAGGGCCGCAATCTTGGGTTGAATGCTGTCGCAGGCAAGCCTCCCGAGATGTACAACGTCAACCCCACCAGCTACGGTGAAATGCGCCCGGGCTGTTACGACGTCCACGAGCGGGTACGCGACATGTCGGCTGGCGGAACGCTGGCCGGGCTCAACTTCCCCAATTGGACGGGGTTTTCGGGTCAGGTGCTGAACGAGGGCCCTGACCGGGTTGTCAACGAGGTGATGATCAAGGCCTACAACGACTGGCATGTCGACGAATGGTGCGGCAGCTATCCGGACCGATTCATCCCGTGCGGAATTCTTCCGCTCTTCGACGTGCACAAGGCGGCAGTGGAGGTGCGTCGACTGGCGGCCAAGGGGTGCCACGCCGTCACATTCTCGGAAAATCCGTCGGCACTCCACATGCCTTCGATCCACTCTGGGTATTGGGATCCCCTCTTCGCCGCGTGCTCTGAGTCGGGGACGGTCCTCTGCCTGCACGTCGGGTCTTCGTCCAAGGCTGCCTCGACCTCGGCCGATGCACCGGCTTCCGTTGGCATGGGGCTCTCCTCCGTCATGTCCATCTATTCGCTGGGTGATCTGTTGTGGGCGGATTTCTGGTGGCGATTTCCTGATCTCACTTTCTCACTCACAGAGGGTGATATCGGTTGGATCCCGTATTTCTTGCAGCGGGCTGAGCACATTCAGGCACGGCACTCCGGCTGGACGGGTCAGCAGTTCCCAGAAGGCATGGGCCCCGCTGACGTGTTCCGGCAGAGAATTCTCTGCTGCTTCATCAATGATCCCGTCGGCGTCGGACTCATCGACCAGTTCAACATCGACAACGTCTGTTGGGAGTCGGACTTTCCGCACTCGGACAGCTCGTGGCCCCAGGGGCCTGAGGTCAACGAGCTGCAGTTCGCCTCGCTTTCAGACGAGCAGGTAAACAAGATCACCCACGAGAACGCGATGCGACATTTCTCGTTCGACCCGTTTGGCATCAGGCCCAAAGAGAGGGCGACGGTCCGTGCTCTCAGAGCGGAGGCCACGGACGTGGACACCGTGACAAGGGTGGGGCGAGCTCCGGATCAGAGCGACCGCGACTACTTCAGGACCTTGGCCGCGCGGCCCGCCACTGTGAGACCGGCAAGCGTCCCCTGACGCGGACGTCTCCTGGCATGAGGAGTCGTCGATCGCCGCGCCGCGAGAGCCCTTGCCCGCGTCTCGCAAGCCAGAAATCTCGCCTCACTAACTCGTCCAGGTCTGCAGGCCACGACCCTGCGTTCCGAAGATCTGTGTCGCCATGACCTCGCCAATCCGGGACGCGTCCCAACGCTTCCCATCGCTCGAGGCAGAGGCACCCTCCTGCCAGCCCCGCATGAGGTGCAGTTTGTCGCCGATCACCCGGATGACCTGCCCGGTCACATACTGGGCCTCGTCGGAGGCCAACCAGGCGACCACGGGAGAACTCCCCGCCGGATCCATGGGGTGGAAGGAGTCCTCTGGTATCTCGTCGGGCTCGACGACAGTGGGGGCATTCGGCATGGTGCCGGTGATACGTGTCGCGCCGGCGGGTCCGATGGCATTCACTGTGACCCCGAGACGCTGCAGCTCCAGCGCCAGTGTCAGCGTGAGCCCCACGACGGCCGCCTTGGCTGTCGCGTAACTCGTCTGGCCGAAGTTGCCGACCAGCCCGGCCCCTGAAGTGGTATTGATGATCCGGCCTCGGCTGTCGAGTCCGGCCTTGACGAGTGACCGCCAATGACGAGCGGCGGCGCGGCTTGTCAGCCACGGTCCCCTCACATGGACTGCCATGACGGCGTCCCACGCCTCCGTGGTGAGATTCCAAATGACTCCGTCGCGCACGATCCCGGCGTTGTTGACCAGAATGTCCAGACGTCCCCATTCGTCAATCGCCCGCTCGATCATCGATTCGGCGTCGCGCTCATCGGCCACGTTGCCGTAGTCGGGAATGGCTGTGCCCCCACGCGCCGTGATCAGCCCGACTGTGGCGTCTGCGTCCTTGCTCGAACCCTCTCCGGTTACCGAGCTTCCTAAATCATTGACCACGACGCGTGCACCGCGACGCGCCAATTCCAGGGCATGGCCGCGACCGATGCCATGGCCGGCCCCCGTGACCACTGCAACCTTTCCTTCAAGCATTTCGCTCATAGATATGAGGTCTCGCTCTGGTTGGAGCTCTGGGCCGATGCGGCTGTGGTTGATTTGGGGTGACGGCTGGCGGATACCATGCCGAATATTATATATAAAGCGCCGAGTCGGGAAGTTGCGCTCATTTTGGTATCGGCTTCAGGGGAGTGATCGGCGCCGCGTCCGCGACGACTTCAGGCGGACCGGCGCGTCAGCTTCCAACCGTTCTCGGCCATCACACCGTGGATCTCATCTTCACTAAATCCGTGCCGTCGAAGGTCCAACGCAAAGTCGCGTGGCTCGGCGAGACCTTCAGCATGCGGCCAGTCCGAGCCAAACAGAATGTGATCTGTGCCGACAAAGTCCTTCAGCTGACTCAAATTGTCTTCGTAGAACGGAGCGATCCAGACGTGCTGACGGAGGTTCTCGACCGGGTCCGATTGGAATGAGCCCCGCATCTGGCTGTACGCCTTCTTCAGCTTCTTGACCAGCACAGACACCCAACCCGCGCCCGCTTCGATGCTCGCCACTCGCACGTTCGGGAAGCGATCAAAGAGACCCTGGCAAAGGAATGCTGCCATCGTTTCAAATGGCGGACGGTCCGAACTGAGGACCGTGCGGAGGGGCGAGTAACGGAAAGCTTCAAAGTCGCCGGCTGGTTCCCAATCCTTCAGGTAGCGGCCGTAGCCGGCGTCACCAGAGTGGATCCCGACCGTCACGCCGGATTCGTTGACCAGGCCCCAGAAGGGGTCGAATCGCGTGTCGGCCGGGGAGGTGAGACCTGTAGCCGTGTACGCGGGTCCGCCTTTGATGCAGACGATCCGCGCGTCCGCGTCGAGCACGCGCCGCAGTTCAGTCACCGCGGCATCGACGTCAATCAGGGTAATCATCGGCGCTGCGAAGATCCTCTCCTTGTAGGCATAGCCCCAGTCGTCCTCGAGCCACCGGTTGAATGCTTGGAAGGCCGCCACCAGCGCAGGCGGATCGTCCGCGAGCGCTTCCTCCATCCCGACTCCAAGCGTTGGGAAAAGAAAGCAACCGTCGAGGCCTTGTCGGTCCATGACGGAGAGGCGAGCGTCTCGATCACGGTATTCGGGGCGGATGGGCTCGAGATCGCCAAAGAGAGACCGAATGTCCTGTGCATTTGGGTTCTTTCCCCTGAAATATTCGTCGAGGCTGCCCGGCTTTGCGACAGGGTCGAACACAGGATTCGGAATGAACTTGTTCAGCTTGCCACCGACGAGAAGTCGTTGCCTGCCATTGATTTCGGCCCACTGCATTGCGCGCTTCGCCATCGCCTTGTCAATGTGCCGGGTATAGGCATCGGTGGCCTCGTAGTAGTGGTTGTCTGCGTCGAACGTCGTGTAGTCAACGGCGGCCTTCGAACTCGCGGCGGTGTCGGTGGTGGTTGTTGTCATCTCACTCCTGTGGTCGGTTGTTCCGTGTAACGGAGTCATGGGGGACTGGTTCTACAAAAGGCCGAGGACTCTCAGAGCGTTCGTTCGAAGGAATTTCGGCCATACCTCGTCCTTGAATCCGACGTTGGGCATCTCGGTCATGATCCGTTCCAGGGAAAGTCCCATCGGGAAATACCCCGCATAGATGATCTTGTCGGAGCCGCGACTGTTTGCATAGTCGATGATGTTCTTGGGGTAGTACTTGGGAGCGAAAGCGCTGGTCGAGTAGTGGAGACCGGGCCACTTCAGCATGAGTTTCACGGCCAGTTCGGTCCATGGCTCGCAGCCGTGGCGCGTCACGAAAATCAGGTCCGGAAAGTCGTACATGACCTCGTCGATGAGTTCGACATGTTGGCAGGATGCTTTCAGTCGCGGGCCCGGTATCCCGGCACAACAGAAGATTGGTATTCCAAGTTCGACACATTTTGCATAGATGGGATACATCTTCTTGTCGTTGATCGGGACCTGGGGGAATGTCCCCGCGGGAAACACACCGACGGCCCGCGTTCCAAAGGTCTCATGCTCGCGGACGAGGCGATTGATCCCCGCCATACCCTCATTGGGATCGGCACCCGAGGACGGGATGAACCGATCGGGGAATCGCTTCATCGCTTCGGCACCCGCACCGGCCGGGTCACCGATGCCAATCAAACCCTTCTCGATTCCCCAGAGGTCCATCTCCCGCACCGTCACGGCGATCGGGTCGTCGACGTCCTGCAAAGCCTTTTCGGGAACGTCCTTGAACATGTACTCAACCGGGAAGTCGAACTCTTCCTTGGACTCGGTGTCCCTGGTCTGTCGGGTGATGAACCGGTAGACCTCTTTCATGTCTCGATGGGGGAAGCCCAGCATGGTGTCGACCGCACCTATGTCCTGCGGCATGACCATCCGAGTAACCCTCCTATCGTCCGCGCGCTCGCGCCTATCGACGTGACCGCAGGTTCAAATACTAGAATGACGTTTCATTTACGTCCAATCGTCTGGCGCATTCCACCTGAGCAGACCTTGTGGAGCAGCGGATACCTCTCCATTCAAGACAACAGTAAGCATAGAATGGAGTTTTACAAAAGGGCACGGAGGGCAATCGACGGCCACTGTCCTTGCGGTGGAGGTAACAAACCGAGAACGACGGGCTCGGCGCGCCTCATGGGTAGTGCTGGTCCGGCGTGAGCCGCAAAAGACCCGTCACGTCGCCAGAACGGGTCGGGAGGGGCGAGAGAGCGGTCAGACGATCTCGCTGACCTGCACCACGGGCGTAATGTCGGTGTAGTTCGCGACATCCGCCGTTACCTGCGCCGAACCCTCACCCGACAGAGCTGCTGTCATCGTCTCGAGGGAATCGAACTGAAAGTGGACGGCTGCGACGTAGGGGCCATCAACCCCCTGGTCGATCTCGGCCCGCTCGAGCCCCCATGTCCGGAGGGCAAGGGGCACGTGGTGGTCCCGGTAATAGTCGTGGTCGAAGACCTGACCTTCGGCTGTCGGGTACAGGACGCTCATCCGTATCATCGAAGCCCGCTTTCTCTTTTGGGATCTTCCGTTTCGCTCTCGGTTCGGTCAGCTCTTTGTGTCGATCGGCTTGGACGTCATCATGTTGGCTTCGAGAAGGTACTCGGGAGGACTGCCGCCGATCTGCGACGCGGCCCGCTCCCGGATCTTTTGTTGCTGCAAGTCCTGGGGAACAGTGATCCAAAACGTGTCGTTGATGATCCCGTCGAAACAGATGTCGGCCACCTCCGACAAGGGAGCGAACTGCACTTCCAAGCCCGCGTCTTCCATCCGCCGCAGGTAGGCGCCCAGCGCGTCCCGGCCTTCCTGCGGTGGAGCGCCCGGCCGGTCGTATCGATCGGGGCGATTGGCGCCTGGCCGCCAGATGCCGGTATTGAGCATCCCCGGTGTGAACGTCGACGGATACAGCAAGGATGCGCTGATCTTCGCACCCACCTCGCGGAGCTGGCCCCAGAGGCACTCGGTGATGGTGGTGACCGCCGCTTTCGTTGTCGCGTAGACGGCGCTGTTGATGAGCGGGGTGAACCCGCCGTTGCTGGACGTGGTGTTCACGACATGTCCCTCCTCACCCTGGGCGAGCAGGGTGGGAACGAACGCGTGGATCCCGTTCACCACACCCATCACATTGACGTCGAGCGACCAGCGCCAGTCGTTGACATGGTGTTCCCACAGCTGGCCCTCGGACCCGGAGCCGATCCCCGCG
>Ga0302325_10026467_pt1 | contig 12043 bp, 10 predicted proteins | sample Palsa_T0_2_FD_201948 | JGI IMG/M metagenome (GOLD analysis project Ga0302325, IMG submission 201948) | Peat permafrost microbial communities from Stordalen Mire near Abisko, Sweden - Palsa_T0_2 | ecosystem: Environmental > Terrestrial > Soil > Palsa > Peat permafrost | place: Sweden: Abisko...
AACAGCACCAACACGTATCCTTCGATTGGCTTCACGGGCCGCGTCCCCTCTGATCCGCTTGGAAACATGGAGTCACCCAAGCTGATCAAGAAGGGCGGAGGGACGGAAGAGTTCTTCCGCTGGGGAGACTATAGCAGCATGGAACTCGATCCTTCCGACGACTGCACCTTCTGGTACACGACGGAATACGACAAGACCACCGGATCGTTTAACTGGAGCACGCAAATCGCCAGCTTCCGGTTTACGAGCTGCACCAATTAACAACTCCTCAATGCCGGCGGTGATTTGATTCCGCCGGTTCTTCAATCCAGGGCCGCTCCCGTCTCGTCGGGGACGGCCCTGGATTTATTCGGAGAGGCGATCTTTCGCATTAAGATGCCCGATGTGGATGCATACCCTTTCCCCCACGTATCCCAGACCGTCTGCAGAGGGAAGAGCGAAATAGGTCTTGTCTTCGGTTCCCTTTGCAACGGATCTGTTCCGATAAGTACGAATCAGCGCGGTCTGTCCTTTCGCAGCGAACCTTGGAGCCGCTCCTTTGGCCATTGAGCGCGCGATCTTCCCAGGTTGGAAACCGCCATCAGCGTTCAGGCCACCGCGCGGTGCCCCTGCTTTGACTGCTCTGTCAACTTGCTTGAGGATGGGTGACCCCTTTCCTTTTGTCCATTCAACATCTACCCTGGTTTTGGTCTTGGAGCGTGCGGAGAGCAGCCGGTCCCATAAGTCGGAGTTCTCCTTCGGCTCTCCATACACGTTTCTCCAATCGTTGTCCTTCCATCCCTGCGCACGGGGAATATTGTCCTTGACGTAAAGCTAATCCGTGACGACTTGCACTCGTCGTGATCCGATTAGTTCGGCTTCAGCACGAATCCACTCCAATGCCTTTATGCATGCCATTAGTTCCATGCGGTTGTTGCTGCTCTCCGCGCAGCCAAAATCAACTATCAGCTCGTCCACCCGGTCCATGTCTTCGGGAAACTGGACAAACGCTGCGCAGCCTGACTTTCCGCCCGGATTCTTATAGCAAGACCCGTCCGTCTAAATTTGGATTACGTGTGGATCAAGCGGCTTCGATAACAGCACACTAAGATTCTACACGCGAATAGCCACGCTCCGAGTAATCGCGGGTTTGGGCGGGCGGGGCAAAAGGCGCTGCCGGCGGCGAGGCTGTTCATTCGCGGACAATCGCCGGTGAAACCGGACACACGATCCGGCTCGATACACCATCGAGAGAGCGCAAGCCATTCGTTCTCATAACATTGCATTCGCAACACTGTGGCTCTCGAATTGCAATTCCCTACGTGCAGGCACATCCTTAAGCTTAGCCTGATCCTTAATCCTGTACCCTGATCCTTTATCGTGATCCAGGGGGGGAGGCCGACCGTTGTATAACGTGCTGCAGGACCTGCGATTCGCTCTTCGCCAGTTGTACCGGGCTCCCGGGTTTGCCCTTACCGCGATCATCACCGTGGCGCTGGGGATTGGCGCCAACGTCATCGTCTTCGGCGTCGTCCAGGGATTGGTCCTGCGGCCGCTGAATGTGCCGCATGGAGATCGGGTGATGACGCTGGAGTCCAAAGACCGCGCAGTTACTTTTACCTACCCCGCCGTGCGTGATGTGCGCGACGGGAATTCGGTGTTTTCGGCGGTCGGGGCGGACGGCATCATGAGCTTCGGCCTGGAAGCCAACGGCGTCGCACGGGCCGTGTGGGGATTCGAAGTCAGCGATCAGTACTTTGACGTCCTCGACATCCAACCGTTCCTCGGACGGCTTATCAACCGGGCCGACAACGATCACCCCGGAGCAGCCGAGGTTGTGGTGCTTAGCTGGCCCGCCTGGCATGGTTACTTCAACAGCGATCCCAACATCGTCGGCAAGACCGTGCGCATTGATAAACATCCCTACACCGTGGTCGGAGTAACTCCGCAAGGATTTTACGGAACGGAAAGGTTCGTGCAACCGGATATCTTTGTGCCCCTGGCGAATGAAGCGCAACTGGAGGGCATCGACTGGCTGGAATCCCGGAGCGATACGCACGTCATGGCCGTCGTGCTGCTCAAGGATGGCGTCACGCCGGCGCAAGCGCAGCCCGATCTGGACACGATTGCCGGGCGCATCACCCGGCAGCATCCGAAAGAGGAAGAAAAGCTGTCGTTCAAGCTGGCGCGGACGGGGCTGGCTGGCGACTTCCTGGGTTCGCCGGTCAAGGCATTTCTTGCCGGCCTCATGGTGTTGGCCGGCATCGTGCTGCTGGCGGCCTGCGCCAATCTCGGCAGCCTGTTCGCGGCCCGGACAGCCGACCGCGCCAAGGAAATCTCCATTCGCGTGGCCATTGGCTCGAGCCGCTGGCGTATTCTTCGCCAGGTGATTACCGAGGCCTTGGTAATTTCCGTCCTCGGAGGCGCATGCGCCTGGCTGTTGGCCTCGACGGCGCTGACAAGCCTTGCCGACTGGACTCCTCAACGCGGCTCTCCAATTCACTTTGCGATCGTGCCGGAGCCTTCGTTGATCCTGGCTTCGTTCCTCATCTCCATCCTCGCCGGCATCCTCTTCGGCATCATGCCGCTGCGGCAAATCTTCAATGCGGACCCGAATGAGGCCATCAAGGGAGGCGGCGGCCAGGCCGTTGCCGGCCGCCGCTGGGCGCTGCGCGATATCCTGCTAGCCGCCCAGATTGCACTCTGCTGCGTCACCGTGACAGCTGCTTTCGTGGCCCTGCGTGGGCTGGGCAAATCGCTGACCATGGACTTGGGATTCAAACCGGAGAATGCCGTGTTGACGAAATTCGACCTCAGCCAGGCCGGCTATTCGCCCGACGCCATTGACCATTTCCAGCGCCAGATTTTGGAGCGCGCTGAGCAGCTTCCCGCCGTGGAAGCCGCGGGCTACTCCAATACGACACCTCTGGATATTGACCAAACAACGATGGGTTTCTTTCCCCAGGATGCAACCGATTTTCGTCTCTCCAACAAAGCGTTCGATGCGCCCTTTTACGACGTTTCACCCGGCTATTTCAAGGCCGCCGGAACACCACTGCTGGAAGGGCGCGATGTGAGCTATGCCGATACGGCGAAAACTCCAGCCGTCGCCGTCGTCAACCGGGAGTTCGTGCGACGGCTCTTCCACTCCGACCATGCCGTGGGGCGATATTTCAAGAACAGCTCCGGAAAACTGAAGCAGATCGTCGGAATCGTCGGCGACGGGAAATACAGTTTCATCAGCGAGCGGACGCAGCCCGTAGCCTTCTTTCCCATTGAGCAGGAACACGACAACGGCACCACGCTGGTCATCCGCAGCAGGATTGACGCAAATACAATGGCTGCCTCTATCCGCAAGCTCATCCGCGATTCCGATCCCGCCGTGCCGCTTCAGCAATCGGGTTCCTGGAGCAGTCAGCTTGGCCTGCAGCTCCTCCCAGCGCAGACCGCCACCGTGGCGCTGAGCCTTTTCGGTGCGTTCGGATTGCTGCTTTCGATTACCGGCACGTTCGGCCTGGCGTCGTACTCCGTCAGCAAGCGGCTGCGTGAGCTGGGCATCCGAGTGGCCCTGGGAGCGCAGGCGAAGCAGGTTCTTTCCGCCGCGCTTGGCCGCATGCTCATCCTGCTGGGCACCGGCTCCGTAGTCGGCATTGTGCTGGGCGTGGCGGCGAGCCGATTGCTCTCGGCGATTGTCTACCAGGCCTCCGCGCAGGATCCGTTTGTGCTTGTCGCTGTTGTGTTGACGATGGTGCTCACCGGATCACTGGCGGTCGCCGGTCCCGTGAGGCGCGTCCTGCACATCAATCCGGCAAACCTGCTCCGCGAACAATAAATTCTCAGGCCGGCAGACACAGCGCCCTTTAAAACGATTTTGCAAAAGCGGGGGCTACTTGACGAAGAGGCCTTCGCGGATTTGGTCGCGGCCTACGTAGGTTTTGGCGGAGCGGAACTGGCCGAAGAGCTGGAGAATTTCGCGGTTTTGGAAGACGCGGGTGCACCGAGCCGGCGCGGGCGCGGCCCGCAATTCAATTCCTCCGGCGGCGATGCGGTAACGATGGAAGATTTCCGGCGCGCGGGCATGGAAAATGGCCAGCACGCAGCCGCCCGGACGCAGCATCTCAAATAACTGGGCGGCCAGACGGACGGCCAGAGCGTCGGTGGCGTAATCGAAGATGTCCCACGCAAAAACGGCGTCCATGCTTTCGGCGGGATACTGCAGTTCGGACTGCAGGAAAGCTTCGGCAACGGCGTGGGACGAGGACGGCGCGGGACGGTCAGCAAGTCCGGCCTGGGCAGCAGCCGCAGCCTCGCGCGCAGCCTGAAAATCCATCCATTCGCGCAGCAAATCCTCGACGGAAATCCGGAAACCGCGCTCGAAAAAAAAATCGAGCGTAGCTTGTGATACAGGACCCAAATCCAGTAGACCGCCGCCCGCGCGGTCTCCCACCAGCCAGATCAAATCCTTCAAGCCGTAGGAAGGCCGCACGCCGGTGGGCGCAGGTTCGTTCGTGGGCCGCTGGCGCGAGAATTCCTGCCTCGAAGCGGCTGCCGCCGTCTTCGCCTGCGGACCGTGCGGTCCATGCGAGTCCCGCATGCCTTTCGGACCTTGTGTGCGTCCCTCGAGCGCTTTGCCGGACCAGCTCACCAGCCTAGCCGCCTTCGCCCGCGATTTTGGCTGCGTCGAACAAACCATGCGACGGCTGGTCCGAGTCAGGCTTAGTTTCAGAGTTGGGGGACGCGGACGACGGCTGCGCTTCCGGTGAATGCCCTTGCGAGAGTTTGCTGCTCCTGCCGCCCGGGCGGGCCATCTCGACGCGGCCCGAAAAACGCGCACCATCTTCAATGGCAATGCGCGGACTGGTGAGGTCGCCCTCCACGTTGCCGGAAGAGCGCAGCAGGATACGTACCGAGGCGCGAACGTCGCCTTCCACGCGGCCCTCGATGCGCACTTCTCGAGCCTGGACGTGGCCGCGAACCGAGGCGGCGGGGCCAATGGTCAAATCGGCGTCGCGAAGTTGGATGGCTCCTTCAATAGCGCCCTCGAAATGCAGCAACGAATCGCCGGAAATTTCTCCACGAACGCGCAAGCCGGACACAATACGAGAATCGGTGCGTGATTCACCTGGCGCTTCTTCGCTGCGCGAAGCGTGGCGCGCGACCGGCGCGGCATCGGGAGCCGGTGGAGACCACGGCGCGGGCGCCTCCTGAGGAGGTGAAGGCCGCACATCAGCTTGTTTTCGCCACATAGAAATCGCTCCTGCGGGAAATCCGGCGGTCTGGACGCCGCGCGGGCCGGCAATAGTAATTGAAGAGAAGACTATAGTACAGCGAGGCGCGCCCGTAAACAGCGGAACTGCACAATTCCCTGCTATTGGGTACTTCCGCCGGGTGTTGGCCGCAGTGCGGCCGGCGATCCCAAGAGGCGCGATTTCAAAGCGTCCCAATCCGTGGGCGAGACCGGCGGCGCGCGCCGCAATTCCCACATGGCCACAACCATGCCCACCGATTCGTGAAACAAAAATTTCGTCCCGGCGCGCGTCTTCCACCACGAATCGGGATCGTACGCGGAATCCTGCGCGGCAATCACACGGAATTGAATGGTCGCGGAAAACACGCGCTCGCAGATGTACATCGCCCGGCGACTGTGGTAATTGGAGGTAACCCACAGGACGCGATGCCAGCCCTGCTGCTGCATGTATTGCGCCAAGGCAGTGGCCTGCTCGCGTGTATCGGTGGCGCGCAACGGAAAGGCGATGATGGCGTTGGCCGGAACGCCGCGCTGCTCCAGGTCACGCTGCATCAGCTCCACGGTGGTCATATACGGACGCAGCATGAAACCGCCGGCGATGATTCGCGGCGCCCATCCGGCGTGATAAAGCTCGCTGGCGCGGTTGGCGTGCTCGGATAAATACGAGTCGCCCTGCACGAAAATCGCGTCGGCATATTCGGGCGACTGGTCAACGATCCAGAAACGGCCAAAAGCCCGCAAAATGGGATCTCTGCCCAAGTACAGGAGCGCCGCCAATATCACAAGAAAGATCAGGAAGACGAGCCGGGAGATAATGCCGCCGTGCTGGCCGCGCGTGCCCTTCCGCCGCGGCCGGCGTCGATAAAATCGATGGGTAAATTCATCCGGCATAGGTCAGGCGCGAGCGTCCAGCGCACGAAGATGCTCCGCGGCAGTTTCCGGGAGCAGATCGTTGAAATAAGTTTCCTTCAGACCATAAGACTTGCTGCGCCCCGCGAGAATGGGAAGGATTTCGATGTGCCAGTGATAATCCGCGGCGATGGTCTTCCAGTATTCGCGCAGCGAGCCCTTTTTCTGAAGCTCGTTGGGCGCGGTGTGCAGAACCAGATGATAAGCCTGACACACCTGAAGCAGGCGGCGCAGAGTACGGCCGAGCAGCGCGGCCATATTTCGCCGGTCCGCACGAGGACGCGGCTCTTCATATTGATGGTTGTGCGGGCGGCCCATGATCCACGTTTCATAGGGCACGCGCGAAGCGAACGGGCAGTAGGCAACGTAGTCGCCCTGGCTATCCACCACGCGTTTTCCCGCCTTTTCTTCCTGGCGAAGGATATCGCAAAAGACGCAGCGCTCGTGCTCCTTGTACCATTCGCGCGCGGCGCGCAATTCATAGAGAATCCGCCGCGGCACGAATGTGGTCGCCAGCAACTGCGAATTCGGATGCTCATATTCCTGGCCGGCCGCGGCTCCCTGGTTGCGAAAGGCGCTGACATACTTAAAACGCCGATCGCGCTTCAAATCCGCGATGCGCAGGGCGATGGCTTCCATCACGCGCGCGATTTCATCATCGCCCATATGTGCAAACGAGCGAGCATGGTCCGCGCTCTCAATGACAATTTCATGCGCGCCCACCGGATGCATGCGGTCATAGATGCCCGCTGCCGTGCGTTCCGGATGACCCTCGATGCGGTAGAGCGGTTGCGGATGCGGGATCACGCGAACCTGGGTGGGGCCTGACGACGGGAGCGCAAGCAGCACCGGCGCGGATTCGTCATCCAATCCGCAAAAGGGACATTCGGCAACCCCGGGCATTTGCGGTTCGCCATGCCCAGCGACTACCCAACTGCGCGTGATCGGGTCTTTTCGAAGTTCCATCAGCGATGATCGGTAAGCGCATGCGGCCGGAGGGGCCCAGGCAGTGCACATCCATTTCTGAATATTTCCAGGACTAAGGTCACGGGAAGAAAGCCTAATGCGTGTAATGGGCGGGCGTCGGCCCGGCCTCGAGCATATGCCGGTCCCAGATGGCACCCTCGCGAGTGAAACTGGCCATCTCGAAATCCTGGGTCAGCTCCAGCGCGTCGGTGGGGCAGGCGTCTTCGCAAAGCCCGCAGAACATGCAGCGCGAAGTGTCGTAGGTGAATTCCGTCAGCACCTTGCGGCGCGTGGCATCGTCGCGGTGCCAACCCACCACGATTAAATTCTCGGGGCAAGCCAGCGCACAAAGATTGCAGGCGATGCACAGCGTCTCGCCGGTAATCGGATTGTTATTCAGCCGCGGAGCGCCGCGATAGCGTTCCGCCACCATGGGCCGTTCCAGTGGATACTGCTCGGTATAAACGTTTTTCGGGGCCTGGTAGCGAAAAGTCAGCCATAGCCCCTTCAACAAATCCACCAGAAAGACGCGCTTCAGCAATTCCTTCATCGGCGGTTAGTCTGCCGCCTCGCGCCGGAGAAGTCAAGGCGTGCGGGGCAAAGGCGCGGCGTGATAAGCTCGGCGACGAAGCGGCCAAAGATTATGACGGACGATCTGGACACCCCATTCATGCGTCGCGCGCTGGAAGAAGCGCGGCTCGCGGAGCAGGCGGGCGAAGTCCCCGTCGGCGCGGTGGTGGCGCTGGAAGGCCGCGAAATTGCATGCGCGCACAATCGCACGCTGATTGACACCGATCCCACGGCGCATGCCGAGATCGTTGCGCTGCGGCGGGCGGCGGCCATCGTTGGAAACCATCGCCTGCTGGGCGCAACTCTTTATGTCACGATCGAGCCCTGCGCGATGTGCGCCGGAGCGATGATTCAGGCGCGCATTGCACGGCTGGTTTTCGGCGCCGACGATCCCAAGGGCGGAGCCGTCCGCTCGTGCTTCGCGTTGCTTTCCAGCCCGCAAATCAATCACAGCGTGGAAACCGCGGGCGGCATACTTGCGGAAGAATGCGCCGCCGTGTTGCAGAGCTTCTTCGCGGCGCGCCGCTGAAAGATTCGCTTCCAGAGCCTGGCGCGGAAGATTCACCGAGGGAATAGTCGGCTGGAGTCAGATCTCTGAGGACGCGGAAAGAATTCGGATTTCCAAGCGACGGGGTGTACAATCGTGCGGGCGCGCATGCATCACTACAGGCGACCGGCAAAGTGAAGATTTCAAACTCAAAAGGGAGATTCAGTATGAAACGTTCAATTGCTATTTTCGCGATGGCTGGGATTGCATTAGCGTTTGGCCCGTGCGTCTCGCCCAGTTTTGGCCAGGGATTGCAGAGCGGATTCGTAAATGGAAAAAAGATTACCATTCCTGAATCCAGCATCCCGCGGCCGGGCCGGATAAATACGAACTATTTTATTGTTGGTTCAGACCTCAAGCAGCCTCAGCCGCCTCCCGGCGCGGAAACGCCCGGTTCGGTGGCCTGCGTGTATCAATTGGTTTCCGGACCGACGGGGTGCCCGATCACCACCAGCACCGCGGTGCCGACGGGCGGCGTGGGAGCGATTGCCATCATTGACGCCGGCTACTACCCCACCGCAGCAGCAGACTTGCACGCATTTTCCAGCTACTTCGGCATACCCGACGCCGACTTCCAGGTGGTTTATCCCGACGGCGTGCAGCCCCCCGTCTATAGCGATTGGGAAGTGGAAGAGGCGCTGGATATCGAGTGGGCTCATGCCATGGCGCCCAAAGCCAAGCTATTCCTGGTCGAATCGTTTCAGATCAATACGGACCCCACATGGCGGGCAGTGGCCTTGGCCGGCAAACTGGTCTCCGAAAACGGCGGGGGCGTGGTCAGCATGAGCTGGGGTGTTAATGAATGGCCCCAGGAACTCGACTATGACGGTATTTTCACCGCTCCCGGCGTGGTGTACTTTTCCGCTGCCGGCGATGACGGACTGAACGAGCCCTTCTATCCCACTTCATCGCGTAACGTTGTTTCTGTTGGCGGCACGTATTTTAACCGTAATGGCCAAGGGGATTTCGTCAGCGAGCAGTATTACACCGGCGGCGGCGGCGGTGGACTCAGCACCTATGAACCGAGGCCCAGCTACCAGGACGTGATCCAGGACATTGTCGGCACGCACCGCGGGTTCCCTGATGTGGCGGCGGATTTCTGTTGCACGGCAATTTACCTCGAGGGCAGTTGGGGCGAAGTGGGAGGCACGAGTTGGGCTTGCCCGACGTTTGCCGGGATTGTGAACGCCGCGGGCCAATTGCGGGTCTCCACCTACCGCGAGCTCAATTACATCTATACGGAGTATGCGAACGCGGGGCTTCCCTACCCTCCCAATGCGCCGTTTTATGACATCACCACCGGCGACCCGGCCTGCGTTCTAGGCTGGGACATCTGCGCCGGAATCGGTTCACCGCGCACGTACAAAGGCAAATAGTTCGGCGGGGCAACGCGTCGGATTCTGGCGTTGCCCCTCGCTAACTCCCCTGCGGACCAGGCATCGCCAAAATGCTCGCGGCTGCGTTGGACCCGTTTTCCGGCGCGAGGGTGCGCCGTGCTGGTAACCAATTCCTCCTCCGTTGCGTCTTTTATTCGACACTCTTGGGTTGCTGGTCATAAATACCAGTACCAGATTTCCTGTGGCCATAGGTACCATACTTATGATGGCCATAACCAGGAAGTAACCGCTTGACTGCGGGTTCGGTATGCGAGTAGTCTTGGTATAATCGCAGAAGGCCGGTGAGGCGTTCTATGTACTAACCAGAGGTCTAAAATCGGAAGCCCCGGTTTTTCTGTAGGCGTGCTCGCAAGGCTGAATGGTCTGCGGTCACAATCCTGTGTGACCGCCGTCACAACGATTCCAGCAGCTTTCGTGCTTTACTGGTGGCGCCAAGACGCAGGTGCCGCGTGCCAAAGGCGCGCGAAGAGAGCCGTTGGGGTCTTGCAGCATTACTTGAGATTGGGAGGAATCGTGATGAAACTGAAAAATGCAGTTGCTGTTCTTTGTGCGATCTTGCTGGTTGGCCTCGGATTTTTCGTGCACGCCGGGAAAAATGTCCTGGCCAGCGCTCCATCCGGCAAGGTTGTCAAAAAAACATCGAAAAATCCCTCCGTTTCCGGACAATGGAGCAACCCCATCCCCCTGGGGATGGTGCCGATTCATGCCGCTCTGCTTAGTACCGGCCAGATTCTCTTCTGGCAGTACCTGAACGGCCAGAGCCAGTATCCGGGGACCATCGCGATCCTGTTCAATCCGGCCAACAACCAGGTAACCAATATTCCCACCGCCCCCACCGCCGATTTCTTCTGCGCCGGGAACACGCATCTTGCCGACGGACGCGTCCTGATTGATGGAGGTTTGACGGGCCCGCTCGGCGAGGGCGTCTATGGGTCGAACTACGCCACGATTTTTGATCCGGCCACCGGCGTTTTCACCGAGCAGCAGCCGATGAATTACTGGCGCTACTACCCCACGAACACGCCTCTGCCGAACGGCACGCAGCTGGTCATGTCGGGCGAGAACCTGGATGGTGCGATTGTTACCCAGTTGGAGGTATTCAATCCCGCGACGGGCCTTTTTACGGCACTGCCCATCAGCGCGAATCTTCCCATGCCCAACGGGGCCCCCTGGGAAGATTACCCCAGGAATTTTCTGCTGGGCAGCGGGAATGTTCTGGCGACCAACCAAAACCTTTATGCTTTCGTTTTCAGTCCGACGACCAACAGCTGGTCGCCGACGCAATATAATTTTCAAAATCCGTATCGCGGCCATGACACCGGCGTGCTGCTGCCGAGTCCGGCCGGCGCGACGAATCCCCTGGAGCAGGTGATGCTGATTGGCGGAGGGGAGAACCAGGGTCCATACGCCAACACCGAGACCATCGATTTCACGCAAAGCAACCCGCAGTGGGTGACGGGTACCCCAATGAACGTCGCGCGGCACGACCATAACGCCATTCTTCTTCCCGACGGCACCATCGTCGTTATAGGCGGCGCGGGCCAGACAGGCGAATACGATGATCCCATCGTGTACCCCGAGACCTACAGTCCCGTGACGAACACATGGACTTTGGGCGCCAACGGCCAGAAAGCCAACCGGACGTATCATTCCACCGCACTGCTCCTCCCCAGCGGACAGGTAATCTCGGCCGGATCGGACTCGGGCAACATTTACCAGTCGTATGCCGAAATCTATAGTCCGCCATATTTGTTCAACGGTGCCCAGCCGACGATTACTTCGGCTCCGCCCATCATCGGCTATAACCAGACGTTCACAATTGGCACGCCGAACGACGCCGCCATCTCGAGCGTGGCATTCATCCGCGAGGATGCCACCACGCACGCGGACCACATGGACCAGCGGATGCTGAATCTCACCTTCAGCGACATGGGAAACAACACTTTGCAGATCACGGCGCCGGCCAATGCGAACCTTGCCCCGCCAGGTTACTACATGCTGTTCATCGTCAACTCCAGTGGTGTCCCGTCAGTCGCCGCGGTGATGCGGATTGGCTCGCCCAGCGCCACAACACCGCCGCAATGAGCCGGCGACTCGAACGATTACGCGCCCTGGAATCCAGCGCCGATAGATTCAGCACGGGAAACTGACGCGAATTTGTTTCCCGAGAACCAGACAGGTCTTAAGAAAAATTGGAGGAGCAATTGATACATTACGTTCGGTGCGCGCGTGTTCGCGCAAGAACTTATCCGGCAAGCCGCGCGAGATCAGTCGAGAGGCTTATCGGCCAGTTCCCTTTGAGAATCGCGTTCGCTGCGCTCACGCTGCTGATCTGGCCCATGATCGGCTATTCGCAAACCGTGGTGGCGACGCTGGGGGCCGGCACGAAACCTTTCGATGTGGCTGTGAACCCGGCGACCAACCTGG
>Ga0302325_10026468_pt1 | contig 12043 bp, 10 predicted proteins | sample Palsa_T0_2_FD_201948 | JGI IMG/M metagenome (GOLD analysis project Ga0302325, IMG submission 201948) | Peat permafrost microbial communities from Stordalen Mire near Abisko, Sweden - Palsa_T0_2 | ecosystem: Environmental > Terrestrial > Soil > Palsa > Peat permafrost | place: Sweden: Abisko...
GGGCGGCGGCGGTTTCGGGGCGATCTAGGAGGCAAGATATCATGGACATTCACGCGATCGACTGGAGCCAGACCGACTGGGAGCCGGTGCGCACCGGGGTCGAACGCAAGGCCTTCTCAGGCGAGGGCGCGACGGTGTCGCTGAACCGGCTGCAGCCCGGCCACGAGCCGCGGCCGCACGACCATCCGCACGAGCAGATCGTCTACATCATCGCCGGCCAGATCGACTTCCACATCGAGGACACGGTCACCCGCCTTGGTCCTGGCGGCCTCCTCGTGGTGCCGCCGGGTGCGCGCCACTGGGGCGTGGTGGTGGGCGACGAGCCCGTGCTCAACCTCGACGTCTTCACCCCCAAGCGCGCCGAATACGCCGCCTGAAGGAGCCTTGTAACCATGGGCTATCCCCACACCCTGATCTTCGTCGACCTCGCCTCGGACGACCCGGCCGCCGCCGGCAAGTTCTATTCGGAGGTGTTCGGCTGGCGCGACGACGACCGGCCGCTGGGCGTCTACCACCGCATGGTCCCGGGCGGGAACTTCCTCAAGGGCGACGGGACCGAGAGCGAGATCGGCAACCTGCACCTCGGCATCTTCAAGGCCGACAACGCCAGGCCGCACCCCGATCCCGCCGGCGTGGAGCCGCGATCGCTGAGCGAACGCGGCCGCAAGCCGCGGGTGTGGATCCTGGTCAGCGACGACGAGCCGGTGGACGCCATCCTCGACCGGGCCGTGGCGCGCGGCGCCAAGATCCTCTGGCGCGACCACTACTGGTCCACCTTCAACGGCTTCAACCACGCGTTCGCCGACCCCTGGGGCAACGAGATCATCCTCTGGGGCAAGGCCGGGCCCGAGCCGAAAATCCCGGACGGCTATACGTCGGAGTAGTCCAGGCGCCGCCGGGTCAGGCTTGAAGCCATTCCGCTTCTTATTCACAGTCGCATTTCTTGGTCAAATAGCGCTGTGAACTGAAATGTCAGTCCGCGCGATCCGGGGAGCGCGGCGGTGGGGCTGAAACACAAGCTTGGTTTAGTTGTCGCGGCGTCGTGCGTGGCGCTGATCGCGTGTACCGCCGCGCGCGCGGCCGATCCGAGGATGCCGGCGGGCTCACCGCAAGCATCCTCGGTCAGCGAGGTGATCGTCACCGCCGACCGGGCCGGGCTGCTGGAGCGCAAGCCGAGCGACACGGTGCTGGGGCTGACCAAGCCACTGATCGAGACGCCGCGCTCGGCCAGCCTGGTCAGCGACACGACCATCCAGCGCTACGGCATCCAGACCATCAACGACTTCGTCGACGTCTCGCCCGGGACCTACACGGCCAGCTTCTACGGCGTCCCCGGTTCGCTCGATGTGCGCGGCACCCTGGCCGACAACTACTTTATGGGCTTCAAGCTGATCGAGGATCGCGGCACCTATTCGACGCCGATCGGCGACGCCTCGCAGATCCAGATCGTTCGCGGGCCGCCCTGGCCGATCTATGGGCCCGGCAAGGTCGGCGGCTTCCTCAACTTCATCCCGAAGTCGGCCGCGAGCGAGAGCCTGAGCGCGCACGAGGGCGAGGCGGAGATCACCGGCGGCGCCTACGGCCTCACCGTTTTCAACGCCCAGGGCGGCGCCCCGCTGAACCTCGGCAAGGTCAGCGGCGGCCTCTACGCCTACGGCGAAATCAGCGATGGCGGCAGCTTCTACGAGGGCGTCAATCCGTTCCACCAGCTGAGTGAGGCCTCGGTGAACCTCGACGTGGGCGGTGGTTGGTCGGTGTTCGGCGATGGGCTGCTGTTCCACTCCACCGGCGACGTCCAGACGCCCGGCTGGAACCGGCTGACGCCGCAGCTGATCTCCAGCCAGAGCTACGTCACCGGCCAGAACACCACGCTGGCGAACACGCCCGGCGTCCCCTACCTGACCCCCAACCAGGCGACCCCGACCGCGCCGTTCTATCCGTTCAACTTCACCTCGGTGGGCGGCGGCCTCTACGACGTCTATTTCGGCCAGACCGTCACCGCCGCGCCGCTGGCGGACTTCCAGCTGAATAGCCCGGGCGCCGGTCGCACGGTGACGCTCAGCCCGCGCGATGTCTTCGTCGGCGCCTCGGACTTCTCCAAGACCTTCGTGCCGATCGGCGTCGTCGGGATCGAGAAGGACCTGGCCAACGACTCATCGCTGAAGCTGCAGGTGTTCTACAACGGCCTCGATAACCAGCGCTTCGTCAGCTACGGCTTTCCGGCCTGGTTCCGCGCCAACACCACCGAGCTGCGCGGCGACTACGACTTCAAGCTCGGCGCGAAGGACGGCGATGCCTACGCCGACACCATCGTCGGCGCCTCGTTCCGCTACTACCGGGGGCGGGACATGCAGAGTTTCGACGACGGCCTGATCGCGCTCGACCGCCGCGACCTTTCGGTCGGCGCGACCCCCACCGACACGATCTGCGATCCGTTCCAGGTCGGCGACCTGGGCGATCAGATCCCGGCCAACTGCCAGGGCTGGGAATTCGACGTCCACTCCGTCGAGTACGACGCCGGCGGCTTCGTCACCACCGACATCACCCTCTGGAAGCGGCTCGATATCGTGCTAGGCGGCCGCTACGACGGCTACTACGTCAAGAGCGGCGACACCGGCATTTTCGCCCGGGCGGACGTCGGGCTGGAGTTCGACCAGCCCGGGCCGGCGTCGGCCTCCAAGGGCGCCGCGTCCTACACGGTCAGCGCGTCCTACAGGCTCGAGCGGGGCCTGATGCCCTACGTCACTTACGCTTCCGATCATGCGCTGGAGGTGCAGCAGGCCGGCGACCTGATGCCGAGCCAGATCGCCGGCGACGCCTGGCTCAGCCAGTCCAACCTGGTCGAGGGCGGGCTGAAGTTCCAGCTGCTGGACAACACCCTGGTGGGCGGCATCGACGGCTACCGGCAGCAGCGCACGGCGCTTTCGGGCCTCAACAACGTCAGCCAGGCGACCCGCTCCACCGGCTTCGAGTGGGAGGCGCGGTGGCTGGCCACCCAGAACCTCAGTTTCACCTTCTCCGGCGATTCCCAGCACACCGAGGTGCTGGGGCCGGACACCTCCACCGTCTATGTGCCGGCCTACGCCGTCTGCCACGACAACCTGGCCTGCGAGCTCGACTCGTGGGGCGGCGCCTTCCTGGTGTTCGACTTCGCCGCCTCGCCGCTCGGCCATCCGGGGAACTACGAGCTGACCACCATCCCCCACAGCGTGATCAGCCTCTACGCCAACTACATCACCGACGAGCATGGGTGGGGCAGGGCGGGCGTCACCCTCGGAACCACCTACGTGACCAAGACCTCGGGGGTCATCGTCGGCGCGATCACCTACCCGGCCTACGACCTGGTCAACGCCTCGGCCTTCTACCAGAAGGGGCCGTGGGAGCTCGATTTCAACGTCGATAACCTCTTCGACCGCCTCTACTTCACGCCCAATTCCGACCCGACCTACGTCAACGTCGCGGTGATCCCAGGCGTCGGCCGGGAATGGCGGTTCACCTTGAAGCGCAAGTTCTGAGTCACGTCGGATCGAAGGCGGTCGAGAGGGTGACGGGCGCCCATTCGCCAATCTCGGCCTGGAAGCGGGCCATGTGGCGCGTGGCGTAGTGGATGGCGTCGGCGCCCAGCAACAGCTGGCGCGGCGGCTCGGCGGCGTCGGCGACCGTCAGGATGGCGGCGGCGACCTTGGCCGGATCGCCCGGCTCGTGGCCGCCGTGCTCCGCCAGGATGAGGCCAGCGGCGTGCGCGGGTCCGCCGGCGTAGTCGCCGATCACCTGCTGGGTTCGGCGCAGCGAGCGGCCGGAATAGTCGGTGCGCATGCCGCCGGGCTCGATGTTGGTGACCTTGATCCCGAGCGGCGCCACCTCGTCGGCGAGGGTCAGCGCCGCGCCCTCCAGCGCCCACTTGCTGGCGCAATAGACGCCGGTGCCGGCCCAGACGGCGACGCCGCTCACCGAGGTGATGTTGATGATCCGCCCGGCGCGGCGTGCGCGCATCGCCGGCAGCACCGCCTGGATCAGCGCCAGCGGGGCGAAGACGTTGACCTCGAACTGCGCCCGCACCTCGGCGAGGCTCGCCTCCTCGACCGCGCCCACCAGGCCATAGCCGGCGTTGTTGACCAGCACGTCGATGCGGCCCAGCGCCTCGGCCGCCGCGCCGGCCACGTCCGCGATCGCCGCGGCGTCGGCGAGATCGAGCACGAAACCCCTGGCGCGGCCGGGCGCCAGGGCCTCGAACGCCGCGGCGTCCTCGGTCCGGCGCACCGTGCCTGCGACCGCGTCGCCCCGCGCCAGGGCCGCGGCGGCCAGCGCCCGCCCAAGTCCGGATCCGACGCCGGTGATCAGCCAGTTCATGCGAGGATCAGTAGGGCTTGTCGCCCTTCACCCATAGCCGGTGCATGACGCGGAAGTACTTGGCGTCGTCGTAGAGGGTGCCGGTGTGCAGGGTGCAGCGGTTGTCCCACATCAGGAGGTCGCCGGCGCGCCATTTGTGGCGGAAGACGAAGCGGTCCTGGGTGGCGAACTCGATCATCTCCTCGACCAGCGCCACGCCATCGGCGTCGGGCATGCCAACCACGCCCTTCACCGTGCCGGTGGACGGGAACAGCGCCTTGCGGCCGTCGGCCGGGTGGGTGCGCACCAGCGGGTGCCAGACGTCGGGGTTTTCCCGCACCAGATGCTCGGGCGGGTCCTCCATGCGGTTGTACTCGCGCGTGGCCATGAAGTGGCGCCAGCTGTGGTGGACGATCTTGCCGTCCAGCTCGGCCTGACGCGCCGGCGACAGCGAGTTCCAGGCGGCGCAGCAGTCGGCCAGCAGGGTGTCGCTGCCCTCCGGCGGCACCTCGACGGCGTAGAGCATGGTGCACATCACCGGCTCGGCTTTGTACGAATAGTCGGTGTGCCAGCCGATGCCGTCGTTGTGGGCGCCGATCGGCTTGCCATCGGCATCGACGCGGTTGGAGAGGATGTAGATCTTGGGGAAACCCGGCAGAGTGTTCTGCACCAGGGTATGGTCCTCGGCCTCGCCGAACCGGCCGATGAAGCGCATCAGGTCCGCCGGCGCCAGCGACTGCCCCCGCAGCAGGATGGCGCCGTGCCGATGGAAGGTGGCGACGACCCCATCGAGGGTCTCGTCGTCGGCTCGCTTGATGTCGACGCCCAGGATCTCGGCCCCGAACCCCGGCTTCAGTTCGCGGATCTTGGGCAGGACGGCGGTGGTCATGGTTGCGGCCTCAAGTCTAGGAACCGGAAAGCTACCCCTGTCCGCGACCCACGTCTTGCTCGTGCGCGCTCGACGTTTTGACCGGCGACCCGCTCATCCCGGCGGAAGCCGGCACGAGGTCGAGCGCAAGTCTCTGCAGGGTGGGGCGCCGCAAGCGCCGCTAGATTCATCGCTGGGGGCGCAGAGAAGGCGCAGAGGACGCAGAGGGCCCCGCTCTGCTCTGCGAACTCTGCGCCTCCTCCGCGTCCTCTGCGGTTAAGGCTAACCGCGACGGCTAGCGCCAACCGCTTGCTGCCTGGGTACCGGCCTTCGCCGGGGCGAGCGGGTTGAGAAGCGGGCAAAGCGCGCATTGGCCAAATGCTCGTGCGCGTGCAGGCAAGACTCACGTCGGGCGGCGGGCGTAGATTGCTGGGTGGCCGACCGCAGCGAGGCGAGGACGATGCCTGGAGAGTTGCTGACCGACGCGTTCTTCGAGAGTTTCAACTCTTCGACGATCGGTCTCGACCGGGCCGAGACGCTGCCGCCGGCCTGCTACACCGATGCGGCCTTCTACGAGTTCGAGAAGGAGGCGCTGTTCAATCACGAGTGGCTGTGCGTCGGGCGCGAGTCGTGGGTGAAGGCGCCGGGCGACTACTTCACCACCCAGATCATCGGCGAGCCGATCATCGTGGCGCGCACCCGCCAGAACGAGCTGAAGGCGATGTCGGCGGTGTGCCAGCACCGGGCGATGCTGGTGGCCGAAGGGCGCGGCAACACCCGCGGCTTCGTCTGCCCCTATCACCACTGGGTCTACGGCCTCGATGGCAAGCTGGTGAACGCGCCGGCCATGGAGCGCACCTGCGACTTCGACAAGAAGTCCATCCGTCTGCCGACGTTCAGGGTGGAGGTCTGGCAGGGCTTCATCTTCATCAACTTCGACCCCGCCGCCGCGCCGCTCGCGCCGCGCCTGGCGAAGGTGGCCGAGGCGATCGCCGGTTACGATCTCGCCGCCGCCGACGGACCGCCGATCATGACCGGCAGTTTCGCCTGGAACTGGAAGGTGATGTTCGAGAACAACAACGACGGCTACCACGCCAACAAGCTGCACCACGGGCCGCTGCACGACTTCGTGCCCAGCGAACTGGCGAGCTTCCCGGAGTCCGAGCCCACCGACGCCGGCTTCCTGCGCTTCAACGGCACCACCCATCCGGACGCCAGCTTCAACCCGACCCAGAAGGCGGTGCTGCCGATCTTCCCTAAGCTGACGGATATCGACCGTAACCGGATGATCTTCGCCAACGTGCCGCCGACCCTGTCGCTGGTGCTGGGACCCGACCTGGTGATCTTCCTGAACCTGCGCGCCACCGGGCCGGAGACCATGGAGCAGGACACCGGCGTGCTGGTGGCCCCGGGCGCCATGGAGGACCCGGCCTTCCCGCACCGGCTCGACATGATCATGACCAGCGCCGGCAAGATCATCGCTCAGGACATGCACGTCGACGCCCTGGTGCAGGTAGGGCTGCGCTCGCGCTTCGCCGTGCGCGGCCGCTACTCTTGGCAAGAAGGCGCGCAGGGCCAGTTCAACCGCTGGATGACGCCGCGCTACCAGGACACCTGGCGGCGCATGCGCGGACCCGTCGCCGCGCCCACGCGGGCGGTGGCGGCCGAATGACGGCGCGGCGGCCGGCGGTGTTCTTCGGCCACGGCAGTCCCACCGTGGCGCTGGAGGAGAGCCAGACCACCCGGTGCTGGGCGGCCATCGCCGCGGCGATCGGCAAGCCCAAGGCCATCCTCGCCATCTCCGCCCACTGGCTGACCCGCGGCGTCGCTGTCACCGCGATGGCGAGGCCCAAGACCATCCACGACTTCGGCCGCGGCCTGCCCGCGCCGCTGTTCGACATCCAGTATCCCGCGCCCGGCGACCCGGCGCTGGCGGCGCGGGTGCAGAGCCTGCTGGCGCCGGTCACGCCCGTGCATCTGGATCAGAGCCAGTGGGGCCTCGATCACGGGACCTGGTCGGTGCTCAGCAAGGCCTGGCCGCACGCCGACGTTCCGGTGGTCCAGCTCAGCATGGACGCGACCAGGCCGCCGGCCTGGCACTACGAGATCGGCCGCCGGCTGGCGCCGCTGCGGGACGAGGACGTGCTGATCCTGGGCAGCGGCAACGTGGTCCATAACCTGAGCGTGATGAGTTGGGAGGGCCGCACCGCGCCGGCCTACGACTGGGCGGTGCGCTTCAATGCGGCGATGCGCACGGCGATCGAGACCGACGATGCGCAGGCGGTGATCAACTACGCCGCGCTAGGCGAGGACGCCGCCTTGGCGGTGACCGACCCAGACCATTTCTGGCCTCTGCTCTATGTGCTGGGCGCTCGTGCGCCGGGCGAGCGCGTGCGGCTGTTCAATGACGGTTTCGAGTTCAAGTCGCTCAGCATGATGTGCGTCCTAGTCGGCGAGACCGAGGCCGCGGTGCGCGCCGCCGCCTGAACCGATCGGAGGGGGAGTTTGCCGTTCATCTGCGAGCCCGGAACGACGCGGCCTGACATCCCGCCGGGCGCCCTGCATCATCTGACGGCGACGCCCGCCACCGTGCACTGGGGCTACTTCGACGCCGGCCTGGCGCCGGCGCTGACGGTGAGGAGCGGCGACCTGATCCAGGCCGAGGCGATCACCCACCACGCCGGCGATGCGCCCGAGCTGATGTTCGACGCCGGGGTCGAGCGGATCTTCACCGAGGTGCCGGAGGCCGACCGCAATCCGGGCGTCCACATTATGACCGGGCCGATCTACGTGGAGGAGGCGAAGCCCGGCGACGTGCTCGAGGTCCGCTACCTGACCATGACGCCTCGCTGCGCCTACGGCTCCAACCTCGCCGCCAACTGGGGCTACCTCTACAAGGAATTCGGCGAGACGGAGCGGGTGACCATCTACCAGCTCGACGCCAACACCCAGTACGCCGCCGCGCTCTACGCCTATGATTTCCCTGGCAAATATCTGGTGCCTGGGACCATCACCCACTGCCCCGCCTGCGACCGCCAGCCGGCGCTGGCGGGTGTGCGGGTGCCGGCGCGGCCGCACCTGGGCACCGCGGGCGTGGCGCTGGACGTGGCGGGCCGGGTCAGCACCATCCCGCCGGGCGCCCACGGCGGCAACATCGACAACTGGCGCATCGGCGCGGGCGCCACGATGTACTACACCGTGCAGGTGGACGGCGGCCTGTTCTCCATCGGCGACCCGCATGTCAGCCAGGGTGACGGCGAGCTTTCCGGCACCGCTATCGAGGCCTCGCTGAACGTGCTGATGCAGATCGTGCTGCGCAAGGACCTGGCCATCCCCGCGCCGCTGCTGGAAACGCCCAACTATTGGGTCGTGCACGGCTTCAACGAGGACCTGAACGTCGCCATGCGCGACGCCTCGCTGGCTATGCTGGGCCTGCTCAACGAGCACGTCGGTCTCTCGCGCAACGACGCCTATTCGCTGATGAGCGTGGCGGCCGACTTCGCAGTCACCCAGGTGGTGGACGGGCGCCAGGGCGTGCACGTGCGCATTCCGCGCGACATCTTCGCCGCGGCGAAGGCGGCCGACCAGGCTTGAAGGCCTGGCGGTTCTCCACCGACCAGCACCCGCCGGCTGACCGACGCCAGGCCTGGCGCGAGGCGATGACGAGGCTCCGGCTGCCGGTGGGCCAGGCCTCGGACGAGAGCGACGCCGACGCCTCGGTGATCTCCCTGGTCTCGCCGATGGGGATGGAGTTCTCGCTGGTCAGCGCCGGCGCGCAGGAGATCTCCGGCCGCAATCCCGACCAGCCGGCCGCGGTCTGGGTCGCGGTCCTGCTCGAGGGCGCGGCGGTGCTCAGCGACGGCCGCGAGGAGAGCGAGGTCGTGGTCGGCGACATCGTGTTCGGGCCGACCGGCGTCGCCGCGGCGCTGCGGCTGGCGACCCGCTTCCGGCTGCTGCTGATCACCGCGCCCCGGCTGGCGCTCGACCATCGCCTGGTGGCCCCGCGCGCCGTCCGGGTCGGCCGCCTGGCCGCCGCGCACGGCGTCAACCATGCTTTCTCCGGCCTGCTGCGCGCCACCGCCGAGGCGATCGAGGATCTCAGCGACGACCAACTGCGCCCGATCGAGCTCGCGGTGACCGAGTTCCTGGTGGCCTGCCTGGCCAGCGAGGCGCCGCGCGGGTCCGTGCGCGCCACCCAGTTGCACCGCGTGCATCAGACCATCGAGACCCTGCTGGCCGAGCCCGACCTCACCTTGAGCCGCGTCGCCGAGGCCGAGGGCGTCTCGCCGCGCTACCTGCAGAAGCTGTTCGCCGGCGCGGGCGAGAGTTTCAGCGGCTACGTGCGCCTGCGCCGCCTGGAGCGTTGCCGCCTCGACCTGCTCAGCCCCCGCTACGGCGACACGTCGATCTCGACCATCAGCTTCCGCTGGGGTTTCAACGGCTCGGCCCATTTCAGCCGCGCCTTCCGCAGCCAATACGGGATGTCGCCGCGCGAGTACCGGCGGGCGGGCGGGGGCTAGCTCAAGACCCCACGGATCGATGCGCCGCCGTCATGACTGCGCGCCAAGGGCCTCCAAAGCGGTCGCGCGCTCTTGATCCACGGGACTGCGCAGCAGCGGGAGCAGTTGCTCGCCCTGCCGCTTGATCTCCGCCAGGTACGGCGTGTCGGAGAGCACGAAGTGGGTGACGCCGAGCGCCTGATACTTGAGCAACGAGCCGGCGACATCTGCCGCCGAGCCCACCAGCCAGGTCGTGCCCGCGCCGCCGCCGCCGAACCTGCCGGGTGCGGTGTAGAGGTTGTCATCGAGCACGTCGCCGCGCGCCTGCAGGTCGAGCAGCCGCTTCTGGCCCACGGCCACCCAGCGGCGGTGGTCGCTCCAGCCTTCGCCCCGTTGGCGGGCCATCTCGGCGACCTTCGCCTCGGCGTCGGCCCAGGCTTCTTCTGTGGTGTCGCGGACCAGGGTGGTGATGCGCAGGCCGAACTCCAGGGGAGGAAGGTCGCGGTCGAGCTCCCGACTCAGCGCCTTCAGCCGCTCGATCCGCTCGCGGATGTCACCCAGCGGCTCACCCCAGAAGAGCTGCACGTCGGCTTCGGTCGCCGAGACGAGCTGGGCCGCCTCGGAGGCGCCGCCGAAGTAAAGCTTGGGATGCTTGCGGTCACCCCGCGGCTGGAGGCGCGGCGCCACGGTCGATCCGGTCACATGGAAGTACTCGCCCGTGTAGGTGACGTCCTCTTCGGTCCAGAGCTTGCGGACCAGCCGCATGAACTCCCGCGTTCGGGCGTAGCGCTGCGCCTGGTCGCCCTCGGCGTCGCCGTAGGCTTCGAGTTTGTCCTGGCCAGACACGATGTTGACGCGAACCCGGCCCCCGGTCAGGTCGTCCAGCGTCGCCGCGGCGGCGGCGAAGTGGGCCGGCCGCCAGTATCCCGGCCGGATCGCGATCAGCGGCTCGAAGGTCGTCGTCCGCGCCGCCAGCGCCGCGGCCACGGTGAAGGTGTCGGGCCGGCCCCAGCCAGAGCCGAGCAGCGCGCCTCTCCACCCATACTGCTCCAGCGCCTTCGCGTGGCTGGTCAGGGTCTCGAGGCTGTTGTGGTTGTCGACCGGGGTGTCACCGCGATGGCCCGGCCGAACCTGGTTGGGGATGTACCAGAGGAACTCGGTGTTGTTGCTCATGCCGGACCGCAAAAGGGTTGGTGTGGAAGGGGAGCGGCAGGACGACCCTACGCGCTTTGCCCCAAACGGAAAGCCGGCGGCCGATCGCACGGCAATCCCGGTAGTCGCCGCATAGACCGTAATTCCTATCGCTCGAATATAGTGTTTCTTGTGCGGCTTTGAGGCTCTCTTCTGGGAGAGGGTCGATCGGTTTGCGATCAACCAAATTGATTTGATATGAGATTGGCGACGATAACGGCCTGGACCCAAAGCGGTCAGTTCGCGGACGAGAGCGCCGCGGCGATCGCCTCGTGGGTTGGCATCGACGGCGCGGCGCCCAGGCGTTCGGTGGAGAGCGCGGCGGCCGCATTGGCCCATTGCAGGGCGTCGGCCAGGTCGGCCCCGTCCGCCAGTCGCGCCGCCAGCGCCCCGCAGAAGCAGTCGCCGGCGCCGGTGGTGTCGACGACCCGCACCGCGCGGCCGACCACGACGATGCGTTCGGTGGCCGTCACCGCGACGGCGCCGGCCTTGCCCAGCGTGACCACCACCGTCTGGCCTGGCCGCGAGATGAGCGACCGCGCGGCGGCGGCCACCGCGTCGGCGTCCTCAGCCATCACCGTGACGCCGGCGAACGACGCGAGCTCGGTCTCGTTGACGATCAGGATATCGACCAGCGGAAACAGCCGGCGCGCTTCGAGGATCGCCGGCGCGGCGTTCAGCAGCCGCAGGCGCCGGTCAGGGGCGGCGCTGAACAGGGCTTCGATCGCCGCCACCGGCGTTTCCAGCTGGGCGAGCAACACGCGACAACCGGCCAGCGCGGTGGCGTCCAGCATGCCCGGCGTGACCGCCAGGTTGGCGCCGCCGGCGACGACGATGCTGTTCTCGCCGGCTTGCGAAACCCAGATGTAGGCTTGGCCCGTGGGGTGCGCGGCCAGCCGGGCGACCGCGCCGGTCTCGACGCCGGCCTCGGCCATCGCCGCCAGCATCGTCTCCCCGGCCTCGTCGCGGCCAACGGCGCCGACGAGCCGGGTGTGCGCGCCGCTGCGGGCCGCCGCCACCGCCTGGTTGGCGCCCTTGCCGCCGGGCAGCCGCTGGACGCCGTGTCCCATCACCGTCTCGCCCGGCTTCGGCAGCTCCGCCACCCGGCAGACGATGTCGAGGTTCAAGGAACCGAGCACGCAGACGCTCATCGCGA
>Ga0302325_10026469_pt1 | contig 12042 bp, 11 predicted proteins | sample Palsa_T0_2_FD_201948 | JGI IMG/M metagenome (GOLD analysis project Ga0302325, IMG submission 201948) | Peat permafrost microbial communities from Stordalen Mire near Abisko, Sweden - Palsa_T0_2 | ecosystem: Environmental > Terrestrial > Soil > Palsa > Peat permafrost | place: Sweden: Abisko...
ACTGCAGTGGACTAAAGCCCCCAAGAAATGACGTCGTCCTAAACGCGGCGCCGAAGGGCGGCGCTATACCTAATCCACCGCACTAGCTTCGCTACGCTCCAGCCCGCCACTTCTATTGTCTCGTTGAACGCTGCGAGGGATAAGGCGCGCGGGATTGCCGGCCACCAGGGCGCCCGAAGGCACATCACGGAAGACCACCGACCCGAGGGCGACGGTAACCATATCTCCCAAATTAGCCATAACGATCGCGCCGGCTCCGATCCAACATTCTTTGCCAACGGTGGTGCGATCAAAGCGCCGTCCGACATCGGTCAGGTGTCCACTTTCGTCTCTTAGATGCTGCCGTGAACCGCTGACCACCTGGACGCCTGTAGCCAGGATTGTGCCATCGCCTAACGAGACTTGACCGAGCACGCAGTAGGCGCCTATGCCCACACGGTTGCCCATGGAGGATTCGGGGTTGGCGAAGTATGAACCGAGGGCTATATGGCAGTCATGGCCGACCTTCTGAAGGGTGAGTTGGTAGTATGCCACCCGCAGGTAGCTACCAAAGATGCCGGAGTATCCGGCGAAATGCTGCGCAAAAAAGGTGAACCCCGTTTGCCAGCGTCCGAGGCCTGTCAGCAGAGCAGCCGGGAACACCACTACCTGAAACATGGCAGAAGCCAGCGATTTTATCGCCTTCCGCAATAGCCCACTCCCTAGGCAAGTGATTTTAGCCGAGCTTGCGACATTTGTCGCTCACTTCCTGGGGTAGAGGCGCGTCGCTCTACCCCAACTCAAAGCACCTTCCTAGCGAAGCTGAGCTTGCCTTTGGTGACGACGGTGTCGTCGACTGTGACCGTTCCCTCTACCAGGGCCAGGTCCGGCATCATCTTCACGATAGAAATTTCCAGAATCATGGTCTGACCGGGAAACACGGGAGCCATGAACCTCATCTCGTGGACGGCGGCGAGGACCAGGAACTCGCGCTCGTCAAGCGCGGCTGGCGTGGTGAGGCTGAAAAGAATGGAAGCGGCTTGTCCGATCGCTTCGATGATGAGTGTACCCGGCATCACGGCGCGGTCCGGGAAATGGCCCAGAAATTGAATCTCATTTCCCGTGACATTCTTCACCGCTTTGATTCTTTTGCCGAGTTCCACTTCCAGCACTCGATCCACCATGATCAATGGGAACCGTTGCTTCAGGCAGGCTCGAACTTCGTCGAACGTCATGGTCGTCATAAGGTCAGTTTCTCGGTCTCCGGTTCTCACGCAAACTCTAAAGGCCAGCAAAGATGAAACTTAGTACTCACACAGGCTCTGAAGCGCTGGGCTATCCTGTTCCCGTCCCGCAAGCGGGACTCGATTGCTGGTTCTCCGCACTTATCGGCCGACCATGCGGTTGCTGGTTGCGGCAAGGAAGTCAACAGAGCCACGCAAACTCTAAAGATCACGAAACTCGCAAGTCAGTTCCCATGCAAACTCTAAAGGGCAGGGCTACCGTCGCCGGCGCAAAATCATTGCCGTTGCCCGGGGAAGAAAACGCGCGCCCACCGGCGGAGCGCTGGCGTCACTCACCAGCCGGGTAACGCGAAGACCTGCGTCCTCTGCCATCTTCAGCGGCTCGCTTTCCTGGTTGAATTCGTAGACGTGGTCTCGCTGGGCCGATTCAATCGCTGTGCTGAAGAAGACGATTCCATCATCCGCGAGAAGATGAGAAATGGCCCGGAAAAGAGGCCGCGGATCTTCCAGGTGTTCCGCGAGCATGGCAGCGATAATTCCCTGGTACTGTCCGTGGGAACCTTCTTCCTCGATATCAAGAGCGTTCTTGACCTTGAAGGTGACCCGGCCAGCATGTCCTGAAGCCTTGAGAATACGATTGGCGACGGCGACCGCGGGCGGGCTGATGTCGATGCCCTCGACGCTGATGTCCGGCCGCTCTTCGGCAGCCATCAATCCCATAACGCCGTGGCCCGCGGCAATCTCCACGACTTTGGCGTTGGGCGCGAGTGCTTTCACAAAGCCGTCCCGATACAAGGCAAGGTGATGGATCATCGAAGGCCAGAAAGGATAGATGAGTATGGCCGCCCACATGTAGGGCACCTTATATCCTTCGTCTTCGTAGACCTCCGAAGTGATTTCGGGCAAGGCTTCGGGAGTATATTTGCCGGCCTGCTCGTAGACTTGCTGCGCCTTGGCTACACCCATGCAGTACTTGGCGTATCCGCGAGCGGCGTCTTCGAAGACGCTCTCTCCGTAGGCGGCAAACGCCCAACGGGCAAGAGGATCCAGCAGCCACGAGCCCAGCTCCTGGTTCGCTGCCACCGTTGCCCGCGCGGCCGGCGCAAGAAACTTCGCCTTCCGGTCCATCGCGCCCAAGAACGCATTGCCATCCACCATCGTCTGTCCCTCCATTGCGCTCACTGGACCGAGCGCACGTGTCGAACCATACGGACCATAATTCGGATCAGGTCAAGACCGTCCCAGGGCGGGGTGAAGACGTGCATCCGCCCGAGTTGAACGATTCGGTCCACACCTCTGAAGGCCGCCACAGCCGCTAGTGTAGCTTCTGCCTCCGGATTGACCATGGCGAGCCCCAAGGTCTGCACATTGCCGTCGAGCTTCCCAACCGCCTCGAGCAGGTATCCCACTTCCAGGACGGTCAGAGTCTTGCCCCCAGTTGGCTGGAGGGTTTTCGGGATTTCCGATCCCTGTCCCTGGAGAATCGTCCATTCCGGACCCGTGGGGAACACTGCGCGGTTCGCGACGTCTTCCAGCAACCAGGAGGCACGCGCCTGGCAGATGGCTGACGTCAAGGAAGCCTGGATCGTCTCCCGTGGATGAATTCGGTCCTCGGTTTCGAATGCCGCTTTGAGAGCTTGCACGAACTCGTCGGCAGGATGGCCTTTCCTCGTTTCGAGAAAGAGAACCTGAGGCGAGGAACACGCCTGCTGATCGAACTGCCAAACGTCTCGCGCGATGCGGCGGCAGAACACGTCGCGGACCGCTGCAACGTTACACCAGGAGGCAGCGTCGATTGCGGCTACTGAAATTCTAGGTCCGAAGACGGCCAGCCGTGCCCAGTGCGGAAAGGGCAGCGACCGAATCTCCGTTACCGCTTCCTCGCCACCCCAAATCATTGCTCCATCCACCGACTGTGCCATGGCTCGATGAAGATCGAGACGCTCGTGATCGAAGACCAGCAGGCGAATGCGACTGGTCACAAGATGATCGCTGTCGCTTTGAACCAGCTTCTCGATTAGTTGATGGGTTTGGTCGAGAAGTCCTCGGGGAATGCGTACCAGGCACCTGTTTCCTCCCAGCAGGGCACAAGTCATGGAGAGCAGCGGTTGAATCTCGATGTTGCCGGCAGGCCAGTGGCCGACTACGCCAACCGGGTAGGGCTTGAGTCGGGCCCGCCCGTCCTCCATCCATTTGTCGTCCAGCGCGCGTTGCCCCAACTCTCTGGTGATGATGGGTTCCAGCGTGTTGCGTCGCAACCAAAGACGCAGGAAAGCAACGCCGGGGATGGTAGCTGTGTCGGGTGTGCCCAAGGCATCCGCCCAAGCCTCGAATACGTCGAGAGTCGCGTTGGGAGTGATCGCATTTGCACCCACGACCTGACGAAGCTCCGCGGCCGCGGCGGCGATTTCTTCGGGAGTGTCGACATTGCGGATGAGATCATTCATCGAGGGCATCGCAATTAGAGCCACTTCATGCTTACTGGCGTCCGGCACCTATTCGGAAATTATCCCGATCGTCCCCAGCCATGCCTCCACCAACTGAGGCCATCCCGTTATCGGCAACTTCGTGCGCCGCAGTCCAAATGCATGCCCGCCCTGAGCATACAGATGCATCTCCACCGGGACTCCGGCGTTCTTCAGCGCAATGTAGTAGGCCAGCGAGTCGTTTACATTGTCCACGTGGTCATCCTCCGCCTGCAGCAAAAACGTAGGCGGAGTCTGACGGGTGACAGGAATATCAGGATTCAACCCCAAATCCTTGTCGGCAGTCGCCGGATAATGAATCACAAACTTCTTGGTGCCTTTCTTTGCATCCCACTCCGCCGCGGACAGCGACAGATGGCCTGGATAAATAGCCATTGCAAAATCGGGGCGGCAGCTCTCTTTGTCGGCGGCATCGACAGGCGGATACAAACGCTTTACAAAATGCGTGCTCATCGCTGCCACCAGGTGCCCGCCTGACGAAAACCCGAGCACCCCAATCTTGTGCGGATCGATATGCCACTCCGCCGCGTGAAAGCGCACCAGCCCCACCGTCCGCTGCGCATCTTCTAACGCTATCGGTGATTCCGGATACGGCCCTGATTTCGGATACGGCGCGGGCTTCGGATACCCGGGCTCCCCGGGCACGCGGTATTTCAACAGCACACACGTGATTCCCTTGGACGTCAGCCAATCACAGACCTCCGTGCCTTCAAGATCGATGGCAAGATCCAGATAACCCCCGCCAGGGAAGACAACGACCGCTGCGCCCGTATTCTTTCCTTGTGGCGAATAGACCGTCATCGTAGGCCGCGATACGTCGCTCACCCCCACCGCTGGCCTGCCGGCAACCAGGAACTCCTTCCCTGTCGTCTTAGCGACCTCCGGCCCCGCGACAGGCTGCGGATCAGGCACAGCTTCCGGCCATATCGGCACTTGCGTATGTCCCGCCGATGGTTGCCAGGCAGTCTGCCCCGCGCTCAGACCGCCAAACGCAAACACCGCACAGAGAGCAAAAAGCAAAGGCTTCGTCACAATCCTCACAGCGAAACAGGCGTCGTCGTGCTTCTGCACAACCGGCGAGGATAGCCGATCAACTCCCAACGTCCCGCCATCGTGCATGTGGAGTCCCACACGCCACCTTCAGAATGCACCATTTCCAGCCCTCCAGAATGTTTATGAGACTGGTTCTAGTGTGCCAGCTCCCGCCTGCGGCTGATGTTCCCGCAGCCTCGCAACTCCGACTTGGGCACCCGACCGACAAAACGGAAACAGGTGCCACGTCTTCCACAGCGACAGCCGTCATAGCTGACGATCTCAGCTACATCCTCGGTGAGAAGAAGATGGCCGGGAAAGCTTGTCGGCAACACGCTGCACACTTGGATCATCCCCTGCTGCCCTGCTCCCACCGGCTCCAGAGTCAAGGGGTCTCGCACAATCACATCTCCGAATGCGGGAACATGCTTGTTGCCTTCCGAACAATCGGGATAAATCACCCCGACGTTTTCCACCATGCCGTAGAAGTCGATGACTCTGTCCTCGGAGCAACCGAACACTTGCGCCAATCCGCGGTTGAACGACTTTTTGTCCACCGCCTCATCCTGCAACCGCTTCCAGCCGCCGCTGTGCAGGATGTGAACGTTGGGCATGCCGAGGCTGACCGAGTTCGAGATCAGCGGCTTTACGAAGTGCTCCCACAGAATGTAAGTAAAACCGTATACCAGAACTGGAGAGTCGCGGTGAGCTTTGGCAAATTCCAACAGCTTGTCGAGCTCCAGCACGAGATCTCCAGTGCTGTCCGCGGTCAGGCAGTAGGTCACTCCCGACGCAAACGGCATCAGGCCTTGTATCGCAGCGCCTCTTGCGCCCATTTCCGGGCCTTGCGCGACCGAGCCTGGGACATCGACCACCAGATAGGGTCTTCGCTGCGCGCCCAGAAAATCCTGGGTAATGGCTGCTACCGCTTTGCTCATGCGCCTGGCTGTCGGCGAATCGAGGGCAATTCTGCTCGGCATCTGCCCGGTGGTGAAACTCGATGTCAGCGTCTTCTTGATTTCGCGCGGTTCAACCAGTGCGAAAGCGGGCTCGGCTTTCAAAAGTGCAACGGGCAAGTACGGGAGGTCGGCAGCTTTCAGCGCAGTGCGCGGCTCGATGGGCCAATGTCGAACGTAATTCTGATACGCGGAGTTCCGGGCACAGGCATAGTCCAACTCGTCTTTTAGCAGGGCAAGGAATGCGGGCTCTCTGTCCTGCGGAGCAAGGCTGTAAGGTGGCACTGCCAGCAACTCGTCGATCCTCGCTTCCAGTGCACTCATGACGCCCGGTTACCCTCCCGCGCGAGAGCCTCGCGAGACACCTTGCCGCTCGAGGTTTTCGGAAGTTCGGAAACGATCCTGATCGAGTCACAAGTCCAGTGAACGGGCAGGCTGCGGCGCACCCGGTCGGCAACGCGGTCGGCGGTCTTATCGGGCACGATATACAAGACCAGCGCCTCGCCGGCTTCCGGATGCGCAACCGCAGCAGCGGCGCACTCGTAGACGCCGGGCACGGCCGCTACCCGGGCTTCGACCTCGGCAAAGTTTACCCTTACCCCTCGCACTTTTAGAAAAGCGCCCTTCCGCCCTTCAATCCAAATATATCCGTCCTCGTCCAGACGGCCCAGGTCGCCAGTATGCAGCCATCCGTCCTTGAAGACACGACTGCTGGCTTCCGGTTCATTGAGGTAGCCCAAGGTAACGGATGGACCGCGGACAACGATCTCGCCGGTTTGCCCGGCTGGAACGGCCTCGCCCTCTGTGTCCAAAATTTGGACAGTCAGGTTGTCCAACTTTTGGCCAACGCTGCCCAGTTTCTGGTGCAAATTCTCAGGGTCGAGGCAGGAGATTCGGCTGGTCGCTTCCGTCTGACCATACATCACGTAAAACTTTGCGGTCGGAACAACGGAGAGCATCTCCTGCACATGTTGCGGAGCCAGCGGCCCTCCGGCTTGTAAGAATCGCCGCAGGCCGGGCAGCGCTAGGGATCGGATATTCGATCGGCGCAGAAGAATGTTATAGACCGTGGGCACGCCTGCGAAGGTTGTGCATTCGTACCGGTTCACGGCATGAAGCACCTTATCGGAAAACATGAAGCGGCGGTCGAACACCACTCCGCCACCGCGATAGAGATGAGTGTGCAGGACGCTGGCCCCGAAGCAGTAGCTCACCGGCAGGACCAGCATTGCTCGTTCGTCGTCCGCCAGGTGCTGGCTACGTATGATCGCCTCCGTGTTGGCGATGAGGTTGCCATGGCTCACCATGACAAAACGAGGCACGTCGGAGGAACCGGAAGTAGCCACCAAGGCCGCAAGATCGTTTTCCTTTCGGGGGGCGGGTGGGATTGCATCCGCAGGCATCTCCGACGGGTGACCGTGAATAAAGATAAACTCGAACCCCTTCCCACGCTCCCAATCAAAGGTACAAGGCTTCTCCGTCCACAGAGCTTTTGCCCCGACTCGACTCAGCAGAATGTTTCCCGACGAAGCCAGCTTGCTCTCCTCCACGGGGACGGGCACCAAGCCTGCGTACATTGCGCCCAGGTAGGCGATACTGCTGGAGGGAGACAAGACGCAACCAATGACGATGGGGTCGCCGGGCTTCAATCCGGCAGAGAGCAGGCGGGCGCCGAAGCTGCTAATGAGGCGGGCAAGGTCGGACGGAGCAATGGTTTCGCCCGTCGCCGCGTCAATCAGATACGAGAGCTTACTGAGGCGGCTTACTAATTGCCCGGCAAAATTGGTTGTCATTCATGCCGCCAACTTTGCTTGTATGACCCGCACAATATCGCGTACGGTCTCCATCTCCATAACGTCATCGACGTCGAGATTGACACCCAGAGCCTGTTCCAGATTGCTAACCAGGAAAAGATGGCCAGCCGAATCCCAGCCGGGTACGTCGTCAGGACCGGTCTCAAACGAGACCGATTGCGGATCGACACCGAAGGCATCATGGAAAGCGGCTTGCACTTTGGCCAGAATATCCTGCACTCTTTTGTGTCCTCGAATCGTGGTACTACGCGGGACTTTCTTCGCCTGACAGCCGTTGGCAGCAGACTGTCTGGCGCCACGCCATCGGTCTTCAGCCTCGCAAAATCAACAACTTGGGAGGTTTAGTTGCACCACTCTGACTGTTACCCCTGAAATTACTGATAAGTATATTAGTAACTTCTTCCGCCTGCAACGCAAACTTCCGGGAGGTAGTGGCTCAATTTGAAATCAGCCGTTCGTGATCTGAGGGCTTTTTAGCACGTCGTATCTCATGCTGGGATGTGTCTTTCTGTTTCCATATCGCAGGGCGTGACAAAACGCTCGTATTGCGGCAATTGTTCTTGGACGCGGCAGCGGGTTGCGATAGTGCTTATTGAACAGGAAGTTGTGTTTCTCGTACCAGGAAACCGACTGTGGATAAGCATCTAGCGTTATAAACCGGCAGGCGACTCTTTGCTCCAGATTGATTCGGACGACGAGGCCAATGGTATAAATCAGGAGTTGGGTGCCTATTCCCGACCGCTGTAATTCCTTCTGAATGGCGAGCCGTCCGATTTTAACAGCAGGAAAGCTGTATATGTGCTGGTGCCCAGAGCGGGCCTGCTCCAATGCCTTTTTCTTCTCGCTGGTCTGCAATATGATGCAATCCGCCAACAAGGTTATATATGCCGCCAACTTTCCGTCTAGCAGCACAATACGAGTGTGCGAAAGATGTTCGGCTTGATATTTTGTCGCATCAGACTTCAGGAAATCGTTCAGATCCTCGTCCCCACAGTCGAATGCGGACACGTCGTGTTGTTCAGAATCGAACGGGATTATCTCTAGAGCGGCAAGGGTTATCGCCATAGGCGACGGCGGGAACTTACTTCTTCTTGCCCTCCGCAGATTTGCTGGCTTGTGCCACAGAATCAAGCCAGCGCAGGCGCTCTTGGGACACGGGTTCATTGCACCGCATTTCCCGGAGGAACTTGTCAGCGTCCTTATTCTTTAAGACGGGCGTCGCTTGAATTGGTCGGGCCATTGTATTACCAGTGTCTCCTTAAAATCTTACTCTGAACATCCAACCCCGATCTTGTATCTTTAATGCTTTGATTATCGGCTCATAATAATATATTTTCATCACACAAAAGTAACATCGCGAAGCATTACTAAAGTCTTAACACCATCGTGCAGTTTTTAAATCTCGATTCTACAATCAAGTCATTCTAAATCAATGGATTATGTCTGTTCCTTGAACGGGAGCGGGATGTGTCAACTTCTTGCACCTCGTCGGCTTCTAACCCACGATGGCTGAGCCTCCGTCCACAATAAGCGTCTGCCCAACGATTCCGGCCGCTGCCTCGGAACACAGAAACTGGGCTGCCGATGCCACCTCCTCCGGCGTCACCAGCCGGCCGATTGGAGTCCGGCGAATTGCCGCCGCAAGCCGCTCTTCACCCTCCGGGATCGCTTCCCAGGCATCGGTTTCCACGCTGCCCGGCACCAGAATGTTCACGCGAATGCCTCGCGGCGCCAACTCGACCGCGAGATGCCGTGCCAGCGCTTCGAGTGCGCCCTTCGATGCACCCACCAGGGTGTAATAAGGTAGCGCCCGCATAGCCCCCATCGAACTCACCGCAACAATGCTGGATCGACTTGAAAACTGATCGGTCAGGGCTTTTACCAATTCGAAAAATGCGCGCACATTGAGCGCGAAGGTCCAGTCAAAATGCTTGGCCGTAAGATCGGCAAGGGGACGATGCACACCTGTCGCTGCGCAGTGGACCAATCCGGAAAGAGACTCTCCGCTATCGCCAACGGACCTTCGGATCTCTGCCAAGCCCTGGGCGGAGGTGAGGTCGGCGCGGCACAATTCAATCGGCAGTCCTTCCTGCTCAGCCGCGGCTTTCAATGCATCGGCAGCTTTTTGGTTGCGGATATAGTTAGCGATCACCGACGCGCCTGCCCTGGCGAAGCGCAGGGAAATGGCGCGGCCAATACCTCGTGTGCCGCCTGTGACCAGCACCCTTCCCGACAGAGCATATCCGCGGTCGTCCATAGAAGGGCATTGTACTTCAGGCGAGTGGGCCGTAGCGCGGAGCGGTGTGCTTCCACCGCACTCTCGATCCGGGCCGCAATCCTCGGAAGAACTACGGTGCGAAGTAGCCGGAGATGTCGAGGATCAGCTGTGTCAGAGCATAGGCGTAGGCGTCGATGGAACCGTTGTTCGTCGGCACGATCGCCATGTTGGAGGTGATGAAGCCGTCGTAGGCATTCAGCGTCGAGACTACGGGCTGTGGCTCGCCATCAGGCCACAAGGTGAGGTAAGGCATGGAGCCCGGCGGCACCACCGTCGCATTGAAGATATATGCCTGCGCATTGATGGGCGGCGCGCACACGCTGCCCACCACATTGACGGGAAGCTCGCCGGTGAAAGGCGCACCGTTGTTCTTGCGCGTATCCAGCACTCGGCACGGCGTCGCCGGATACATCGACAACCCGTTCGTTCCGGGCGCGGCGAAGTAGCCGTTGATATCGATGATCAGATCGGTGGTGTCGTAGGCGTAGACTTCGACCTCGCCGTTCGTCCCAGCGGGCACGATGGCTGCGTTCGCCACGACCGTGGCTGTAAGGTTGTTGAGGGTCGAGACTACCGGCTGCGTATCGCCGGTGGGCCACACCGTCAGATAGCCCAGCGGCTGACCAGACGGATTAGGCACGACCGTAAAGTTGAGCGAGTAGGCCTGGGGATTGAGACCTGTTGGAATGCAACTGCTTTGCAACAGCGGAAAGCTGCGCGGCGTTTGCGCCGCCAAGCGCGGTCCCCCGAGCGCGCCGTCGGCGCCGCGAGTGTCAACCAGACGGCAGGGCGTCAGCGAATAGAACTGATAAGTTTCGGAGGCAGCCGGCGCGAAGTAGCCGTCAATATCGAGGATGACGTTGGAGGTATCGGTAACGTACACGCTGACGGCGCCGCTGACGCCCGCCGGCACGATCGCCGCGTTGGCCTTGATCCGGCCATCCGGTGAGTTCAGCGTGGAAACTATGGGCTGGGTCTCCGGCGTGGGCCAAATGGTCAAGTAGCCCAAGGTAGTAATTGGCACTACGGTGACGTTCAAGGAATAGGCCGCAGCGCTAGAGGGAATATTGCAATTGGTATTTTGCGGGATGGGGAAGCTACGGTAGGTGCCGCCCGGAATGGCTGGGCCGCCAAACTGCCCGTCCGGACCGCGAGTGTCTACCAAGCGGCAAGGAGTGACATTGACCAGTTGCAGCTTGGTATTCCCACCAATGACGGAGACGGTTCCGTCGCCCCCATCGGCAACATAGGCAGTATTGGTGGACGAGTTGACCGCCACTGCAATGGGTCCATCCCCGACAGCGACCGGCACGGTGGAATTGCTTGTGCCGTCGATCACGCTGACGGTTCCGGCGCTCTCGCAGTTGATATCGTTACCGCAGAAATTAGCCACAAAAATCTGGTTGGTCACCGAGTCGACACCTACGAACAGCGGGGAGATCCCGACACCGACGGTGATGGTGTGATTGGTGGGGCCGTCGATTACGGTCACTGTCCCAGGGCTGCCGCAGGTGAGATCGTTGCCGCACTCATTGGCGACGTAGATCTGGTTGGTCGCCGAGTCAACCGCAATGCCCGCGGGAAAATCTCCCACAGCAACCGGCGCAGTGTTATTGGTCGTGCCGTTGATCGCCGTCACCGTTCCCGGGCTCATGCAATGGACATCGTTGCCGCAGTTATTCGAGACATAGATTTCATTGGTGGCCGAGTCCAGATCGAGGTGGCGGGGAGAAAAACCAACAACCACGGCCACAGTGTTATTGCTGACGCCGTTAATCACCGTCGTCGTTCCCGCGCTGTTGCAGGTTAAATCGTTGCCGCAACGGTTGGCCACGTAGATGTTGTTGCTCACGGAGTTCACCGCGACGTCTTCGGGAAAATACCCCACGTTGACAGTCGCAGCGTTATTGTTCGCTCCGTTGATCACCGTAACGGTCCCAGCGCTTTGGCAGGTAGGATCATTCCCACAGTAATTGACCACGTAAATCATGTTGGTCACGGAGTTCACGGCTAATGCAGTGGGCGAATATCCCACAGTAACCGTCGCGGTGATGGTATTGTTCGCTCCGTTGATCACCGCAACAGTCCCAGCGCTTTGGCAGGTAAGATCATTCCCACAGCTGTTGGCTACATAGATCGTGTTGGTGACGGAGTTGACCGCCGCGGCATACGGGGCCACCCCGACGTTAAGCGTTGTGGTGTTGTTATCCGCTCCGTTGATAACGGTTACTGTCCCTGGGCTCGGGCATGGGA
>Ga0302325_10026470_pt1 | contig 12042 bp, 11 predicted proteins | sample Palsa_T0_2_FD_201948 | JGI IMG/M metagenome (GOLD analysis project Ga0302325, IMG submission 201948) | Peat permafrost microbial communities from Stordalen Mire near Abisko, Sweden - Palsa_T0_2 | ecosystem: Environmental > Terrestrial > Soil > Palsa > Peat permafrost | place: Sweden: Abisko...
ACCCGACCGGCGTCAGGCCGTGTTACTTGCAAGCACCTCGCCTCCTTTCTTGCTCCCGTAACCGTTGAATAGCCCCGATAACATCGGCCCCCTGTGCACCACGGTCTCCCCAATACCGACAATGGTCTTCCACGACAGTCTCCGATTTTCCTAGCGCGATCAAATAACCCACCGCCGCAAGCAAGAACTTCAAGTTTAGCAACGGAAAGTCACAAAGGTATGAGCAGTCCAATCGCTCAGTGCTCACGGATTCTGGAATAGAGACTCACGTATTTCTGGTTTTCACACCTATAGCTCTCGCATTGTCACCCTCGGCCGCCCTTCTCATCGGATCTCAAAGGATATCTGACGCCACAATGCCAGGTTCTCGGATCTCGATTTTAGGAGAATGACCGGAAGTCAGACTCGCCCCCAGCTCTATTTTTGCCTGAGTAGCCGTCTCGGCGACATACTGTTGACTAGATTCCTTCAGACCGGGTTTTCCGGATCTACTTCGGGCCGCGGTCATCGGTGAGGTGCTTATCCGACCAACGCTTCGATCTCACAAAGACCGACCGTGGGTGCAAAGTATAGCTCGCCGTCCGATATCCCCGAACTTCCTTACCAAATTATTAGCGAACTCGAGCTCCGCGGTAGTAGAGTCTGATTCCCGCTGCTAAAACCAGCGTGAAGGCCTTTGAGACTCCCCGTGGCTTCCCCCGTCAATCATCTCAGCTCTCGCCTCCGTTGTTTTCTTTATGTCCCCTAAGCCCAAAGACTTCGTAGCAATCTATCGCATGACTTGACACCGTCGTCTATCGCACTGCGGGCGTGCGCTAGAGATCGCGCGCCTTCGTGGCACGCCGACCGGAAATATAGCTGAAGCGAGAGGTTGGAAACCTGTAGTTGGTTCCTAGCCTCAAATGGAACGGTTTCGGGCTAGTGAGAGCACATCCGTCTGCCGATGAAGGTGTGGGCCATCGTCAATCCTTCCGTAGTGGTTTCCCGTAACGGGGTCCTCCGCTACGTTCCCCGTTGCTTCAACACTCCCTCTGCCATAAGCCCGACTGAATAAATCGCTGCGGTGATATCGTTTTAAGTTGACAGAACGTATGCTGGGGCTGCTGGAATACACCGTGGTGTTCTCTTCACGGTGCGCTGTTCCCAAGACTCATTGGAGCAGGAGGGAGACTGAATAGAATGGTTGTCAGACAGCCAACATTTTGACAAATTCAAGGACAAATTCCCTTTTTTTTTTACTAGTAATATGGTCTCAATCAAAATACATATTGTTTCTGCTTAAAATCTGCCCTTTTGTTACTAGTATGGTCCCAATTGAAATACGTGTTGTTTCTGCATTGCCTAGATCTCTGGGAGTGGAAGACATATACTACTGGCAGTGTTGATGTTTTCTACTACACAGTGGACTTCAAGTTTTGCTCCTCCTAGTAATACATCCTAGTAAGCACACCTAGGCAGTAGGGACTAGATTCAGTCATGACAATGAAATTTTAGCAAATGACAATGCCCCAAGTACTAAAATTTATCTTATCCTACTGCAGACTTGGTGAAAGAATGCATTGCTTTCAAATGGAAGCTGAAAATGTTGGTGGTTGACTCATTTGAGTTCAAACACCTGTTTTGGTCAAAAAATAGTGAATCACCATACTACAAATGACAAAAGGCAACACCTTTTGAAACTTCCTTTCCACCAGAGGTTCCTTTCATTTATGACAGACTCTAGTGCCAGTACAACTTATGCCATTGGCACCACTAGTACTAACTTGAAGGTGATTGTTAGCACACACAGCAACTAGTACTAATAATAGTTGGAGCAGTTCAGTGATATCAGTTATTGGAGTAGGATGCAAGTAGCATGGACAGTGAATTGGGGTACTAGGGATAGATACTGGCAGTGATATCATTGAGTATTTGGACAGGGACATCATTAGTAGTAGTACTAGAAATAGACATTGAGTAAGTGGCAGGCATATTCTGCCTGACATCATGCCAACTTGATCCTGACATCATATGGTTTCAGAAGAAATGATGGCCTGAAGTGCAATGATTGCACATGTCTAGCAGTTATCTTTCCACAGCATGTCTTGGTTATGTGCTGATTTGCCTGTGAAGTTCAAGGTATGCACTGAGCAGTCTCTGATCAGATTTTTCTGATGAACATACTAGTAGTACTACTAGTACAACTACTATTACTAGAACATCAACTTGAACTTGGGTACTGCAAGTGGTGGAGTACAAACTAGGACACTATAACAGTGGAAAGCCTGACTTGAACATTATATTGCCACTCCTTTGACCTCTCAGGCTTAGCAGTGGTAGTCATACTATATGAACGAGATACCACTAGCAGCTTAAGTCAGGCTCCAAGCTAATAAAACTGAAACTTGAAGAACACAGTTGGAGTCATATTTATACTCCACTTTTGACTTCAAAACTCAATAATCTCATGATTAAGAACTGGCAGACATTAGGAGAGCACTCAGGCTACTCTAACATTGCACTGGCATGAAATTCCCTCTTGTGGCTGCTGACACAACTTCAAGAACCAGAAAACCAATAATACCAATAATACTAGTAGTACCTATAGTCTTATGATCATGGTGTTGAACTTGAAATTAAAAAACACACCTTTGATACTAATGAGACAATCCAGTACTACTACATCTTAGGAGTCCACTACAAGAGGCAATGTCAATGCTCCTAACTTTAACTTTGAGATACCCAGTTCAAAGCTTGGGACTTGAACTCGCAGACTCAAGTAAAAGACTCAGTTGAAGGAGATGTCTGGTTTGTACTAGTACTAGTAGTAGTAAGTTTGTACTTTCAAGTTGTAATAGTACTAGTAGTAGTAGTAAAGTTTAGTGCTGAACCAGCAACAAGATGTTAACTTCAAGATACAGACTACTAACTGAGACCCTTGTCTTAGTACTACACTGGCAGGATTCAACTTGAGTACTGCAGGTTGACAGAACCCACTGGCAGTAGGTTCCTATTAGTAGCACTACTACACTTTATCTGGCTACTTGAAGACTATTTGCACATAGTTTAGTGTGCTGTTCAATTACTAATATTCAAGTTGGTTTCCTGTCAGTGTGTTACTAGTAGTATTAAGCCTCCACAGAGTATTTCAAGTTCCAAAAACAAAGTTCAACTACCCTAGTAGTAGTAATACTATGATTTGAGCTCTATATAAAATGGTATGTGGCCACAGGAACATCAGACATTACCATACAAGCTTCACATCCTATTACTATGTCATCTAGTGTCTCACCACACAATGGTGTTCAAGATAGACTGAGAACAAGGCTTAGAACCAGCCTCATGGGCGGAATTCTTTGTATAATGATCTAACACCGCCATACAACTTGAATCTATATCTCATTCTCACGGTTAGGTGATATCTCTCTCGATCTTGGTGACTTTGAGCTTCAACTACTACTAGTAGCACTATAACTTGAATCAAGACTAGTAGTACTTCTATTCCACTGGCACTCAGTTGTTACTTGTTACTAGTAGTATCCTGCACTACTACTAGTCTAATACTACTGGTACTAGCCAGTAGCACATTATGCAACCAAGTTTTAAGGTCTCCTAATACATTTGTTAATTTTTTCAAGTTCAGGCCCACAGCAGCAAGCAGTAGTATGGTTTTTGCCATTCTACAACCAGTGCTAGTATTACATCTTGAACCTGCCCACTCCAAACCACCATTTAGTAGGCAGCAAGCTTACGCTGGTAATCAGTCTTTGAGTTTGATTGTACTGGTAGTAGTACTAGTAGTACTAGTTGTTGTTGCTATCATATCCCAAAACTTGAATGGTACTTATACTTATACTACTAGTAATTAGTTCAGTTACTACACACCTATCACCCTAACTCCAAGAGAGACATGGCATTACTAGTACAGTACTAGTACTGGTAGTTCTTTTATCCTTAAAAGGGTTTCATATGATGCAGGCAAGTCAGATCATATCCTCAACTACTACAACCTGCAGTAGGGATCCTGGTCACATTCTTCTTTATCATACTAGTACTTGAACTTTGCAAATCAGCCCTGGCTGATTCCCTGCAGTTCAAGTTGTAACAGGGAAATAGAAGTAAGTCCATTTCAGCAATTGTACAAGTGATGCTACTAGTATTACTAGTAGTCATAGTATAACTAACATGATGCGATAGAATCTGAATGCTTCCTGCCTTCATATTGAGGTCTTGAATCAGAGCATTGAGCTTTCAGTTAAAGTTGTTGGTTGAACTGTTGAATTAGTTATCATATGGTACTGGTATGCTCCAAAAGCAACCCTTTGTCACAAGCAGTGGAACTAACACCCAGGCTACTATATGCAAAGACCTACTAGTATCTCAATTTGTACAACTGCTGTTTCACTGCTAATCTATACTACTAGAACTATTAGTAGGTATGACTCTGGTCAGCTTCAGCAGTTCAACAAAGTTCACAGAGACATTCCTGTAGGGCAATTTGTCAAAGTACTTAGTAATTCAAGTTTTCTAGTGAATTGGATTGAATCCAAAGGTCTCCCTTTAGTACAGACAAATGCTGCATGGATATATATTTACTGAGCCTTTCAGCCTTTTCTACCTAATATAACAGTTGTTCTCTTTCTACTACTACTACTACTACTAGGGCACAATTCTTTTGACTCAATACTAGTAACCCAAGGTCAAATTCCCATTTTCCTTCAAGTGGTTCACACAATACATAAATTTGTGCTCCCATACAATGTACCACGACTGACAGTACTAGTATGTTATATATACTATTATTTCGTCTCAAGCTTACTTATAGAACGGTGAGTTCTGGAATCTTGTAATCTTATAGTGCAAAATTTTCCTTTGTTTTTAAAAATTTTCAGTTAATATGAAAATTTACCTCTAATTTTAACAATTTTCAAGCTTACCCATATAATTGTGAGTTTTAGGAATCTTCTTTTATAGTGTGAAATTTTCCCTCCATTCTTGAAATTTTCCTTAGTCAATAAAGAAATTAACCTCTATTTTTGAAAATCTCAAGCTTACCTATAGACTTGTGAGTTTTTGAAATTTCATAGTGTGAAAACTTGCCTCTGTTTTCAACAATTTCCTTAGTTAGAATGAAAATTTGCCTCCATTTTTGACAATTTCCTTATAAAATATGACAATTTAGTTTGTTGGTGGGCCGAAGCACAGGAGCGTCCTCTTGGGCAGGCTTGAAACACTGTACTACAACATCAGAAGCACATATCTTCAGCGGCCGAGCGCATTGCTGCAGTGCACGAACTTGGCTTCTGAGCTTAGCGGAGAGGACCTTTTCAGGACTGGGTCACAGTGACAGGAAGTTCGCCGACAGCCAAAGCGATCTGTGAGCAGGGTAGAGAAGAGTCTGCGACACGTTATAATATCGTGTGCCGAAGGCAATAGAAAGGAGAGACATTGTCTAAACCTTCGAGTCCTATGCACAGACACAAGATGTAATAGCTGGTTCGATCGAGACTGAGCTAACTACTTGGCTTCTCCAATGGTTTCGAAGCGCTACAACGGGCCAGCAAGACACCAAAGACTTCACCGACGGGATACCATCCACATCGACGAGACAGCCCAACTACGCCCCTTTGATCACGCGCACTTGTGGCACAGCATAGTGCATCAAGGTTGAGGGCAGGACTGCCCTCTTCGTGGCGTACGACAACGACTACAGGGATCCGATGTTACTGAAAATAAGGAAAGTGTTTCGCAGGGTAAGTATCTAGGGGGCGATCTCGTACAGGTGGTAATCTCGTACACAAATTTCACTTATATATGAGAAATCACAGCTTTAAGCAAAATTTTAAAATCAGTCCCTTGCACTAGAATGGCTCTAGGAGCCACAACATCACCGGGGAAAAATCTGGATCCGAGGTATTGTATTGTAAACACATCTGGCTATCCACAGAATCAAGGATTTAAGCTAGAACCTTCTTGTTGTTAAGCTATGAGTCACTTTATGAGCCTCAGTCTGAATTTTGCCGCACAGAATCTCTGGTCTCAATTAAAATAATGTCGAAATTTGTGCCCTTTTTTGGCACTTGAAAGACACCCATGCAAGCAGGACCTCCTATTGAGGCAATCCGAGGAGTCCTAGCGATTCTGGACATAGTTTCCTATATAATACCTCAGAAGTAGATTTTTTGGTGTTGTGGTGGGCCTGGTACGGCGGAATTTATGAAGGTCACTTTTTGAAAAATCACCAATTTGTGTGGGGATCCCCATAGTTAAAGGTTTTGGGTGTCCGAGATCACCACCTGTACGGGATCGCCCCCTAGATACTTACCGATAAAGGGCAGGCGGCGCGGGATGGCTTGCGGGCCACAACCGACGTAAAGAGTTAGCCCGTCATCATTATTGGCCGTATTCAACCGCACGTATGCACGGACCTAACTTTGGGACGGGGCACGCTGACCACATGGTTCATGCACGGACGAGTGAGGCACTTGTACATTGACAACGATCCGCGATTGCGCTCGTTGTGTAAGCCTTCTAAGAAACATTCCATTAGTCGGTCGGCGAGACGTTGTCGTTGCGGTCGACTCGCACATGGACATAGTGCCCGGCCCTTTGTATGTATCCATTTATGGACCACGTTGCGCAGGTGGTTGCGCGGGTGTTTTGGGAGCTACTCCTTCCTGAATCTGAACCACTTAGGTCGGCGTCGTCCAGGACTTCAATGTCATGGTCGCAATAGTGTCTTCTGCAATAATTTCGGTAGGAAACACAAGTTTTAGTGTAGGATACTCTCTAATGTTTCCTCCCGGTTGTGAAAATATAATCGTCCCGCCGTCGGACTGCGCACTGTATGGTAGTTTCGTTGCTATGGCAGGTCGCCAATTCATCAATTTCATCGCCGGCGGTATCAGCTTTGGTTGGAACCCGCGGTTGGGGCCTCCCGGAATGTCGTCGTACCCGAAGGATTGTCATCCGATGAACATGCCCAACCCAAGCAGACGGGCAGATACCGCGTTGCGAGGGGAGACCATACGTCCGATGTTTGCGGAACGTAGCATGAAGAATACAAAACGTATGTGACTTTAAACCGAGAATTAAATTCAGCAGCGAAGGAAATTCAACTATTTATCTGTAGAACGACAGAGCAGTGCTATCTGAAGCTATACTCCTCCCGACATTGGCGATGGAACCATGAGGCGCTGAGCATCCGAACTATAACTGATGCGACTGAGGTAGTTCTTTCAGATTAGGAAAAAGGAAGCCGTGGGTATTATACTGCTTTGTCGCGACGAGAGTGGAAGGGAGGGATTGAAGTTGCTATCCGCACGGACTGAAGGAACCCGAGGACCGTTTTAGGCGCGGACTATGTAGGCCTAACCGGAAAGATCGAGCTAGTTTCGCCCGACTAGAGTTCCGCGATGAACATTCAACAGTACCTCTGTTATAAACTTCCGCAAGTAAATATACTCCGAAACCTTTTATGTCATTCTAATCTGCCGGCGGTGTTCTGGCTGGATGTCATCCAGGAAGAGAGATCCAACATCTGACGTTCCACTTCGGCTGAAATATTGTTCAGTATTAAATGGTGGCGTTAATGAACGTTGGACCGGGTCGTATAATTCCTCCTACAATACGAGAGAAGCAAAGGGGCTTCCGTGCAAGTTGGATCCACCCAACTAGGGAAAAAGTTCTCGCTCGAAATACAAGTATTACGCCGTCGTAACCCATTACCGGACATATATTCCTCCCCTTCCGTTCGTTGACGCGCTGAAGCCCGAGTAGTCCCTGAAATGAATAACTAGTCTTATAATCCCGCACTGTGGTAAAGAGAGGCTGCATTAAATATCTCAGCCATTTGGCGGGGCCTCGTTCCCGGTGCCGACATCGCTTTACATCAACGACCGCCATAAATTCATCAGATGAGATGGAATCGGACGAAGTGACATCCCATGATATATGGTACGGACGCTGGATAAAAAAGCATCGTAATGCACCCTTCTCGGCATCAATCGGTTTTGCATAATCAGTAATCTCTCCGCTGGCTAACGCAACCGCCAAAGGAATGGCCTTGTAGCCAAATTTTGCGATGGAAATTCGTCATCTCGCCAATGTCTCATTTATTAGAAGTCAGATCTCATCTCGTGCTCAGCTAGATTGTTATATCCCCAGACATTTGTTATCCGCTCAGCTCCTGGTCTCTCAACAGATTTGCCGGCGCCGACACCGGAATTATACAGTTCCGGACTTATCAAGAAAGATATCAACTGAGCCTCGTGGGACTATATATCAATGTGGCAACTCGCCGGGAAGTTCTCGTCTGACAAAACGTCCATGAGTTTGTCAACTTCCTCCATAGTGAATACGTGAGATGGGCGGTGTCGAGGAACCCTGCAATAATCCGTTCGCCCCCTCCGCCGCAACCTCGTGCTGCGGTGGTATTATAGAATTAATTTGAGTGTTGTCATTTGTGCGTGGTCGCCATGTCGTGTGAATCTGTCGTTGCTTCGATAGATTGGAATGGACTTGGCATTCTCCTGGATTCGGCGTCAAGTTCCCGCATTCAGCTCGTTGCTCCAGAATCCAGCTAGCGCTATCAATTTGAAACCGTCGTGCGGTGCTTGATCTGACGACTACCGATCGAAGCCGCAGGCGTCGTCCGGACTCTGTAAACTAACAATGGATTGCAAGAAGGGGCCTTTGCGGCTTCGAAGACCCTCAAGGATCGGGATCCCGGACCAAAAAAACAGTGTTTGACCATGAGGCCACCGATGTCTTCCGATCTGACGTTGGGGACCACGGTTTCACGGAGAGCAAACAGAAGTTCTCCATGGTGACACCCGCTTCAGATGACTTCAGTATCGATTGTATCTTCGTCAATCAAATCCACTGTCTCGCTGAGTCGCAGTTTCGGAACGCAACACTATCGTTGCTGCACTTGCCTCCGCTGTTCTTTTGCGATCGTCGAGATATTGCCAGAGCCTCTGCATGTTTTACCAACCTCGACCCACTAATTTCTCTTTGACAGAGCCCGGTCTAAATGCTTGCCACGGTGAGAGCGCGCTTTGTCCAACTGAAGAACCCATGCGCTTCTGAGGTTCCCGACTTGGAAGCAGCGTGAGACTTTCGGACTCGCAAGTTGTCCACCGCCTCAGTTTGCTTTTCCGGTCCATGGAACTAGTGTCGTCGGCTTGGAGTCGTCCCTCATTCCCTCTCGGAATAAAGGCACGGTGCCCACTCAAAAATATTCGGAATGACAGCAGTTGTCGCCAATGAAATTAGGGCCGGAAAACCCAGCGGAGGATGGGCAGGTTGCGAAGGGATTGGGAGACTGGGTAATGTTGAATTGGCGGAGCGATTTTAAGGACTCCATTCATCGACCTCCCGATCCCCCCTGAAGTTCGGGTGCTTTACGCGAATGACACCTTTCCCGCTCGGGGACTTGTAAACCATCAATCCGCCTCCTTCCGCAGCGGTCTCCTTGGAAAACACAGGCTATCCCTAGAGGCATGATCCGCCGCCTTTCAAATGGTCCTCCTGCCTTCGTAAGCCGTCATCGCCATCCCGAACGCCTCTGAGTCCTAATCCGTGCCAGAATATTTACCCTCGTGCCTCTACGAACAGGCCTCGGCCTCGTAAAAGGCAGACGTCGTCCCTCGGACGGACGCGTCTCTAGGAGCATGGCGTTCGGTCAGGCACAAGCACCGTGGTCAGAGACGAGCACCCTTGACACACTCTCAACCATGCGCGACGTCGCGGAACTCCTTCCCCCACACAATCATGGAATCGGCCCTCCCGCGAGCTTTTTCTGTTCCGCGTCGCTCTCCCCCGGACGAGAAAAGCCCTCCACGAAGTATTTGTTTGGTCTATCAATTTCACGCAATTGAGCACAGATTCCCACATCCCCGCAGTGAGAGTGATTGCCTCGTCTTGGGATCCTGGTGGAGAGGGCCGGGCGGTGCTGTTGAAGGGAGTGGATATTCTTGCCTTCTGGGATATGGTGGGCGACGACGGAGAGTTCTCGGAGGTCAGGCTTACCTGGAAATGTTGACCACCGTGGATTATGTGAAGACACTACGCTTTCGGCAGGACTGACGGCTTCACGGGGACCACTGGGACTCCTCAGGGATTCCGAGATGGGAGGCGGAGTAGCAAACATTCCGTCAAGGTCTAGCATTTCCACATCATCTTGGTCCTCTACTTGGGACGGAACAACATTGGATTGTTGCGGTTCGTGCAAGGGAACTTTGTCCGATTTCAGGGGTTGGAGCCACGGTACCAGACTCTGGGACAGCAGTCTCTTTATCGAGTGACATCGGATCGGTAGTCATTGCAAGGGGGAATAAGCCCCGGAAGTGCTAAGTTTCTGATGTGAACACTGAGATGAGTTTCCGATCGCGAATGTCACTCGGACATCAAAGCCATGTAGTATCTTTCTACCACCAGTCGCTACCTTCCATTACACGAGCTGTTCAAGTGAACCACGTGAAGCACCGGACCCGGAACAACATTTGCGGTTTCAATTACACAATCGCAACACCGCGCCGTAGGTCCTCGTTCCTTAGACCGTGTGTTCCGCGAACAAAATCAACACTACCTTCGTCTGGAGTCCTATTTCGCGCCTTAAATATAATTCCACAGCGACGGAAGGGCGCTCTATTAACTCGTCCGAGTCCCATCGTGCTACAAGTCATTTTTCATTTCGATTGCTTTTCTTCCAACAGGATTACAAGTCGTAACACCGGCGAGGTAGAAGTGAGCCTGGGGTGGATCTTCTTCATGGCGCTCTACAGGAGGGAATCGGATGATGGAGGCTGGGGTCCGAGTGGATTGTCTTGCGCCGGTATTCGGGTCAGCGAGAGGACCTCATGGCTGGGCTGCATCGGGCGTCTGTCAACGATTCTGTATAGTGATAAAAAAAGCTCACGGAGTTTCGTATGAAGGTAAGGGCTTTGTACCGCGCTCACGGTTCTCGATGGCATGCATACTAACCTTTATGCGGACATGTATTCCTCTTCGTCTGTGCCTAGATTGCGACGGAAGGGATGGTTCCGTTGATGGGAAAAATGTCGAAGCCGTTCTGGACTGCATATTTGTTGTCCGCTCGCGGGGACGGCTGTATGTCAATGACGGTATGTAGAGTACGCCGATATATGATTCCCAGCGAGAGGCATTTGACGGGGCTAACTAAGTCTCCGTGGTAGGTTAATCTCTTGCCTTCCGTGCACCAATTCACTCTCCCGCAATTAGCTTTCATCGGACGCATCCCGCTGCCAACTTCCAAGAACCATGTCCCGTCCGCAGGCTACTACTGAACTAGCCCCGGTACACATTCAACTAACATGTCCTATCCATCGCACATCCCATGCACAACCTCATTTACGCCAGACCGATCGCGGGACTACCACGGACTTGGAATCTATTGCCGCGCGAGTCACGTACCGCAATATTGACCCGCGGACCCGCGGGATGACAAACCTGCCGGTCCCAGGACGGGTGAGATTTATTTATAGACCGGTGAATTAATTAACTTGTCATAGATAAATCACCTACCCACACAATTAACTGTGGGACGCGCGGACAGTGACCTTTACCCTGCGTCACCCGGTCCGTTCCATCACACGGTTTGTGTGCGTATGTGGTGGCTCGGCGGGAGGCTCTGTGCTGTTGGTCTTTGTTCAGGGTTACTTACTTACGTACAGTGTCGCTTCCGCTGTCGTTGTCGCTGTTGCAGGTGTCCTAATGCCGCTGAGCTCGAGTTCGTGTGCTGAGAATGTCCGTTGTCTGGGAGGACTGATGGGACGCTGTCGACGGGTGCCATGGTACAACGCGGGATGGATGGATGGATGGATGGATGGATAGGAAGTTCTATTTCAGCTTCGGAGCAACGGGACCCCCCGCGCGCGTGCGAGGGTTTCCCTTCCGATGAAATGAACGACGGCCACGATGTCATGAGAGAATCGCTGACTAGAACTACGTCGTACGGATATCAAGTAAGTGCCCCCCCGGGTGGGGCGGGGGGGTGGGGTGAGGGTGGGGGTGGGGGGTGGGGTGTCGGTGGTTTGCTGG
>Ga0302325_10026472_pt1 | contig 12041 bp, 11 predicted proteins | sample Palsa_T0_2_FD_201948 | JGI IMG/M metagenome (GOLD analysis project Ga0302325, IMG submission 201948) | Peat permafrost microbial communities from Stordalen Mire near Abisko, Sweden - Palsa_T0_2 | ecosystem: Environmental > Terrestrial > Soil > Palsa > Peat permafrost | place: Sweden: Abisko...
CGTCGAGAATAAGAACCGACGGATCGATCGCGAGCCATCGCGCCAGTGCGACCTTCTGCTGATTTCCTCCCGAGAGCGATCCCGTCTCCATTTCGACCGACGGAGTCTTGATGCGCAATTGATGCACGAAGCGCTCCGCAAGCTGGCTCTCTTCCGCGTGATCGATCAGTCCGTGATGCGAGACGCGGTTCAAATCGGCGAGACTGGTATTCGCCGCGATCGACATCTCCAGGATCGCGCCGTGACGCGGCCGATCCTCTGGAACATAGCCGATGCCATGGCGGATGGCATGCGCGGGAGAGGGAATTGTAACGCGCTCTCCGCGCAGCACGATCTCGCCCGAATCGGCCGGAGTCAGACCGAAAATCGTCTCCGCCAGTTGTGTGCGTCCCGATCCGACGAGGCCGGCGATTCCGAGAATCTCTCCTTGTCGCACATTCAGCGAAACGTGCCGCACCGCGCTACTCGAAACATCCCGCAACTCCAGCACGATTTCTCCCGGCACGATTTCGCGCTTGGGAAAAATCGACCCCAGTTCGCGGCCCACCATCATGCGAATCAGCTCCGCGCGATCCACTTCGTCCATGCGTTTCGTGGCGATGCTCTCGCCGTCGCGCAGCACGGTGACACGATCCGCCACGGCCGCAATCTCTTCCAGGCGATGCGAGATATAAATCACGCCCACACCTTCGGAACGCAATCGCGCCATCACCTGAAACAGACTGGCAACCTCGCGCTCCGTCAGCGATGCGGTGGGCTCGTCCATGATCACGATCCGCGCATCCGCGCCGATGGCTTTCGCGATTTCGACGAGCTGCTGCTCGGGCATACTGAGGGTCGCCACCAGCCGCTCGGGATCAATCGACGAGCCCGCCCGCTCCAGCAGTTCCGCCGCGCGCCGGCTGCGGGCTTTCCAGTTCAAGGTGCGCCATGCGCCGCCGCTTTCGAGGGCGAATGCGATATTCTCCGCGACCGTCAGATCAGGAAACAAAGACGGCTGCTGATAAATCGCGGCGATTCCCAGCCCCTTGGACACGCGCGGATCCATATGCGGCACGGCCTCGCCGCGCACCCTGATGGTTCCCGCGTCCGCCGTCACGGCGCCCGTAATAATTTTGATCAGCGTCGATTTTCCCGCGCCATTCTCGCCGATCACCGCGTGAACTTCGCCCGGACGCAAATCGAACGACACTGATTGCAGCGCCTTCACCCCCGCGAAAGCCTTCGATATCGAGACGGCTTCAAGAACCAGGTCCGGCACGTGTAATCGTTATGATACAGAAGATGAGAATCAAGCAATCGCTAGCTTACTGGTGCCTGAACGGAACTTCCTGGAAGTGGGATATCGATCATATTTGCCAGACCGCCAAGTCTCTGGGGTGCGCCAGCGTGGAGTTAGCCCCGCAGGAGCTCTGGCCGAAAATTCGATCGTACGATCTGAACATCGCAATCGCGATGAACGGCATGCCCGAGCCCGTTTTCGCCAAGGGCCTGAATAATCCAAGATACGCGGAAGAGGTAATCGCCAGGACGAAGATCGCCATCGATCGGTGCGCCAATGCGGGCGTCCTCAATGTGCTGGCGTTCACCGGGCATAAATGGAAGGATGCCGACGATCCCGAGAGTCCCGAAATTCCCCCAGCCGAAGGCGCCCGAAACACCGTAAAACACCTGCGCGAGCTAGCTCAATACGCCGAGCCGCGCAACGTCACGCTCTGCCTGGAGCAACTGAACACGCGCGACGATTCCGATCCCATGAAAGGCCATCCCGGCTATCAGGGCGACGATATCGATTACTGCGCGCAAATCATCATGGAAGTCGGATCGCCCAACGCGAAGCTGCTGTTCGACATTTATCACGTAGCCATCATGAATGGAGACATCATCCGCCGGCTGAGTCAATATCGGGACTTAATCGGCCACATCCACACAGCCGGCGTCCCCGGCCGAGGCGAGCTGGACGAAAATCAAGAAATCAACTACCCGGCGGTGATGCGCACGCTATTAGAAATCGGCTACGAGGGCTACGTCGGCCAGGAATTTATTCCGACAAAGGATCCATCTACCGGCCTAGCCCAAGCCGTAGCTTCGTGCAACGTGTAGGCGCTTGTAGCGCGCTCCTTCAGGTCTTTAAATGTCGACCCGCGTCCGGACCTTTACCCACTGCCGGCTCGCCGCCGATTCCAGCACCGCGTCCGTCACATCTTCGGTAGCCAGCGCCTCCCGGAACGTCGGCGATGCGCTTTTTCCTTCGCCCGCCGCCGTCAGAAAATCCGCGACCTGATGGATGAACGTGTGCTCATATCCGATCTGCAACCCCGGCACCCACCAGTGCGACATATAAGGATGCTCCCGATCCGTAATATGGATGCTCTTCCATCCGCGCACCAGCCCTTCGTCCTTGTGATCGAAATATTGCAGCCGGTGCAGGTCGTGCAGATCCCACATGATCGACGCATTCTCGCCGTTAATCTCCAGCGTGTACAGAGCCTTGTGGCCGCGCGCATAGCGCGTCGCCTCGAACGTGGCCAGCGACCCGTTACGAAACCGGGCCAGCGCCAGACTCGCGTCGTCGATCTCCACCGGCTCCACTTGGCCCGTCAAATTATGCTTGCGCGATTTGATGAACGTCTCCGTCATCGCCGACACTTCCTCGATCCCTCCGTTCAGCCACATCGCCGTGTCGATCGTATGCGCCAGCAGATCGCCGGTCACGCCGCTCCCCGCCACGCTCCGGTCGAGCCTCCACAATCCTTCCCCGCCTTGTGGCAGCTCCGTCGAAATCGTCCAGTCCTGTAGAAACTTCGCGCGATAATGAAAAATCTTTCCCAGCCGCCCTTCGTCAATCAACTGCTTCGCCAGCATCACCGCCGGAACCCGGCGATAGTTGTACCAAACCATGTTGGCGGCGCCCGCTTCCTCCACCGCCGCGACCATCAACTCCGATTCCATCGCGTTCCGGCCCAGAGGCTTCTCGCACATCACCATCTTTCCCGCCCGCGCCGCCGCCACCGCGATTTCCAGATGAGTATCGTTGGGACTCGCAATGTCCACCAGATCGATCTCCGGCGATTCCACCATCCTCCGCCAATCCGTCTCGACGTTCTCATATCCCCAATTGGCCGCGAACGCCTTCACGCGCTCGGCGTTGCGCGCGCAGACGGTTTTCAACACCGGCTGAAATGGCAGCTCGAAAAAATTCCCCGCCTGCAGAAACGCATTCGAATGGGTTCGCCCCATGAACCCATAGCCGACCATCCCGACGTTAATCTTCTTGATCATCGCTATCCCACCCGTGGGCGTTCCGCACCTCGATCATGGTGCTCAGCACGTCGTGCCAGGTCTTCGGATCCGTCATCACCGCGTTCGGGAACATGCACCCGTCCCAACAGATATGTTCCACCGCGTGCGTCAGCCGCCCATCGTCGTCGCGCAGCCACGCCCCCGCATCGCGAACTATGTCCAGCTTGCCGTTCCGATCCGTCGGCTGACAATGCTTCCCCGTCTTATCGTGCGATCCCTCGCCCTTCACCGTCCCATCGTTCTGCGCCACGTGAAAATCGTTCATCCACGGCCGCAATGCCCGGGCCACTTTGAAATACGCTTCCTCCAAAACTTTCTGGCTCGACCAATCGAACCCCTCCGGCAGCACTCGATCTTTCGGCGCGTTGTAACCCATCGTGTACAGCATCGTGTGCGCCATATCGGCCTGAAACCCCAGCGTTTTCGGCCTCCCGACCATTTCGAGAAGCTCGACCATATGCCGCCAGCTATGCATCCCGCCCCAGCAAATCTCGCCCTCCGCCGCCAGCCTCTCACCATGTTCCTCGGCAATGTCACACGCCAAGGAAAAGGTCTCAGCGATGCGTTTCGTGTTCCCCGCCGGATCCTTCACCCAATCGCCGACGCCGCAAGCCGAGTCGATCCGCACCACCCCCGTCGGACGGATGCGCAGGTCCCGAAGTTTCTTCCCGATCGCGCAAGCCTTGCGAACCTGCGTAAGAAAAGCTTCCCGCGCCGCCTCATCCCCCATAGCCGACCCGCCGCCCGTCGCGCCCCACACCGGAGCCACCAGGGATCCGACGCGCAATCCTTTTGCTGCGATATGCGCCGCCAGTTTTTCAATATCGCTATCCGACGAATCAATATCGGTGTGCGGCAAACTCAGAAACAAATCGACCCCATCGAACTTGACGCCGCTCACCTCCGCCTCCGCCGTCAAATTCAACATCGTCTCCAGATCAATCGGCGGCTCCGAATCCGGCCCCTTGCCCACAATCCCCGGCCACATCGCGTTATGAATAGCAGGATGCGAATGCACAAACCCTCCCGAAACAACTACCATCTGCGAAAGCGCGGGGACAGACTACTCTGTCCAAGGCGCCGGTTTTGCGCCGCGTGGACGGAGCGGTCTGTCCCCACGCTTTCGCCCCGTCCACAATGCCTTACTTCAACACCACCACACCCCAAGGCCCGCCCGTTGTCTTGATCTTCTTGGTAACCGTCTGCGTCGCCAAATCCACCACCGACACATCATTCGACGGACCATTCGCCGTAAACAATGTTTTCCCATCCGGCGAAAGCGCCAGCCCCCAAGGCCTCTGCCCCACTTCAAACGATCCCGTCGGCTGATTCGCAGCCGTGTCCACTACAAAAACCTTATGCCCGCGCCCCGACGTCACGTACAATTTCGCTGAGTCCAAAGAAAGCGCCAGCCCCATGGGCTTGATCTCGCCCGGCGTCCCCAAATCAATCTTCTTCATCACTTCGTTCTTGTCGGTATCCAGAAGATAAATCGCGCCGTCATTTTCCGCATTCACGTACGCTCTTTTCCCGAACGGCATAAACACCACATTGCGCGGCCGCCGACCCACCTTGAACGTCTTCAGCAGAACGCCCGCCACCGGATCAATCACCGATACCGTTCCGTCGGCCTCCGCCGTCGAATAAACCAGCTTCCCGTCAGGCGTTAGCTTGACCCCTTCCGGCTCGTCGCCCGTCTTAATCGTCTTGGTGATCGCCCCCGCCGCCACATCGATGAAGCTTACGCCGTTGGCGTCTTCGTTCGATACGTAAATCGTCTTCCCATCCAGCGACACATCGAAATTCTCCGGATCCGACCCGCCCTTCAACATCCGGATCATCTTATTGGACGCGACGTCGAACACCCCGATCCCGTCCGCATTTTTATCCGGCGGAGGCAGCGTGCTCTCATCCACTCCCGGAGGCGCGGGCGGCGAACCGCTTAACGCCACATAAATCGTCTTCCCATCCGGGCTAGCATGAATCCCGCGAGGCCTCTTTCCCAGCGCCACCGTCGAAACCACTTCCATCGAAGTAGAATCGATCACGCTCAAATCCCCGGAGATCTCATTGGTCACATAAACCCGATACCCCGCAGGCTTCGACGAGCACCCCACCAACATCACCGCGGCAATCAACAACGCGCAATATCTCATTCACTCTCCCTTAAACGTAAACGCAACCTCAGCCCTACCGGACGCTCCCACCGTCACATGCTGCTCCTCGGTCCCCAACTGCTCCTGCCAAGCCTCAATCGTATATTCGCCCGGAGGAACATTTTTAAACTCAAACGACCCATCGCTCCCCGTCACCGCGAAGTACGGATTCCCCACCACCCCGATCCACGCATGCATCCAGTCATGGATATTGCACTTCACCCGGATCATCACTTCCGGCTGCGTGTACCGCCTCTGCAGCGGAGCCGACCCTCCCGGCTGGCTCTGATTCCACTCGCGATTCACGTGCGCCCGCGGGTGAATATTATGCGTCACCGGATCCGAATTGGTGACCACGAACTCCTGACCCGTCTGAATCCCCAGCACGCGCGGCTCAAACCAGCACCCCTTCTGATCCATCACCGCCGCGAACGAAGGCGGCTCAAATTTCTTCCCTTCGAGACCGCCTTTGATATACACAAAAACGTTAGCCAGCGTGCCGTTCCTATTCACCGCCAGCGCCTGATCCAGCACCGGAGTCTTATGCAGCTTGGCGCACTCCGGATCCTCGTCCATATCGACCCTCTTAGCCGCAACCGCCTTCCCGCTAAACAAAATTTTCCCCGAGACCACCCCCGCCGTCGCCGGATCGACCTTAAAATAAACCGTCTCCTTAACCACCGGCTTACTCTCCGGCTTCGAACATCCCGCCAACGCAAGCAATCCCACCGCAACAGCCACTCTCATTCCTCACCCACTCTCCCGACCCCGCCGTCTTGTGGCGCGCGCCTCCAGGCGTGCCGCATCGACAGTCGTGTCGATGCTAGGCGGGCTCCCGGTTTAACGATAACCCGCGAATGCATCACTATCCTTCGCCTCTGACAGAGCCGTGACCGCAGGGAGCGGTAAGCAAATAAATAGCATCCACAGCCCCCATCAATTCCTACCCTTCCCACCCGTCAACGACTCCAAAAATGCCACAAGATCCTCCCGATCCCTCTCACTCAGCTTCAGCTCCTTGATCTCTTTATCCAAATGCGGATTCGAAGTTCCCCCACCATCATAAAAATCCACGACATCTTTCAAAGTCTTCAAACTCCCGTCATGCATGTACGGCGCCGTCTTCGCCACATTTCTTAAATCGGGAGTCCGAAACGCCCCCCTGTCGGCGTCGACCTTGGTCTGCTCATACCGCCCCAGGTCCGTCAACTCGCCCTTCGAATTAACCCCCGCGCCCAGATTATGAAACTTCCCATCGGAGAACGTAGCAGACTTCTCGCCAATCGCGTGGCAAGTAACACAATTTCCTTTGCCCTTGTCAGTAAATAGACGCAGCCCTCGAATCGCCGCCTCGCTCATCGCCGCCTTGTCTCCGCCATACATGTACCTGTCGAACGCCGAATCCCCGCTCAGCAGAGTCCTCTCATAACTGGCAATCGCAATTTCAATCTTCTCGATGGTCAGCCGTCCTGGTCCATACACCAGCTCAAACTCTTTCTTGTACTCCGGAATCTTTTCAAATTTCTTAATCGAAAGATCGTGCGACTGTCCCATCTCATCCGGATTCGAAATTGGAAACCCAGCCTGCTCCTCCAGCGTCGGCGCGCGCCCGTCCCAGAAGAAACTCGAGTAGTACACAGCGTTCAAAATCGTCGGCGCATTCCGCCGCCCGATTTTTTTTCCGATGCCGCGCGAACCCGCCAGCGCGTCGGTGAAACTCAACTGAGGATTATGACAGGTAGCGCACGAAACCGTGTCGTCGCCTGAAAGGCGCACGTCAAAAAACAATTTGCGCCCCAGCGCTATCGAATCGGCGGTAGGAGGATTGTCAGCGGGAAGCGGAACTGGCGGCAGCCCCAAAGGAGCCTCAATCGCCACCGCGTTCCCCACCACCCGCGCCGGTGACGAACAAGACGCCAAACCCATCACCAAACCCAGCAAAAAATGGGGACAGCCTACTCTGTCCCAAGGCGCCGTTTTTGCGCCGCGTGGACATAGCGGGCTGTCCCCATTTTTCGCGCCGGAAGCAGGCGCTGCATGACATACCGGGCTCTCACCTCTTGCCCTACCGAGCCGCGACCGTAGGAAGCGATCTCTTCGCCACTTCACTCTTCAAAATACCAGCAAATCCTTCTTCGCTTCTATCTTCTTAAAATCGACCCCCGGCACCTTCCGCAAATCCTCGATCGATTTAAAATTCCCGTGCTCCGTCCGATATTGAATAATCGCCGCCGACTCCGACCTCTTCAGCAGCAGCAGCGATTCCAAATCCACCGCGGACGCCTTGTTCACCCGAATAGGAAGCGGCGCATCGGCGCCAAAATGCTTCGCCAGATACCCGACAATCACGTCATAGCTGTCATCCGGGATCTTCGCGCCCATCCCCACCATTTTTTCAACGGTAGCCTTCCACTCCTCCGCTCCCTCGCGCAAGGAAACCGCCTGCTCAATGGAATGGCAATCGCTACAGTATTTAATGGTCGCGTCTTTCCCAGCCCCAGCCGGAATATCCGCCCGCACAAGACCCGCGCAAACCACCGCCGCAAAAAGACGAATCATCAATTTTACCTTCCGTGTGGCGTAAGCTTCAGCTTGCACCCCGGCTTCAGCCGGCGTTACTCCCGAGGCAGCAAATACCCAAACGCATATAAAGTCCCGTCGTGAGTCCCCACATAAACCTTGCTTCCCCCCGACGATATCCCCGTGGTCGAATAACCGGCAATACTCGTCCCGCTATTCCACAACTCCTTGCCCGTCATCCCATCAAGCGCATACAATACCGCCGAGCTCGACGCCGATCCCGACGCCAATACAAACACCACTCCATTCACCACAATCGGCGCCGACGCCGAAGCAATCTCGCGAGACTTCCACGCTTCCTTGAACGTAATGGTCCCGTTCTCCTCGACCACCTTAAACCCAACCACGCTTGCGCCCCGAACAGCCAGAATCCAACGAGCCTTACTCTCCGGCTCCTCCCAGCTCGCCAACGCTGTCCCCATCGAAACCCCGTGACCCGGAACGTTCACCAGCAGCGCCAGCGTCACCTGATCCATCCCGAAAACATGTCCCGAAACGTTGCCCGCCGCAACATATTCCTTGTCCTTAAACTTGAACACCATCGGAGCCGTCGCGAACGGACCCGCCTGCTCCGCCTTCACCTTGAGCGTCTTCTGATCCAGCGCCGCGATCTCCTTTGTAGTAGTCGCATACAAAGTCCCATCCGTCGCAAACGCCAACCCGATCACCGAAGCCTCGCCCGTCTTCCATTCGCTCACTAAATTATTCTCGAGCGCGATCGACCACACCGCATTCGGAGCCCCTCCGCAATCGTCGCTGGTCACCGCATAAACCACGTTCGCCACGGAAATCAAATCGTGAACCTTGGCGTTCCCTCGAATGAACCGGGCCGCCGGAACCAGATCCGCGCCCGTGTGCTGATTCAAGCTATGAATCAACCCATCGCTCGAGACTGCATAAACAGCCCCCGGCGTCCTCCGCGGCCGCGGCAAAGTAGCAACCGTAGGCGGCGCAGTTGTCGCGCCCCCCCGGCCCGGCCCGGTAGTTTGAGTTCCCGGCCCGCGACCACCCCGAGGCGCCGGAGGCAGCGGCGGTGCCAAAGGAGCCGCCAGCGAAACCGCCGCCGTCATTCCCGCCGGACAAGTCGCCGTGCCGTTCTTCACCGGAACCAGCAGCGAGTCGTACTGCAAATGCGTTTCCCAAAAAACCTTCCCCACCGTGTGGTCAATCGAAACGACGTTGTCGGCGCTGGTGCCCACATACAGCAAATCCTTAAAGCCTTTGTAGGTGATCAGCCGCGGCGCAATCACGGGAGGCGTCGGCGAACCGGTCAACTGCAATTTCCAAAGCGGCTGCATGACGCCGTCCTTGACGCTCTCGTCGGAAATATGGGCATCGGTCCTCACGGAAGCCGAACGCTGCGCATCGCCGCCCACCGCCATCCAGTTTTGCGCCGGCGCGAAAGCAGCGAAATTAAGGGCAAATAAGGTCGCGCAGAGCCCCTTTTGACAGCATTTAAGGCTCATTTAGGCCCCAATCCGAAGCAATAAAGGATGCTGTCGTAGGTTCCCAGGTACACCCGGCCGTTGGCGATCGACAATCCCCCGAAGTGCACGAACGACTTAATCTGATCCCCGCTGGAGTACAATTCCTTGCCGGTTTGCGCGTCTAAAGCATAGAAAACAGCGTGAGTTGAGTCATGAATCCGCTCCGGGCTATTGTCGTCCAGCCCGCGATCGGGATAAGCCTGCTCCGTATTCTCCCCGCTGCCAAACGCATAGATTACTCCATTCGCAATAACCGGCGGTTCAGCCTGATCCATATCGCGCGACATCCAGGCCGGGATGAGCTTGTAAGATCCATTCTTTTCTTCCAGTTTGAACGCCACGATGGCGCCGTGCGTCACCGGTCCATTAGAAATCGGCACCTTGAAATCGGGATGCGAAGGACCCCAAAAAGGCGACAAAATCCAGCGCGTTCCTTTCGAATCCTCCCAACTCGCCATCGCGCCCCAAATTCCCGCCGACGCGAAGTTCACTTCTTCGTTGCAAATCAGCGGGGTACGATCCAGAGGCGTCTGATGATCATCGCCGCCCGCCGCCTTCGTATCAAGAAGATAAATACGGCATTCCTTGCTCGCCGCAATCATCAGCTCTTTGCCTTTATATTTGAAAATGGCCGGCGTCACCTGCATATCCAGGTCGCGGCTTTGCAGCCACGCCCAGTTTTTCGGAATATAGTAGTCCTGCAGTTTCAGCTCGTTGCCTTCGACTTTCGCGCCAACTAATCCATTTCCATAAGTCTGCGTAGCCGGATCGTAGCGGCCGTCGCCGGTCGGAGCCCATGCGACTCCGCTTTCATCGATAGCCGCGCCTTCTCTGCCCCAAAGCCCGCCGCTTTTCGGGCTATACGTCATAACTTTATGCTTGGGATCCTTCAGATCGACGCTCCACATCTGGTTCGGATTCCCCGCGCAGCCTTGCGCCGTGGTCGTGAAAAGCACGTCGTTCCACATGTTTAGCGCGTACGACTTGCCGTAAGGGTAGCCGAACTGGAACGGCACCGCGACATCCTCGCCGTCGGCCACATTCAGCGAATGAATCTCGCCGTCGCCGGCCAATGCGTAAACGGTTCGATTACCGGCAGCGTTCGGAGGCCCGATAATCGGAGTCGCGGTAAGACCCGCGGGACACAAAGGATCGGTCGCGCGGCCGCGCCGCTTGGGTTCCGGATATTCAAAATGCTTCTGCCAAATGATTTTAGCCGTCAGGACGTCGATGGCATAAATGTTGTCGGAAACGCCGGCCACAATGGCGATTTGCTTCGGACCGGCGGCGGTGTTGACCTTGTCGACAATCAACGGAGGGAACAGCGAATGCATTTCGATCGGCTTATTGTCGAGCTGAATTTTCCAGACGATCTGTAGGTTCTTAACATTGTCCTTGTTGAGGATATGCTCGTCTTTTTGCCAGGAGGTTCTTTGCGGACCGCCTCCATCGGTAAGCCAGTCAGCAGCTTGGAGGAAGGCGCAACTCAGCGCGATCACGAACAGGGATTTTCGCATAGGACCTCTACTTTTTCGGTTGCCACTCGCGCGCCATCCGCTGCGCTTCGGCCATCTGTTGAGCGCTAAGATGCGCTCCCACCGAGTCGCGCATCTCCGCAATCGTATCGTGGTCGTTGGGCGGAGCGTGCTCGGCGGAAATGGTGAACCACATCTCGGCTTGAATATCATCGTGAGGCAGGCCTTTGCCGGAATGATACAAAATCCCGAGGCTTGCCTGCGCATAGATGTTGCCTTGTTCGGCGGACTTACGATACCAACTGGCGGCTTCCGCGTAATCTTTCTTCAAGCCGCTGCGGCCGGCTTCATAATTTTTTCCGAGACTAAACTGCGCCTCGGGATCCCCCGCGGCGGCGCGCTCGCGCAGAGGAGGGCGACCGGCCGGAGGTTGCGCGCAAGCTAGAGCGGCGAGAAGAAAAAAACTGAAAGTCCGCATAATTCTATGATATTATCGCTTGGTTTTGATAAGGAGGAAATCATAATGGATCTCGACAAACTGATGGCGTTCATGGGCAAGCTGGTCGGCGACCTGGGCGCCATGATGAGTATCGGGCCGATGCTGATTGGGGAAAAGCTCGGCTTATATAAAACCCTAGCCACTAAAGGTCCGATGTCACCGGGCGAGCTTGCCGCGGCAACCAACACCAACGAGCGATATGTTCGCGAATGGCTGTGCTCGCAAGCGGCCTCCGGATTCATCGAATACGACGCCGCAGACGGCAAATTTTCGATGACCGAAGAAAAAGCCGCGGCGCTGGCGCATGAAGGCAGCCCGGTTTATTTTCTGGGCGCCGTGGATCTGGCGGTGGCGATGATGAAGAGCGAGCCTCGTATTCTTGAGGCGTTCCGGACGGGCGAGGGCGTCGGCTGGCATGAGCATGATCAGTGCCTGTTCCGCGGCACGGAGCGATTTTTCCGCCCCGGCTATATGCGTCATCTGATGGCGGAATGGATCCCGGCCCTGAGCGGCGTGAAGGCCAAATTGGAGGACGGCGCGA
>Ga0302325_10026475_pt1 | contig 12040 bp, 10 predicted proteins | sample Palsa_T0_2_FD_201948 | JGI IMG/M metagenome (GOLD analysis project Ga0302325, IMG submission 201948) | Peat permafrost microbial communities from Stordalen Mire near Abisko, Sweden - Palsa_T0_2 | ecosystem: Environmental > Terrestrial > Soil > Palsa > Peat permafrost | place: Sweden: Abisko...
CGGCCAATGCCCGGGCCGTCTCGTACCCGATGCCGCTGTTGGCCCCGGTGACCAGCGCTATGCGACCGGTCTGATCTCCGATGTCCACCGTGCTCCAGGTGTCTGCGCCAGTGACCTCGCTGCCGGGAATGGTGCTCACGCGTTGCCGATGTGGTCGGCGGGCAGGCTGCCAGGAACTGTTCTTGCCGGCGTCATGTCCGGGCTCAGGACGCGTCGAGGCGCGCCACCTGGTCCGGGGTCAGGGTGATGTCGGCTGCCGCGGCCGACGCGCGGGCCGTCTCGGGCCGACTGCTGCCGGGAATCGGGATCACCCGCGAGCCCTTGGCCAGCATCCAGGCCAACGTCACCTGTTGCGGGCTGGCGCCCACCTCCTTCGCCACGTCGGCGAAGGCCGGGAAGTTCCCCTCAATTCGGTCGGAGCGCCCGATGCCGCCCATTGGGCTCCACGGGATGAACACGATGCCGAGCTTCTCGCAGTGCTCGAGTTCGCTCTCCGAGGAGCGGAAGCGCGGGGAGAACTCGTTCTGGACGCTGACCAGGCGACCGCTCAGCACCTTCTGGGCCTCGTCGATCTGGGCCACGGTGGCGTTGGAGACGCCGGCCATTAGGATTTTGCCCTCGTCGAGCAGATCGGCCAGCGCGCCCACGGACTCGGCCCACGGGACCGAGGGGTCGGGGCGGTGGTACTGGTAGAGGCCGATGGCGTCGACGCCGAGAGCCTTGAGCGAGGCCTCGCAGGCCTCCTTCACGTAGGCCGGATCGCCGTGTACGGTCCAGCTGCCGTCGCCGGGGCGGCGGTGCCCGCCCTTGGTGGCGACCAGCACGTCGTTGGTCGGACCGCCGTAGGCCGCCAGGGCCTCCGCCACGAGCCGTTCCCCGTGGCCGTGCTCCTGGACCCCGAGTGAATACGCGTCAGCGGTGTCGATGATGGTGACACCGGCATCGAGCGAGGCGTGGATGGTAGCGATCGCCTGGCGGCGGTCGGGGCGTCCCTCAATGGAGAGCGGCATTTCCCCCAGGCCGATGGCGCTGACTGTGCGGTTGCCGATAGGCCGTTGCTGCATGTGCTCCTCCTCGTCTGGTGTGGCGGGACGCTCCGCTCGGGGTCACCGCGGCCGACTCCCGTCTACTACCCGACCACGTGGAGCGCAATCCGGTGGAGCAATCTGCTCAACGGGTCAGTCGCCACCACACGCCCGGCCCCGAGAGCGCGCTCGTCGTTCGCAGTGCGACGTCCTCCGAACCGCCCCCCAAACCCGCCTGCAGCGTCCCGACGGTGGCGCCGCGCCCGAGGGGACCGTCCAATCGGCCATGTCGAACGGCGAGAGTGGCGGCGAGTCCCGGCCATCCGATCAGGCTGATTGGCTGCGCCACTGTCACCGGTGCTGTCGAGCCCCAGGCGGTGGTGACCCGGACCACCTGTTGACCCGGAATGAAGAGGGTGAAGTTGTGCAGTGCGCCGAAGATGCTCTTCACCAACGCATCGCCCGCATCGACGGCGGCGGTGTCGGGGCCGAGTGCTCCACCTGGCTGACCCAGCACGGCTCCGACGACCGTGACGTCCTTCCCACCGACGTTCTGTTGCGCCGCGAAGAGGAAGCAGCCCGCTGCAGTCGAATCGGAACCCGTCTTGATGCCGATGATGCCGTCTTGGCCCAGGTCGAAGTTCGGGTTGAAGACGACGTTGGTCATCGGCACGCTCGCCTGACCCAGTGCGACGATCTGTCGGAGCACCGGTATGGAGAGTGACGCCTCGCCGAGGCGGACGAGATCCTCTGCCGTGCTCGTCGTGGTGGGGTCGACCCCGGTTGGGTCGGTGATGTGCGTTGACGTGAGACCGAGTGCCCCCGCCGCGGCGTTCATCTTCGCCACGAACGCGCTGACGCTTCCCGCGTCCCAGTCGGCCACCACTGTCGCCATGTCGGCGCCCGAGTCGACCAGAAGACCCTCGAGGGCTTCGAGCTCCGTCAGCGACTCCCCGGCTGCGATGGGGACTTCGGATTCCTGGGATGCGACTCCGGCCTGGTACGCGGTGAGTGCGTCGGCGGTGACGGGGATGGACGGACCGTCGGCGCCCGGGGCCAGGCGGTGGTCCGAGAGGACCACGTACGCCGCCAGCAGCTCGGCCAGACCGGCGACCGGCACGGTCTGCGTCCCGCGTACCTGGCCCACCGCTCCCACGCCGACGACCGACGCCGCCGCGGTTCCCGTGCTCGGCCACGCGAAGGAGGGAGTCGTCCCGGGGAGCCGGACCGCTGGGGAGTCGAGGGTGGCGCCGGGGAGCGGCCGCACCCACTGTGCGACGGCACCGGCGCAGAGCACGCCGACGATGAGCGCGGCACTCCATCCAACCAGCCGCCGCCGCCGCCGTCGCGCGCGCAGTCCGGCGACGATCTCGAGCTCCTCCTCGCTCGGAGGTGGGAGCTGGCGACCGATTTCGGCGAGGCGTTCCTCGTTTTCCCGGGGGATCGCGCGCCTGTGTGCGTGGGCTGGACCTTTGCGGCCCGGGCGGCCGGTGCTGTCCATGACCCCAACGCTAAGGCCGTGCGCCCCGCGTCGCGGGCGCGGGCACCGCCTCCGGGTGCTCGTCCTCCATCGTGGGCCAGCACGCACCCGCGGCCCGAGAGGGTTCAAGGGGGGTTTTCGCTGCGCGGGGATCTGACGGCCTCCGCCCCGCGAGCGGTGAGCGGCCCACGTGCTTGCTCAAGGGAGAGAGAGGTCTGGCGGCCACGACGTGCCAGGCCTGGAAGCTCAGAGTGGGGCTAGCTGGAATCGAACCAGCGACCTCAGCATTATCAGTGCTGCGCTCTAACCGACTGAGCTATAGCCCCCGACGTCCTGGCTGGAGGACGTTTGAGGCTACACCACTGCCCTTGTCCCCCCGCCACGGCGCCGCTGCTGGCTCATCCGTTGGTCAGGGTGGAGGCGATCAACGATGCGAGCGCGTCGGCCCCGGGGCCGTCGATCGCCAGATGGGTGCCGTCCGCCCCGAACCACTGGGGGTTCTGGGCGGCCAGCGTCGCCCAGTCGGCGATGACGACGTTGGGATACCGGGCGGCGCCGCTGGCGAGAACGGCGTTGTTGGGGTCCTGCCACGGGCGGTCGACGTGCACGTTCACGAAGACAACCCGGGACGCGCCACCGAGGATCGACATCATGTCGTCGAAGTCCGTGTCCGTGATGGGCCCGTTGGTACCGAGCGCAACGATCACGTCTGCGCCGAGCAGGCCGTCCGCCTTCAGCGTCCGCAGGATCGCTTCACCATCGGACCACTGCCGGCTGACCGAGGCGGTCACGTTGATGCCGGCAATCGACGTCTGGAGCGGCTCCTGGTAGTCGAGCATCACGGAATCGCCCACGGCTGTCACGTGGCCGACGTTGAACCCCGGTCCGGCTGGTTGGGTCGTCGTCGTCGTGGTCGTCGGAGCGGTGGACGTCGTGGAATCCCTGGGCCGGGTCGACGCCGAGAGGTGATGCGTCGAAGTGGAGGTGGCGGAGGTCTCCAGTACGACGAAGGTCGTGGCGGCAGCAACGACCGCGACGACGATGACCGCGACAGCCAAGACCTTGCCGGACGGTCGCCCCCGGCTCGAACTCGTCGCGTGGCGGGCCATGGGGCACAGTTTCGCCGCTGCAACCGGCGATCAAAAGTCGGGCGGCCCCGTTCAACGGGGGAGTAGGGCGTCTTCGGGCCACAGTCGCACACCGATCGACTGGCTCGCCGTCGCCAGGAGATCCCCGTCCTCTGACCACAGGAAAGCGATGCCCTGGCCGTATCCGCCCACGAGGGCATGCATGCGAATGTCGCAGAGCACCCACTCCGTCGGCTTCAGTTGGACCATGCGGAGCGTGTTGTCGAGGCTCCGTCCCATGGCGCGGCGGCCGAGGGGTTGGGACACGGCTCCGGAGACGTAGTCGCCGAAGATGGCGAGCGTGGCGGCGGAAGGAGTCAGGTGCCCGGGCACCCGCGCCCACAACGCGGTGTCCGGGCTCCCGGGAGAACCGTCCATCTCCTCGAAGGTCCGACCCTTGGCCGAGCGGACTTCGACGCTGTCCATGATCGTGTTGCGGAACATTTCGGGCAGGAAGCGGGGGGGACACTGGTCGGGAGGAGGAACATCGGGTGGCACCACCCACACGCCACCGATCGCCAGCTCGTCCTGTCCGAGCGCGGCATTGACCGTGAGGATCTCCCGCCCGTCGACGCTGCCCACGGCCCGGCCCTGCGTGACGTGTCCGCCCACGGCCGCCAGGGTCACGTCCCAGAGCAGCTCCGCTTCAGTGAGGGCATACGACAAATAGTGCCCGGTGGCCCAGACGGTCGGGCGTCCCGATGCGGACTCCAGGGCGACGAGGGCAGCCCCGAGGGCACAACCGCCGAACAGGAAATTGCCCGGCGTCGTGAGCTGCGGCGTCACGTGCATTCGCCAATGCAGGTCGTCGCCGTCGGGTTCCATCCCCAGGAAAGTCCGTGCGTCCACGGGGCCGCACCCTACCGGTGCCGGTGGTGAGGTCCCGCCCGGAACTCGCCACGGCCTGACGGCCCTCGGCCTGCGTCAGCCCTGCGCCGGTCGGGTCCTCCCCTCGGCCTACGATGGGGCGCCAACGAGAAACAGAGGAGTCCGGCGCTCTCGATTGCCCCGGGGGTGTAGCTCAGCTGGAAGAGCGGCGGCTTTGCAAGCCGTAGGTCGAGGGTTCGAGTCCCTTCACCTCCACTGGTGGTCCTAAATGGCACTCTCCGCCGACAGGGCGGCGATGTCGTCCCAGGAATATCCCGACTCGAGCAGGATCACCTCGGTGTGCTGTCCGAGTTCGGGAGGGTTTGGGCGCACCACCGGCAGCGGTTCCGAGAACCGCACGGGTGCCCGGACCACTTCGGTCACGGTCCCGGGGGTGTCGGGGTCCTCGACGCTGGCGATGTAGCCGTTGGCTCTGACGCCGGCGTCCCCAGCGACCTCGGCATGGTTCCGGACCGGTGCGAAGCGCAGGCCGGCCCCGCCCAACAGATCGCACCATTCAACCGTCGACTTCGTGGCGAAGACCTCGTCGAGGATCGGCCACAGCTCGGCCTTGTCGTCCTCGAAGTACAGCAGCGTGTTGAAGCGCTCCATCAGGTCCGGCCGCCCGATGGTCCTGTAGAACAGATCGCGAGCCGGGCCCGCGACGCCCACAATGGCGATCCACCCATCGGCTGTCGCGAACATGCCGTAGATGCCCGGGATCATCGGATGGCTCCGCCCGCTGGCGCCCGAGATCTCTCCCGAGAGGAGATACCGGGTGTACTCCCCGGCCTGGGCCCACAGCTGGCCGCCGAGGAGCGACGTCTCGACCAATTGCCCGCGTCCGGAATGCTGGCGAGCGTACAGCGCGGCCAGGATGCCGGACAGCAGGTTCTGTCCTGCGATGTGGTCGGCGATGGTGGCGCCGATGGCACTCGGGTCAGCGCCCTTGCCGCCCGTCGTGCTGATCAACCCGCCGGCGGCCTGGGCGCTGAGGTCCGCTCCCTCACGTGCCGCGTCCGGACCCTCCGTCCCGAAAGAGGATCCCATGGCGTAGACGATCCGCTCGTTGCGGGCGGCCGCGTCGGCGTAGCCGAGACCCCACCCTTCCATCGTCCCCGGCTTGAAGTTGGTGATCACGACGTCGGCGTCCTCCACGAGGCGAAGGAACAGATCGCGTCCCTTCGGCACCCGCAGGTCGATCGACATGCTCCGTTTCCCCCGGTTGTACGCGGCGAAGAAGGCTGACCGCCGGTCGTCGCGTGCGATGGGGAGCCATCTGCTCTGGTCGCCGAATCCGGGGAGTTCGATCTTGACGACGTCGGCACCCCATTCCTGCATCGTCAATGCCGCCTGGGGGCCTTGGACGAGAAGCCCTGCCTCCAGGACGCGAACGCCATCGAGCGGACCCATGGTCAGTGCACTTCTGGGGATGTCGCAGCGGAGGTCATCTGCTCACCATTGCGACTGGCGAGGAGTCGGTCAAGCGCAGCCTGGCTGCGCTCCAACAGCTAGCGCCAGCCGACACGCCGCAGCACATGTGAGCGGCAGCGAGCGGTCTTCCCACTCTCGTAGTCACATTCGGGCTCGGTGACGCAGTCGCAGCCGATCGCCTGCCCGTGGCAGGCCGGGCAGCGCTCCATGCAGCAGCCGGGGTGGTGCACACCGCCCAACGGCGTTCCGCAGTCACGGCACTCCTCCGGCTCGTAGCGGTGCCGGGGTCGGAGTTCCTGTCCCCAGGGGATCGGTGCGTAGGCCTTCCCGTCGATGATGACGGGGTCGGTCAGGCAGCTGATCCCCTCTGTCATCTCGCCACCACACTGCGAACAAATGGCCATGACCCTCCTTTGTTCAGCCGTGGCGACGATCATCTCAGGCCTGTGTGACACCGGCGCGGATATGGGCGGAGTCCGTGCGCTCGCCCCTGTCCTACGCTTCGCCCATGACGACTGCGAAGAGCGAAGAGCCAAGGGCGGCCCGGTCCGGGTTGTTGTCGGGGAAAGTGTGCGTTGTGTCGGGTGTCGGCCCGGGGCTGGGTCGCCAGGCGGCGAAAGCACTCGCCGCGCACGGGGCCGACCTGGTGTTGGCCGCCCGGCGGCAGTCCACCCTGGACGACGTCCTCGCCGAGGTGTCCATGCTGGGTGCTCGTGCTGTCGCGGTGCCGACCGACATCACCGATCCCGAAGCCTGTGCGCGCCTGATGGCCGCCGGGGTCGAGGAGTTCGGAGGCATCGATGTCTTGGTGAACAACGCCTTTCGCTTCGACGCCTTCCAGAGTTTCGAGGAGGTCGACCTCGCCATCTGGCGCAAGATCATGGACACGAATCTCTTCGGATCGCTGCAGATGACCCGTGCTGCGCTGCCCGCCATGCGGGCGCGCGGCGGCGGTTCGGTCGTGATGGTGGCTTCGATGGTGGCCCGGCAGCCCCAGCCCGTGCAGGGTGGTTACGCCATCTCCAAGGGTGCGTTGCTCACGGCCACCCGGGTGCTCGCCTACGAGCTGGGCCCGTCCAAGGTTCGGGTCAACGCCGTCGTGCCGGGCTGGATGGCAGGACCGTCGGTCGACATCTACATCGAGATGACGTCGACCGGCCGCGGGGTACCGGCCCAGGTCGTCGTCGACGAGTTGAACGCCCGGGTCCCGCTCGGCCGGATTCCGAGCGACGGGGACGTCGCCGGATCGATCGTCTACCTCGCCTCGGATCTCTCGTCCGCCATGACCGGACAGGCGCTGGACACCAACGGGGGCGAGATTTTCGCCTGACTGGACCGCCGGGGCGGTCAGATTCCGGGACGGTTCAGGTGCCTTCGCCCCCACTTGCGGTGCACGCGCGGGGGTCCCATGGTGCCAACGGTTCGACGGCCGGCGTCGGTGCCTGGAACGCACCGGAGTTTCCGGTGCTCCCGGAGGTTCCGGTATTGCCCGCAGTCGTCGTCGTCGTGCTGGGCGTGGCGGCGCCCGCCGAGGCGGTGGTGGTGGTGGTGGGCGGAGCGTTGACCGTGAAATCGGTGCCCGTGACGACGGTGACCTGCGAGCCGGGCTTCACCTGTGTCGGATCCAGGGCCATGATCACGGAACCCGACATTGAGTTCGCCACGGCCTGCGCCGCTGCCAGCTGGGCCGGCGTCTTCGAGGCGTAGTACACGACCGTCTCGGCTTCCCGGCCTACCGGTGGGCTGTCGCCGATCGTCCCGATGTGGAATCCCAGCGCCTGCAGGCTTTGGGCCGTATCGGTCGCCTGGTTGTAGGCGCCGGACCCGTTGAGGACCGACACGGTCACAGCCGACGGCGACGGGAGCGTCCCGCCGGAGTAGGTGTCCTCGTTGCCCGACTTGAGGCCGAGGAACTGGTCGATGGTGTTGCGGTCCTGTGGCTGGGCGGGGAACTCGACGTCCCCGTAGCTGCCGCCCTGGTACACGTAGCTGCCGAATTGGTCCACGGCCACCGGCACGGTGAGCTGTGGCGCGCTGCTCACGTCCACGTCGTGGTACGTGAGCACCAGGTCGATCATGGCACTGGCCGAGAACCCCGAGTCGACGGTGAGCTGGCCGGCGACGCCGGCGACCAGCTGTTGGTCGGTGATCGGGTTGCTCAGGCCCTTCGCCTTGACGGCTGTCGCCAGGACGCGCAGGAACTCGTGGTCCCGGCGGATACGCGCAATGTCGCTCTGCGCCTCCTGGGGCCAGTCAGCGGGGTCGTCCGTCGTCACCCCGGGGGCCTTGTACTGGACATGGCGCGCGCGGACGACCTGGAGGGCCTGGGTCCCGTTCAACGGTATGCAGCCGGTCGTCTGGACGTTCAGGCCCGAATACGCGTCGTAGACCGGCTCCGGGAAGTACATCTTGATGCCCCCCAGGGCCTGGACGACGTTGATGAAGCTGTCGAAATTCAACTCGACGAAGTGTTGGATCGGGATCCCGAAATCCTCTTCGATCGCGGCGATCAGCTGGTCCGGTCCCTGGTACAACGCGGCGTCGATCTTGTTGGCACCGTCGGAGCGGGCATTGGGGACGAAGAGGTCGCGTGGAAGGGAGAGGATCGACACCGAGTGGTTGACGGGATTCAGGTGGAGAATCATCACCACATCGCTGTTGACACCGTTCACACCCTGAGAGCACAAGCCGTAGGCGGGGTTCTGGACCTTGAGCGCGCACCGATCAGTTGAACCGATCATCAGGATGTTCTCTGTGCCGACGTCGTCACCCTTCACCGGAGCGGAGGTCAGATTCTTCAGGTCGATGCGGTGGATCTCATGGTTGAGGTACCAGGCGTACCCGGCGGCCGCCCCGGCGATCAGCACGACGACCAGTGCGAGGGTGCCCCCCACCCAGGCCGCCGTGCGCTTGCGGGAGCGGCCTTTCTTGGCAGCGTGCGCCGGGCCCTGTCGAGTGCCACCCTCTTCGGCGCTCTTGCCCTTGCGGCGTCCGCGTCTGCCGGTTCGGGCCGCCTCGTCGATCTGGCGTCCGAGCTCGTGAAGGCCCTTCTCGACGGGGTTCTCGGTCGCGTCCTCCGCCGGACCCGGCTCGACCGCCTGCCCGCCGATCTCATGACCGAGCTGATGAAGGCGCTTCTGGACGGGATCGTTCTCGGGCTTGGGAGGACTCATCGCGCAGTGTTCAGATTGAAGACGTGCGACCGTTCGCTCCGGTCGACGCCCGTGCCCCCGAGGTGGCTCCGACCTGGGCAGTCGGAACGAGACGTCAGCCTAGCGAGGGTTGCACCCGTCCGGCAGTCATGGGTTGTGCGCAGACGGACGGATCCACCGGACGTGTGCAACTTGGGTTGTATCCGGGAGCCACGACGAGGCGTTCGCCTACCGCTCCGGGCCCGGTGAAAGGATGATTCGGACCCATGGGCGCGACCAGTGCAGGCATGTTGCTGTACCGGATTTCCCCTCGGGGTGCGGTCGAAGTCCTGATCGCGCATCCGGGCGGCCCGTTCTGGGCGCGCAAGGACGACGCTGCCTGGTCCGTCCCCAAGGGTGAGTACCTCGCCGGTGAGGATCCACTCGACGCGGCCTATCGGGAGTTCGAAGAGGAAGTCGGTCTCGAGGCTCCCGACGGTGTGGCAGTTTTCCTCGGTGAGCGACGTCAACCGGGCGGGAAGAAGGTCAGCCTGTGGGCGCTCGAGGGGGACCTCGACGTCAGCCATTCGTCCAGCAACACCTTCGCGATCGAATGGCCTCGGGGCTCAGGGAGGATGCGGGAGTTCCCAGAGGTCGACCGGGTGGAGTGGGTCTCGGTCGATCGGGCCCGGCGCAAGCTGGTGAAGGGCCAGGTTCCGTTCATGGATGCGCTGCTGGGAGCAATTGCGTCCCCTTCCGACCGAGGATCCACCACGCCGGCTCCGGACTGACCGAACATTTCACCGCCGTGTGACGGTCGCCGGCCGATCGCAAGTCGGGGGTGCCGTCGTCGTTATGGGAAATAGTTCTTTCGCTCTATAACTGGGGACCTGGTGATCGACCGACGTTCTAAGACAAGGCGCGAGGAACCGACGCCATCGGGAGACGCCATGGGAGAGGACGACGGTCAGGCGCGGGCCCGCCAGGTCCGACGCCGGTTCTTGGCAAGGGCCTCCGTTTTCATCGGGCTTGCCGCCGCCGCCCAGGCGAGCGCTGCCCTCCCGCCCGGACCGGAGAATCCCGGGCTCTACTGGGCCAGCCTGGGTGTCTTCGTGGCATGTGCTCTCACGGTCTTCCTGCCCTGGCCGCGCCTTCCCCGTTGGACCATCCTCATTCCGACGATCGGGTATCTCGTCTCGGTCACGCTGCTCCTGATCTCAGGCGGCACGGACGCGAGCCTGCAGAGTACGTCCGGCGGGCTCTCCGCCCTGATTCTCCTGCCCGTCCTCGCCATGGCGCTCTACTACCCCAGCTCCTACACGACGACCGTTGTCGTTGCCTCCATGGTCAGCCTGACCGCAGTCGATGTGGCGGTGCAGAGCAGCGCGGCGACGGACCTCCGCCGCCTTTTCGGGTGGACGGCGGTGGCTGTGGTGGTCGCAGTGACGGTGCAACACCTTCGTATCAGCCTCGAGGGGAAGGTACGGGACTCGGCCGAGCTCGCCCGCCTGGGCCGCCTCATGCATCACGCCACCCAGTCGCTGACCTCTTTGCGCGACCCCAAGGCTGTGATCATCCAGGGGACCGAGGCCATGCTCGACCTGGCCGGGAGCGGGTTCCGTGGAGCGTCGTACCTGCGAGTCTCCGATGGGGTCGTGACCCAGGAGGCGTTGGCCGACGACCGGGGGTCCATCCCGACCAGCTACCTGCTCAAGGACGATCCGTATGTGCAGACGGTGGTCGACAGCGGTGAGGCCCTGATTACCCGGGTGGATCGAACCTCTATGGGTGCGTCGTTCCGCTCGGTCACCGACGAGATGGAGATCACCGACGCCGCGCTCATCCCCGTGACGGTGAACGATCAGCTGCACGGCATATTCCAGATCGACAGCCAGGGCACCGCCGTGTCCGAGGACCTGCTCGTCCGCTGTCGTGCCTTGTCCAACGTGGTCGAGCTCGCACTCGCCAACGCGATCGCCCATCAGGAACTCGAGATACAGGCCAACACGGATCCGTTGACCGGCCTCTCGAACCGGCGCGGTCTCTCGCTTTACCTGGACGGAGAGCGGCGCCTGAACGCCATGAGCATCCTCGTCCTGGACATCGATCACCTCAAGGCGATCAACGACGCCCATGGACACGAGGTCGGGGACAGGATTCTCGTCGCGGTGGCGCGCGCGGCCTCGGGCGTCCTCCGCGGAGGCGATCTCTTGGCCCGAACGGGCGGCGACGAATTCCTCGCGGTCGTGGCCGATGCCGATGAGTCGGTCGCCCGTCTCGTGGCCGATCGCATGACCGAGGCCGTGCACCGCGTCAGAGTGCAGGGCGTTCGGACGTCGGTCAGTGTCGGGTACGCCTGCTGCGGCAAGAACGGCGATATCGACCGGCTCAGGCGGCAGGCGGACGAGGCGATGTACGAGGCGAAGCAGGTGGCACGTCGCCAACGCGCCCGTCACCCCCGGGCGACCGATAGTCGGGGGTGATCGCAGCCTTCGGGCAGTGGCCCGCCCCCGCGGGCCGGCTCGGAAGCCGCATGGCGCAGGGTATCGAAGAACGAGGAGCGATTCGATTAAAGCCACCTGTGTGCGTGGCCGATACGTTGTGCAGGCAATCCGGTGTTTAGATAAAGGGTCCTCGTTCACAGAAAGGGGAACTCCTTCTTGAAAAGTCGCTGGCCGAGCCTGAAGTCGGCGTCGTGTCCTTGGTCGTTCGCCCTGATGGGCGACAGGGGGCGACGTCCCGGCCAGCGACGAGACGGCGATGGCGGTTGAACAGGAATCCTGACGCGGAGGAGGGCGAATTCCATGAAAACAGGAACGGCAATCCGCGTCGGAACTGACGTGGCGGCGGTGCACCAGGTAGCGGAGAGCGTCGAGCACTTCGGCGTGCGCTACCTGGAGCGCATCTACACCGAGCACGAGATCAACTCCTGTGTCGGGGAACCGCTGGTGGAGGCCGCCAGCCTGGCCGCACGTT
>Ga0302325_10026476_pt1 | contig 12040 bp, 9 predicted proteins | sample Palsa_T0_2_FD_201948 | JGI IMG/M metagenome (GOLD analysis project Ga0302325, IMG submission 201948) | Peat permafrost microbial communities from Stordalen Mire near Abisko, Sweden - Palsa_T0_2 | ecosystem: Environmental > Terrestrial > Soil > Palsa > Peat permafrost | place: Sweden: Abisko...
CACCTCATCCCCCTTCAGCCCGAGGGAGGCAGCGCTCTGCCCGGACGGAAACTCGAGCGGGATTATCCCCATTGCGATCAGGTTGCTGCGGTGTATCCTCTCGAAGCTCTCGGCAATCACCGCCCGCACACCGAGGAGCTTGGGAGCCTTCGCGGCCCAGTCTCTCGAGCTGCCGGACCCGTACTGCTTCCCTGCGAGGATGAGTAGGGGGGTCTCTTTTCCATATCTCATGGCCGCGTTGTAGACGGAGGTTATCTCGCCAGTCGGGAGGTACTTCGTGTACCAGCCCTCCTTGCCGTCCGCCAGCAGGTTGCGCAACCTGATGTTGGCGAAGCCGCCCCTTACCATCACCTCGTGGTTGCCCCTGCGCGCGCCGTATGTGCTGAACTGGACCAACCCGACTCCGTGCTCGAGCAGGTACTCACCCGCAGGGCTGTCGACTGCGATTGAGCCGGCGGGCGAGATGTGGTCGGTCGTTATCTTGTCCCCGTAGAGTCCCAGAACGCGGGCGCCGGCGATGTCGCTGCGGCTGGAGGCAGGGGCGGAGCCGTCGAACCACGGCGGCTCCCTCACGTATGTAGAGGAAGCTTCCCATTGGAAGGTGTCGCCCGAACCTCCAGGAAGAGAAGTCCATTCAGCGTCTCCGGTTAGCGCATCAGCGTACCTGCTCCTGTAGAGCTCGCTGCTGAGCGACTTGGCCGCCACCTCCTTGATCTCTGCGAGGGAGGGCCAGAGGTCCTTCAGGTATACCGGCTTGCCCGATTTGTCGTGACCGAGCGGCTGCGAAAAGTCGAAGTTGATGTTGCCGGCGAGCGCGTAGGCGACGACGAGCATCGGCGACATCAGGAAGGAACCTTTTGCCAGGGGGTGTATCCTGCCGTCGAAATTCCTGTTACCGCTGAGCACCGCGACTGTGTAGAGGTCACGGTCGATGATTTCTGACTCGATCGCCGGGTCGAGCGGTCCGCTGTTCCCTATGCAAGTGGTACAGCCATAGCCTACCAAGTAGAAGCCGACCTTGTCGAGGTACGAGAGCAACCCGGACCCTTCCAAGTAGTCCTTGACCACGGTCGAGCCCGGTGCCAGGCTTCCCTTGACGAACGGCTTCGGCGACAGTCCCTTCTCCACGGCTTTCTTCGCTATCAGGCCCGCGCCAATCATTACCGTAGGGTTCGATGTATTGGTGCAGCTTGTGATCGCCGCTATTATCACAGAGCCGTCGTCCAGCCCGCTCGCGTCGTGCCCAAACTTGCTAGTTTGGACGAGCGCCTGTCCGCTAGAGCCTCCTGAGGCAGAAGCGGTCGATACTATGCTCGCCCTTCCCTTCCTCTTCTCCTCTATCAGGGACCTGGCGAAGGCAGGAACGGAAGTGAGCAGCCTCCTCTCCTCTGGGTTGCGCGGGCCCGCGATGCTCGACTCTATCATGCTAAGGTCGACCACGAGGACCTCGGAGTAACGAGGTTCGGGCGCATCGGGGAGCGCGAAAAGCCCCTGCTTCTTGCAGTACTCCTCCACGAATTTCACATAGGCCGGGTCCCGTCCGGTGTCCAGCAGGTAGCGGATTGTCGAGTGGTCGACCGGCGAGAAGCCGGCTGTAGCTCCATACTCGGGAGACATGTTGCCGAGGGTAGCCCGGTCAGGGACCGAGAGGTGCTGATATCCTTCCCCGAAGTACTCCACAAAGGCGTCTACTACATTCTTGGATCGGAGCAACTCGGTGACAGTCAGGACGATGTCGGTGGGAGTTGCGCCCTCGCGCAGCTGGCCGATTATTTTGACCCCCACCACCCGCGGGATTGGCATATGGTATGGCTCGCCGAGCATCACCGCCTCGGCTTCTATCCCGCCCACGCCCCATCCGAGAACGCCCAGCCCGTTGACCATCGTCGTGTGGGAGTCGGTGCCTACCAGCGTGTCGGGCATAGCGAAGAGCTGGCCCCGTTGCTCTTTCAGCGCCACTACAGTAGCTAGGTATTCCAGGTTGACCTGATGGCAGATTCCCTTGCCAGGGGGGAAGACCCGAAGGTTCCGGAACGACCCCTGAGCCCACTTGAGGAGGGAGTATCGCTCTTTGTTACGTTCGTACTCCTTCTCTATATTGAAGTTGAACGCCATGGTGTCTCCCCAGCCGTCCACTTGGACCGAGTGGTCGATGATCAGGTCCATGGGGACGGTCGAGTTGACCGTCCGTGGGTCGCCTCCGCTCCGCTTCATCGCGTCCCTCATCGCTGCAAGGTCGACTATCAGCGGCACGCCGGTGTAATCCTGAAGCAGGACCCGGTAGGGCATAAATGGAAATCCCGCACCTACGCTGTTTGGCCACTCCAACAGCCCTTTGGCCGCCTCCGCCGCACCTTCCATGGACGAGGCGCTCCTCAATGCATTCTCGAGCAGCACGCGGATGGAGTATGGGAGCTTCGAGATGTCGTGGTCCTCTGCTTCGAGCTTCTTCAGGCTGTAGTAGCTCGCGGGTCCCTTCGGTGAGTCAATCCTGTCAATCACAGAATCGAACGCTTTCGACCCGGCCATGATGCCCGGGCCCCAGCGGAAGTATATACGCGTTGATGCCGGTCTAATGTTTTTATCCCTTCACCGAAGCCGGTGGAACGTGGCAGGAGACTGGGAGGTCAGGGGCCTATTCGGGAACGAGTACGCCATGGAGAGCGCCATCGACGGGCTCAAGAAGCTTGAGAAGGTGCCAGAGTTCAAGGTGCTCGACAGGAGGAACCTCCAGGTCGTCCTCAGCAAGAAGGACGCAAAGTCGCGGGACCTTGTCAAGAATGTGATCAAGATCGCTCACGGTTACGTCGAGGCAGACGCGCCACTTGGCCAGTACGACGCTAAGAAGGCCGAAGCCAAGCGGAAGAAACTGAAGGAATACGAAGAGAAGGTCAAGGCTGCCTCGCAGAAGAAACACTGAGGTCTTCGTAACCCAGGACGGCCCAGCTCAAGCAGACTGAAGAGCGCGGCGCACGTCGTCCAGAAGGTCGTCGGGGTGTTCTACTCCGACTGACAGCCTGACCAGGTCGTCCGTTATGCTCATCTTCCTCCGTTCTTTCTCCGGGAGGGAAGAGTGAGTCATCCTCGCAGGGTGCTCCGCCAGAGACTCGACCCCTCCAAGACTCTCAGCGAGGGAGAAGATCTTGAGCGACTCGAGGAACTTCGCGGCAGCCTTGTAACCCCCCTTGATCCTGAAAGAAACCATCCCGCCGCCGAGCGACATCTGGCGCTTCGCGAGCCGGTAGGTAGGGGAGGAAGTCAGAAACGGGTAATAAACCTCAGAGACCTTCGGGTTCGCCTGGAGCATTTCGGCAATCGCCTGGGCGTTCTTCGAGTGCTGGTCCATCCTGAGGTGCAACGTGCGCAGACCCCTGAGGGCAAGGTAGCAGTCGAATGGGCTCGGGACCGCGCCCATGGCGTTTTGTAGGAACTTCAGCCTCTCGTAGAGTTTCTCGTCCGAGACCGCCAACGCGCCTCCGATCATGTCGCTGTGGCCGGAGACGTACTTGGTAGTGCTGTGAAGCGAGATGCTCGCTCCGAGTCTGAGGGGGTTCTGGATGTAGGGCGACGCGAAGGTGTTGTCGACGGCGAGCACAAGCTTGTTCGCTTTGGCAATCCTTGCGACGGCGCGTATGTCGAGCACTACCATCAGCGGGTTGGTGGGAGATTCAAGCCAGACCATCCTCGTCCTCGGTTTGATAGCTTTGGAGACGGATTCCACGTCCCTGGCATCCACCCGGCTGAACGATATTCCGAAGTTCGAAAAGACCTGGTTGAATAGCCTGAAAGTGCCGCCGTAGACATCGTTGCAGAGGAGTACGTGGTCCCCCTTGTTCAGCGTCGAGGCGACGGCCGTCATCGCTCCAAGGCCAGAAGAAAACGCTAGCCCGTGCTTTCCACGCTCGAGGTCAGCGATCGCTCGCTCCAGTCTCTCCCGTGTCGGGTTGCCGCTCCGCGAGTACTCGTACCCCCTCGTCTTGCCGATTCCGTCCTGGGCAAACGTGGACGCAGTGACTATCGGCGGCGCCACGGCTCCGGTCGCTTCGTCGGGTTCGTTCCCTGAGTGGACGGCCTTCGTAGCGAACCTCATACTTCGAGCAGGGATGTCAGGGGCTTTAAGCGTGACAAGAAGCGTGCGCCGAGGACCTTCAGGATGTCGTCCTACAGGCCCTTGGACTTTCGCCAGTCTTCGTTGTAGAGCTTGCTGATGTAGCCGCGGCCAGAATCGGGGAGAATCACAATGATACAGGAAAGGCCCGCGTTCTTCTCTGCGAACTTCAGTGCGCCCGCGACCGCGGCGCCTGATGAGCCTCCGCTGAATATTCCCTCCTCCCTCGTCAGCCTCAATGCCGTTGCAAAGGCCTCCTGGTCCGAGACCTGGTCAACTTCATCGACGACACCCTGGTCGTAGGTCGCCGGGACGAAGTCTTCGCCTATCCCCTCTACGAGGTAGGTGTGCAAGGGGTAATCAGTTCCGTACTTCTTGTTGTGATAGATCGAGCCCTCCGGCTCTATGCCCGCGACACGGACCTTGGGATTCATCTCCTTCAGGTACTTTCCGCATCCCGAGATGGTGCCGCCGGTTCCCACGCACGCGACCAGGGCGTCGACCTTCCCCTCGGTCTGTTCCCATATCTCGGGACCGGTCGTCCGATAGTGGGCCTCCGGGTTGCCTGGGTTGGCGTACTGGTTCGGCATGTATGACCCGGCGACCTCCCGGTTGAGCCGCTTCGCGACGTTGACGTAGTGCTCGGGAGAGTCCGGAGTGACTGCGGTAGGCGTGATAATGACCTCGGACCCATACGCACGCAGAAGAGCCCGCTTCTCCTCGCTCACTTTGTCGGGCATCGTGAATATGGAACGGTACCCCCTGACGGCCGCCAGCATCGCAAGTCCGACACCCGTGTTCCCGGACGTCGGTTCGATGATGGTGCCTCCCTTCTTCAGCAGGCCCTTCTCTTCGGCATCCCTGACCAAGAATTGGGCGATGCGGTCCTTGACGGACCCTCCGGGGTTCATGAACTCCAACTTGGCGTAGATGGAAGGCTTCACGTCCCGGGCTACGTTCGAGAGTCTGACGATGGGGGTGTTGCCGATGATGTGGAGAATGTCCTCGGCCTTTCCAGGTCGGTTCATCGTTCAGATTCATGTTCGGCCTGACGGGTATTTGACTTCGGCGGTGCTTGATCAGTGAAATGCTTCGAAGCTTATAAAGTCCGAAACGGCGATGCGAGCAAGTTGCCGGCCATAGAGGTGTCCTCGCTGAAGAAGGCCTATGGCAAGCTGCAGGCCGTCGACTCCATATCGTTCAGCGTAGACCAGGGCGAGGTGTTCTCGCTTCTGGGTCCCAACGGCGCTGGAAAGACCACAACAATCGAGATACTCGAGGGCCTCCGCGAAAGAGACAGCGGCGACGTCAAGGTTCTTGGGATGGACCCCTGGAAGCAGGGAGACGCGCTTCACAAGCGGATAGGGGTGATTCCACAGGGCTTCACCTTCCTGCCCTATATCACGCCGAGGGAGGCCGTGAACTATTACGCGAGCCTGTTCGACGTCAAGGTTGACGCCGACGAGATTCTCCGTATCGTGCTGCTGCAGGATTCTGCCACTAGTTACTTCATGAAGCTGTCCGGAGGGCAGAAGCAGAAGATGGGGCTGGCGCTTTCGCTGGTCAACAAGCCTGACTTTGTGTTCCTGGACGAGCCTACGACGGGGCTCGACCCTCAGGCCAGGAGGGCGGTCTGGGACGTGATAAGGAACCTGAAGAAGGAGGGGATCAGCGTGCTGCTCACGACCCACTACCTGGAGGAGGCGGAGGAGCTCGCGGACAAGGTCGCCATAATGAACAAGGGCAAGATAATCACGGCTGGGACTCCGGCCCAGATCATCTCGGAGCACGGATCGGGGGAGAAGATCAGAGTACGCGCCAATCAAGACCTTGCAGACTACGTGAATAAGACCACGGGCCTTGAAGTGAATTATTCCGACGGCATAGTCGTCGTTGGGCTCAAGAAGAAGGAGGACATACTCGCGGTCCTCGAAGCCATCGGAAAGTCCGGACTGAACTGGAGCGACCTTACCGTCCGTCAGGACAGCCTTGAGGACGTGTTCGTGAAGCTCGTAGGCTCCAAGATAGGCGACGAGGGCCGAACGGCCCAGGTGAACTAGATGGGCACGTTCAAGAGAATCCGCGCCGACCTAGTGAGCTTCGCCCGGAGCTACAGCCGCAGCAGGATAGGCCTGTTCTTTGGGCTGGCGTTTCCGGTCATACTAATCCTACTTTTCGGTGCCATCTTCTCGGGAAACGGTTCGCCGGCGACCGTCTATGTACAGAATCAGGACTCCGGCCCGGTCGGAGCGGGGTTCGTCACCGCGCTGAACTCCACGGGCGCAATACAGGTCGTGCTTGTACCTCCGTCTCAGAACCTTTCGCAGTATCTCCTTTCACACTCTTCCTCAGACGGGATCGCGATCCCGTCGAGCTTCAGTACGAACTATGAAACAGGCCAACCGGTCAACGTCACGGAGTACTGGAACCCCGCGTCTTCGACCAGTGAGGGCGTATTCGGCATCACCAGCGGAATAGTGAACGCCTTCAACCTTCACAGGGCGAACGGGTCGCAAGTGGTGAACGTGCAGACGCTTACGATAAAATCATCGTCATACAAGTACATCGACTTTCTGATTCCGGGGATGATAGGGTTCGCGATACTGATCAGCCCGATGTTCGCGCTAACAAACATCAGCGCCCAGTACAAGAGAGACAAGATCTTCAAGCAGCTGTCGCTCACGCCGCTCACCAAAACCGACTGGCTCCTAGCCAAGATAGGATTCTACATCCTGATGACGCTGGTCTCGTTCGTGCTCATGACCGCTGTCGGAGTCTACGCCTTCGGGGCGCAGATCACGTTCACCCTCTGGATCATCCCGTTCCTCCTCATAGGACCGTTCCTTTTTGTCTCCCTTGGCATGCTCGTGGGCTCGGTCTCCACCAGTGTCGAATCGGCCGCTGTCGTGGGCAACCTGATTACTTTCCCGATGATGTTCCTCTCCGGGACATTCTTCCCGGTAAGCACCATGCCGACGTACCTACAGAACATCGCCCACGTGCTGCCCCTGTTCTACGTGATTGACGGCCTCAATAACGTGATGATATACGGGAACTATGGCGCCGCCCTCACCGACATCGCGATACTCCTGGTGATTTCTGTGGTCATTTTTGTCCTCGCCGTTCGTTTCTTCAAGTGGCGCGAAGACTGAACCCCACTGAGGAAAAAAGGCCTACCTGATAACTGGTCGGGCAGAGACCGATTTCGTAACTCAAATATGCACGGACGCCGTAGCACCAGCCGCTACGTTCTGGGGGAGTCAGGTCTCCTTGGGCGCGCCTTGGCTGATCACGACCACCGGGCTATGAACCGCGGCAGCTCTAATGTCCCAGAAGCATCACCCTTATCGACCCTCATCCTCTCTCCCCTCGATGCGAAGGACGAAGGAAACTCGAAAATTACTCATATAATAACCTGTGTTATAATTTAGTAGGAAACCGGGTTAGTTCTGACGAGACCGCATTCTTGCAAAGGAATTATAGTGAATGCTCGCGGCACGGGGACAACGCGGGGGTCGCCCAGCCTGGTCAACGGCGCGGGGCTTAGGACCCCGTCCCTTAGGGGTTCGTGGGTTCGAATCCCACCCCCCGCACCAAGCTCCCGTCTCATTGGCTGATGATACGGATCGATTTCCACCGACTTTGCTTGCAAAACTGTAGTTCGAGTCTCACAGGATTTGAACTCGTTCGGTTAACGAGCGAGAATCCGAGTCAAGCAGGCTCAAATCCGAGGTAACCGGGAGATTACCTAGGCGGCGAGGACCGAGAGCGAGGTTATACGGGGGAGGTTCTCAGCCATCCTCTCCCAGGTGCGCCCTTCGTTGCGAGTATAGTATACCTGACCGTCTGTCGTGCCACAGTAGACGCCACCCGGCTCCTCCGCATCAATGGCCATGGCCTCCCGCAGGACCCCGAAGTAGGCTTTGTTCGGTAATCCCCTTCCCGTGGGCAACCACGTCTTGCCAGCGTCCCGGGTCACCCACACGCGGAATTTGCCGTCCGGCGCGAATCTGCCGTTCCCGATGAGGGGGACCACGTAAGCCACACCCGGTCTTGTCTTGCTGACGCCTATGGGGAATCCGAAGTCGCTTGATAGATGCTTGCCGATCTCCACCCAATTCTTCCCATAGTCGTCGCTCCTGTAAACACCTCCGTGGTTCTGAAGGTAGAGAGTGTCAGGTTGGTCTGGGTTGTAATCGATCTTGTGGACGCACTGGCCATAGCGCGGATGCTTGTTGGGGTTGAAGTCTGCCCTGATGTTGTTATTCATGAACCGCCATCGCTCGCCCGCGTCGTCGCTCCCAAGCACTCCGACCGCGGAGATGGCGACCCGGATCTTTTTCTTGTTGTCCGGGTGTATCAAAATGGTGTGAAGGCATAGGCCCCCCTGCCCCGGCTGCCACTTGGCCCTCGTGCTGTGATAGTTCAGTGCTTCGAACTCCTCCCACGAGTCGGAGCCATCCCTGCTAACGAAGAGCGCAGCGGGCTCGACACCCGCGTACAGGTTGCCCTCCCCATCAGGTTGCAGGTTCCAGACCCTCTTGACAGCTAGACCTGAGTCCTTCCTTGAGAACCGGGGATTCTTCTTGGAGCGCTTCCAGCTCTTTCCTTGGTCTGTGCTCTTATAGATGACCGGGCCCCACGTCCAAGTGTTTACTGCAGCGTAAAGCTCCGGCTTCCCGCTGCTCGTGTCAGCGACTACATCGTACGTCTCATAACCGTCAAAGAAAGGTCCGCGCAGCTTCCAGCTCTTCCGTGCCAAGTCCCCCTCGAAGATGAACCCGCCCTTGAGAGTCCCCACAAGGAGCTTCATGGCTCATCCTCCGGCAACTGACGCCAATATATGGACTTCGTCACCGTCGGAGAGTCTCGTCGAGAGGGCATTCGGCTCGCGCCCCAGCATCCTGCCGTTCACGAAGACATTGACGTAGATTCGTATGCGCCCCGACTCGTCGCAGATACTGTCTCTGAAACCCTGGTGGTCGGCGTCGATTGCGTCGAGGAGCTCCTCGACCGTTCCAGCTTCTGCGGTGAACTCGGCCTCCATGCCAAGGTGTCTCACGAGCATCTGCGTGAGATAGACCCTGATGGGCATGAGCACCGAGGCGGACGCCGCGTGATAAGAAGATTGTTCGTCGTCCCACATGAAGACCTTTCTGAGCTATTGTGGCCGGCAAGAAAAGTTTCTAGAAGAGAATCAAATCCATTAAACGAAAGCATACTGGTCATAGCTCGCCATTCCATCTGCAATTCTCCTCTATTCGTTATTTACCAGTGAGTTAGGGCTGGAATCCCACCCCCGCACCAAAATTTGCGCCTCATTGCTCGATGTGGTCGATAAATCCCCCGCCCGACTTTACGCGCGGCCAGCCATGGGCTTGTCCGCATCCTGAATCGCACCGAGTAGGTCCCCGTTCTTCGGCCGGTCAGACGCATTCTTGCCGACATACCTGTGTCTCACAATTCCCTTCGAATCAATGACAAATGCTGACGGCTTCGGAAGCTGGAATATACCCTTCGCCTTCAACGCCTCCGGCACTTCGGTGTACCGGACACCGTACAGGTCGATTGATTTGAATGAAGTATCGCTCAGTAGGATGAAGGGGAGGCGAAGTCTCTGAAGCAAGTCCCTTCCATTCTCGACTTCTTCCCCGCTGACGAAGACTACGATGGCTCCAAGTGCTTTGAACTTCGGGTAGTCTGCTGTAATTGCGGCAAGCTGCTGATTGCAGAATGGGCACCAGCCACCGCGGTAGAAGACGAGAAGCGCTTTGCTTCCGGCAATCAGGTCGCTCAGTCGGACCTCTTTGCCTGACAGATCCCGAGCGACGAAGTCTGGGGCGGCTTGCCCTACCTCTATCTCGTTGATTTTTCCCTCTCCCATGATATCTTTCGTCATCTAAGTGACAAAAGGAAAGTATTAAGGGGCGCTGTGTCAGATGTGACACTTGAAGATTCATTGACACTCGATGCGTCGGTCTGTCCGATTGTGGCAACCATGAAGATGCTGGGCAACAGATGGAACATGATTGCAATAAGGTATCTGCATGATGAACCCATGAAGTACAATCAACTGAGGCGCGCGATGGGGAACGTGAGTTCCAAGACACTTTCCCGCTCGCTCAAACACCTGACAGAGGAAAAGATTGTAGACAGGAAGGTTCTGGCAACGTCCCCGGTCTCAGTCGAGTACTCGCTAACCGAAAGAGGCCGAGAGTTGAGCGAATCGCTCTATGGAATGAAGAGCTGGGGTAAAAAATGGCTGACAACTAAAGAACAGTGAGAGAAGTCATGGCTTATGGGAAGAACCCGTCCACCGTCGATAATTCAAATTCATCAGACGAAAGTATACTGGCCGTGGCTCACCGGCCCCACCAGCTCTAATGGGTCCAAGCAGCGATCCTGCCGCCCATCGAGTCCAAACGGGATCTTCCTTTGAGGAGTGCCATCGGTTTCACTCCTGAGAGGAGTACAATCAGCCTCATCAGCAAACAATAATGGGCTCCGGAGGAAGGGAGAAGGCTACTTGAGCAGCGTCACGCCTTCAGATGAGAAGGACCTCCCGGTAGCCGAATTGCTCAAGAGGCTCTCTTCGACTGAAAAAGGGCTATCCTCCTCTGAAGCGGCGCAGAGGCTCCAGAAGTACGGAGCGAACGAGATAGCCGAGAAGAAGCGCTCGCCGGTACTCGCCTTTCTCAGCTATTTCTGGGGACCCATCCCGTGGATGATAGAGGCGGCGGCGGCAATATCCGCAGTCCTGCAGAACTGGGATGACCTCGTCATCATAAGCGCGCTCCTGGTGGTGAACGTCATCGTGAGGACGTGGCAGGAGAACAGGGCGAGCAACGAGATAGAGTTGCTGAAGAAGAGGCTGGCACTCACGGCGAAGGTGCTTCGAGACGGGAAGTGGGCCGACCTTCCCGGTAAGGAACTCGTTCCCGGAGACATCGTACGCCTGCGCCTCGGCAACATAGTCCCCGCGGACACGAAGCTCGTCGACGGCGCGTACCTCCAGATCGACGAGTCTGCGCTGACCGGAGAATCCCTGCCGGTAGAGAAGCGTCCTGGTGATGTCGCTTTCTCCTCCTCCATCGTCCGGCAAGGTGAGATGAACGCGCTCGTGGTCACGACGGGAATGAGCACCTTCTACGGTCGGACCACCAAACTGGTCGAGGAGGCGCACACCAAGAGCCACTTCCAGGGGGCGGTGGTCAAGATCGGCGATTATCTCATCGTACTCGCCGCGGCTATGGTAACAATCACGTCGATCGTCGGTCTCCTCCGTCATCAACCGCCCCTCGAGATAATCCAGTTCGGGCTGGTCCTCATCGTGGCAGCAATCCCGGCGGCTATGCCGGCCGTCCTCTCCGTCTGCATGACGGTCGGAGCCTCGGCACTGGCGAAGAAGGAGGCCATAGTGAGCAAGCTCGTCGCCATAGACGAGATGGCCGGCGTGGACATTCTGTGCGCGGACAAGACGGGCACGATCACGAAGAACGAGCTGACTGTCGGCGAAGTGAAGCTCTTCAAAAAATACACCGAGAAGGACGTCATGCTTTATGCGGCCCTCGCATCGAGAGAGGAAGACAAAGACCCGATCGACGACGCGATCATAACCAAAGCAAAGACCCTGGACGGGGTGCCCGCATCGATAACGAGCTACATTGTCTCCTCCTTCAAGCCGTTCGACCCCGTCTCAAAGCGGACCGAAGCCACTGTGGATGGCAAGGACGGCAGCTTCCAGGTCACAAAGGGGGCGCCTCAGGTTGTTTTGTCTCTGGTTCACGACAAAGGCGACGAAGGGACTGTGAACGAGGACGTCGACGCCTTCGCCGCAAAGGGGTATCGAGCACTGGGCGTGGCGAGGACCGACGGCGGGAAGAACTGGCAGTGGGTAGGTCTTGTGGCGCTCTCCGACCCGCCAAGAGAAGA
>Ga0302325_10026479_pt1 | contig 12039 bp, 9 predicted proteins | sample Palsa_T0_2_FD_201948 | JGI IMG/M metagenome (GOLD analysis project Ga0302325, IMG submission 201948) | Peat permafrost microbial communities from Stordalen Mire near Abisko, Sweden - Palsa_T0_2 | ecosystem: Environmental > Terrestrial > Soil > Palsa > Peat permafrost | place: Sweden: Abisko...
CAACCCGTAGTCGCATAGAAGCGATCGCGGCTCAGGTCGTTGTGCATCACAGTATCGACCTGAAGCCGGTCGAAGCGATTCCACTGAAACCCAAACGAGGATGTGTAGGATTCAGACGGCACGAAGCGAGGTATGCATCGAAGGATGGGGACCTGCGTACGGCAGACTTTGCATTCCAGCTGGCCTTCAATGACTTCGCCGTTTGAGCCGTCTTCGCGCGTGAACGAAACCAGCCTTAAGGTTCCCTCACACTTGAGGCACGCAAGAACATCGAGAGCGCGGCGTCTCACGATTGTACCCCACCCACCTCAAGCTCATCGCGATATCGGCCCGGAACTCTGACACAACCCTCTTCCATTAATCGCACGTGTGTTAATTTCAAGTCGACGCTCTGGGTTCCGAGCGCCCGCCCCCAAGGAAAGTACAATTATCCTCGACGCCATTCGACAGCGCGTCCATGTTTCGGCAAAAGACTTCTGTCGGGAAGAGATGATTCCAGCTTGGACGTCCTTCGTGCGCGTTAACCCGAAAGACAAGGAATCGCGGACCGGCCAGCGTGTCGTTAAAGTGCCGGTGCGCTTTTCCGATTCTCTCTCAATGCTTCGACCATCCGGCGTATACCTTCAACAACAGGCACGTGAGGCGCCCAACCTAAGTGCTCATGCGCCTTACGGATGTCGCTCACATAGATTCTCTGGTCGCCGGGGCGAAAGGCCCCATAGGCAACCCGGGGCAGCTTCTCCAGAAGTTCCTTCAACTGGTCTTGAAGCTCGGTCCATACCGAAACGGTGTTCGCTGGGCCGCCACCGACGTTATAGACTTGTCCTGCAGTTCGTTCGATGTTCGCACACGCTCGCAACATTAATTGTACGAGATCCTCAACGTAAAGCAAGTCGCGAACCTGCTTGCCATCGCCGTAAATCGTGAGCCGGCCTCCCCGCAAACCGGTGAGGACGAAGTGTGCCACCCAGCCTTGGTCTTCCGTCCCGAACTGGTGCGGTCCATAGATGCAAGACATCCTGAAAACGATCGTTGGCAATCCATAGATGCGATGATAATCGTGAACATACTGGTCGGCAGCCCCTTTCGAACAGCCGTAGGGCGAATGAAAATCGAGAGGGCAAGTTTCGCCCACCCCACAAGGAAGGTTCTCAAATTCGTAACGCGTCGGGCCCTCGACCACACGTAGATGCTCGACGCCGCCGTAGACCTTGTTCGTCGACGTGTACAGCACGATGGGCATCGGCGTCTGCTTCCGTGCCGCCTCGAGTATGTTTACGGTTCCCTGGGCATTAATGGAAAAGTCGTCCTGGGGTTTAGCCACCGAAGTCGTCACGGCGACCTGCGCGGCGAGATGAAATATCACCTCTACCCCTCGCACGACCTTCTCCACGGCATCGAAATCACGCACGTCGCCCTTGACGAACTGGACCCGGCTCCCATGCTGCGCCCTGAGCCAATCTAGGTTCTGCTCCACTCCCGCGCGTCCCAAATTGTCGAACAACGCGACTTGGTTGCCATCACACAACAGGCGGTCAGCCAGGTTAGTTCCAATGAAGCCGACACCACCAGTAATAAGGACCTTCACGACGCCTCCTGAGCTGCGGATGCTCGGGCTTTCACGGTGTAAGTTCGACGCGTGGACGCGGCTTCTTCAATTACGTCCAGAATTCGCGGATAAGAGCTCTCCCACGAGTGCATTTGAATCAGTTCCCATCCAGCCCGGACCAACTTCTGTCTCAGCTCAGCATCTCCGAGAAGACCAATAATTGCGGCTGCAAATGAATCGGCATCATCCGAAATCAAAGCGTGCTCCCCGTGAACGCACCCTGTCCCTAACGCGCCAAGTTCCGTTGTCACGACCGGAACGCCCAGGCTCAACATCTCAAGCAGTTTCAACCGCACGCCCGTGCCGGAAATGACGGGCACAACCCCTACCGTAGCATCCTTCATGGCACTGGGTATGTGCGACGAACCCTGACAAACGATTCGCAGATCCCGTTTCCCAGGCACGACGTTCTCACTTCCAGGACCGATAATTCTAAACTGCGCAGACGGGAATGTCTGCCACACCTTCGGCAAAATCTCGTTGATAAACCACCTGGCCGCATCCAGATTCGCACCCCAGGTGATGTTTCCAAAAAAGCCGACTACTTGCCCCCCAGGGTCCCGTTCTCGTCTCGGGAACTTCGACAGATCCACACCGATGGGTACGACCTCTGCTGACTTTGCAACTGGGTACCTCTGCGTGAGGTCGGCCACGTCTTCACTGTTAACCGTGCATACCACTGTCGCCGCATCAAGGCTTCTCGCCTCAAATCGTCTCACCATCCATTCTTCCAATATCCAGCGCGGGTGCCACATCCCAAAGCTGCGGCGCGCGTCCCTGGCATCCACTGCCTGAACTGAATGCTTGAACAGCACCACGGGAACCAGAGGTGCAAGCAGCGAAGCATACCCTGCGACCACGTTTTCAGTCAGGACCACAACTTCGTATCCGCCTTTTCGAACTTTGCGGAGGATTTCGCCGCGTGTCGCGCCACTCATCCCGACCAACGAAGTCGGTGGAATGCCCCGTACGACCGCCATCGCCAAACGTCGAATGCGCGCCGATATTTCCTGAGTCGGAAGGACCTGAATGCAGCCGATGCTCACGCCTGGAAGTTCCGGGATTTGGTTGCTTCCCTCCGCGCGATCGCCGATCCACAATAGATGGACATCGTGAGCTCGGCTCGCGGCCTCAAGCCAATGATAAATTAGGTTCCGTGACCCCGTGTTCGGCGGATACGGAAATGGCTGCGCAATGAAAAGAACTTTCATCGAATAAACCATGTTTCCAGTTTTCAGTTTTTCTTGCGCAAGCGTTCCCAGCGCAACGAATCCAAGCAAACAACGGGACGGAAAGCAGTGCGAAAATTGGCCGCGCCATAAGCGATGTTCATCTTACATCGACAAAATCGGCATAAACGCCCGGCGCTAAGCGAAGTCCTCGACTAGAAAGTGGCGCCCGGACAGGCCGGCGCGACCAACCGCGGACTTTCCCCTCATCCCGTGAGGAACTTATCCATCAGCTTCCTACGACCGATCCGCCCGTCGTTTCGATGCGTTCGCGATGAAACCTTTTCGCAGCCCAAGTTTTCGACGGATGGGCCGCGTGAATCCTAAGAACCGAAACCACGTGGGAGCCCATACTGGCCGGATTGCACGTTTCAGAGGGGGCAGCCGATGAAACCAGTTGTAATCAGCTCCTTCACAGGTCAGGGTGTATGTCGCGTCCTGCAAAGTATAAAGATGTCGCTGTCCTCCGGCCACTTCCCGATTGCGAATGGACTGCTCATCCGACCAAACACCCTGAGCGCCTTCCGGGTGATAAGAGTAATCGTGATTCTGATGTACGGCTCGGACCACTGATGATGCATTGACGACTGCTGCTTTCACCGACCGAGCTTTCCAGATGAGCCACTGATCCCAGTGTACTCGGCCAATTACCAAAGGGGGAATACTGGTGTAAAGGCCACGCGAAAACAAGAAATAATCGATCCAATCCTCAGGACGCTGCGTACCTGAATGACCGATCAACTCCACCAGTCTAGATTCCCAATCTGATCTTTCAAAGTTCCACGGCTCCGTGAGTTCGACATCCCACCGCTGTCCGGCCATCAGGAATGGGATATTCCACGATTTCACACGTTCGAATGCTCGCCAGAGATCACTTGCAAACATAATGTCGCAATTCGCGTAACATAGATACTGGTGACGCGCGACACTTTGAGCTCGATCGAATATGTAGTTAAGAAACTTCGTGCCATGCTCATTGCGGCGCACGTCTGCTTCGTGACGGATCCCCAACTCTTGGCATACCTCGCTCGCACCTTCATCATCGCCGAAGAGTATGATCTCCACATCCGGATGAATTAACTTCCAGCTCTTAATGGCGTTGCGCTGGATAATGCCAATGTGGCCGTGAAAAGGTTTCGGAGTGGAAAAAATTGTCAGCATAACTTTTCAGATTCCCTTCCGAGTCCGAACTGTTTCTGCTCAGCCTCTGCGATTTCGACCAATATCTGGTCGAGGCTACGGGTTAGTCGCCAGTTAGGGAAGTGTGCCCGAAATTTGCGGAGATCGCTTATGTAACAGATATGGTCGCCCTTGCGCGGCTCGTCGCGATATTCCCACCGCGCCCTCTTGCCGGTTATCTGCAAGATCCGGTCAAACGCTTCAAGGATGGAAAGGCTGTTCTCCCGGCCGCCGCCGATATTGTACACTTCGCCCGGCCGCGGATTCCGAAAAAACTCCTCGGCCGCGCGCACCACGTCGAGGCTATGGATGTTGTCGCGCACCTGTTTACCCTTGTAACCAAATACCGTGTAGATTCCGTCCGTGAGGACAACCTTCACGAGGTAGGAGAGAAAGCCGTGCAGCTGCACGCCAGAATGATTCGGTCCGGTGAGGCACCCGCCGCGAAATACGCCAACATTCAGCCCAAAATAGCGGCCATACTCCTGCGCCAGCAGGTCGGCCGCGGCCTTCGACGCGCCGAAAATCGAATGGGTGACTCGGTCGATGCGGCATTGTTCGTCGATCCCCTCCTGAGCGCTGGGGTCGGAATACTCGTAGCGTGTAGGAAGCTCATTCACAGACACTTCGTTCGGCGCATCGCCGTAAACCTTGTTTGTACTGAGGAAAATCATGCGGGCGCCCGGGCAGAACTGCCGCATGGCTTCCAAAAGGTTAGCCGTGCCCAACGCGTTGACCTCGAAATCCACCAGGGGGATTTCACTGGCCTTGTCGTGAGATGGCTGTGCGGCGCAATGGAGAATCGCATCGAAGTGATGTTCCTTGAAGAGTACGAATATTCCCTCACGATCGCGGATGTCGAGATCGCGATGTTCGAAACGGGCGGTTGCCAATCTGAGGCGCGCGAGATTCCACGCTGTGTCTCCGGTTGGACCGAAGAAAGCGCGGCGCATGTTGTTGTCAACGCCGACCACGCGATGGCCCTGCTGGTCGAAATACTCGACAGCCTCCGAGCCGATCAGCCCGCTGCTTCCCGTAACTAGGATTTTCCAGGAGTCCATTTCATCTTCCCATGCATTTATCGTTGAGCGATTTGTCTATGCATCACGATTCCAATTCTCAAAATCCCGGATCAGTCCGCAGCGCGTCTTTTTCCGTTAGTCCGGGTTAACCGTTGGCCGACGGAAGCTGCTTGCTCGGCAGGAATTGCAACAAAGTTTCCATCGAATTCAGTCGGCGCCGTGTCCAGTTCTTCGATCCACCCATCGGGTAGCGGACGAAACCAGACATAGTCGATGTCGGAAAGAAAGCGAATAATTTCGCGCGCCGGATAGCCCCATGGTTCGGTGCGAATGTCCTGCACTTCCGCCAGGATGACGGGACGCGGCATACGCGACAGGAGCTCAGTTGCACCTTTGAGGACCGAGAGTTCCGCGCCCTCGACGTCCAGTTTGATAAAGTCTACACGGGTGATATGTTGCTCTTCCAGCACGCGGTCTAACCGCTCGATTTGCACCGCGACGGTCTCGAGCTGGCCGGATGCCGCCGGGCGGTGCAAGCTATTGCAGCCAGACTCCTGGTCTTGTACCAGAAACAGCTCGGCGGTTCCTTTAGCTTCGCCGAGAGCGCGACTCTCGATGCGCACATTCTTGCACCGGTTAATGCGAAGGTGCAGACGCAACTGAGTTCGTTCACGCGGTGATGCCTCGATAGCTAGAACGGAACCCTTTGCCCCAACTTTCCGCGAGGCCAGTAACGTGTAGTAACCATGATGCGCGCCGATGTCGAGCACCGTCATTCCCGGGCCGAGGAGTCTCTCAACAAAGGAGCGCTCTGGGTTCTCAAAACCGCCATAGAACATCGCCGCTCCCAGAAAATTGTTCCTCGCCAGCCACCATCCGCCATACGGTAATCGTACCGGGATCGGAATGCGGGGAAAAGCACGAACCCACCGAAAAAAGACCGACTGAACCTTTTCGTTCCGTGGTTTTCGTACGAACCGCAAAGCTCTGGACCGCCCGTTGCGAATGCTTCGCGTGAGCCGCGCAGCCCATGTATTAATTCTCCATGGTTCCGGATTTGTAGTCGGTTCCGGAGCCAATTGCAGGAGATCGGAGGGCAAAGATACATTGGCTGCGACCAGCATTGTCCGTACCTGCTTTCGGTCCACAGAGGTCTCGTAGTCAGCGTGCGGCGGTCTTATCCGGAAGCGATACACGTAGGGGAAGCCCGAGCGGTAAAGGAGCTTTACCAGGCCGTTTTCCGTCGGATAGAGCGCAACATACCTTAGCGCCTGGTCTTCAGTCGGTCCTTCATCCCGCACGCCAAGAACGGGTTCATCGCCGGGCAGAACCATTCCCTCCACGACGGCGATCGTCCGAGTCAATGCGAAAAGATTGCGGACCGCAACGAAGGGATTTTCGAGGTGGTACAAGAGCCCGAAACAAAAACCTAGGTCGAATTTGCCGAAGGATTGAATCGAAGCGTTTTCCGCGTTGGCCAAGCGGAAATCCAATCCCGGATACCGGCGCTGCGCCTCGATTATATTCTCTTGTCTGCCGTCCAGCGCCACGACGGAAAATCCCATCTCGTGTAGAAGCCCGGCGAAGTAGCCAAGTCCGCAGCCGACATCGATCGCAGTGCCCAAATTCAAGTCTCTGCGCAGAGACTCGATTAGTTGTCGGACCGAGGCTTCCCGCGCCACGTTGAGTGCGTTGTAGTGCGGCTGGTCGAAGACAAAAGAACTATTCACGCTCAGTCTCTCTTGCCAATCACCAACTGGCATGGCACATTCAAGATTCCATTCCATTCATCCCGGGAGTGCTGGTACGTCTCGGTCGCAATTATCATATCTGGAGCACAGTCCCAATGATCGACCACTTGACCGTTCTCCCACAAGCTGACCTGCCACGAGTAAGGGCCGGGCCGTAGCGGCAGAGTTGGAAACGTGTAGCAGAAGTCGTGCGTGCCAGGCTGAAGCTCGACCTGGTCGGTCGCAGACGCCCACATTAATTCCCGATTCGAATTGAATAGCGCAATTCCGTGATGACCGTAACGAATCGGAGCAAGTACTTCGACCGTAAAGTGAACCGTTACGGCTCCGAGGGTAGTTAGAAGATTCCCGAGTTCCGATCCGTCTTCTTGAATTTGCCAGCGAAGGAAACGCGCCTTCGTGCGGTGGCTACTGTCACGCGGATTCTTCTTCCATTCTCCTGAGGTGAGCTCCGCCTCGTACTCACCCAGGATCACGCCAGGCGGGCCAATTTTGTGAATCTCGCCGCCCTCAAACCAGATCACGCGATGACAGAGGCGGCGAATCTGGTTCATCTGGTGACTAACGAAAACGATGGTGCGGCCTGTCTTCGAGACTTCCTGCATCTTGCCGAGACACTTCTTCTGGAACGCGAGGTCGCCGACGGCGAGGACTTCGTCGACGAACAGAATTTCGGGTTCAAGATGCGCGGCGACTGCAAAAGCGAGCCGCATCTGCATGCCCGAGCTGTAGTGCTTTAGCGGCGTATCCAGGAAGCGCGCCACCTCGGCAAACTCCACGATTGCGTCGTGCTTGCGCATGATTTCCTGCCGCGACATTCCCAGGATCGCGCCGCTCAGAAGAATATTTTCGCGGCCGGTTAACTCCGGGTGAAATCCGGTGCCGACCTCGAGGAGCGTGCCGACCCGGCCATGCACTTCTGCAAAACCTGTAGTGGGCCGCGTGATGCGCGAGAGCAGTTTCAGGAGCGTGGTCTTGCCGGCGCCGTTGCGGCCGATTAGACCGACCACCTCTCCCTTCTGGACGTCGAATGAAACGTCGCGCAAAGCCCAGAGGAAGTTCTGTTGCGCCCGCTGCGAGCGGCGGAATGGCGCCGAGATGGCGCGGGCGATTACATCGCGAAGCGCAAGGTAACGCTCGATCTCACCGATTCGGTAACGTTTGCTAAGCCCACGAACTTGAATGACCGTGTCGCTCATGAGTCGTCGTCCGAATCCCGCCTACACGACATCGGAAATAACCGTCTCCATTTTTTGAAAATATACCAGGCCACTCAGCGCGATCACTATTACGATTCCCGAAGAAACCAGGATCAAGCGTCCTGGCGGATCTACGTGCCCTGCGAGTGACCACCGAAATCCCTCGATCACGCCAGTCATCGGATTTAGCCCGAAGAGCCAACGCCATTTCGCGGAGATAAGCGAAGGCGGATAAATCACCGGCGAAGAGAACAGCCACAACTGCACCAGAAACGGAACAACGTAGCGAACGTCCCGATAAATCGCATTCAGCGCAGAAAGCCAGAGCCCTACCCCGAACGCTGTGAGCACGGCCAGCAGCAGGAATACCGGAAGCCACAGGATATGCATCGTGAGGTGTATTTTGTAATAGAGCATCATGACAGCGAAAATCAAAAAAGAAATGCCGAAATCTACGAGACCCGAAAGAACCGCTGACAATGGCAGAACCAGGCGCGGGAAATAGACCTTGGTGATGACGCGCTGATTTTCGACGATCGTGTTGGTCGCATTTTGCAGTGCCGCGGCGAAATACATCCAGGGCAACAGGCCTGCGTACACAAACACCTGATAAGGTAACCCCTCCGACGGAATGTGTGCCAATCTTCCGAAGAAGAGAGTAAAGACCAGCATTGCTAGAAGCGGTTGCAGAATGGCCCACGCTGCGCCTATTGCCGTCTGCTTGTAGCGAATCTTGATATCGCGCCAGACGAAAAAATAAACTAGCTCGCGAAAATCCCACAGTTCGTCTAAAGGAAGAATCCACCAGCGCGTCGGTGGAGTAATCCGCATCACCGGAACTGCTGCCTCGTCGAGAGCCGTCGAAGTTGCGGAGCTCATCGAATCACCTCTTTCCTTCGGACGGTGCGGATTTCAGTTGGTGCACGTCTTCGCCTTCAATGTGCCCCATCAGTTGTTTTCGGCGCACTAAATATTCTCTGAACGTATGCACGGCCTGCACCGGAACGACCGCAACTTGATTATAGGCCGCATCACGCCAAGAAATCGGCCCGCGCGCGGGAATTAAATGCGTGCCCCACTGGAAGATCATGCCCGCATTCCATAAAATTAAAATGGAAATCGTACTTGTGGCCAGAATACCTGCACGGCGCTCGTTGATCACACAAGTGAGAAAATCAAAAAAAGCGGCCAATCCCAGTACGAAGAGCGGCGTCAGCGAAACGAAAAATCGACTTCCAAAAGAGGATATCCCGGCCCAGTTTTCGTAGCACCCGATCACGTAAAGGTAAATTGCAAACGCGGAGACGCAACACAGCGACAGAAGATGATCGCGTTTTTGCAAAACAACCAGTCCAATCAAGGCCAGCAAGACAATCGGGGTCCAGCTGAAAAGTCCGTGGTTTGAAGAGAAGGCGACCCTCAGGAGCGCGGGAGAATTCATAACCCAGCGCTCGTGGTAACCGAAATTCAGATAACCGCCGTAGATGATCTCCTTCGTTACCAGCGTCGGCAGAAATGCTACGAATACTATAATTAAGAAAGCAGAATTTTGCAGGAAGAGTTCGGCGACGTTTTCAATCTGTCCCGCTCGAATCCGGTGCCAGTATTCAATGAGCGACTCGATTAACGGCACAATGAGCAGCACTCCGTTGATGTAGTACACGTCTAGCATGAGGCCGGAAATTGCTCCCAGAACCAGCCACTGTGCCCACGTGCGTTCGTCGCGCGTGCGATCCCAATACCAAAAAAAAAGCGCGACTGTGAATGCAGAATGCGCGTGCGACCACGAGGGGTTGAAGTACATATAAACGGGGAGGGAGCTCGCGAACCAGATTCCTAAAGTGCCAAGGAACGCCCACCGCGCAGGCAAGTATCGTTTGGCCAATCGAAACGAGAGAAGTATTCCCAGGAAACCATATATCGCGGTTCCAAAAGCCATCCCTACTATAAAAGGAAAAGAAAAGCCGTCCTCGTCGATGTGGCCGTCTAGCAAATGGTCCACCTTGACCATTACGTCTGCGGCCAGCAGAAAAGGAAACCAGAGAATTGCCGGTCCAACCGAGAAATGATTGTCGATGTGACGGGTGGAAGTATATTCAGCTGGGCGGATATGTCCCTCGGGATCGACCCGTCCCATTCGGAAACTCTCATTTGCTCTCAGCCAGTCCGCCTCAAAATCGAGCCGATGTTCGATCAGAAGCGCCCGTGCGAAGGCGTAATAGCCTACGCCGTCGCCGCGCACCCAGGGATTGATAAGTGGCAACGAGAGTAGAAACAGAATGACAAGAATCTTTTCGTATTTTTCTAAATTGAACAATCGCTATCGACGTCCTCAGCCTGCTTCATCTATTGTCTAATGGAAAATCCTAAAGCGACGAAATAACTATGAACCTTTGCGAGCGAACTTCACAGTTCAACACCCCGGGACGTTTGACGCGCCGTCGTCCTTCCGAAAAATCGCAATGATTGATAGAGGCGGAATCGGCAGCAGCGGATCAACTAGCCGAAAAATCGGCGTCAGTGCGTTTAATAATCGTATTTGAACCATGCCGAAGGTCGTCCGTCGCCAAACTTTTCCATTCAGCCACCAAGCGGGTACGCCCGCCCGGTTGAACTTCAAAAGCTTTTCCACGCGAAATCCAGCTTCTCGCCCCACCGAAATCAGCTGTTCCGGTGTGTAGCGGCGGCAATGGCCGAGGACCGCATCGAGCGAACCGAAAAGATTCGGGCCATTAGGAACGAGAATGATCGCGCGGCCATCTTTCTCTAGGGCGTTGTAGATATTCCGCAGAGCGCCGAAATCATCAGACAAGTGCTCGATAACATTTAGACAAACCACGGTATCGAAAGATTGTTCGGCGGGAAAGGAATTTCCGTCCATCCCATTTGTGTATCCGACATGGAGATAAGGCCGTGTGGCCCGCATATCCTCCAGTAGGTGGAGATATTCGGGATTCACGTCTGTTGCCCAATAGGTGGTGCGCGGGATCAGATGCATGGTCATGTTGCCTATACCTGCTCCAATTTCAAGAACGCGCTTACCTAAATACGGCTTTATGACGTCGGCCATCCATTTGGTGAAGCGCGGCGCGCGGTTTAGCCGCCGCAGAATTTCTCCACCGCGTCCGTCCGCGGCGTAAATTTCATCCGAAACTGCATACTTGCAAATGGCCCAGAGCGCCCGAATTCCATCTGTCCAGCCGATTTTTTTTCCTTCGGCGTACGTTCGTCCGGAATAGTTGATCGGCACTTCGAAAATGCGAGCTCCGCGCTTGGCGAGCTTAATCACCAGCTCCGGCTCGACATCAAAGGTCGCGCTTTGAAGCGGAATGCTCCTCAGCAGCTCCGCGCGCACCATCTTGTAGCAGGTTTCCATGTCCGTCAGATTCAGGTCGCAGACCATGTCGCACAGGAATGTCAGTAACTTGTTTCCCAGCGCGTGGCGAAAAAAAAGCGCTCGTTTGTAGCCTCCAGGCATGAAACGCGAACCGAATACGGCGTCGGCATCTTCATAGAGGAAGAGCTCAATCATCTGCAATAGATCGCGCGGATGATATTCCAGATCAGCATCGTGAATCACCACGAGCTTAGTATCCACATGCTTTAGCGCGGTTCGGATCGCCGCACCCTTGCCTTGGTTTTTTTCGTGCTTCAGCCAGACCCAGGTGAATTTTTTGAAGTCCTCACTTATCTCGAGACTTTTTCGGAAGCGCTCGAGAGACCCCTCGGTGGAGTCTGTCGAGCAGTCGTTTACGACGATCACCTTGATGTGATCGAGCCGGGGAGACTGATCAAGGACCCACAGCCGCTGCAGGCTCGCCTCAATCAGGTATTGCTCGTTGTAAGCCGGAACAAGAACCGACAGCGACGTGCTACTGGTGTGTTTTTTGTCTCCTCGCCCCTCCCAGCAGGCTGATCCGTCCGAAGTGACTTCCGATTGGCCCGCTTCCTTTTTCGTTGGAAGGCTACTCATCATTGCCTCGTTTTTCTCTCGAATTGAAACTGTCCTTGCAGGCAAAATTCGATTGCGTTGGAGAGCAATACCGAAAC
>Ga0302325_10026482_pt1 | contig 12038 bp, 9 predicted proteins | sample Palsa_T0_2_FD_201948 | JGI IMG/M metagenome (GOLD analysis project Ga0302325, IMG submission 201948) | Peat permafrost microbial communities from Stordalen Mire near Abisko, Sweden - Palsa_T0_2 | ecosystem: Environmental > Terrestrial > Soil > Palsa > Peat permafrost | place: Sweden: Abisko...
CTGATATGGATTCATCACCAGCTGCATGCAGGTGTTGTCCACGATATGCTCGCCGTAAGTGATCTCGGGATATTCCTTGGCCACGCCGCGGCAGCAGCGCAAAAATAATCCATCCGACAGCTTCATGATGTTGGCCTTGTGGACGGCGTGAATTTTCTTGCGCTGATTCTTGCGGGCGTACGCAAAAGCAAACTTCGCAATGCGGGTCGAGGCCTTCTCGGTGATGATCTTCAAGCTTTCCACCACGCCGGGCACCACTTCGTGCTCCAGTCCGGAATACAGGCTCTCGGTGTTCTCGCGCACGATGATGAGATCCACATCCGGATAACGCGTGGGAATATGCGGCAAATTTCGGATCGGGCGGAAGTTCGCATACAGTTCAAATCTCTGGCGCAGCGCAACATTGATGCTGGAAAAACCACCGCCGACGGGCGTTGTCACTGGCCCCTTCAGCCCCACGTGTGTGCGCTCAATCGATTCGATGAGCTCTTTCGGAATGTATTCGCCGTACTTCTCGAAGGCATCGGAGCCAACCGCAAATGACTCCCAATCAAACCTCACGCCCGTCGCTTCCAGAATGCGCACAGTCGCTCGGGTCACCTCCGGCCCGATGCCATCTCCCGGTATCAGCGTTACTTTATGACTCATGATGAACCCAATGGCCAGTGGTCCGTAATCCGTGGCCAGCCAAAAGAATCAGCGCTCTTCGCGCGGCCTGACCGCGGCCAGTCACTGGCCAGTCTTCTTCGCCTTAATATCTACTATTTCTTTAGCTTTCACCAAATCCCTCAACTCATTCATGAACTCTTTCACGTCTTTGAAGTCCAGATACACCGAGGCAAAGCGCACATAGGCCACTTTGTCATAGCGCCGCAAGCGGTTCATGATGAGCTCGCCCAGTTCGCTGGTCTTGCGCTCGCGTTCCTGCGACTCGATGACGAACGACTCCGCCTCGTTCACAATCTGTTCCAGCTTGCTGATCGGCACCGGGCGCTTCTCGCATGCCCGCAGCAGCCCGTTCAGCACCTTCTGGCGATCGAACTTCTCCCGCCGGCCATCCTTCTTGACCACCATGTAGGGGATTTCATCGATGCGCTCGTAGGTGGTGAAGCGCTTGCCGCACTTCAAGCACTCGCGCCGCCGGCGGATCGATTCCGCTTCTTTGCTCTCCCGCGAGTCAACCACTTTGTCGTTGGCAAATCCGCAAAAAGGACATTTCATGGCGCTGATGTTGAGCGAGAAAAACCTGTCCACTCAATTGAATGTTTGGGATCAGTATGGAAATTGTAGCAGGCGAGCCAGGCGGCGCCGCGCATCCCGTACCTAGGTAATCGACAGAAACGCAGAGTCATGCCGGGGGCCCGCCGATCTCCACTTCTTCCGCCCGATGACTTTCCTCCGACAACTTCCGTAACGACAATCTCTCGTGATGGGCCAATGCCAAGCCCAGCGGCACGACCGCCGCAAATGTGACCAGCCAGAGCAAAATCCCGCAACTCGCCGCCAGTTCGGGAGGCACGTCGAACACGCTGGAAAGCGCCGCAATCGTTGCCATTTGCGAGCCGCCGCCGACGGCCGGCAACTGCAGCATCGAACCCAGCATGCTCGCTCCCATCAGAATCAAGAGTTGCGACACGGGAATCTCAAGCCCCGCCACGCCGTAGGAGTGCGTTACTTCCTGATATGCCAGCGCTATGAGGTACCACATCCCCACCGAAACCACGCTCAGCCAAAACATCGAGACGGGGCCGTGAATCGTATCCAGTCCCTGGCCAAACTCGCGCACCTTCTGCGCCATCTTGTGGCCAACACTGGCGGAGAGATGCCCAAACCTCGCTTCCACCCACCGCGCCACGGGTTCTCCACTGCGCCGGATCACGATTGCGCCCACAGTCATCACCAGTACCAGCCCGATCAGCAGAAACCCGCCCTCGCGAAACCGCACGTAATACTCCGGATGCGGAATCGCGGGCAGAGCGCTGGGCAGGAAAATCGCCAGCACCATCAACACGGTAAACGCGCCCACGTCAAAGATGCGTTCCACCGCCCATACCGCCAGCTGAGATGAGAAGGGAAGATCCGTCCGTCGCGCGATCAAATACGGGCGAATGAATTCTCCCGCGCGCCCCAGCAACGCCAGCCCGGTGAACCCGATCAGCGTCGGTGAGACCAGTGCCATCGTCTTCACCTGGGGACGTACCGGCTTCAGGAATATCTTCCACCGCAGCGCCCGCAGAACGTATGCGATGTAAATCAGCGCAATCCCATGCAACACGTGAACTTTCTTGATGCTGTGGGTCTGGGCCCAGAACGTACCCCAGTCAAAGCTCTGCCAGTGCCTGTACTGCAAGTAGAAGAGAGCGGCCAGGATGAAGAACACCACCACACTGGCCACGATGCGCTTTTTGTCCATGAAGGGAGAGGCTTCGCGGAAGGGAGAGGCTTCGCGCCGCGACCTCTCGCAACGCGGAAGCGGACGGCTCTCCAAAGTTGACGTCCTCCCCGCCGCAAGCGACGAGGATTCCTACGGAGTCGGATGTTGGTCCGATCTCTTCGGTGGGTTCCTCCCACAACCGGCTTACTTCACCGGAGGACAACGAAGAGGCTTAACTTTTGGCCCAGCCCGGCCATAGGTCTTTTGGACGAGAGGATTTTAGAACGAACGGAAGGGAAAAACAAGGGCTTAGCTTGGGTTACCTTTTCAGATGGCTTGACGCTGGGGCCTTATATCCTCGGCTTGAACGCAGAGGCCTTACGGCCCGACTTGGTAAATGAGTGACCCGGGTGGTCAAACTTGGGAGCCAACCTGAAGGACTTGCATCTCATTCCACATGGAACCTTTATGGATTTGGAACTCGAAGGCAAACGCGCACTTATCACCCGCTCGTCAGCCGGCTTTGGATACGCCCTTGCAGAAAGGCTCGCGCTCGGAGGCGCTCCGGTCATCATCAACGGATGCACGTTCCTGGCCAGAAGGATGGGGGTTGAAAAAGCCGGGCTAGTTTTTCGCGCTGGTCTGTGCGGGATTTGCCTTCGCCTGGGTTTGCGGGGTGGATTTGTGAGGCTTGGTCGCCGCAATGTGAGTTCCGGTGGTTTTGCTCTCTGAAGTCTTCTGAGTCACCGGCTGAGTTGCGGCCTTCGCGGCGAGCTTCTTTTTGTTGAAGTCGCGGACGATGCGGGCAACGTAGGCCTTCGTCTCGTGGTAAGGCGGCACGCCGCCATACTGCTCAACCCGCTGCGGACCGGCGTTGTAGGCGGCCAGAGCTTTGATCAGATCGAAGTCATAGCGCTCCAGCAGTTCGCGCAGATAGCGTGCGCCGCCTTCGACATTGTCGCGCGCGTCGAAGGTATTCTGCACGCCCAACTCCGACGCGGTCCGGGGCATCAACTGCATCAGTCCCTGCGCGCCCTTCGGCGACACCGCCCGCACGTTGAAGCCACTCTCGGCGCGAATCACGCTGTTCACCAGATCCGGGTCCAGGCGGTAGGTTCCACTCGCTGTGTTGACCACCTCATTTAAATCAAGCGGAGGCCCGGCGCTCCCCTTCGAAGGTTCGAACCCGGGTTGCGAAGCGGGCTCTTGCGGCTTTGCTTGAACCGGCGCGGCTTCAAAGTGATCAATCTCCTCCGTTGGTACATCGACAAAACTCGAATCGCGCCCATCGATATACAGACGCGTGATCGTCCCAATCACTTCCCGGCGCTCATGACGGATGGAGAATCCATTGCGCAGCACGGCGGAGTCGGTCGCCGGGCAGGGAAGAACCGTCAGCGCGAGCAGAGTGATCGCTACTGCCCACTCCCCGATCTGCATCGCCTTCCTCATGTCAGAGCTTCAACCCGCTGACCGCATCTGCCACGGCGGCGGCTACGCCGCACTGGTCATTGCCGAGGGTTACAGTCCAGCCGCGACCGCGCAGCTCCTCGCAGGCATTCCCCATGATAACCGGAAGTCCGGCAAACTCAAGCATTTCCACATCATTGTGGTTATCACCGATGGCCATGACCTGTTCGCGCCCCAGGCCCCGATGGGCGGCCCATCGCTGCAGGGCATGTCCCTTGGAACAGCCCGCATTCAGCACGTCGATCATGGACAGATTCCGGTCGGGGTATTCCGTGCGGAGAATGGTAATTCGGTTGCTCATCCCGGAGCCTTCCAGCGCCCGCAGAGCTTCACTCATGCGCACCATCGAGCCGCAAAACATGGATTGCACCGGATCGGCGGTCAGCGCCTGCTCGATGGGTACGACGAACTCGATGTAAGCCATGTTCTTCTCGAGCCAACGCCGGATGCTGGCGTTCAAATCGTCCAGGTGCTCCAGCACGATTGCGCCCTTGGTTTCCTTATCAAAGGTAAGAACGGTATTGCCACGGAAAGCTTGCATGGCGGTGCAGAGTTCGCGGCAGGTTTCGCGGGGCATTAGGTCGCGATGGAAGGTTTCTCCGGACAGCGAGCGCGTTATCGCGCCATTGGAACTGATCAGCCATAGATCAAAACCGAGCTGCTTAGCGACGGGTAAGGCGAAGGTGTGGCGACGTCCGGTCACCAGGACGATTTCAATTCCCGCAGCATGAGCCCGCTCGAGCGCGGTCAGATCTTCCTTGGAAATCTGGAATTGCGGATTGAGCAATGTGCCGTCGATATCGGAGGCGATCAGTCGAATGGGGGTGGGCTTCACCATGGGAGTTGCGGGATTTGTCGGCAGCGTCGTGGGTTGCACTTCTTAATTGTTACATAGGGATTTGGCCCTAGCTTGCAGCTTGGCCCTTACAGCTTAAAATCTTTACCACTAAGGCCACGGGGTTCACGGGGTAGATCTTTTGAAATCGGGTGACGTGTTATATTTCGCATTCCATGGGATCGCCTTTCTTTTTCTTGCACGGATGGGGATTTGTGCTGCAGGCGGTGGCTATTGTGCACTTCATCCGCCGGCGGCCGGATACTTACTGGATCTTCATCATCCTGTTTCTGGGATGGATTGGGGCCCTGGTTTATATTGTGGCCGAGGTCATTCCGGACGCCGGCCTACTGCGCACTGAATTTCAAGTTTTCCCGCGGCGGCGGCGCATTCACGAACTCGAGCGGGCCATTTTGGATAATCCTTCGGCCGGCAACTACGAAGAGCTTGGCCTGCTCTATCTCGACGACGGCGACTTCGCCCGTGCCCGCGCCTGCTACGACAGGGCCATCTCGTCGCGAACCGACTCGGCCGATCCCTTCTACCGCCGGGGCGTGGCGGAAATCGGGCTGGGAGACTTTTCCGCCTCTGTCCCGGATCTTGAGCGCGCCATTGCCGCCGATCCCAACTACGACTTCCAGCGCGCAAAGGGCCTGCTGGCCCATGCCTACGCGCAAACCGGACAAGCGGAAAAAGCCGAGGCTCTGTTTCAGCAAGCCACGAAGACTTCGACCAGCTCCGAGACCTACTACAACTACGCGACTTTCCTAGTGGCGCAGGACCGAGCCGAAGAAGGGCGGCAGTGGGCCCAGAAAATCCTCGACAAACGGCCCTCGATGCCGGCTTATCAGCGGCGGCGCGAGCGTCTCTGGTTCCGGAAGGCTTACGCGCTGTTGGCTCGGCTGACGCTGCAGACCAAGTAGCAGTCCTCTGTTTCCAGTGTTTTCCGGTTCAGGAAAATGGCTGCTCCCGTTCTTGCAACTCCGAGGAGAGGAGACTCCGCAGGCTGTAGGCTTTCCTTGGCTTCTGTCCGCCGTTTCCGGCTTCGGGCGCGTTTAGCTCCGCCATGACGGAGAGTGTCGTTCACGAAAGGCGCAAGAACTACCCGTATGCAGGAAGTGCGCATCGAGCGATACTCTGTAGTGAGAGGATGCTCGTTGACTTCGAGGCTAATGCGTTGGCTGGCTTACCTGGCTGGCTGGACTCTGTTCGCGCTTTTCTTCATCAGCCAGGATGCAGGCCGTCTTTTGTACCAAGGCCAAACCGTCCAGTGGCACGGGTATCTGGTCGTCTGGCTGACCACCGCATTTGCCTGGGCTTTTCTGACCCCTTTCGTCTGGTGGCTGGCGGGCCGCTTCCCCATCGAGCGAAAAACCTGGTGGCGGAGTGGCGGACTTCATCTGGTGTCGAGCCTCTGTTTTGCACTGATCGAGACCGTACTGTTCGCCGGGATCACGCCGTGGTTTGGCTTGCCATGGTTTCCGCGGAACTTTGCCGCTACCTTCCGGGCCGTCCTGCCTATCGATTTTCATTTGAATGTGATCCTCTATTGGTCGATCGTCGGCGTTCAACACGGCGCGAGCTATTATCGCAAGTTTCTGGAACGCGAAAGCTTGGCGGCGCAACTCGAATTGCGCGCAACTCAACTCGGAAGTCAACTCACAAAGGCAACGTTGAGCGCGCTCAAGATGCAACTCCATCCCCATTTCCTTTTCAATACGCTCAACGCAATCGTCGTCCTGGTGCGGCAACATAGGGTAGAGGAAGCGGATAAGATGCTGACCAACCTCAGCGAACTCCTGCGCCAAACCCTCGCGGGATGGGAAACACAAGAAGTTCCGCTGCGCCGCGAGGTCGAGCTGATCAACCTCTATCTCGACATCCAGCGAGTCAGATTCCAGGATCGCCTGACCATCGAAATGAATTTCTCGCCAGCAACGCTAGACGCTGTGGTCCCGAGCCTGTTACTTCAGCCCCTGGTCGAAAATGCAGTTCGGCATGGCGTCTCCAAGAGTTCCGCGCCGGTTACGATTGCGCTGAAATCCTGTTTGAGGGACTCTCTGCTGGAGATACAGGTTTCGGATGATGGCCCCGGAGTGGCGGGCGATAGCTCCGGAAACGGAGTGGGATTGAGCAATACGCGAGCCCGTCTGCAGCAGTTGTATGGCGAGCAGCAGTCTTTGTGTCTTGACGGCCGTGCGGGTGGAGGAACTATCGCCACGGTCTTGCTTCCCTATCATTGCGAGGAAGGCTGCATCGGATGAAGCGGCGCGAGGGTCACCAGACTGAATCCGTCGAGAGTCGCGCCTCGCATGGCAGCCTGCGGGCTCTGATCGTGGACGATGAGAGTCTGGCGCGCCAGGGGATCAGGATGCTCCTCAAGCAGGATGCTGAAATAGGACTCATCGAAGAAGCCAGCAACGGAAGGGAGGCGGCCGAATTGATGCTGACCGGCGGCTTCGATTTGATCTTTCTGGATGTGCAGATGCCGGAAATGGACGGCTTTTCTGCCCTGCGGCAGGCCGGAGCGCACTTGCCCGGCGCCGTGATATTCGTGACCGCCTACGACCAGTACGCAGTCGAGGCCTTTGAGGTGAATGCCGCTGATTATCTGTTGAAGCCATTCACGCCGCAGCGGTTCGAGCAAGCTCTGCACCGTGCAAAAGCCCGAATTCACAGTGGCTCAGAGGGAACCGATCCGCAGTTGCTGGCGGTCCTGAAGCAGATCGCGAGCCAGCCAACGTACCTGAACCGGATCGCGGTGCGAGGGGTTGAGGGCACGACCTTTGTGGATACAAAAGATGTGGATTGGCTCAAGGCGGCGGAGAATTACGTGGAACTGCACGTGGGACGGGATTGCTATCTCGTAGAGGGGACGATGGCAGAGATCGCAAAACGCCTGGACCGCACTCGCTTCGTCCGAATTCACCGTTCCCTGATCGTGAACACCGAACGTATCCGGAGTGTGCAGTCCGCTTCCCATTCGGAGTATCTGGTCACTCTCCCCGGCGGCATCCAGCTCCGCTCCGGAAGGACCTACAGGGAAACGATGCAGCGGCTGATCTCGAATCCGTTTTGACTGTTCACCGCCTGGGCGTTCCGGTTCGTCAGGCGAAACTTCCATCTCGTCAATAAAGTCTTTCGCGCACGAAACGAATAAGCTACTACATGGCTACCATGCGTTCCGTGCGGCGCCTTCCCATCCTGCTCTTCCCGTCGTGTGCAGCGGCCGCCCGGTCGTCAATCGATTCCACAAAGTACCAGGCGCGGCGACGAGCCGCTATGGAAAAGATCCCGGATGGAAATTCTGCATCCATCCCTGCCGTATTTGGCAAAGGATATCGAGCGGGCAAGGGTGAAGCGGCGGCCGTGATGGGGGCGGCGCGAAGATGAAAGAGCTTCGATTGGTCGCCATTTCCCTGGTTGCGACGTTGGCCAGATGCCACGACCGAGGGCTCTTGTGAAGCCGATGACGCTGATCGCTGTCGCCGCCGTTCTGTTCAGCGCAATTGCCGCTAAGACAGGCCCGCCGACGCCGAATTACGCCTTTGTGCACGGGCAGTGGTGGAACGGTTCTGGCTATGAGGAGCGCACCGTTTATACAGTAGACGGTATGATTCGATGGAAGCGCCCCATCGATATCGATCAAACTTTTGATCTTCATGGTGGGTTCGTGATTCCGCCCTTGGCCGAAGGTCATAATCATTGGCTCGAGCCTTCGAAGGTGGACGACTACAACGCCTGCTACTTGGCGGACGGAGTTTACTACGTTCGAGACATGGCGAATCTACCCTTCCTGGTAGATCAGTTTCGGGACAAGGTCAATCTCCCGACGAGCGTGGACTGGGTGAGCGCCATGACAGGGTTCACCGGTCCGGGCGCCCATCCCTCGGATGTCATCGAGCAGATGGTGGGCCTTGGATCTCTCCCCAAGGATTGGAAGCCGGATTATGACAAACAAGCTGAGTTCGTCGTCCGCACGGAAAAAGATATCGATGAGCGCTTCCCTCTTCTGCTGGAACAGCATCCAGCGTATGTCAAGGCGTTTCTTGTTTTCTCAGACCGTTACGAGGAAAACCTCAAGGACCCAAACACAAAGGCCTATGCCCGTGGTATGGATCCCAAGCTCCTCCCCCATCTCGTCAAGCTGGCACATGCTGCTGGACTCAAGCTGATCGTGCATATTTATTCCGCAGCCGACTTCAGAAACGCGGTTGCGGCGAGAGTCGACGAAATCGCGCACTTTCCAGGAAACGGTTACGGGCTCATAAAGTCGCCGGAGCCGTTCCAGATCACGGCAGAAGATGCCAAGGCGGCAGCCAAGGCGCACATCGCAGTGACCACCACTTTGAGCTGGCTGGGCAAGTTCAAGGAAAAACATTCGCCGAGCTACGAGATCACCAGAGATCAAATATTGATCCCGAACATGAAATTGCTGAGAGAGGCTGGGGTCCGAATCTTGATTGGAAGCGATGAGTTCCGTCGCGACGTAGTGCCGGAACTCCAGTCTTTGCGTCTTCTCCGAATGTTTTCCGATGCCGAGTTACTCCGAATGGACACGGAGTTGACCGCGCAGGCGACGTTTCCTCGCCGCAACATCGGTAAATTGCAGGACGGCTACGAAGCCAATTTTCTCGTACTGGATCGCGACCCGGCTGCTAACCTGGATAACCTGAGTTCGATTTCAATGCGGGTGAAACAAGGCCGTAGGATCTTTGTCCCGGCGTCTGCGGTTTCGCGTCCAAGCCCCGATTGCACGCAAGGCAAACCTTGAATGAATATCGTCTCTTCCATCGTTGCGCGCGCCCGCTGCAGTATAGCCAATTCGCTGGACCTTGCAGAAGTTCGCGAACGGTTTAGAAGCAATCCGGCAGGCAGCAGATTGATGCGCTGTTGCCGGTGGAACTAGCGGACCGAGTGCTTGTTGGGCGAGGCTCACGTTCGTACGGTCGCCGCATCTAGATTTATGTGCGAGCGAACTTGTGCGTCAAGGCTAGTTGGACACAAAAGCTGCCACCGTGGTCGCGGCCAAAGATGTTTCAAGCACCGGTTGTTTTTCATTGAACGAATGCTGCGTTCACCAGCCAACGAAGGGTGGTTTTATCAGGGGTATGTTCCCCCGAAAGCTTAAGGGGCGCCCACATGCCGTCATCGCCTTCACTCCGATGGTATGACGTATCCGTCGCCTCAGCTGGAATGAGAGGCAAGATAATTTGCGAGGGATGCTTTGCGTCCAGGTAGATCGTGTTATCGGCCACCTGGGAGCGGCGGTTGTTGTTGAGCGGTTCTCCCGTGTTCGGGTTGACGTCGAAGCGGGGGAAGTTGCTGCTTGAAATGTCGAGACGGATGCGGTGGCCCCGCTTGAATACCAGCGAGGTCGGGTACATTTCGATGGTGAACTCGTAGGGCTGTCCGGGCTTCAGGAGTTCCGCCTTGCCGAAACCGTTACGGTAGCGAGCCCGCACGATGCTGTCGGCGATATTGAGGTTTACTCCTGACGGAAAATCGGCGTTCGGAGGATAGACGTCAACGAGCTTGGCGGTGAAATCGGTGTCGAGAGCGTCTGAAGAGGCCCACAGCTTCACGATAAGCCGGCCCGTGACTTCAATGTCACTGGCCAGCGGAGGCGTCTGAAATACCAGCACATCATTTCGGGCAGAAAGCGGCTTCGCGTCGGAGCAAAGCCAAAAATCGAGGCGGCAGCGCTGGTCCGCCGCTCCCTGGAACATCAGCGTCCCTTGCGAGGAAACATTGCCGCCGATCGTCGGCACCGGGTTCCGCGGGTCGAAATGATAGGTGATGGGCTGATCTTCTTTTGGCTTCTCAGGCGAAAGAACGCCCTTCGTATGCAGATAGTAAGGGATTGGGGCGGTGCGAGCCAGCGGCCACTCCTTTTCGTCGCGCCAATGACCTCCCACGAAGATGCGGCCTTCAGGCGTTTTGTGGGAGTCGCCGCCGCCCATGACGTAGATGCGCACAGGCGGCTCGTGATCGACACCGTTGTCGACGCCCTTCAACCAGTGATCGAACCACCGCAGGTGAAAGGCGGTGAGATCGAGCGCCGCATCGTCGGTGAACTGCGCCTCCCCGGCGTAGCTGAGATTCTCACTGCTATGGATCCATGGTCCGATGATCAGCCGCTGTAGGCTTTTCTTAGTCCGGCGCAGTTCGACGTAGTTGATGTTGGCAACTTGCGTGCCCCAGGAGTCGTACCAGCCGGTTGTGTGGTATTCGGGGACATCCTTATATTCGGCGAGGTGATCGATGACGCTGGCTCCGGAGTTCCTCCAGAAATCGTCGTAATCGCCATGGCTCATCGCTTCGATCAGCCAAGTCTCGTAATCGGGAGCGAACTTGAGCGGAGTAGTGCCGGGGCGCAAGGGCAGGGCTCGAACGTACTCGCGCACTTGATTGCCCATGTCGACAAGAGCTTTCACAGCGGCGGGATCGCTTGCGGCACGTTTGGCCGCCGGGAGTGCGTCTGGAGTTCCGGCGGCATTGCCCAGGGTGAATACCCAATTGAAGAATCGCAGTTCGAAGGCTCCGTTATGGCGGACGCCATACCGGCCATAGTCCGACATTGCATTGCGGGGGACCATCGCCTTGATATAAGGGGCATTGCCAATGGCGAGGGCGTGTTGCGTCGCCCCAGCGTAGGACGAACCAAGGGTGCCGATGCCCTCATCGCACCACGGTTGCGAGCCGATCCATTGCGCCGTGTCGAATCCGTCGTTCGGGTCATCGACGTGTGGACGCCAGTGTCCTTCAGATTTGTAGCGACCGCGCACGTCCTCGAGGACGACAACGTATCCGTGAGGGACAAAGGAGTTCGCAATCTGCGCTGAGCCTTCCTTGTTGTAGGGCGTGCGCAGCAGAATTACCGGAAACTTGAGGTCAACCAGTTGGCCGTTTTGCGTGGGGTGGTAGATGTCCGCTGCGAGTTTGACTCCGTCGCGCATGGCAACCATTACGTCTTTTGTTTCGACTACCCCGTAGCGCACGTCGGTCTGAGCGCGGAACGGAATGCCTACGGCGAGCAAAACTAGGAGGCCCACAACGAAGGAAAACCCGGCAACAAACTTGTCTCGAAGGTTTCGCATTATCCGAGTCTAGACCGAGAAGAACGCGTTCGGGGAGTTCGATGCTGCACGCGAGGTGAAAGAGACAGGCCAGTTCGATTTCCTTGACCGGTGCATTACAACGCCGGAGCTGAACCAACTCATGCGGATTGAACCGCACTGGAACTTAGCTCTGCGCTAACCCGGATGTCTCACCGAGGGGGAGGGTAGCGGCGAAAAGGGGCTCGGTGCGGCGACGAGGCAGCTCAGAATCCGGAAATCATCGTATCGACACTCTCCA
>Ga0302325_10026483_pt1 | contig 12038 bp, 10 predicted proteins | sample Palsa_T0_2_FD_201948 | JGI IMG/M metagenome (GOLD analysis project Ga0302325, IMG submission 201948) | Peat permafrost microbial communities from Stordalen Mire near Abisko, Sweden - Palsa_T0_2 | ecosystem: Environmental > Terrestrial > Soil > Palsa > Peat permafrost | place: Sweden: Abisko...
AGGGTGACGCAATGGCGGCAGCCTTCCCGGACGAGGAGCTCGAACGACTGGGCCTCTACGATCCCCAGGCCGCTGATGGTCCCGATCGACTCGAGCTCATCCGCTATGTGCTTTCGCTCGGCGCCACCATCGAGGAAGTGGCCGCCTCCCCGAACCTCGGAGAGCTGGCGCTCGAAATGGAGCTGCGGCCCCGCGGACCCCTCACCCTCGGTCAGGTGATCGAGGGTGAGGACATCGAATGGCCGACCGCGGCACGGCTGCTCAACGCCCTGGGGATGGCGACGGACCTCGACGAGGCGATCACGGCGGAAGAAGCCGAGTCCATCCGGCTCTTCGCCGCCAGCACCAGTCTGCTCGGCGAGGAGACCGCGGTACAGCTGGCCCGGGTCACCGGAGCCGCCATGGCGAAGGTCGCCGAGACTCTCGTCGCCAGTTTCCGCCTTCAGGTCGAGATACCCCGTCGCGACGCGGGAGTCCGCTACGTCGACGTCATCAAGGAGTATTCGGACATCACCACGTCACTCCTTCCGGCATTCGTGCGCAGTCTCGATGCGCTCTTGCGGCAGCAGATCCTGGCCGTGGCGAAGCGGATGTGGTCGACCGACGAGGAGCATTCGACGGTCACGCTGTGGCGCACGGTTGGATTCGTCGACCTGGTGGGGTACACCGAAGTGACGGGTTCCCTCTCCGCGCGCGACCTCGCGACCGTGCTCATCGACTTCGACGAGCGCACGGCCCGGGCGGTCCGAGCGGGGAGCGGGCAAGTCGTCAAAATGATCGGCGACGAGGCGATGTTCGTCACCGAGGAGCCTGGTGACGCGTGCCGGATCGCCCTGAACCTGGTGGCCGCCTTCGCCGGGGACCACGCGCCCCCGGTGAGAGTCGGGCTCGCCACCGGAGAGATGGTCTCGGTCTTCGGCGATCTCTACGGACCCGACGTCAACCTCGCCGCCCGCCTCGTTGCCGTCGCCGAGCCCGACACGGTCGTGGTGTCCCGGCGGACTCGAGACGGCGCCTCCGACTTCCGCTTCGACGCGCTTCCGGCGCGTCCGCTCAAGGGCTTCCCGGACCCGATCACCTCCTACAAACTCGTCCCGTCGCATGGCGCCCGCGAGACGCTGCGGCTACCGTCACCGGGGGCAGCTGAGAGATAGCCGACGGTCGTACCGCACAAACCCGGGCAATTCTCGCCCTCCTCAGCCCCTCGACCCAGGAAAGGAATCACCGATGAGCGAGCAGCCCGACGCCACCATCACCGAACAGGACGGGATCATCACCGTGACGTTCGACCGGCAGAGCAAGCTCAACGCGATCAACACACAAATGTCGGAGGCGTTGTGGGAAGCCGCCAATGCGCTGGCCGACCGCGACGATCTGCGCTGCATGGTGATCACCGCCAACGGTGCCTACTTCACCGCCGGCATCGACTTGATGACCACCGTCGGGAACCGCCCCGGCAACCCCGAGACGGAGCATCTCCATGCTGGCTGGAACTTTCGCCGTAACTACCGGAGTCATCATCTGCTCTATGACGAGTTCGAGTCGATCGAAAAGCCGATCATCCTCGCGGCCCAGGGTCACTGCCTCGGGGCTGGCCTGGAAATGGCGGCGTCATGCGACTTTCGCTTCTGTACTCCAGCGACAGAGTTCGGTCTCCCGGAAGTTCACATCGGGGTCATCGCCGGAAGTGGGGGGACAAGTCGAGTGACCCGGCTGCTCGGCCCTTCCTGGGGGAAGTGGCTGGCGATGGCGGGACAGAGGGTCGGGAGCCAGCAGGCGCACCAGATAGGCCTCGTCCACAACGTGTTTCCACCGGAGACATTCCTGGCGGATGTCTACACGTTCTGCCGCGACCTCATCACCATTCCGGCGGAGGTATTGGGGATCGCCAAGCTCGCAGTGGACATGTACGCCGACGTGCAGGACCGCACGGTGCAACGCCACATCGACAGACTGCTGGTGACCGGCATAATGAACTCGCCCGAATACGAGGAGCGCACCGCCCGGTTCCGGCCCGCGACGCCGAAGACCTGAGGCGCCGGTCTCAGCCCGGCGTGAGGAAAGGCTCACCCGGGCCACAGATCGGGCATGGATACTCCATTCCGTGCTCGGAACCGCCCTTCACTCCCGACGTGCCGTTTGCCGGCGGTTGATCAGGTACGGATCGGTCTCCGCCATCTCCACCGCGACCAGCCTCACGCTTCTCGGGGTCCTCGTCGGCCTCCTCAGCTTCCCGGCAATCTGGGCGAATGTGATCGCCACAACGATCGCGACCGTTCCCTCCTTCGAGCTCAACCGGAGATGGGTCTGGGACCAACGCGGCCAGCGCTCCCTTCTCCGGCAGGCCACGCCGTATTTTCTCCTCTCGCTCACCGGGTTGGTCATATCCACGTTCGCCGTCCATCTGGCGTCCGATGCAACAAGTGCCGCATCACGCCTGTTGCACACCGCAGCAGTGGAGATGGCCAACGTCGCCGCCTATGGGACCCTGTGGATCATTCAGTTCATTCTGTGTGACCGCGTTCTCTTTCGCTCATCCGGGGTTGCCGCGGACGCCGACGATCGCGTCGCGCTGGTGTCCCCAGAGCGAACGTTGCGTGAACACTCGCCCTCGGGAGTTTGAAGGGGGGCGCCGAGGGCATTCACGTCACGGGCGGTCCGACCCGCCACGCCGCTCGCCCCCGATGCGAGGAGAAAGACTGATGGCTTCACCGTTCGATGGCCCGCGCCTGAGCCGCCGCCAACTGCTGGACGTGGCCGGGGGGGCCGCTCTCGCCGTGGACAGTCCGGCGACGGCCGCGTCTCGCGGGGATCCAAGGGCGCCCGCCTGGTCGAAGCGGCCGCGTCGACCACAGCCGCCGGGTCCGACCTCGGTGCCGTCGAGCACATCGTGTTCCTCATGATGGAGAACCGGTCCCACGACCACTAGGGTCTGCCGCACGTCAAATCGCGCGTTCGCGTGACTTGTGAGCGGGGATAGCCCGGGGTCTCGCCGTTCTTTGCCCTCCGAAAGAACGTTCCAAAGGCTTCGTCGACGCGGGAGATGGCGCCGCGGACTGGAGCGATACCGAAACGGCCGATGGCCGGGCAGGCCTCTTGGAGGTCTTTGATCTCGTTGGGCCGAGAAGAGTTCCGGGTGATGTGCCAGGCGCGCCCGGACCCGGGAAGGGCGCAGTGCGATCTCGGCCTTGCGGGCCAGGGTGGTATCTGTGCCATCGACGATGAGCTTGGCCGAACCCACTCGTAGGGCCGTCTTATCCGGGGCGATCACGGTTCCTATTGTGGGGTGGGGCTGTGACATCGCATCCACTTTGAAACGCGCGATCTAACTTGTGGCGAGCCCTAACCGGCTGGCCGCGGTGCGCGTCCAGCGACGAGCGATTGCGCATGCGGATCCGGCGCGTACGGCTCTGACGCCGGCTGCGTCTAGGACAGCGTCGTTTCGAGGTGGGTCGTCACCACCCGGAGCGCTGCCGGCAGATTCACCGGACAGTTCCGGTTGTAGAGCGGTCCCGTGCCATCGCTGAGCAGCAAGCCGGCCATGGCCACGCCGCGAGGAGAGACGGCGCGCCCGCTCGAGAGTACATCGAGCATGGTGCGCACGTCGCCCCCGGCGTCGATGATGCGGTCACGACAGAGCGGAGCGTGTGGATCGCGCGCCCGTGGTGCCCGGCCGGCCTGGTCCAGCACCCTCTGCCAGCTCTGCACCAGTTCCCATCGGGCATCCGACAAGAGATACCCGGCGCGGGCGGCCACGATGCCGCCCGCTGCGGGTGATCGCCCCGAGGCCAGCTGGCGATCGAGCACGTGGCCGAACAGGAGGGCCAATACCCCCGGCAGCGCCTTACGACGGCGGCGGACGATCCGCTCCGTCGGGTGGATGTCCGAGGATTGGCGGACGATCCCCCGTGCGTCGGCGGAGCGGTCCCGGGCGGTAGGGCGTCTCGAATCGAGTGTGGTCATGCCTCCATGGTGCGCTCCCACGCCGGGATCCGAAAGTGGCATGATTGACGTAGTGCGCGACTTATCTGCCAACTCCGCCACCAGCTCGATCCGTCCGCGATCCGGCGCTCCCGCCCAGGGGATGGCGGCGCGCGCCGCCGGAAAGGTGGCGATCGTCGTCTACGACGGGGTCGGGGTGTTCGAGCTCGGAGTGGCCTGCGACGTGTTCGGGAACACGGACCTGACCGACCTCGGGGTCCCCTGGTACCGGCTTTCCATCTGTGGCGTCGGCGGCACCACCGTGACAGCCGACGGCGGTCTTCGGATCGAACCGCCGTACGGGCTGGAGAGGACCCGCCGCGTCGACACCCTGATCGTCCCGCCGACCGACCGGATCGATGAGCTCCCGGGCGAAGTGTTCGACGCGCTCCGGCGCGCGCACGCACGTGGATGTCGCATCATCTCGTTGTGCACCGGAGCGTTCGTCCTGGCCGAGGCCGGACTGCTCAAGGGCAGGCGCGCCACCACGCATTGGACCGAATGTGACGATCTCGCCCGCCGGTATCCCGACGTGTCGGTCGATCCCGGTGTGTTGTACGTCGACGAGGGTGACATCCTGACGTCGGCGGGGAGCGCGGCCAGCATCGACCTCTGCCTCTATGTCGTCCGTTGCGACTACGGCAGCGAAGTCGCCACCAGGTTGGCGCGCGAGCTCGTGGTGCCACCCCAACGCGACGGCGGCCAGGCGCAGTACATCGATACCCCGTTGCCGGCTCTCGACAGTTCCAACCTGTTCGCCGGCACCATCGCCTGGGTACAGGAGCACTTGAACGAGCCTCTCACCGTCGCCGATCTGGCCGCCCGATCAGCCATGAGCCCACGGACCTTCGCCCGCCAGTTTCTCGCCGCGACCGGGACCACCCCCCACCAATGGCTCCAGCGCCAGCGCGTCCATCTGGCCCAACGGCTCCTCGAGACGAGTGACTTCTCCATCGAGTCCGTCGCGGCGGGCAGTGGCTTCTGCACCGCCGGCAACCTCCGCAAGCATTTCAGTCGGATCATGCAGACCAGCCCCCAGGCCTACCGGCGGACCTTCCAGCACCGGAACGGCTGAGCGGTACGAGGTCTGGCCCCGAGCTGGGGAGCCCACCGGCCCTTCCAAGTGAAAGACTCGGGGTCGTGGAAGAAATCCTGCTCGTAGGAGTGTCTCGCCGGGTGGCGACCGTCACCCTCAACCGCCCCGCCGTCCGGAACGCGTTGAATGCCGCCCTGCGCGGCGCACTCCCCACCACCATGCAAAGCCTGGACCGCGACGAATCTGTCGACGTCATCATCCTCACGGGTGCTGATCCCGCCTTCTGCGCGGGCGTGGACCTCAAAGAGCTCGGCGGAGGCGGTGGTGGAGATGAGGGGGAGATACGCGAGTTGATCGAGGCAGGGAACCCTTTCGGCCCTCTCTCCAAGCCCGTCATCGGCGCCATCAACGGTGTCGCCGTCACGGGCGGATTCGAGCTCGCACTCAACTGCGACTTTCTCATCGCTTCGGAACGGGCGAGCTTCGCCGACACACACGCACGCGTCGGAATCCAGCCGGGCTGGGGTCTCACGGTCCTGCTCCCCCAGGCCGTCGGTTTGCGCCGGGCCCGGGAGATGAGCACGACCGGCAACTTCGTGGACGCCCGGACCGCATTGGAGTGGGGGCTCGTGAACCGCGTCGTCGCGCATGATGACCTCCTCTCCACCTGTGACGCACTGGCCGCGGACATCGTCTCTAACGACCAGGCCGGGGTGCGCCGGATCCTGCGTACCTACGCGGAGGCCGCCGCGATCACCACCGCTCCCGCCCGGCGGTTGGAGGCCGAAGTCTCGGTGGAATGGCTCCGCTCGGGTGGAGGTCGGCCCGAAGAGGTCGAACGCCGCCGAAAGGCAATTATCGAACGAGGCCGTACGCAGGTGGGGTAGCCGGTCCTGCGTCAGCCGACAGCGAACGGCCGGGTGAACCGGAAGAGAAGCTTCTTCTCGTTGTAATATTCGAGCCACTCCAACACCCTGGGTTCCTGCGCAGGTAGGGGAACGAATGCAATGTTCAGCCGGGAGGCCGCTACCTCGAATCCCGCCGCGGCGAACGAAGCGGCAACCCTGTCGAGATGGTGGAGTGGGGGCAACCTCAGCTCGGCCGCATGGTCCCGGTGCCACTCGACCATGAGAGGACTGCTCGCATGAACCCCCATGACGGCGTAGTACGAGCCACCCGGGACGAGGGCCCCGTGGACCGACTCGGCGTGGGCGCGCAGATCGGGGATGAGGTACAGCACCTCGTGACTGAACGCCGCGTCGAAGCGGCCCCACCGCAGCGGAATGTCCCCGGCCACATCGAACTGCAAGGGTCGCGGCCCGGTCAGGCGACGGGCGTCGGCGATCGCCGCCGCGGCAGGATCGTAACCGTACCCCTCGGCGATGTGGCGACTGTCGCAGAGCATCCGCAGGAATCCCCCACGGTTGCATCCGATGTCGAGTACCCGCCCCCCGGTCAGCTCCGAGTCGACGGCCTTGACCAGCGCCTCCCAGACGAAGCGATGTTCGTCCTGCATCGCTTCGTCCTCCGCGGCGCTCCGCCAGTAAGAGGGCACGTTGGCGACCACGTGGCCACTCTATGCCGATGGGGTCGGCGGGTGCGGCCCCGCCACGAGGAGATGATGGCTTGACGAATGGTGCGGCGCGGATTTGACTTCCGTCCGCAAAGGACGGGCCGCGAAACTTTTTTGCGGGGTCGACGTGAGGTGAGGAGGAGGATGGGCGACAACGAGGTGAGGGCACGGCCCCCCGAAGGCGATTGGTTGGGAACGCCGTACCTCCGCTTCGAGCGGCACGGCAGCCTGGCGCATTGCATCATCGACCGCCCGGAACGACGCAACGCGCTGACCGCTGCGATGTATTTCGGTATCCGTTACGCCATCGACCGGGTGAACGCCGACGTGTCGCTGGCCGGGCTGATCATCACCGGCACCGGCGACGTCTTCATCCCGGGCGGTGACCTCGGGGCCGACCCGGTGGACGATTGGGGCGGGCCCGGATTGTTCGGCATGGACAACGTGCCGTTCGACGCCGTGCGACGGTCGCTCAAACCGGTGGTCAGCGCAGTGAACGGGCTGGCCCAGGGCGGCGGCCTGCTCATCGCCATGCTCTCCGATGTGGCCCTCGCCGTCGACACCGCTACCTTCCGCGCACCCGAGTTGTACCGGGGCATCGCCGACATGGGGTATGCCACCTACCTTCCGGCGCAGATCGGACCGGCCCGAGCCCGGGACATGCTGTTCACGGGGCGCGTCGTCACCGCCGGCGAGGCGCTGGAGTGGGGCCTGATCGCCCGGGTCACCACGGCGGAGCGGCTGATGGCAGAGGCCACCGAGGCCCTCGAGTGGTGCTGCCGCTGCGCCCCTTCGGCCTTCACCGAAGTCAAGCGGGCCATCAACGACGTCTACGGCACCTACGACCGCATGACCATGGACAAGAGCATACGAGGCCCTGAAGCCCTGGAAGGCTGGCGGGCCTTTCGTGATCGCCGCAACCCGACCTGGGTACCCGACGACCTCCGGCTCGAGGGCCGTCTGTGACTCAGAGCCCCAACCGGTCTCCTGCGATGCCGAGGTAGACCTGTGCCGCGTCGGTGTATGTCTTCTCTCCGATGAAGACGTGCTGGGTCCCCGAGTACATGTCGCGAAAGGCACGCTCGAGGCGGCTCCCCTCGCGAATGGCCGCGGTGCCGGCGGCCAGGTGGGCCCACTGCACGATCTCGCGACTCGATTCGGTGGCATAGGTGGCGGCTACCCGCATGTCGGCCCGCATGTTCGGGGTGAGTGCCTCTCCGTTCGCTACCGCCCTCTCGACCTGGCTGAAGGTGTCCACCACCAGCAGTCGCGCCGCCTTCCACATGGCCATATGGTGCGACAGGTTCCGTTGAAAGCTGTCGCGGTGGGCCAGCGACGCCGCATCCCCCATGCGTACCTTGGATTGGGCCAATTCAGCGACATCGTCCAGCATGCTCTTCGATACCCCGAGCGCCCATGAGGCGTGTCCCGCCGCCGTCACGGGTATGAGGCCCATGAAAAAGGTCGGCGATTCCCCCCGGAGGGGCGTCTGGCACATCAAGGCGAAGGTCCGGCCCGCCGGCACGAACAGATCCTGGACGTTGTAGTCGAACGAACCGGTCCCCTTCAGCCCCTGCACGTGCCAGCCGTCGGTGAACACGATCTCCTCCCGGGGAATGACCGCGACCAAAAGACGCGGCAAGCCGTCGTCACCCAGCGGCATTTCGCCCTGGACGGTGGCGATGAACCCGGCGCAGACATACTCGGAATGTCCGGTGCCCGAGCCGAAGTTCCATGCGCCGGTGAGCCTGTACCCACCGTCAACGGTCTCCCCGAGCCCGTTGGGGAAGAACTGGCCGCCGGCCGTGACCCGATTCCCGTGTTGTGTGAAGACCTCCTTGAAGCCCTCGTCGGGCAGGTAGGCGGCGCAGACAGCAGCGGAGGGGAAGTTGGCGATCCCGACCCATCCGACCGACCCGTCCTGCCAAGCCAGTTCGATCCAGGTATCGATCATCTCGGGGAGGCTCGGCTCGCTCCCCCCGGCCGCCTTCGGGTTGGCCCACTGCATGAGTCCGCTCCGCCACAGCGCCTCCACCGTCCGCGCGCTGAGAGTGCGGTTCGCTTCGGAATCAGCCGCCTCCTGCGCCGTGAGGTCGCGCAGGGAGCGGGCCGCCTCGACTCCGTCGACCACCACCGCCTGGGCGGTCACGCGCCGCGCCCGGGCACCCGCAATGAAGCCATCACCCGTTGGCGTTGAGGACCCGGCCGGGCAACGCACCGGTGAGCTTGCCCTCGCGCTGGACGGCGATCCCGTTGACGATGGTGGCCCGATACCCGCCCTCGGGCCGGCGGAGGCGGAGCGCGCCCCCTGGGAGGTCGGCGACGAACACGTCCTCGTCCCAGTGCAGCTCGTCTAGCGCGAACACGGCGAAGTCGCCGGCCCCGCCGGGTTCGATCACTCCCCTGTCCTTGAGGCCGAAGACATCGGCCAGGTGTCCGGTGACCTGGTGGACGGCCTCTTCGAGCGTGAAGTCACCCCGCTCACGGACGTGTCGGGTGAGGAGCAAGGTCGTGTCCCCCGAGGCGCACAACATCTGCACGTGCGCCCCGGCGTCTGACGAGGTGACGAGTACCCTGTCGTCGGCCAGGACAGCCGCCACCGCCTCCACGTTGGAGTTCGCCACAGCGACGGACACGATCCCCGGCCGACAGTCGTTGGCCAGCGCGAAGTCGGCCAGGACGTCCGAAGGATGACCTCCCCGCTCCGCAACCAGATCAGCCAGGGAGCGGGCGAGCCAGCGCTGGTCGGCCGGATTGGTCACCTCGACAATCCGCACCCCCTCAATGCGCCGGGTGGGGAACATGGCGCGCTCGGTGCGATCCCACTCGGCCCGGGCCGCGTCACGCCAGGCGGGGTCGGCGAGAAGGGATCGTTTGGCCTCGGTGCCGCGGGCCTCGATCACCCGATTCCATCCGTCGGTCATCTGCATGAACATCATGGAGCTGTCCCAGTTGAGCCGGAAGTCGACAGGCCGGGGCGACAACTGGGGCCAGAATTCGATCCCTTCCTCGCGATAGCGAGCCGCCAGGTCCATCCAGCGGCCGGCGCTCGCCGGGTTGGACTCGGTGACGACGAACCCTGTCCAGGTGAGCGGGATACCACGGGGCCCGCATCGCAGTGCGAGCCGGTCCATCCCCACCTCGGGAGTCTCCCCGGTCAGGTCGGGGACGAACTCCACCAAGCCGTGACCGTGCGCCGCTATCACGTCCAGCAATGCGTCGAACTCGTCGTCGTCGGCAAAGCGGGACGGGACCGGGCGCCCGGTCCTGTCCTTGTCGAAGAAGGAGGTCGACAGGCCCCACGCCCCCGCCGCCATGGCGTCGTCGAGAATCTGGGCCATACGCACGCGCTCGTCGGCCGTGGCGGCGCGCTCCCAGGCGTCGTCGCCCATCACGACCAACCGGAGCGGGGAATGGCCCATGAGCGCGGCCACGTTGACGCCCGCCCCCCGGGCATCGACGGCGTCCCGGTAGCCGGCGTAGTCGCTCCAGGTCCATGGGACGTTGTTCGTCAGCGCATCCAACGGGATGTCCTCGACGTAGGAGAACATGTCGGCGATCGGGCCGCGCTGCGCATCGTTGACCGGAAACAGCGAGAGCGAGCAGTTCCCCACCAGTGCGGTGGTCACGCCGTGTTGGCTGTTGGGGTCGCAGGCGGGGTCCCAGAACAGCTGGGCATCGAAGTGGGTGTGCATGTCCAGGAATCCGGGAGCGACAACACATCCACCGGCGTCGAGCTGACCCTCGCCCTCCGGGGCGAGCGATGGTCCGACCTCGACGATCTGCCCGGCCCGAACTCTCACATCAGCCTCGAACGGGGGCGCACCGGTGCCGTCGACGACTGTTCCACCTCTGAGAATGAGGTCGTTCTGTTCCGGGGCCATGGCTCTCTCCCTTGCGCGCTAGGGGTGCGCCTCAGCTTGACAGATCGCCCTGCACTCGACAAACACCGCCAATGGATCAACTCGGATCGATTCCGCCGTGCTCAGTTTGCCTCTGGCATCATTTCCCGCTCGCACTCACGAATTCGCCCGGAACGTCGTGACTCTGGAGTGGCGTCTCGGCGGCTCCGAACCATCTGACCTGCCCCCGGCCGTTCGCCTTCGCCATATACAGAGCATGGTCCGCCCGCTCGATCAGGGACTCGACGGTGCGGTCATGCGGTTCTGACACGGCGACCCCGATGCTGCACCCGATCCTCCGGCTGCGTCCCTCACCCTCGACCACCGAGTTCGAAATGAACTCTGATACGCGCGTGGCGAGGAGGGCCGGAGCCTCCGAATCGCGCTTTCCGAGCCACCCCACGACGAACTCATCCCCACCGAACCGGGCGATGACGTCCGAGGCTCTCGTCGACGCCCGCAGGGCGTCCGCCACCGCCTTTATCGCATCATCCCCACCATCGTGACCCAACGAGTCATTGATCTTCTTGAGTTCGTCGAGATCGATGAACAGAACCGTCAGGACGAGCTCTCCTTGACTCCGACGAGCGCTCGCCAGGTCGAGGTCAAGAGCTTCGAGAGCCGCGCCGCGATTGAGAAGGCCGGTCAAAGAATCCCGAGTGGCGCGCTCCATCAGCTCCCCCCTCTTGGTCTCGTTGGCTCGTACCGATGTCTGGAGCATGTTGAGTGCCGACTGGAGAGCCGCTCCCGTCTGTCCGGGCAGGGGGCGTTGCAGCACGGGGTCGTCGAGCTCCCCCGTGGAGAGAGCGATGGCCTGTGCCTGCACGGCGCGCAGGGTGGAGGACATCTCGTTGAAGGCCGCGGACGCGAGAGCGATCTCCCGTGGCCCGGTCTCGTCGAGTTGGGGAAATTCAAGCTCGCCTTCTTGCACCGACTTGAGGGCAGAGGCGATACGCGCCAGCGGGCGCCGGATGGCCCTCCCGAAGGCGAGCACACTCCCGATCGCTCCCAGAACAAGGAGGAGCATGGCGAGGAACGTGAGCGTGAGGGCCCGCGTGGCTGATGCCGCTTGGCTGGCCGTGGCCACCCGGAGGTCGGCGGAACTGGCGAGAACGACGGCGGTCAACGAGTTGGCCCACTCCACCTCGGACCTGGCGATCTCCGAAATCGCAGTCGAACTGACGGAATACGGCGGCGCTCCCTTCGCCAGCCCGACCGTGATGCCCAACGTGACATAGCTCTCGAAACTGCGAGAGAGTGGCTGACTCAACAGCGCCTTCCACGCTGTAGCGCCCCGCGGACCGAGGACAGCCGGAAAGCTCGACGTCGCTTCCTCGAACTGCTGGTGACTGACAATGAGAGCCTGGGTCCCTGCGGCGGTGGATGCGCTCGTCAGCACCGACTCCAGAGATCCGCCACCCTGCAGATTCTCCTCACCGAGGCCGGATGTGAATGTGTCGAAGGAGGAATTGAGAGCAGCGAGCCGGTCACTCGTCGCAACGGAATCCGTCGATTGGCTGCTCTTTGCGAGCGTCTCAAACGAGTT
>Ga0302325_10026484_pt1 | contig 12038 bp, 10 predicted proteins | sample Palsa_T0_2_FD_201948 | JGI IMG/M metagenome (GOLD analysis project Ga0302325, IMG submission 201948) | Peat permafrost microbial communities from Stordalen Mire near Abisko, Sweden - Palsa_T0_2 | ecosystem: Environmental > Terrestrial > Soil > Palsa > Peat permafrost | place: Sweden: Abisko...
TCTGGACGCCCGGCGTCCGGAGTCGCCCTCATGGGGGATTCCGCTGGAGGTGGCCTTGTGTTGTCGTGCCTCATCGCCGCCAAGCGGGAGGGCTTGCCGCAGCCTGCCTCTGCCGTTGCGCTGTCCGCGTGGGCCGACCTGACCTTGGCGGCCGATTCGCATCGTCGGTGCGCGGAAACCGACCCGTTCATTCGTACGGCCATGCTCCAAAGGGCGGCGCAGCACTACCTCGCCGGCCGGGATGCGATGGACCCCTTGGCATCACCCGCTCGCGCAGCGGCCGATGATCTGACGGGTTTGGCGCCGGTCCTGCTGCAGGCAGCCGCCAACGAGGTGCTCGCTGATGACTCGGCGCTTGTCGCCGAGCGGATTGCTGCGGCGGGTGGCGACGTCACGCTCGATCTGTGCCCTGAAGCATTCCACGTGTGGCAGCTGGCCGGTGCCGGCGTCCCCGAGTCCGAGGAGGCGCTCGGCAGCCTGACTCGATTCATACGTGAGCATTGGTCGAGGGCCGACTAAACATCCGAGCCGCTGACCTTCGAGCGTTGATCACGAATTGAGCTGCTCGCATTCCGTCAGCTGAGGGCGGCCACAGATCCACCATCCACAAGTGCATCAGTGCCGGTGATGTAACTGGCCTCGTCGGAACAGAGGAACCTGATGACGGATGCAATCTCGTCAGCTCGACCTGCCCGACCCAGCGGAGAGGCGTCAACAATCGCACGCGTGCCTTCGGTGTCAGCGAGTTCGAGGCGGCCCATCGGGGTGTCAATTACGCCAGGCGACACAGACACGATACGGGCGCCTCGAGCGCCCCAGCTCCGTGCCGTCCGGCGAACCAGACGAAGTACCCCCAGTTTGGCCAAAATGTAAGCCGTTGCCGGGTCGTCCGTGAGGCCAGCGTCGACGCAACTCAGAGGTTGGTCCAGCGCCTCGAGAATCTCGTCCGTCCAGGAACCGAGATGACCTGCCATGGAAGCCGCGCACACGGCCACCACACCCGGTCGGACCAAATGGTCGAACGCGTCGAGGACCCGAGCCACACCGGCCAAGTCGACATCGAAAATGGTCCGTGCGTCGGCCATCGCGGGCGAGATCCCGGCCGTCACGACCAGTGCATCGAGTTCGTCGACATCCCGGGCCAGGGAGGTAAGGGACGAGGCATCGGTGAGATCACACTTGATCTCCGTCCCGGCCCGATCGGCCACGACGGTGCGTCCGGAAAGGATCTGGGCCACCGCCTGTCCGATCCCCGAGCCTCCGCCTATGACGACATTCATGTCCTCATCCTCCCATCGATCGATCTCTGACCATTCTGCAACGACTCAAGTTCGGGTCGACGTGTCTATTCCCCAGGCACCGGTTAACTCCCCGGATGGCTGGAGCGGTCGCCTGGCTGAATTTCCTAGGCTTCGTGCGCAGGCGGCCGGAGAGCAGTGGACTCCGGCGTTAGTGAGCGGGTCGCCATTGATTTGCTCGCGCCAGGAACACCGGAGCGTGGTACGACTCGATCTTCGACATGTCATCTCCCAGAAGCCCGACGTGGAAGATCCAGCAGGACATCGTCGATCGGCAAGCCGCGGCGATGTGCGACCCCAACGAGCAGGTCCGTAAGACGACTCTCAAAACGCTCATCAGGATCCGACAAAGAGTTGTGTCCGATGCCGTCGAGAACCTGCAGGTTCCCCTGCCCTCTCCCCCGGGTACTGCTTGGCTCACGCGAGGGTCGGTCCCGGCGCTTTTTGACATGAGCTCGCACTCGATTCTCCTGCATGGCCGTTCCGAGTGCGATGACGCTTACCGACTCGAAGACGTCCACGGCCGCCGGCGGGTCAAAACCGACGCGTCCGAGTGCGGTCATGGCTTGCTTTCTGATCTCGACCAGCCCATCGTCCTTCACGCGTCCGCTGGCGAACAGAGCAGCCATCTCAGGCTGGCTGATTACCTCACTGCGCACGAATCGACCCCACATGCGGAGCCATTGCGCCCAGTGCATCCGTCGGTCGTCGGGCATCCGTATCCCTGCGACCGTCCGTTCTGCAGCGATACGGAGGAGATCCTGCCTGCCATTCACGTGGTGGTAGAGCCCGGGAACGCTGACGCCGAGCAACGCGGCGACGTTGCGCACGGTCGCATCGTCCGTACCTACTGCCAAGACGGCATCGGCGATAGCGGCGGTGTTAATCCGTGGAGGTCGGCCGATACGCCGTTCCTCTGCGTTGACACCACTGGGATCGTCTGCCATAGGACTTACGGAAGGACGCCGATGTTGGACGTTGCCTCAAAGGGACCGAGTAAACGGGCTTTGCTCAGCACCAATCCGTCAAGTATCGCGTTCCGTAGCTGGCGGGGGTCGATCACGTCGTCGTAACCCATCGTGTTGGCAGCCCGAAAGGATCCAGCGGCCTGTTGTGCACTGGCGCGCTCACGACCTTCGTCGTCAAGCTTGGACGATTCCGCCACGCTCGCTGCTGGCGATGCTCCGAGCGTCACGGCAGGGAAGGCAAGGGTGAGCGTCTGCCTATCGAAAGGGTTCATCGCCATGATCGTCGAGCCGAAGCCGAAAGCCTTGCGCAGAGTCACATGGAACTTTGGCGCGGTAAGTCGGTGCTGGGCTACGAACATCCGGGCCACGTGTCGCAGTGCGCCGGAACGTTCTGCAACGGTGCCGCCCATGACGCCCGGATTGTCCGCGAGAAAGACCGTCGGGAGATGGAATGCGCCGATGACACCGAGAAAATGTGTCGCCTTGTCTGCGGCATCGGCATCGATGGTCCCAGCGAGCGCTGAAGGATCGTTGGCGACGATCGCCACGCTCTGTCCACCTATTTGCGCGAGCGCGGTGACGACCGCGGAACCAAAGGCGGGCTGTATCTCAAACAGGCTTCCGCGGTCGACCAGCATCTCGAGCACGGCCCTCATCTTGTAGGGACGGCGTGGATTGGGCGGGATGACGTCAAGGATCTCATCGAGGTCTCGGCGACCTACGTCGCCAGTCTCTCGAATCGGCGGGGCTGTCCACGCGTTGAGCGGGAAGTAGGACAAATACCGACGGGCGAGATCGATCGCCGCCACGTCGTCGGACGCGAGATTGTGCACAACGCCGGACTGTTCCACGTGGATGCTCGGGCCACCCAACTCTTCCTTCGTCACGTCTTCGCCCAGGGCCGCCTTGACCAGCGGTGGGCCAGCCGTGAACAGCGACGCCGATGACGTCATCACCACGAAATCGGACAGCGGAGCGGTAAGCGCTCCATGCCCAGCCGATGCTCCGAGGACCACACACACCATCGGAACCAATCCCGACAGTTCTGCCAGCGCCTGGAGGTCGTTGGGGCGACGCCCGGCTGGGGCGTTGACGACGCGATGCCCAGCGCCCTCGAGCATGAAGACCAGCGGCACACGCTCCTGGGCGGCGAGTCGGACCAGGCGGTACCGCTTGTCCGATGCGCCGTTGCCGATGGAGCCCCCCAGCACCGTGAAATCCTCGGCGGCCGCCACGGCCGAGCGACCATCGATCTCTCCGATCCCACCGACGAGCGCGTCGGCCGGAGCGTGCGGCGCGTCGTCCTCGGGCATGTTCCCGACCAACGCACCAAGCTCGACGAACGTTCCCGGATCGAAGAGTCGGTCCAAGCGCTGCCTTGCATCGAGCTTCCCTGTCGATCGATGCTTGGCTACCCGTTCTTCGCCACCCATTGCGGTCGCCGCGGCCCGTTTTTGATTCAGCTGGTCGAGAAGCGGCGCCCATTCGTCCCGAGTGGTCGGAGTTTTCATATGCGTTATCATAAAGTATCCAGATATGCCTGTCGGGGGGACGATCCCGGAAGTCGGACTGCTCCTGGAAGAAATGGGAAGCCCTGATGGCAAGTTTCGACGGTGAGGTGGCCGGACCCCGAGATGGTGCAGGACAGCGGCGTGGAACTCGGAGCGGTCGAGAGGATCGATGAACGAACCTGAACCGGCGGGCAAAGACCTCAAGCTCGCGCTCCGCCTGAACCTCTACCGGTCGGCGACCCTCGATGTTCCCGTCGATTTGGTTCGAGCGGCCGACGATCTTGGTTATCATTCCGTGTGGAGCGCGGAAGCGTACGGCACCGATGCGTTGTCACCGCTCGCCTACCTGGCCGCACTGACCACCCGCATCAAGTTGGGGACGGCTATCGCTCAGCTCGCAGCCCGCCCCCCAGCGACATTGGCCATGCACGCCATGACCATCGACGCGCTCGCGGGAGGCGGGCGGGTGATCATCGGGATTGGCGTATCCGGTCCCCAGATCGTCGAAGGTTGGTACGGCCAGCCCTGGGGGCACCCCACGGAGCGTCTGCGGGACTATGTCGCCATCGTGCGTAAGGTGCTCGACCGGGAAGCTCCCGTCACCCACGACGGTGCGGAGATCTCCTTGCCGTACCGTGGCCCCGGATCGACCGAACAGGGCAAAGCCCTGCGCTCGATCCTGCATTCGTCGGCGCGCATCCCCCTCTGGCTGGCCTCCGGGGGACCCAAGAACACCGAGCTGTGCGCCGAGGTGGGCGACGGGTGGCTGCCGATGTCCCTCGGGTCCGATACCCATCTGGCGCCGCTGCAGCGCGGCTGGGAGAAGCGGGGGGGTCGCCCGGACGGCTTCGAGGTCTTCACCGGGCTTTCGGTACAGCTCACTGACGACGTCGCCGGGGCGCTGGACCGAATGCGGCCTCTCACGGCCATGTATGTCGGCGGCATGGGCAGCGCCTCGCACAACTTCCACCGAGAGGGCATGGCCCGACGCGGCTTTCCTGAGGAAGCCCGGCAGATCCAGGAACACTGGCTGGCCGGCCGCAAGGACCAGGCGCTGGCCGCGGTACCCGACGAGTACCTCGAACAGACCGCCTTCATCGGGGACGAGCAACGAATACGGCGACGCTGGGCAACCTGGACGCCGCCGGCCGGGGTTACCGGACTCATCGTCGATGTGCCCGGGGTGCAAGAACTGCGTCTCGTTGCCAATTTGAAGGAGGGTTCGTGAACTACGAGACCATCGTCGTCGATACGCCAGCCGAGCAAGTCGCTCGCATCACGCTCAACCGCCCGGCGAAGCGCAATGCCATCTCGACGACCATGCGTGTCGAGTTGCTCGATGCACTCCGCACTCATGACCACGATCCCGAGGTGCGGACAACCATTGTCCGGGGAGCGGGTGTCTGCTTCTCGGCAGGGTACGACCTGGCCGGTGGTCCGATGATGGAAGGTGCTCCTTTTTATTCGGCACCTGGAGACGGCCAGTGGGCCCGTCAGTGCAACGACACCTGGTTCAGCATCTGGGACCTGGCCAAGCCGGTCATCGCCCAGGTGCACGGTTACGCCATTGCGGGGGCGACCGAGCTGGCGTCGGCTTGTGACCTCGTCTATGTAGCGGACGACTCCCAGATCAGCTACCCGGTGGTCCGGATGATGAGCCCACCCGACTGGCAGTATCACACCGTGCTGCTCGGCCTCCGCCGGGCCATGGAGTTGATGCTGACGGGCGACCCGATCTCCGGGTTGGAGGCGGCCGCCATCGGGTTCGCCAACCGTTCGTTCCCGGCTGAACGACTGGAGGAGGCGGTGCTGGCCGTGGCCAGCAGGGTGGCCGGCGTGCCCAGTGACCTCACCCAGATCAACAAGCGGAGCGTGCACCGGGCCTTCGACGTGTGGGGCGCCCGGGCCGCCATCCGGGCCGGCACCGAGCTTCAGGCCCTGGCTGGCCATACAACGACCGCGGCAGCACACCGCGACGGGCTCCTCGAGCGCATGAAGAACCGGAACCAGGACTAGGGCAAATCCGGTCCAGCGCCGCGGCCACGATCGGGCCCAATCCCGGCAGACCGTGAGCTATGGCAACAGTGATCTCTCATCGGCAGCGTTATGGGCTGAAGATCACATCCGACTTCCAGCGGCTCCGCTTCGGCGGATGACCAACCATCGAAGCCAACGGACAGGGTTGATTCGGCCACAACCGGGTCCGGCTACGCGCCCTCCAGTTCAACACATCGACTCCAACTCTCACGAACTCGCAGCTAAGGACGCTTGTTGCTGCGAGGTTAGGTGGGAGACGTTTTTGGGGTTGCAGTTCCAGATGGACTGTGTGGGCCGGGTGATCGCCTTGTCGTAGACGAACTTGTGGGGTTCGGCCTTGAGCAGGGCAAAGCACGGTGAGGGCTGAGGGTTCTCGTTGGACATGGTCAACTGCGCCACGGGAGACTCAATGCCTCCGGCATCCCAGTTCTTCGTGTCGGCGGAGTGGCTGAGCACGCACGAAACCGTCAGGTCGGCGCCACAGGCCGAGGCGGACTTGGCCCACAAGAGCCACGACTCCGCACCCTCCTCGTCGTCGAAGTCGACGGGGTCGCTCTTGGCGTAGGTGTGCATGACGTTGACCAGCTGCTCGGTGGAGGGATTCTCCGAGGCCATCTCGAGTGGCCACCACGACGTCTCGACGTAGACCGGTGAAAGACCTGGGTTGTCGGCGACTCCGGTGGTGGTCGTCGAATTGTAGAACTGAACTCCGAGGATGACGAAGGCCGGGTGGTACCCGGCGGTGGTCATCGCCTGGAAGTAGGGCACGATGTTGTCGTCCAAGGACGGCCACAGGGCCTCGACACCCTTGCTCTGGATCTCTTCGATATAGGGCGCCCAGTCGGTCACCGAAATCGGTGGCTCCTGAAAGTCGAGCACGTTCCAACCCTGCGCCTCGGCGCCGAACTCGTCCTTGCGTTCGGGCTCGAGGACCGAGGGGTTGTTCTCCCCGCCCATACCCGCCTTCTTGACCGCCTGGGGGTAGGCCTTGGCCAGCGCACCGAACCAACCCGAGGTGATGGTGTTGGTGTTGGCACCACTGGGATCGACCTGGTCGGAAGCGAGCTCAGATGCGTCGGAGACGACATAGCCGCTGATCTGGCCCAGCCCGCACTTCTCACGCACTGGGACCGAGGGCTGGTCGAGCGCCATGCCGCCACCCACCGCCATGAAATCGCTCTGGCAGGCCTGGGTTGTCACCTGTGCCGCGTTGAACAGAGCGGCATCGCGGTTGTCGATGACGATCTTGCGGCCGTTGATGCCCCCCGAGGCGTTGCACCAGTCCGCGAAAGCCTGGGCCTGCTGGGGAAACTCCGCCTCCAGACCCGGCTCGATCGTGTTGGCGGCATCGTTGAACACCGCGATGTTGATGGTCTTGTCCCCCACCCCTCGCACCGAGGACGCACCGCCCGCGCCAGGTTCGCAGATCTTGCCCACGCCGGGCCACACGCCGTTGGCGGGGGCGCTCGACGCCAGCACGCGACTGGACGATGTGGCTGCCCCGGTCGCTGATGACGACAGTGAAACAAACATCGCGGCCAGAATTACCGTCGCCGTTGCGAGCGGCAGCACCGTCCTTCGAAGGCCCATGTGACCTCCTGGCGACCCCTTCATATCCACCCCCGAACGTCGCGTGATTGGGACATTAAATCAGTAGTTCGGCCCAAGCGGGGTTCGGCTCGCAAATATTCAGTCTGGGCCTGGATTCTCGTAATCTGGGTGCCATCGCCACTGACGGTCACCCCGCCTCAACGCATCGACGAACGCGGACGTACAGCCCTCAGAACGGCTCGGGAAGCCCGTCTGCGTGTTCACGCAGCTTGTTCTTCGCCACCTTGTCGAGCGTCGCCCGCGGGAAATCGTCGACGTAGTACACGGCGCGAGGAACCTTGAAGTCCGCCAAGTTCTCCTGGGCGATCTCGATGATCTGACGCTCGAGCGCCAAGTCGGCGGCTGCGTCAGGGCCTTTGACGACGAACGCGACGGGGACTTCGTCGAGATTCGGGTGGGATCGACCCACGACAGCCACGTCACGCACGCCAGGGATCTGGCGGCAGAGGTCCTCGATCTCCTTGGCCGAAACGTTCTCACCACCGACCTTGAGCATGTCCTTGTCTCGCTCGCTGTAGAAGATCGCTCCACCCGTGCCGATCCGGACGCGGTCACCCGTCTTGAAGAAGCCATCCTCAGTGAAGCTCTCAGCGGTGGCGTCGGGGTTGCCGAAGTACTCAAGGAACAGCTGGATGCCCCTTGCGCCACGCACCAACAGCTCACCGATCCGGCCGTCGGTGAGGACCTCGTCAGTCACCGGATCGACCACGAGCATCTCATAGCCGGGGGTTGGGGTTCCCATGGATCCCGGTGGAATGTGCTGGTAGGGAGCAGCCGTTGTCGCGTGGATGACGGTCTCGGTCATACCGAATGCCGGCACCACTTTGACTCCGCCCAGCAGCTGCTCGATCGGCGGGGCAATGGCTCCAAATACCCCGACCTCAAGTTTGTTCGGTGGGATCGTCTGGCCAGCGATGGTGGTGTACACGATCGGCAACAGCGAAATGTGGGTGACGTCGTGTTTGGCAATGACCTCCCAGAAGCGGCTTGCCGAGAACTTTGGCTGCAGCACGATCGTGCCGCCGGCGCCGAGCACCGTGGTCCACATCGACCAGCTCTGGGCGTTCACGTGGAAGAAAGGCAGGAACACCAGGTACACCCCTCCCGGATGCATCGAGATATTGGTCGGTCCGACTCGGGCTGCCCACAGGGCGTTGGCATGGGTGTGCACCACGGCCTTGGGGCGCGAGGTGGTGCCCGAGGTGAACACGATGCCAGCGGGCGCCATCGGATCCGGGACGCGCTGCGGGCAATCCGCTTCGTCACCGTAAAGGACATCGAAGCGCTCAAAGCCGTGCGCAGCCTCCTGTGCGCTGGCCGGGGTACCACTGTTGTCCTCGGTGACGACGATCCACCGCAATCCGAGACCCGCCTGACCGACCATCGCCGCGTACTGCGGCTGAGTGATGGCAGCAACCGCGTCAGTCTGCTGGACGAAGTAGCTCATCTCGGCAGCGACACTGCGCGTGTTCGTCGTCACCCCCACCGCGCCGACCAAAGCGCAGGCGTACCAGGCCAACACCATCTCGGGACTGTTGTCACAGTGGATGACGACCTTGTCGCCCTTGGTGATGCCCCTGGCAGCGAGGCCGGCGGCCAGTCGGCGCGTCGCGACCTGGAACTCGCCATAGCTCCACCGGGCGCCCTCGCCGTTCTTCGGCTCCCAAATCAGCAGCGGGGTGTCGGGCTGGGCGTCGGCCCACTTCGCCAACAGCCACGGGATGTCCTGGCCCGTGAACTGGAAACTTGCCACCACGTCTGCGTCCATGTGGATCCCTCAGCTGCTCTCGATGTCGAAACGGTTACGTCAACGTCGACGCGTGTACTCCCTCGCGGAGTGGGGTCGCCCTCCCCTTGGCAAGAGTGGCGAACGTTCCAAGGTCGGCCGGCTGTCCAATGGGTCGCGGCGCTCCAGGTTCCCGCCCCCCGACCGGCCCGGCGCCCCCGCAACACACGGCGACGATCATGCGCCCGGCATCCGTGACCGAACCTATGGGATCCTTGAGCGCCTTCGGTTCCCCGGCGTGGTCAAGGGTGAGACCACGGACCCGGCTCTGCTCGGTCCTGGACAGCATCGGGAGCCGCATCTCAGCCGAACGGCTGCAGGCTGTTGGCCACCACCCACATGCTGAAGTACTGCGAGTTGGCGCCATAGGCCATGGCGAGGGCCGTCTTGGCCCCATCGACCTGGTGCTCACCGGCGACGCCCCGTACCTGGTTGGCCGCTTCGGCGAAGCGGAGCAGACCCGAAGCGCCGATGGGGTTGGACGAGAGCACACCGCCGGAGCAGTTTACGGGAAACGAACCATCGATCTCGGTGTCGCCAGCGTCAGTCATCTTCCAACCTTCGCCCTCTTCGGCGATGAAATGCGCCTCGAGCCACAAGGGTTCGTGCCAGGAGAACGGCACGTAGAGTTCGGCCATGTCGAGTTGCTGGCGCGGACGGGTGATGCCGGCCTGGGCGTAAACGTCCTTCGCGCATTGCAGGCAAGCTTCAGGTCGCACCGGGTCGCGACCGGGGAACGACGGCGGCTCGGAGCGAGATGAGGCAGCCAGTATCCATGCAGGATTGCGACCTCGCGCGCCCACTTCGTCGGTGATGACTACGGCGCAAGCGCCATCGGATGAGGGGCAGGACTCGAGGAAGCGGATCGGCTCCCACATCATCGGACTGTTGCGCACCTTCTCGATGGAGATATCCTCGATTTTCAAGTGCGCGTAAGGATTCTTGAGGGCATTCTGTCGGTCCTTAACCGCGACCTTCCAGCCGATGTGTTCGGGGGCACGCGAGCGGTGGATATACGCGCGAATGAAGGGGGCGAAGGCACCCCCCGCGCCCAGCGAGGCCCCCTTACCGGAGCCCAGTGCGAACTGGGCATTGCCCTCTGACTGTTTCTCGAAGGCGACGGCCAGCACCCGCCTGTGCTTGCCGGCCTGCACGTGCGACGCGGCAACGATACCGGTCGTCCCGCCCACCGAGCCAGCGGTGTGCACCCGAAACATCGGCTTGCCGACCGCTCCAAGAGCGTCAGAGAGGTAGAGCTCCGGCTTCATGATCCCCTCGAACAGGTCTGGGGCCTTACCAAGGACGACGGCGTCTATGTCGTCCATCGTCATCTGTGCGTCTTCGAGCGCCCGGAAGACGGCCTCGCGCACCATTCCGCCCACGGACACATCACGGCGGCGGGTCTTGTGATGGGTCTGACCGACCCCGACGACAGCTACGGGAATCATGACTGTCCCTCCAGGATGCAGATGAGATTCTGTTGTAGACACGGGCCGCTGGTGGCGTGCGCCAGCGACCGAGCGCCACCAGCGAAAATGTGCTCGGCGGCGTAGCCGATACGACTGAGACCGGTGGCCATGATCGGATTGGCCTTGAGCGCGCCTCCAGAGGCATTGACGGTGACGTCCTCACCGAGGCCAAGCACCGAGCGCAGAAGCAGCTCCTCGTGGGTAAAGGCAGCCTGCAACTCCGCCACCTCCACCGGCTTGTCGTCAAGTCCGGCCGCCGCGGCCGCGATGCGGGTCGACGGTGAGTCGTCCAGGGCCCGGAACGACGGGTTGTGGCACTCGGTTCGATGGTCGAAACCGGTGATGTAGGCCGGCCGCTCGACGAGCTGGCGAGCACGGTCACCTCGGGCCAGAACCATGGCCGCGGCACCGTCGGTGATCGGCGGCAGGTCGTGACGCCTCAAGGGCTCGCGTACGTACTCGCCGGCCAGCAGCTCGTCGACCACCCCCCTCCCGCGCGAGCGGACGGCCACTTCGGCCATCGAGCGCTCGTCGGCGATACCGGCGGCGATCACAGCGCGCGCCTGCAGTGCGGCGAACGTGACCGGGTCGGCACCTATGGGTGCCAGATAGAACGGGTCCATCTCCATCGGGTAGATCAGGGCAGGATTTCCGGTCGAGGAGCGGCCAGATCCGGTCACGACGGCGATATCGATATCACCCTCGTGCAGACGCAGCCAGGCCTCGTACAGCGCCCAGGCTCCGTCCATCTCCACGTGAGAGTCCCGTTTCGGCGGCCACGCACCAATGGCATCGAGATTCCCGACGAATGAGAAGGCCTGTCCGGTGATGTAGTCGCACGAACCGAGACAAGTGAAGTCGACGTCGGACCGGGTCAGCCCAAGTGGCTCCAGCGCATCAGTGATCACACGGACCAACAGCTGGGTCTCGCTCAGCTCGGTGTGGCGGACCATCGGGGTCTGTGCCCAGCCCACCACCGCCATGTCTGTCGAAGTCGTCATGTCAGAAGATCCTGTTCACAAGATCGGGGTCGTCCACGTTGGGCTCGCCGTTGGGCATCCAGCCGATCAGGCTCCCATATGGGTTGCCGTCGGTCTCCTCCGCCGCGGACGCCCACACCGCGCTCACCCGAACACCGACCGTCACGTCATCGACCGGCAGCTCCACGACGGGCTGGTAGCTGAGCACCACGTCGGTGCCGTCGAGCAGAACAAAAACCCGGGCGAACGGCTCGGTCTCGGTCTGCCCCGGATACTGCACCGGCGTGACGATCACGAAGTTCGTGATCGTGCCGGTCGGCGGCAAGTCGACCAAGTGCTGCTCGTCGAGTTCGAGCGAGTCGATGGGACATATGCCCC
>Ga0302325_10026485_pt1 | contig 12038 bp, 15 predicted proteins | sample Palsa_T0_2_FD_201948 | JGI IMG/M metagenome (GOLD analysis project Ga0302325, IMG submission 201948) | Peat permafrost microbial communities from Stordalen Mire near Abisko, Sweden - Palsa_T0_2 | ecosystem: Environmental > Terrestrial > Soil > Palsa > Peat permafrost | place: Sweden: Abisko...
GAATGGGACACGACAAAACTCCTTCCGCAGTTTCAACAAGTCCTACGACGTCCCTCGCTGCTCACTCCTCCCACCACGAGTGACTCGCGACGACAATCGTATGACAAAGCCACTCATCTCGGATATGACGACGGTTCAACAGAGTTGCTCCCCCCCGGACGGCGTAGTTCAGTACCAACCCATCACCTTCGTCCCGAGCAGTCTCCCGAGAAGCAACCTCACGCAGGATTTCGCCGAAGTTCACTTGCAACAACCAGCGTCACCCGACATGAGGTCGAGGGTGAGAAGCCAAATGAGATTGAAGTTCTGTCAGAAGTAGACTCTGCAGAGGAAGAGCTAGCAGCAGACAACATTGATATGGATGGAATACAAACACAGACGGCCGACCTCAACCTGGACGATTCCAACCCTCCAGCCGGTTCTCTGAAAAGGGAAGCATCAGAAGATTCCGAGCCTAACGTCCATTCCGAGCCCCATACACCCATTCCAAACCCCTTTGCCACACTTAACAACATCCCGCGTCCCTACATCCTCAAGCGCCTTCTCGACTTGGGACCATACTTTGTCGGCCAAGAGTCTACCGCTCAAGTATTCGTGGAGGCCCTTCCCATGAACGAGAAAAATCCATTGTATAAAGTAGAAGTCGTCCCCCGCGATACCGAATCCCAACCATTCCGCATAGTCAAACGCCACAAGTACAGCGAATCATCCGATGAATCGGATGGCACTCCTCCACCAGAGAGCCCGGTTGCACCCAACGATTACGAAGATGATGAGATCGCCTACACATCTCCCTCCCTGCCTGTCCATGTCGAGTATGCGGTCTTTCGACTGCCTCTACTTGGAAGTATGCTTCTCAGCGGCCAGGTATTTTGCGGTGATACCTTGAAAATGCCCCTGCCATATCCAGAAGTATGGACGGCTGTGGTGGGATGGATGTACACCAACAAGGTCATACGATTACCTGGCTTGAACGTACATGATCAAGCGGAGATGGTTCGCCAGTGCATCGAGTTTTTGGGAGGACGCGTTTAATAATTATTTAGTTATAGCTGTACAGAATTTGTTCGCATAGAAGATGTTTCTGGGCGTTGAGTATTGTCGAGCGGGGTCGGACTTGTTTTGTGGATAGTCTAGCTCACTAGTCACCTAGTTCCAACTTGAAAAGTCTTTTTCATATTATACAAAGCACCGTAGTAACTCCAGGAATCTGCACTGGATATATTTCATGAATCAAGTTCCCGAGACGATCCATCTCGAGGACGATATGGTATTCCCCTCCGTTCCAACTCATCTCTTACGTCTTCAGGCAATGTCCCGTTCACCCTAACATCAGCACAGAATACCCCAGGTAGATGACCTTATAGCGTACAGACCCGGTACATAGTTTGAAAGTCCCTGCCATTTTGACACCCAGGACTCTGCCGGATTGATAAGCGCAACACTGCCTTCCCAGTTGGACGTTGTTCCGTCGTGGGCGTTCGACATCAAGTCTTGACAGTTGGGACAGCCCGTGTCCTGGAACTCTTTGAGCGGAAGGACGATGGAGCAAAGCAGACATGCCCGAAGATCCTTGTGAGGACGGCGAGACATGCTGGCACTTCTTTGGCAGACAAGATTGAAGAGAACGACGCAGCCTCAAGAATGCAAGGTATTATTTGCTGGGTCTGTTTGGGCTGATTCCCGGGAATACCGGAAATAGGGCTTACGTAATCCACAATGAAAGGGGAAATTAATCTGAATTTGAAAACATCTCAACGTCGTCCCAGCACAATCTCTTTCTTGCGCGCTCGTTCGTTCTGATGTCGTCGCTTCCGGTCATTTCCCTCGACGAACTTTCCAACCCAAAGAAATGTCTCGTGACTCTCAACAACAGAGTCTACGATGTCCTCGATTTTCTTCCTGACCATCCCGGAGGAGCCGATCTTATAGCCCCCTACCGCGGTAAAGATGTCTCTGCCATCATGTCCGACATCACGAGCCATGAACACAGTGAATCAGCCTACGAAATGTTGCAAGACCACCTCGTCGGCGTCCTCTCGACCTCCAAGCCAACGTCCCTCGCCGACTCCGAAGTCACTCTCGTGGAAACGGAAGACAAAGAATTATTCGCCACTGGAATGTCGTGCGAGGAAGATCTAAATGTCCCCACCAACATTTCAAGTGACTATGAGAGACATAAATTTTTGGACCTGGGGAAACCACTGTTACCGCAACTGTACTGTGGCAACTTCACCAAAGAATTCTATCTGCAACAGGTTCATCGTCCGAGACATTATCCACACGGAAGTGCGCCGTTGATGCCATATGCGTGGATGGAGCCGTTCAGCAAAACACAGTGGTATATTGTACCAATAATGTGGATCCCGTGGGTAGCATATGGTACATACCTTGCAAGTCAAGGATTAAGTACATCGTATATCCCGAGAGTCCTCACGCTGACAATAGTTCATTGGTTATGTGTTGGATTGGAGGCTTGTTTTTGTGGACATTGATTGAGTATGGGATGCATCGATTTCTGTTTCATGTGGACGAATGGTTACCTGACAATAAATGGGCCTTGACAGTTCATTTCCTGCTCCACGGGGTTCACCATTATCTCCCTACCGATAGGTACTCCTTACTCCCCACACAATTAACAGTCAGGCTCCGTCTAGTCATGCCGCCGACGTTATTTGTCGCTCTTGCATATCCATGGTATAAATTGGCTCACGCCATCTTCCCTTACTACATCGCTCTTGCGATCTACTCGGGTGGCATTGCTGGCTACATTACATATGATCTGACCCATTACTTCCTGCATCACCGAAAGTACTATCTTCCTTTGCATTTGCTAATTTGCAGTCTGCCTAGTTTCTGGAAGGAGCTTAAGCGATACCACCTTGCCCACCATTACAAAAATTTCGAACTAGGATATGGTGTCACGAGTAAATTTTGGGATTTGATCTTCGGTACGGAATTAGATCTTGGGCCAAAAGTTCGAAGTGTTGAGTAATTGGATTTGAAGCGGAAGTCAAGTGCTATTTATGTCATGTTTGCTTGGGAAGCGATTCTAAGGATCATGTTGGGATGGTGCATCGGATTTTTTGGTTTTCTATAGAACCAGAGAAGAATAGTAATAGTAATGTCTAGTGAATGCCTTCAAACAAAGTTGCGTTTGTCAGATGACAGGCTAAGCGCATATCACGCGATTTAGGCGAAATTCGGAACTTGACCGCATACAAGGAACGTGCGCTGCATGTGATCTTCCTAGCGACAGTCAAACAAGGACAAGGTACTCTGAGCACGCTGACAACGTCCTGAGGCACAACAGCAGTGGGTTTGGCGCAAGAGACCATCTAGGCATCAGTCCCGTGGAGGGATGACGTCGCCTCCTATCTCAGGATTGGGGACAGCGCGTTCTCTCGACACTCTCTTCGCTCGGCTCCTTTCCCCACAGAGTCTGCGGACATACTTCCTCCACAATTCGCGAGCCCGATATGCATTGCTTGCGGCAATTACAGCCCTCATAGCCACTCTTGCTGAAAGGAAACGACGCGCCGATAATAGAGATGAAGTGAAACGCAAAGTCCCCCATCGGCGCAACTCCGCTGTTCATCTTTATGATGGTAACTGGATCCCTTGTTCCGTGACTAAACTGTAGGATCATATGAGATTTTCGTGCCATACAAAAATACCGAAGCCAGAGTCGTCATTAATCCTATTCGTCCCGTCATATTCGATGCCCACAAAAGGTTGTTCCTCGATAAGAGAGGGGAAGCGGCTGCTCCCATCGAAGGAAAGGTTGGGCTGAATCGACGATTCTTACGGCAATTCTCCGCGCTATGGGCAATTATTGTACGACATTTTCGGTGAAGCGCTTACATTTTAGGTGCCTCGAGTCAACTGTAAGGAGGTGGCATTACTACTGGCACACTTTGCATTCCTGATAGGGCGGACTTGGTTGAGTTTGGTAGTTGCCAGACTCGATGGTGCAATCGTCCGGGATCTTGTGGCGGCGAATGGAAAAGGCTTTGCCAAGGGCCTGATATATTGGTTTCTCATTGCAATACCGGCAAGCTACAACAATGCGATGGTAAACTGCATTTAGGCCCCATTTGATTGTAGATTCGTTATCTCCAGGCAAAATTATCGATCGCCTTTCGTACCCGTTTGACACGCTATATTCACGATCTATATCTCAATGCTAAGTTACCATACTACAAAGTATCGAACTGGGATGGCGCCATTACAGGAGTTGATCAATATATCACCACCGATATTGCGCGGTTCTGTGATACGGCCGCAGCTCTTTACTCCACTCTTGGTAAACCGACTGTCGACATGATAGTCTTCAACTATCAACTATATCGATCTCTTGGCCTTCCCGCTACTATCCTCATCCTCGCGAACTACGCTGGGTCAACTTGGTTGTTGAGGAAAGTCAGTCCTGCATTTGGTCGGTTAGCCGCGATGGAAGCGAGATTGGAGGGCGAATACCGCAATGCACATTCACGGTTGATCACCAACGCTGAAGAGATTGCATTCTATAAAGGCGCCGAGATCGAGATGGGGGTGCTTAATAAGACTTTCAACCGATTGATGCGACATATCGGCAGCATTTACAAGGTTTTCACCTTGATAATATTGCTAATGAAAGGTTCGAGTGGCGTATAATATGTTTGAAGATTTCTTGATTAAATATGCATGGAGCGCATTCGGCTTGATACTCTGTTCTTTCCCTACGTTTGTGCCTTCCATCGCTGGCGCTGCTGGATTGATCGAATCCGGGGGATTCTCCGATACAGAATCTCGGGAGCGACTGCGCACAGGAAATTTCATCACCAATAAACGGTTCGTTGACTAACGATCACGCTGATAATGCTAGATTAATGCTGAGTTTGGCCGACGCTGGTGGCCGAATTTTGTTTTCATACAAGGATCTTGCCGAGCTAGCTGGATATACCTCCCGAATATATGCGCTATTGAGTACTCTACACCGTGTACATTCCAATGCCTATTTCCCCCCGAAAGGTCAGAACATTCCTGTAGAATGGTCTCTGGCGGATATCCGCGGCACGGTTCAAGAAGGATACGAGGGCATTCGATTGGAGGGTGTTCCCGTTGTTGCCCCCGCGGGCCAGATACACGGCACAGGCGAACAGCTTATCGATGAGATCGATATGATTATACATGAGGGAGAACATACAATCATCAGTGGCCCTAACGGCGTGGGAAAGACAGGAGTTGCACGGATTGTGGCTGGATTATGGCCTGTATTTCGAGGTCTTGTGTCCAAACCAAAGCGAGGCGACGTTTTCTATATTCCTCAGCGTCCGTATCTGTCTATGGGAACCCTCCGGGATCAGATCATATATCCCGACTCCCATGCAGATATGGTTGGCAAGGACATCTCCGATCGAGATCTCGAGAATATACTCGAGCTGGTGAAGCTAGAGTATATTCCCTCGCGTGAAGGAGGCTGGGAGACACGCAAAGAGTGGAAAGACGTCTTTTCTGGTGGCGAGAAACAGCGCGTTGGTATGGCAAGGATGTTCTATCATAAACCTCGATACGCTATTCTAGACGAAGCCACGTCAGCCGTAAGTCAAGATGTCGAAGCGCTTATGTATGAAGAAGCCAAGGCTGCCGGGATAAGTATCTTCCTCGCTGATATATCTAACCGGTTTAGCTCTTGTTACCATTTCCCACCGGCCCACATTACTGAAGTATCATCAACATCAGCTACGGCTCGGTACCGGAGAGGATGGATACGGATGGGAACTGCAACGCTTGGGCTCAGCTCAAGGACGTATGACGATAGAGAAAGAAATAGCGGAGCTGGAGCAGCTTATGGCACAGGTGGACAAATGGAAATCGAGGCGGGAAGAAATAGAGGTGGCGTTGACAAAGACAATCTCATTCCACAGCGGGGAAGAATCATAGACTATAACAAAGAGGCAGAGATCAAATTAATCCTACAAAACACATTTTTGGCTACAAATAGATATAAAAACAAGACGTCGAACCGAGTGATCGGCTGTATTTTGCGTCGCTCGCTCGTTTGTATACCGTCCGTGCGTTCGCTCGCTTGCCCGTCCGAGCTAAACTGCCAGTAAACCTGAGAGAGGTTACCATTGCACAACTAAACCCATCATTCCAAAATCACAACGAGAAACAGAATAAGTTAAAAGTAGAGGTTAATCCTCCACCAGCTCCTTATCGTCATATTTGTCTGTGCTGTCAGAATAGAATACGGCTGTGTAGTTACCGAGATCGTCACCGTTGTTGCGAACATCTCTCAAATCGTCCCTGTCGTCCCTGTCGTCCCGATCATCCCGATCGTCCCTATCATCTCCTCTTCTGTCACTTCCTTTTGGACTACGACTCCTGTCCCTATCGCCGCCTCTCCTTGGTGGACTACGGACAGGGGATCTACTATAGCTCCTTCCTCGTCTTCCATTGCGGTCGTCTCGACGGACGGGGGAGGTCTCCCCGCGAGGAGCACGATCTGCGACGGGAGAGCGACGACGAGGAGGGTCGCCACGACGGTAAGAGTCGCGATCGTATCCTCGGTCACGATCATACCCACGATCCGAATCACGCGGAGGCCTTTCACGGCCACCCTCAAATCGCCAAGAAGAAGAGGGAGTATTTTTAGCCCACTAAAATGTTAGTTCCGAGAAATCAAACGCATGCGCACCTCCACAGTGAAGATGTCCCTTCCGATTCTACGGTTATGCATGTCGCGATGCGCATCCTCAGCGTCCCTAGGATCTTCATACTCGACAAAAGCAAATCTAGAGCGTTAGTCTCTACAGGGTCGGGCGACGTTACGGTCGAGCATTGATATTCCTCGGTGCAGGAATGTCGCAGCGAACAAGTCGTCCAAAACTGTTGGGGAGTCAGCGCTCGTTCGTGGGAGAGATGAAAGATAGCGCCGTTTCAAGCAGGAGGATAGGAAGGAAGGCAGTAGGAAACGGAGGACGGAGGCAGGCATGCGGCATGCAGGGGGGAGGAGGACCGTTCGAATTCGTAGGCCAGGTCTTTGGCACGCATAGTAGGGCTAAATCCGGTGACGTAGAGAGTCGAGCCGCCGCGTCTGCTCATTTTCGACAAATAGCCAAGAGGCAACAGAAAGGATTCAGCTGCTTACAGTGGTGGAATGAAGGCCACACTCTCGTGACGATAAAGAAAAGTTAGTTGGCTAAACACTGAGAAAGTGCGTGTCCTATTTGGCCTGATATTTCAATCCCGACTGGGAGATGTTTATAGGGCAAGGGCCAAGGTTAGAGGCGTAGGGTAAGTCGTTATTTACGTATTTATGTTACACCCGGATCAGGAACGGGCGGACCGAATCCGCCTCGACTATAGAAGCTCTCCCCGCGGGCTACATCTCTCTCTCCTCAACCAACTTGCCAATCGCCCCCGAAATGCCAAAGACACAGATAAAGTTCCCTGATCTTGCCGTACCGGCGCCTGGTGGCTCGGAAATCCTGCGCAGAGAGCGTTCTAAGGCTACATTTGACTCTGACGAATTCGCGAGATACATCCATGGCGATGAATATCTCGAACGCCAGGAGCGATTGCTTCAAATCCTCGAGAACGAACCACTCTTCGACAAGTCGAATGTCTACTATCAAGGTCGGGATGTCAAGTTTCGCGAGTCAATGGCTAAGGCGAAACGGATGATTCAGGTTCGCACATCTCTCGCTCTCTCGCCGAGGTCAGCTAATATGCTAGCTTGCCAAGGAGAAAGGCTGGAATGACGATGATTTAACGACCGCTGTGTATCTACTCGATGAAAGCGGCCCTGTAAATTCCTCGTCTAAATGCTTGGGACTCACGTTTGCATAGTTCCATCTCCATCAGAGCATGTATCTTACATCATTGAGAACACAAAGCAACGATGCCCAGAAGAAAAAGTTCCTTGAGCCAGCTGAGTAGCACCCGAGTGGCATGTGAATGTTGACTTTTATAGAGCTTACCAACATATAGGTTGCTACGCACAGACCGAGCTCGGACATGGTTGCGCCACGTTTCCCGTAATTGCTAACAGAGATAGGATCCAACGTTCAGGGTCTGGAAACCACAGCAACATATGACAAAGCCACCCAAGAATTCGTCATACACACACCTGTTCTGACTGCTTCTAAATGGTGGATTGGGTCCCTTGGGCGAACGTGATAACCCTTGTGATCTCTGCTAATTCTTCAGAGCTAATCATGCTTGTGTTATGGCCCAATTAATCTTGGATGGCAAGAGCTACGGACCACATGCTTTTATCGTGCAAATCCGTGATCTGAAAACACACGAGCCCTTACCTGGGATCACAGTTGGGGATGTTGGTCCTAAATATGGATTGAACACGCTGGACAATGGGTTTGTCTTGTTCGACCACGTGAGAATTCCACATGAGAATATGTTGGCAAAGTATTCCCATGTCGTCAAGGCAAGCGGGAGCTACGAAAGGCCCCCAAATGCGAAAGTTGCTTACGGCACTATGGTATGTCCCGCGGCCGTCTTATTGTGCGTTGACCGGTAGACCTGGGTGCGAGCAAATATCGTTATGTATGCCAGACTTGTTCTTGCTCGGGCAGCCACAGTTGCCATCCGATACACTGCTATCCGAAGACAGTTTGGAGATAAAGATGCTCCTATTTATGATCATGGTCAAATTTTAGAGACACCAACCCTGGACTATACAATGGTTTAATCTCATCTGACGTAAATTCACTGTCATAGGTTCAATACCGACTTCTACCTCTCGTAGCCCAATCCTTTGCTCTTCATTTTACTGGAATTGAAATGAGTATTTCCCTCCTCGATTGACTTTTAATGGTTAGGAAGACTTTATAGCGAAAATCAAAAGCAAATGGCGGGAGGCAACTTTAGTCTTTTGGCCGATTTACATGCCAGTTCTTCCGGTTTAAAGTCGTTAACTTCAACGTATGAGATGTAAATATCAAACTCATTTGTTAGAATGGCAGCAGATGGCATCGAACTTGCCAGACGCGCATGTGGTGGTCACGGGTTCTCGATGTTCTCCGGTCTTGTTCACTTTTACCAAGATTACTGTACATTCAATTCTCGTATGGACTGATGTCTAGTGCCTACGGTGACATGGGAAGGCGATAAGTCGGATATCTCTTCATATGAAACTAACCGCATAGTTATATGTTAACTCAACAAGTTGCACGATATTTACTGAAAACTGCAAGGGAATTGAAAGAGAAGAAAGGCCATGTCAAGTTTTCTTCAAGCAACCCGACGATCGAATATCTGAAAGGTTCGTACTTCTCCATGAAAAATTCTCATTCTGTAGCATACATTCAGAATCCAGAAGCGAAATGTACAGTCCGCCGTGTTGGAGATCTCCGCAACAATGAACTTATATTGCAATGTTTTGGACATCGAGCAGCTTATATGGTCATGAGAGCCCTTCATCTCCGTGATGTTGAGCACTCTAGCTGGAACTCTCTTTTGGTCGAGTTTTATCGCATGAGTGTTGGTATGTGAATCTCAAACGGTTTTAACGTATAGCACACTGTCAATTCATTCTTGTCAAAAACTTCTTAGCTGCAATTGAGGGCGATCACGAACTTAACGAACATCATGCAATTAAACACGTTCTCTCACAGCTCTTCCGCCTTTTTGCACTGCATACCATCTCTCAAGAGGGTTCAGAATTCTTTGCATCTGGATATCTTTCAGCTCGACAATATGAGATAATAAAGCAAGAAGTGATGACTTTATTGTCTCAAGTCCGACCTAACGCAGTGGCTTTAGTCGATGCGTTTAAGTTCCCGGACTACCTTCTAAATTCCAGCTTGGGAAGATATGATGGAAAAGTGTATGAAGATATGACGGATCGGGCGGGAAGAGAACCAATCAACGGACTTACGATGAATGTTGAATTCAGATCGCCCGAAATTGTGAGAGGAGAAAGTCTGAATGAGATGTTAAAGGAGGCCATTGCAAAGAGTTCGTCGAAGGCTAAGCTTTAAATAGTTCTAGAAAACTTGAAACCAGTCAATGATTAGATATTATAGAGCCCCACTATCTTCAAGTTATATGATCAGATGGGCCGAGCGCTGTTATGGTGGTTACAATTTAGGGCTTCGATCTGCTGTTTTAATTTCTGACACGCTCAACGTTGGTGAACCTTGGCTGTCATGATTACGGACAACCAGCTCGATTCTCTCGCAAATGGCTTAGGCCTGACAATGATGATGCTCATACTCGTAAGACTCCTCGAAACTGATCCTTGAAGTTACGCCATGCTGAAAACAGGTCTATCATTTCTTGAACGTTAATGCCGGATCCGCCCTGAAAGGTTCCGCAATTTCAGCATCACCTTCACATACACGACAAAGGACTGGCACATGATAAGTTTGTATCTGCTTTCTTCGCGCTCTAATATTTAGACCTACATTACTCTATCGATGCTGTCAAACAGGAGTTCTAGGCTCCCCGGCGGGAAATTTAGCAAGAAACTCGTTTCAGAGATCAGTTATGCTAGCTAAGACACGCCATGACTATAACACATACGAACACACATTCACTAAACACTGCCGTTCGCTTGTGCAGCCTCTGTCATTGCTTCCTTTTCGACCTGGGGATTGCCTGCGCCAAGGTGGAAACTCTCACCTTCGCCTATGGCCTCTTCCAATTCCTTCCGGAACTGACTTAAATCCCAATCCTCGCCATCCTCCTCCTCTTCATCTTCCTTGTACTCTCCGCTCTGGAAAAAGTCACGGCCGGTGATACCCGTGCCTTTCTCCTTTGCAAGCTCTTTCTTTTTCATGTCCGCTGCTTCATCCGCGGCCTTTTTGGCTTTGTGCCATTCGGTAAATGATTCTGCGGTGACTGGCCTCAATTCGGAAGAGGGCGGAAGCTGATGACGCGCTGTCTCAATGAATTGTTCGAGTGTAATCTTCTCTTCCTCGTCTTCTAACTTCTTTTGCGACTTCAAGACATATCCAGGAGGCAGTGCATGTCGGTATATGCATTTGTCACCTAACTATAAGCGATATAAAGGCTGACCATGTACCGCCATTCGGACACTCCCAGAACCATCCGTATTTACCGTTCTCAATAGCGTCAAGAAAATATTTGCAGATAATGTCGGTTTGATTGGCGATTTTCTGGGCGCCGTGTTTCTTTCCAACAACATCCTTGAGTTTTGCATCATCCCAGCCTTCCATACCGTCTTCCTTCTTCTCTTCGCCGGCGCGAGCATCTGTGTACATGTCCTTTTTGGCCGTCTTGCGCTCGATGGCCAGATCATGTGAGAATTTGCATTTGTCTCCTCTCTCGCACTTGCCTTGCTTGAAATACATGCATCTACGAAGATCAGCGACAGCCTCTTTCCGAGCTTACAGTACTGTCTTGGGATCTGTTCCGAATGGAACCTTCTGCAGTGCCTGTACTGGTTTGAAGAGCTCGGCTAGTTCATTCTTGCGAGCTTCCTCCGCCTTTTTCTTGTCTTCCTGAGCCTTTTTCCGGTCTTCTGCTTCTTTCTGTGATTTTCAGAGGACGTTCAAGATTATAGGAAAGCTACCTTAGCTTTTGCACTGATTCCAGTAGCGGCCTGCTGTTGCTGGACCTGCTGGACAAATTGCTGTACTCTCTTGGATTTGTTTTTCTGCGATCAGCGACTGCTAAAGTTGCATTTGAAGGGCGTACATTCTTAAGTCCAAAGGTCTTATCGACAGCGGCCTTTGGACCTGGCTTTGGTTGCTCCTTCTTCTTTGGTGGCATACTACGGCACCGCCGTTTGTCTGATGTCGAACCATCACTCCAAACGAGAATTATCTACAAGCCGATTGCAATCCCGACCAGCTTTTGACTCGCTCCGTGCTCGCTCCCTGGTTGGCTGATGTCTGCTGGTCTGACGAATCAGTGACGATCCCTGTCGCCCGTGTCACTCTTGTGCCCTTCCGGGTCAACGCAGATAACGCAGCTTCCAGACAGCATGTCCTTCCTTGAAAAGGTGGCAGGCCGATTGGGCACTGTCGTCGTTCATTGCTGGGATCTTGGTGACTCAAATGACTTTG
>Ga0302325_10026486_pt1 | contig 12037 bp, 10 predicted proteins | sample Palsa_T0_2_FD_201948 | JGI IMG/M metagenome (GOLD analysis project Ga0302325, IMG submission 201948) | Peat permafrost microbial communities from Stordalen Mire near Abisko, Sweden - Palsa_T0_2 | ecosystem: Environmental > Terrestrial > Soil > Palsa > Peat permafrost | place: Sweden: Abisko...
CGCATTTATCTTCACCGGCGCGCTCGGCATCCTGTGGCTGGTCGCTTGGCTAATCATCTATGACTCCCCGCGCAAAAATCGCTGGTTGAGTGAATCCGAAGCTGCCGCGATGACCTACGTCCCTGCCGCCGTGGATGCCCCCGCCCAAAAAGCCGACTGGCTCGCCGTCCTCTTCAGCCGCGAGGGTTTGATGGTCATCCTTCCGCGCTTTCTCACCGACCCCGTCATTTACTTTGTAATCTTCTGGCTGCCTGCATATCTCGAAAAAGAACGGGGCTTTGATTTGGCCATGATTGGCAAATACTCGTGGATGCCTTTCGTCTTTGGCGGCGCGCCCGGCTACATCGTCGGCGGATTGCTGTCCAATTGGATGATCCGCGCCGGTTGGGACATCGGCCAATCCCGCAAGCTGGCCATGACCGTAGGCGCGGCCTTTTTGCCGGCGGCCATTCTCGCGCCGTTCGTTCCCTCCGCCGGCCTGGCTATCGCCGCGATGTGTCTTGTGGTCTTCGGCCACGCCATCTGGATTGCCAATCTCATGTCGTTGCCCACGGATTTATTCCCTCCGCGCGAAGTCGCCACCGCCGCCGGTTTTTCCGGCATGGGCGGCGCGATTGGCGGCGCACTTGCCAACTGGTACACCGGCGCCATCGTTGCCCATTTTTCCTACATGCCGATTTTTATTTGCGCTGGCCTGTTGCACCCCATAGCTATTCTTCTCGTTTGGCTCCTGTTGCCGGAAAAGTATTTCGCGCCAAAAAATAAGTGAAAGGAGGCCCCGATGTTGAAAGCACTGCGAAGGAAGAAACTGATGGCGACTCCTTTGCCAGAAGAATGGCGGCAGATGGTCGCGGCGCGTGACCCATTTTATCGTCGTTTGCCGGAAGCCGACCGCCACGAATTGGAAGGGCACATGCAGGTTTTTCTCGCGGAAAAACAATTTGAAGGCTGCGGCGAATTTGTGGTCAACGAGGAGCACAAGCATCTTATCGCTTCACAGGCGTGCCTTTTATTACTGCATCGGCACACGGATTATTTTCCGGATCTACAGACGATATTGATTTATCCCGCGCTGTATGTGGTGCCGACGACGCGGCACGTGGGCGGGGGAGTGATGGAGCAGCGTGATGAATCCCGCGCGGGGGAATCCTGGTATCAGGGCGCCGTCGTGCTGGCCTGGGAGGAAGTGCGCAGCGGCCTGGAAACGCCCGAACGCGGCTACAACCTGGTGCTGCATGAGTTCGCGCACCAGTTGGACTACGAGGACGGCCAGGCGGATGGCGCGCCGTTGCTGGGCAGCGGGGAATCGGCGTCTGTGCGCAAGCAACGCTACGCGGATTGGGGCCGGATTATGCGGTCGGAATACGAGCAGCTTCGCGCGCAGGTGCAACGCGGGGAAACGACACTGCTGCGGGGCTATGGCGCAACCAACCCGGCGGAGTTTTTTGCCGTGGCCACCGAATGTTTCTTTTGCCGGGCGCGGGAATTACAACAGAAACATTCCGCGTTGTATGAACAAATGAAATGGTATTACCAACAGGACCCGTCGTCATGGAGCGGTTATGCTTAAAGTCTTCGCCATTCGCTTAGTGGAAGAAATCCTACGGCACCACCGTCCACCGGCCGTCGGGATCATATTCCTTCATATGCGAGGCGATTTTCGCCGTCTTCTCACCGAGGTTGCACTGATAAACTTCGCCCTGCTGGCTGACGATGAAAGTCATTACGCCCGAGTTGCCCCATTCCGCCGGCCATGCTACCAGCGCGAACCCGGCAATCATCCGGCCGTTGATAATATAATTATATTTGCCGCCCGCTGTGTGCCGACCTTGGCGCGTCAGGATTTTGAAATAATAACCGTGATACGGCGCCTGCTGCTCGCTCATCATAGTCGCCGCGTGGTGATAACCTTCGACACGTGCGGCGGCAATCAGCGGCCCCAGCGGACTCAACGGCTCGCCCGCTTTGGCTGGCCAGAACAGTCCATCCTGCGTCCCTTTATCACTGCGGAGGAATTGCGCGTAAGCCAACACGCCGTCGCCCATGCGGTCCTGGCTGGCATATTCGCGCTGGGCTTCCACATAGGCATGGCACACAGCAATCGCGCCCAGCTCATCCATCCCGATGCGGCGGCACAGGATTTCCTGCCGGCCCGCCGCCGTGTCAAAAAACCAGTGTCCGTCCTGTTTCGCGAGCGGGATGGGAAACGGCCAGCCGTCGTTGCCGATTTGCAACGACACGCTGATATCGGAATTGGTCACCAACGCCGTTCGTTCCGTGAGCCGTTGCACAAACATTTTATATCCCTGCGCCGCCTCCACCGCGTCGGGCGAAACCAACTCCCGCCCTTCCGGCCCAAAGATGGCGTGCATGGCGTTGGTATCATGATTTTCCGCCGCAGTCACGAGGGCGTTCACCGCATCCTGCGGCGAAGCAAAACTTTTTTGGTCTGCCGCCCAAAGCGATTGGGATATTGCCAGCGCCGGAATCGCCGCCAGGAAAAGTGCGCGTTTAAATTTCAATAGCCGTTTCATTTTTAAAAAGCTCATGGGAATTCATGAATTAATGTCTTCCGCCACCGCCACTACCGCCACCACCGTGAAAACCACCGCCGCCCATTGGGGGAGCGCCACCTACTCCGCCGTGAGGGCCGCCGCCAACCGCAGCGCCACCCACGTGGAAGGGCGCGCCTATCGTCCGCGTGCTTTCCTGGCCGCGTTCGCTGTCAGCCCGCGTGCTGCGTGCATCATTATCAATTCCAAGGTACGCATTGTCCGATGGGCGCTGATAATTCTCTTCGGCATGTACTATCGGCGGAGGACGGCTTACCACTGGCGCGCTCCAGGTGCGATTTTCCGGCTGGCTCCAGCCCCGGTCACCGCCACGGAAACTTCCCGTCGCAGCGGGGCGATTGCCCGGATCCCAAACGGCGGTATGCCCCGCAAAAGAAGCCGAGTGCCAGTCCGGTCGTGCATGCCACCAGCCATTCGGGGGCAGATGGTCATGGTCCCAATAAACCAGATGATGATTATGCCAGTCAAAATCGCAGCACAACCACGGACCCAGGATATAACCGACGCTAAAAGTAATAAACGGAGGGCCGGAATCCTGCTCGTAATACACCTGGTCCGGCTGGTATTCCGGCACATAAACATCATCCGGGCTGGCCGGAAGAATTTCGATGTAACCGTTATCGTCAATCACCTGCTCCTGCGGCGTGGATTGCAGATTACTCAAATTGTAGGCCTCCGTGCGCAGGCGTTGGATGGAGTCCATCACGTCCTGCTGCTGGTTCATAAACGCCTGGCCTACCTGTGTCGTCCAGTTCAGGTTATTGTCCATCCAGGTCAAAACCTGCGGATAATGCGCCATCGCCTGCACACTGGGATCCCACGGCTGCTGGTCAATCGCGTTGGGATCGCCCCCACTGCTCAGATAACGGTCCGCCAGGACGATTTGTGTCGGCAAAGTGGAGGCCGGCAGAATTTCCGAAATCAAGGGGTCCGGGTAAAGCGCAATCGGCCCAAGCAATTGGTCGAGCTGTGCCGCCGAAAGCGATTGATACGTCGGCATCGGTGGCGGGACTTCTTCCTGCGCCCGTGCGGTCAGCGTCGTGGCCAGTCCCAATATCAGGACAAAATAAATGATCTTTTTCATGCCGTTCTTCCCCCCTTTGTTGTGATCAACCCTTCGTGTTCCTTTACTGTCCATAATAGCAGCTTTTTTGTCGAATGCCAAATCCCGCTGCATCCTTATTTTCTCTGGTTCAAGCAAGGTCTTCATAATTTTATCAGTTTGTCTATCACTAACCTATACGGCTCCCGGGCGCGCATCTTGCGGGCACAGCCGGGGCGGCGGGGAAATTAAAAATGGTCGGAATTTGCGATTTGCGCTATACGATGAGCGCGCTAATCCGAAAATATGAGGCAACGAATGGACATCTGGGTTTTCGGCGGAATGGTGATTATGGCCGTCATCATCGCCATGGCGACGGTTTCGGTTTATCTGCAACCGGAAAAGCAGCGCGACTTTGCTATCGCTTATGCCGCGGCCACAGCCCTTGACCAGGGACTGCAACCTTATGACACCACTGTGATCGCTCCGATGATGCGGGCGCCGGTTGCTCCTTATGTCTATCCTCCTTACACGCTTTACTTGTTTCGCCCTTTGACCTGGTTTGATTTTGACACCGCAGCGCGAATTTATTTGACGTTGAAATTCATCACCTTGGGTGGCCTCTTATATTTATGGCACCGCCTCATTGACCTGAACCAATATCGCGGCCTCCTTTGGGTTGTAATTCCCCTGGCGTATAGCGGGGCGCTGTTGGCGGATTTGCGTGCCGGCAACATTTCCGTGTTCGAGCAATTATTCATCTGGCTGGGCTTCTACCTTTACACGCGAGGCCGGCTCGTCGGCTTCGGCCTCGCCATTGTCGTGGCCGCCCTGTTCAAACTCACGCCCATCCTGCTGCTGGGCTTGCTTGCGACGCGTTGGAAGAAAAAAGAACTGGCCATCGGCGCGATCTGCGGCGCGGTATTTATCGTGCTGATTGGAATTAGCGCGGCAGTCTGGCCCGAATTATTTTCGGCCTTTCTCAAAAACGTCCATCAGTTGGGCGGAGAACGTGGCGAAAGCAACCCATCCTCGTGGGCGTTGGTCAGCGACATGGCCGGTTGGCTGCAGATGAAAATCCATGGGAACGTCCCGGCCATTTTCCCCTTCTGTGTTTATGCGGTGATGGCTGCTGCCGTGCTGGCGGTTTCAATTGCGATGTTTTGTCGCTTGCGCTTCCTGGAGCAAAAGCGGGGAGATTTATGGCGAATCTGTCTGCTGTGTTTTTTATATGCGCTCGTTCTCCCGCGGTTTAAAGATTACAGTTACCTTCTGCTCATCGCCCCGTCCCTTTATGTTCTATTCTCCGGCAAATGGCTGAACCCGCTCCTGCCGTTTTGTGGTTTGCTTATCATTTACAGCTATCGGAACTTTCAATACCTAGGCACCGCCCTGGAGCCATTCTACCAAACCCAGGGCGCATACTATCGCCTGATTCTCGCGTACGCTCTCTTTGTGCTATGCTGCTGTTGTGTGTGGCGGGAAACCGAAGGCCAAAAAGTGAATAACTAATTTGGACCGCCAAAAAGCCTGAAAACAGGCTCGTTTTTCACCGTTTTTCTGCGCCAACTACCCCTGCCAGTGAGAATCAGATTGATTTATGGAGGTTTTGTGGCTACACTAAGACTGTGAAATTTTTGACGCGGCAGGAGCAAATGGTTCTTGCGGTCGTACTGGGATTATTGCTCACGGGCCTGGCGGTGAAATATTACCGCGTGTCACACCCGTCAACGGTGGCAATCCAACAGAATTAACCCATGCAGGAAGTAAACTTTGATTTAAAGCTGGAGCAAATCCTTGCGAAAGACAAACGCTACGCGAGGGAGGCTTATATGTTCCTCCGTGAAGGACTGGATTTTACCCAAAAACTCATCCTCCGCGAAAGCCAGGGCACGCTCCGCCACGTCTCCGGCCAGGAATTGCTCGAAGGCATCCGGCAATTCGCCATCCAGCAATTCGGCCCGATGGCCGTAACCGTTTTTGAAGAATGGGGCATCACGCGGTGCTCCGACTTTGGCGAGATTGTTTTTAACATGGTGGAAGTCGGCCTGCTCGCCAAAACCGACAAAGACACCCGTGACGATTTTCAAAACGGCTACGATTTTACCGACGCCTTTCGCAAGCCCTATTGGCCGCAAAGCAAATCAGAAGCGGAACCAAAAACTTCGGCGAAGACTGCCGCGAAGCAAAGTTTCGGCCGCCAATAGCTCGCCTCACTTAATTCACGGGACCCTCTTTTGTCCCAGAAGTGCACTCGAAATGTCACTAGAGTGAATAAGATTCCGTTGACGCACTGCGAAATCACGGCGAAATTGCAGAGCAGTTTTACGGCAGCCTATGGATTCCAATTCAGCGCGATGAAGACCATTTTAGTTTTGTCCCCTCACCCCGATTTTGTGGAGACAATTCGCACCGCTCTGAGCGGTGAAGAATATCGCGTGGTTCATCGCATGTCCGTCGAGGAGGCCGAGCCCTTGCTGGTGCATGGCATTGCCAGCGCCTGCATTCTCGATATTGATTTGATGGGCGTGCAGGGCGTGTGGGCTATTGAGCGTTTGCGCCGCCGCGACGCCAAATGCCCCATCATCGCCTACACCGCTTCCGTGACATCCGATTGGGAGGAAGAAGCATTCCTGCATGGAGTCACCCATGTGCTGACCACCCCGATTCGGGCCAGGCTCTTGAATTCCCTGCTCGAACGTCTCTTGCTGCCGCCAAGACACCGTGACGTGCCGGTCCCGCGCGTCTCGTTTGCCACGCAACCGCCCCAGCCGTTTCAGATGCCGGACCCGCAAAGCCGTTTTATCCACGCCACCCAAACGCTGGATGTGCTGCGTGATTTCTCATCCATCCTGACGCATTCCCTGAACGCCGAAGCGATGCTCAAACAATTCCTCTCTTTTCTCCGCGATATTTTAAGCATCAACCGCGCGGCCATTTTTCTACATCGTCCGGTGGCGCCCATGCTGGTGGAAACGCAGCCGCCGGAAAGCAGCGGGCGCCTGCGGGTCGCAGCGGCCATCGGCCTTTCGACGGGCCTGCTCGAAAATTTCGAGTTGTCTATGGACGCGGGGATTGGCTGCCAGTTGGTGCGTCTGGGACGCATTCTGCGGCGCGACAGCGATGAGGCGCGCATGGATGATGAATCCCAAAAAGAATTTGAATTGCTGGGCGCGCAGGTGGCGGTGCCCATTCTGGACCGTGAATCAATTGTGGGTGTGGCGGTGTTCGACGGCCGGGTCACCGGTGAACCGCTCGTGAATGCCGAACTGGAGATGATTTTTCATTTGCTGGAGCAGGTCGGCCTCGCGCTTCGCAACATCTGGCTGCATGACCAGATTACGGACAACAACGAAATGATGGCCGACGTGCTGCGGGAACTGAATAGCGCCTGTGTCGTGGTCGGGCGTGATTTGAAAGTCCTGCACGCCAACAAAGCCGCACGCCGGCATTTCGGGCACAAAAACCGGCGCACCGGCAATTTGGAATTCAGCGACCTCCCCCAGGAACTCGGCGCGAAAATTTATCAGGTTCTCAAAACTGGGGCGGCCATGGGGCCTTATCGCTACGAGCCGGACAATTCACCGGGCACATATTACAACATCAGCGTCGTGCCTTTGCAACGGGGCAATTCTCCCGTGCCGGTTTCCGCCCTGCTCACCGCCGAAGACATCACCCAGGCCGAACACCTGCGGAGCCTGGAGGTGGAAGCCGCGAACTTGCGCCTCATCAAGGCCATGGCCGACCGCCTGGCCCATGAAATCGGCAATGCCATGGTGCCGCTTTCAACCCACCAGCAGTTGCTTGCTGAAAAATACAGTGACAAGGAATTTCGCAAATCACTTGGCCAGGCCATGGCCGACGGCGTCAAGCGCGTCAATCGTTTGCTCAATCAAATGCGTTTCCTCGCGCGCGACGAGCGTTATGAACGCGCCGCCTTCCCGCTGGAGCCATTGTTGGAGGAAGCCTACCAGGAAGCGCGCCGGCATTTGCCCTCGGAGAATTCAAAGTGGGAGTTTAAAAACGCTGGCGGGAAGCCCGTCATTATTACTGGAGATCGTGTTTCGCTCAAACACGCTTTTGCCGAAATCATGCTCAATGCGCTCCAGGCCAACCTCAAAGACCCTAAAGTCCAGGCCCGCCTGCAAATAATTTCCGATAAAGCGAATTCCCCGAACCTGGAAATTGAAATCGAAGACAACGGCGAAGGTTTCACCAGTGAAGCCGCGCAAAAAGCCCCCGCGCCGTTTTTCACCACGCGCAATGTCGGGCTGGGTTTGGGCCTGACGGTGAGCCGGAAAATTATTGAATCGCACCGCGGTCGCATGGAAATTGTTCCACCGCAATCGGGACAACACGGAGTGGTCCGTATTTTGCTGCCAACGGAGGCGGCGCTTCCGGTTGCTTAATGTCAAAATAAAAAATGATTTTAGATTTTATGTTACCCCTTGACGGTTTTCCAAAAACGACCGATATTCCCGGACGCTCGCGTTGGCAAGTTGTTGAGTTGTATGTCAAAATCGAAGGTTAAAAAATCCCTGGCCGGACCGGTGGAGGAAAAGGAACCGTCGGTTCCTGCCGCGCAAGACTCCGCCGCCTCTCCCAATGGCGCGCCGCGCACCGTCGCGGACAAAATCAAAGAACTCGTTCGCCTGGCCCGCGAGCAGGGCCGCCTGACTTACAGCGACATTGACGAAGTCCTGTCGGAAAATTCCAGCCCCGAAGAAATGGACGAGGTTTTTGCCAAGCTGCGGGCGCTCGAAGTGGAAGTGGTGGACCAGGCGGACGTTGACCGCGTGAAACATGATTCCGAGGAGGACACCAGCCGCATGGACGCGTTGGACGACCCGGTGCGGATCTATTTGAACCAAATGGGCCAGGTTCCTTTGTTGACGCGCCAGCAGGAAATTGAGATTTCCCAGCGCATCGAATCGGCGGAAGAGGACATTCGCCAAATCATTTACAGCCTCGGTTTCGTGGCCAAGGAACACATTGCCATTGCCGAAAGGCTTCTGGCCGACCCGCCGCGCGACCGCTTTGACCGTGTTGTCCTGGACCACCTTGCCGCAGACCGCGATGGCTACCTGAAAAACCTTCGCAAGCTCGTGGCGCGCGTCCGGGAATCAGACACGGAAGCCGACAACCTGTTTATTGCCTGGCGCGATGGCGGCTCCGCTTCCCACGGCGAGAAAACGGCCAAGTTCCACAAGCTGGACGAAAAACTGCAGAAGCAATTCTCCAACTTCGGCTTCAAACGGATGGTGGTAGAGGAGATGACCCTCGTTGCCGAGAACATCTACGATAAAATCCAATACAGCCTGCGCGCGCTCGTCGAAGCCGGGGAACAACTCGAATCAAACGCGCAACAGCACCTCGTCGAGGCGGAAAAACAAAAAATCAAGGCGCTCGAAGAATTTGTGCGGATGCCGCACGAGGATTTCCTGTCCCTTTTCAACCGTCTTCGCGAATCTTCCACCAGGGCCCTCCAGGGCAAAACCGAAATGGTCGAGGCCAATTTGCGCCTCGTCATCGCTATCGCCAAAAAATACACCAACCGGGGATTGTCGTTCCTGGATTTGATTCAGGAAGGCAACATCGGGTTGATGAAGGCGGTGGAAAAATTTGAGTATCGCCGCGGCTATAAATTCTCCACCTATTCCTCCTGGTGGATTCGCCAGGCTATCACCCGCGCCATTGCCGACCAGGGCCGGACCATCCGCATTCCGGTGCACATGATTGACGTCATCAACAAGCTCATGCGCTCGCAGAAACGCCTCCTGCAGGATTTCGGGCGCGAGCCGACGGCGGATGAAATTGCTGAGGACATGCAGATGCCCGTGGAGCGCGTGCGGGCCATTTTGAAAATGGCGCAGCAGCCCATCTCCTTGAGCTCGCCCGTTGGCGATGGCGATGAGGCGAACGTCGGTGATTTCATCGAAGACAAGGGCGCCGGCGATCCGCTCGACCTGACGAGTTTCAACCTGCTCAAGGATAAATTGGGCGACGTCCTTTGCAGTTTGAGCGAGCGCGAGCAAAAAGTTTTGGAATTGCGCTTTGGCCTGGGTGACGGCGATGCCCGCACACTGGACGAAATTGGGCGGCAGTTCCAGGTCACGCGCGAGCGCATCCGCCAGATTGAGGCAAAAGCGCTCCGCAAAATGCGCCACCCCACGCGCATCCGCCAGTTGCACGGGTTTTTGGAAATCAAAAAAATCGAAGTGGAGTAAGCGCCCGCGCTAATACGCTCTTGTCTTCCTTTCTTCTTCTTTGAAACCGCTTTGCCTTCGACGTTTTTTGGGTTAATCATTTTAAGCTAATGACAACTGCCAACAAGGTCACAATTCTGCGGATCCTGCTCATCCCGCTCTTTGTCATTGAGACAATCTATTACGTGCGCACCGGCATGGAAGTCCATCGGCTTGTGGCATTCCTTGCCTTTGCCGTGACGGCAATTTCGGATGGCGTGGACGGCTACATTGCCCGGCATTATCACCAAATCAGCGAATTGGGGAAGATTCTGGACCCGCTTGCGGACAAATTGCTGCTGGTGTCGGGCATTGTGTTATTGAGCTTTGATAACGCGCCGTATCTGCGGCAAATCCCGCTCTGGCTCACGGGCACCATCATCGGGCGCGATTTGCTGCTGGGCATTGGCGCCGTAGTCATCCGCGCCGTCGTGGGCAAAATCACCATCCGCCCGCGGCTCATGGGCAAGGTGGCGACTGTTTTCCAAATGCTGGTCATCGTCTGGATTTTGCTGCGCTGGGACCAGTTTTTTCACGGACGCCTTTTGCAAGTCTGGATTCTCGACGCCGGGATTTTCACCGGCGTCTCGGGCCTCTTTTACGTCTTTGACGGCATGAAACAATTGAGCGCACACCCGGCCAGTTCGCCCACCCAGAAATAAACACGGAGTGCGGATAATTTTGTTTCCAATCCGCTAATTTCGCGTAAGCTGCGCCTCACGCTTATGGCAATGCAAACGCATCTCAAGGAAGGTGACGCCGCCCCGGATTTCTCCGCGGCCGCCAGCGGTGGCGGAAAACTCTCGCTCGCGGATTTCAAGGGCAAAAACGTCATCCTTTATTTTTATCCCAAAGACGACACCCCCGGCTGCACGAAGGAAGCCTGCGCTTTCCGCGATGCCTTTTCCGAATTTCAAAAGCGCGGCGCCGTGCTTCTGGGCGTCAGCCCGGATTCACCGGCCTCGCACGACAAATTTGTGGAAAAATTCAAGCTGCCCTTTCCGCTCCTGGCCGATGAAGACAAAAAGATTGTGAATGCTTACGGCGTATGGGGCGATAAAAGTTTCATGGGCCGTGTCTACCAGGGCACGCGCCGCGTAACTTTTTTAATCGGCGGCGATGGCCGGATTAAAAAGATTTGGCCAAAAGTGAAGCCGGAAGAGCACGCGGCGGAAGTGCTCGCCGCGCTTGGGAGCGTTTGAAGAAATAGTGTAGCCATTCGGCAGCGAGGAATTTTGGTGTTTTGGCGAGGCTTGAGCGAAGGAACATGCCCTCTGCGGCCTGTGACTGCTTGTCCGCCGTAGCCTCTGGCATAGGCGGGAGCGAAAACGAAGCCAAAACCCAAAAGAACCGCTGTCTGTCTTTCCAATCCGAATGGCTACAGTATTTTTGAAAATGCTCTAGAACGTTCGGTCAAACGCGCTCGTCCGCAGTAATTGAATCGTCTGCGGGGTTGGTTCGGTGAGGGTTGCCATTCAAATTTAACGAAAAAGAAATTCCGATGGGTAAAAAATATTTATCTAAAAAAACAAAAAAAAGTTTTGCGCGTGTCATCCGCATGGCAGGATGGATGAAGTGAATATCAAAAGTCACACTGATCGTTTAGACATCCTGCTGGCCCGGTATGAGCGGGAAATCCGCGAGACGGAAGAAAAATTGCGCGTGTTGAAGGCCGGGCATGGCAGCCTGAATTTGCTGGCATGGGAATCTGACAAGTTGGCAAACCCGCAACTTGGGCCGGACCAGTTCCGGGATGTTGGCATCACGAAAGTCGTCCTGGATGCCTTTAACGATTTGTGGCGCATACGAAAAGGCCCCGTGACGGTCACTGAGATGAAAAGATTGCCTGTCGCTGCACGGATTTAGAGCGTTCGGTTGAACGCGCCCGTCCGCAGAAATTGAATCGTCTCCCGGATGGCCTCCTGATTGCGCATGATAAAAGTATGCGTGGTGTGAATCACTAAGAAATCGCTCATGCCGTCAAGCTTGGCCCGCTGCACTGAAACCTTTCCGTCGTCTGGTCCGGGAATCAGGAGGCTGTTAATCCAATAAATTGAACGATCGCCGGCAATGATGCCCACGGGAAAATGCGCCGGGCCAAGCCGGTTCGGCACGGAATTTTTGTCCGTGCCCAGCTCATTTCCCGCCGGGCCGTTGATCCATTTAAACAGGAAAAG
>Ga0302325_10026488_pt1 | contig 12036 bp, 11 predicted proteins | sample Palsa_T0_2_FD_201948 | JGI IMG/M metagenome (GOLD analysis project Ga0302325, IMG submission 201948) | Peat permafrost microbial communities from Stordalen Mire near Abisko, Sweden - Palsa_T0_2 | ecosystem: Environmental > Terrestrial > Soil > Palsa > Peat permafrost | place: Sweden: Abisko...
TGAGCTCAGGTTTCGGCTGGGCGATCGGCAGTCAACTTTCAGGACGCCAATGCAGTGCTGCGAATCGCCGTGCCAAAGACGCTCCAGAATCGGCGCACCGCGATGGCCTACACCTATAAGATCAGCTACCGCAACCGAAACTTTACGCCGCTCGGAAAACTGATTGCCGACTATTCGGCAAAGTACGACGTGATTTTTGTCGAGGGACTTCCCTACCGCCGCCAGATCGAAGAAAATCAAAAACCGCTCAGCCCTACTCAGTCCGCCGACGAACAACGCCGCTATGACCGGACTTTTGCCGAGCGGAGCCGCATGACCGTCGATCAAAAGCGGGATTATCTCCGCCGCCCCTGGAACGTGGACGTTCCCTTGCCGCAACTGACCACCCTCTTCACCAATAAGGTCGTCGGCGAAGATGCGATCGACGGCCGACCCTCGATCGTTCTTGAGAGTAAGCCTCGAAGCGATGTCTTCCCGTCCGATGAGGAGGACCGGCGTGCTCTTCATAAAGAAGTCAAGCTATGGATCGACCGCGAGGATTTGGTCGTCAGCCGTATCGAGGCGACCCTGGTCGCCGATGACGCCTCCATGCTGAAAGGCACCGTCGCGCGGATAGATTTCCTGCGCAAAGATGGAGTTTGGCTTCCTTCCCACAGCGATGTGCAGTTTCGGGCGCTCAACGACTCAAAAACAGTGATAGGGGAAACTAGCGAAGCGAACGATGACTTCCACCGCTTTCACGTCGACGTGCGTTTGCTCGATCCATCCGAAGCAACCTCTATTCCTTCACAAGCCCAATAAGGGCTAAGACACGCCGCTGTTGACTAGCGTTGACATTCTCACTTCGCCACCACAAACGTTCAGCGGATGACTTATCGTGAAGTATCCCGAGAGAGTGTTTTGGCTATCGCGCATAAATCCCGCACCCGGCATCGAGATCATGATCCGCGACACCAGCGGACAATTCCCGCCGTCAGACCAGCCGATTTCGAACGTCGCTGCACCGGAGGGTCTCAGCACGATGGCAACCGCTGGGGATGTTGCCGCATTCTCTACCGAAGTGGTGACCGTGCCGCTCAGACTGGCGCTTCCTGTTTGATGAACGGCGATGCTCGCGATGGGCAATCCTTTATCGTCTTGCAGCTCAATACCTGGATAACCGCTTAAGCTGCAAGCCACATCGCTGCGATTCTTGAATGCCAAACGGATGACGCGGTTCTCTCCGTTCATCGAAGCACCCACTTCATAAACCTGCAGAGAAGACGTGGCGCAGGGCGCTCCTGTACTTTCTCCATCCGCCACAGGCTGTCGTGAAGTCGTTTTCGTTCGATCAATCAAGGTGAACTGAGCATTCGGGTCCGAAACTCCGCGAATATGAGCTGGACTGTCTCCGGAAATCGCCGGCGCCGTCGCGGCGACCGGTCCGCGCACCGCCGTCTGGGAACAGCCAACGACCGCCAGAGAAAGCAGCAACGTCGCTGGCGCGAGCCTACTGGATTTTGGAAACCTGGCCATGTTAGCGGAATAGTACACAGATAAGGATGCGTCCCGGCGCGTCGCGGTTGTATCACAGCTCATAACCGTTAACGTGGCCCGGTAGAATTTCGGGCTTCACCACTAAAATGAAAGAATGCAGCAATTGAAAGATCGAGTTGCCGTCGTAACCGGCGCAGCCCGGCGAATCGGCAAGACCCTGGCGCTCTCTCTCGCAGAAGCGGGAGCCAATGTGGCAATCACCTACCGGGATTCCGAAACCGATGCCCGGCGCACGGTAAGCGAACTCAAAGCGCTGGGCGTTCAGGCGCAGGGCTATCAGTGCGACGTTCGCGACCCTGAAATGATCCAGCACACCGTAGCACGCGTGGCCTCCGACTTCGGAAGGATTGACTTACTCGTTAACAACGCCGGTCTTTTTGAAACCGCCGCACTGGAATCAATCGGGGTTGCGCAGTGGGACGCCATGTTCGAAACCAATACCCGCGGACCATTCCTGATGTCGCAGGCCGCTTATCCTCATTTGAAGGCTGGTCGGGGACGGATCATCAACATCGGCTCGCTCGGCGGAATACACCCCTGGCCGACCCATGGCCACTACTGCACCTCGAAGGCGGCGCTGCATATGCTCACATGCACCATGTCCAAGGCCTTCGCCCCCGAAATCAGCGTCAACTGTGTCGCTCCCGGCATGATCGTCACGAATGGCGAGGCGTCGGCCGAGTATGAACATTTCGCCAGGAAAACCCCCATGAAACGCAATGGAACCCCGCGCGACGTAGCAGAGGCAGTCCTTTTCTTCGCCACCGGACCGCACTTCATCACCGGGCAGATATTAGGCGTCGATGGTGGATTGGGGCTGTAATTTCGGCTAGCGCGAAAATATTCGCGAGATCAGTCCACGGCTCTTCTGCTCCGGCTCCTCGTTCAAACCCAAGGGCTCCGGCTGCGGCGGTAACACCTCGCCGTAAAAGACCGCTCGCGGATTGTCGATGCACAGCCGATCCGCGACTTCCTGCCCGTAGTCTTTGACCAAAGCGCGATGGCCATCGCCAAGATTCGGCGGCCTCGACGTCAAATTATGCGCGTCGCTGGCCAGAAAGTTCACCCAGTTCCGCTTGAGCAGGCCATGAGCGACGGCCTCGGCCCGCGGCCCGAATCTCCCCAGCAGAGCGCCCGCCGTCACTTGCACCAGACAGCCGTTACGGATCCAATCCGCCATCATCTCCGGCTTCATTTGTAAGGTCGCGTTTCGTTCGGGATGGGTGATAATCGGCACCACGCCGCTGGCTACAAACTCATAAAGCGTCTCGCCAACTCCCGGATGGATGCCAAAGTCGGGGAACTCCACCAAGAGATAGCGCAATCCGTTGATGGTATATCGCGTTGGTCTAACGAACTGGTCCTGAATGTTGTCGTAGGACAGATGAAAGTCGCAACCAAGGCCCAAGTTGATCCGGCCAGCGGCATAAGACTCGATCGCAACCACACGCTCCCGATTGATCTCTGGATCGAAAGCCCATCGATCATTCGCATGAGGAGTACAAACGATATGCGTAAAACCGTTTTCAACGGCCATATCGACCATCGCACAGGACATTTCCAAGTCTCTGGCGCCGTCGTCCAATCCGTAAAGCAGGTGATGATGAATATCGATCATGATGGGCGCAAAGCAAGACTACGCGGAAACTCCCAACGCATCTACTCCCAGCGCATCAACCATCGACTGAAAGAGAAGAAATCCGTCCGCTGAACCGAGAATCAATTCGCTGGAACGGTCGGGGTGAGGCATCATTCCCAACACGTTTCGCCCTTCATTTAGAATCCCGGCAATGTTCTCCATAGACCCGTTCGGATTGGCCTTAGCCGTCACTTCCCCGCCGGGTTCAGCGTAACGAAACACAATACGGTCTTCATCCTTCAAGGAAGCGAGCGTCTCGGAACCGCAGAAGTAATTCCCTTCCATATGCCCGATCGGAATCTTCAAGACTTGTCCCTTGGCAAGCCCGCGGGTGAACGGGGAATCGGTGGTCTCCGTGCGCAAATAAACTTGCTTGCAGATATATTTCAGGCCCGCGTTGCGCATCAACGCACCGGGGAGTAGCCCGGCCTCGCATAGTATCTGGAAACCGTTACAAATACCAAGGACGAGGCCGCCAGCGGCCGCGAATTTCTTCACCGACTGCATCACCGGAGAAAACCGCGCAATTGCCCCAGTGCGCAGGTAATCACCATACGCAAAACCGCCGGGAACAATAATGGCGTTGCAATTTTCAAGATCCGGGGAATCATGCCACAGCAAGGTAACTGGCCGATGGGCTATCTCCGCTACGACGTTGTAAGCGTCGTGGTCGCAGTTCGATCCGGGAAAGACAAGAACGCCGAATTTCATATTTCTAGGCTAGCAGGAAGCGGCTACGGTCGACCACCGAGTAGATTGCCTGGTAGTGGGTCATATGTTTTCCACGCACCTGACCCACTACCGATTGCCTGGACTCCGATTCGGCAATTTTGGGGCTTATAAGCAGACAACCTTATACTTGAGATTGGTCAGGGGTATCCGGTCGCGCCTCCTTGTGACGGCTCACCCCGAAGAATGACTTCTTGAGGAGCAAATGGCTGCACTGATCGACGCAATTCACATTAAGCGCAAGGCATACTTCGAACTCGACAACACCCCTTTTTACTGTCTCGATTCGGACATCACCACCCCCACCGCTCGCGGCGGGCAGACCCTCGTGCATCTCAAAATGCGCAATCTGCTAACCAGCGCCGTCTTCGACAAAACCTTCAAAGCGGGGGACAAATTCAAGGAGCCGGACCTGCAACTCGTTCCCGCCTCCTACCTCTACAGCGACGGCAACGGTTCCCACTTTCTGGACCAGGAAACCTACGAGACCCTTACTTTGCCTGAAGAGATGGTTGGTGACTCTCTGGACATGCTGATCGAAGGCGCACTTATCCAATTGCACAAGTACAATGGCAATCCCATCGGCCTCCAGCTCCCCACTTATGTGGATTTGGAAGTTGCCTACGCAGAGCCGGGTGTACGCGGCGACTCGTCGGGCGGCAACGTGACGAAAGTAGTCAAGCTTGAGACCGGTCTCGAAATCCGCGTTCCTCTCTTCGTGAAACAAGGGGAAAAAGTCAAAGTTTCGACTGAGAACCGGGAGTTCGCGGGACGGGCATAGTTTCTTTGTCCCGAGCGTGGCCACATAGCCGCGAAAACGCTGCGACGCTCTTGGAGTATCGCGTCGCAGTTCTCGATGCTGGAGGAGTCGTGCCAGAGCTTGGCGACGGGCTGTCCGGGCGAGGTTGGCGAGGACGTTCTGGGTGTCGCGGTCGCAGTTGGAGCCGGGAAAGACGAGGCCCCGAATTTCATGCTTCTAGGTTGCAGGGGTGGGGTTGGAGGAACCCAGGTCTCGGAATCGGGTCTGCGGCGGAGTCGGGACCCTAAGGCGCGGGATCTGGAGCGCCTGGCACAGGAGACAGTTACTCTGGTTCGGCTTTATTCCGCAAGCATGGTCTTGATGGCGGAATCGAACACAGTATACGGAACGGCCCCCACGATGCGAACGCCATCGATGCGATCGGCAGCCGTCTTGCCGATTACAAAGCTCGGGGTCCCGCTAATTCCCAGCGTACCGGCATCGGCGGTGTCTTGTTTGATGGCCACATCGAACTTCTTTTCGCCCAGACAGGCGCTGAAGACAGGCATGTCAAGGTTGACCTTCTGGCCGTATTTCAGAATCGCATCGGAGCCCAGGTCGGTACCCTTGTCCTGCATGATGGCGTCGTGCATCTCCCAGAATTTGTGTTGTTCTCCGGCGCAACGCACAGCCACGGCCGCGGCTGGCGCATTGGGATGAAACTCCAGCGGCAGGTCGCGTGAAACGAAGCGCACCTTGCCGGTGTCGATGTAATCCTTCTTCAACTGGGCGAAGCTGTCGGCCTCAAAGCGGCGGCAGAAGGGGCATTGATAGTCGGTGAATTCGACCATGGTCACGGGCGCATCGTCGCGGCCCATGGAGTACCAGCCTTTGCCTACGCTCATGGTGACTTTGTCCGAAGTTGGAGCGGGCGCGGGTGCGGCTGCGGCCCTGGTTTGGGCGGCCGCGGTCTGCTGGTTCTGGAGCAGTTGATGGATCTGCTTCAGCTCATTCAGGATTGCATCGGCCTGATCTCTGGTCATGCCCTCGGGCATATTGATGGTGACGGATTCTGCTTTGACGGACTTGCTCTTTGCGGTCTCAGGCTCGGCCGGTCTTGACGACCTCGCAGTTTTGGAGGGTGCCGCTTTGGCCGGCACCGAATCCTTATTCATCGTCGCTTGGTTCCGAGGTGAAGCACTCTGTGCCAGTGCGACTGCACCGAACAACAGTCCTGCCAGAACGAAATTACTCATATTCTCCTTAAACACTGTCACCATGACGTCCGCAGGGCCCGCGAATGTGTTTCGCCGGCGACGAGTCCTGCATCTTGTATTGCACCTCGATCACTGCATCGGCGCGAGTCGTGCCTGAGGTGCAATTGGCCGCGGTTTGCAGCCCGCTGACTGTGACGCCAACGGGCTAGGGGTTGGGCACACAGGTGTTCGTTACTGGATAAAAAGCCCCGTTACTGCAGGAGTAAGAACACGCGCCGGTATAGCCCAGGGAGCACGTCCCCGTGTCGGTATTGCCGCTGTTCGTTTGTGTTAGAACACAGTTGTTTGTAGTTGTTGCCGAGCACTGGGCGGCAGCGGTACAGGTGTTCGTTACTTGAGAAAAAGCCCCGTTACTGCAGGAGTAAGCACACGAGCCGCTATAGCCCGGGGAGCACGTCCCCGTGTCGGTGCTGCCGCTGTTCGTTTGTGTTAGAACACAGTTGTTTGTAGTTGTTGCCGAGCACTGGGTGGCAGCGGCACAGGTGTTCGTTACTTGAGAAAAAGTCCCGTTACTGCAGGAGTAAGCACACGAGCCGCTATAGCCCGGGGAGCACGTCCCCGTGTCGGTACTGCCGCTGTTCGTTTGTGTTAGAACACAGTTGTTTGTAGTTTGTGCTGGGCAGTTGCTGGCCGAGGCCGCGGCGCAGACCCCGGCGGTGCAGGTCTGGCCGGAGGTGCAGACGTTGCTGCATCGGCCGCAGTTATTGGGGTCGGTTTGAAGGTTGGTGCAGGTCGAACCACACAAGTTCGGGTTCTGACTCGTCGGAGAACAGGTGCAGACCCCAGCCGTGCAAGTCGACCCTCCGGGGCAGACGGCGCCACACGCGCCACAGTTATTGGGGTCGGTTGTTTCATTGGTGCAGGTGTTACCGCACAACGTTTGCCCGGCGGCGCAAGCGCTGCACACCCCGCCGACGCAGTTGCCACTCTGGCAGTTTGTGCCTGAGGTGCAGGCGGACCCGTTCCCTGCGCTTACGCAAGCGCCGCTCACGCACGCCGATGCGCTCGGGCAGGCATTCCCGCAGGCGCCGCAGTTGGCAGGATCGGAACCCGTCGTTTCGCAATACGTGCCGCACAGCGTGCCGGTGCAGGCGTCGGTATCGCCCGCGGCGGTCATCTTGTACTCGACCAGCAGATTCGCGTCGGCGCCGGTATTCGATGCGCAAGTCGAGCCGGTGCGCAGAAGGGACTGGAGGGTCGCGCCAGCGGCAAAGGTCAGCACAATGGGTCCGCTATCGGACCAGTAGGCGCCCGGAGCCAGCACCAGGTCCTGGCCTTTGGTGCCGTCGGTGAAGCGAAATACTGCCGCAGGACACGTCGAGCCGGTGGGCGTCTTGGCGGTGGCCGCGATGCGCAGAATGGTGATCGGCTGGTCGATCGTCACCTGTCCGCCAGTCCATGTCCCGCTCAGGTTGCCGGGGAAAAAGGACGGGAAGATCATTCTTGCATTAGTATCCGCGTCAGTGCCCGCCGGTCCTGTTGCGCCGGTCGGTCCTATTGACCCTTGCGCTCCGGTCTGGCCGATCGGCCCTTGTGGGCCTGTGGCGCCGGTTGGTCCAACCGACCCCTGGGGACCTGCTGGTCCGGTAGCGCCTTGCTGGACGAAGAGGGTCCAGGCAGGATTTATGTCCGGCGTCGTTCCTCCGGCGGGAATTAAGGCCGGTGCGAAGTAAGCCGAGCCGTTGTAAGTGGCCACGTCATAGGGGTTGTATTGCGCACCCGAATCGAATTGCCCCCTGAAGCTGAATCCCTGGCCTTGCGGACCGGTGTTTCCAGTGGGACCTGCCGGACCTTGCGATCCGGTCGCTCCAGTTGAACCTTGGGGGCCTTGCGCGCCGGTCGCTCCGGGATTTCCCTGCGGACCCTGCGGCCCAGCCGGGCCCTGCTCTCCAGCCAATTCCACGATCAGCTGCGGCTGATGGCTGGTGAGGGTGTTCTCCTTGCTGTCGAAGCCGAAGGAGCCGGTCGCGGTAAAGAGCGTGAGCTTGAAGCCATAGTTAGGCAGGCTTCCGCTGGCCCACTGCTGCACGGTCGAAGTGACGTCGACCGAGACATACTGCCCCAGGGTGGCGGGGGAGATGACCGGGCGACCGCCCGGAAGAAGGGTGGCGCCGTGCCCCGGCTGGTGCTCATAGGTGATGCTCGACTCGGTCCAGTTTTCGCTGACGGCAAAGAGATCGAACCTGCCCGAAGAGGTGACGCTGTCCGCGAACAGCACCAAAGTGGCCTTCTGTACGGTCGCGCCGGGCGGTAGCGAGGACAGATCGAAACCAAGATAGGTCGCGGTGCCGGGGCCGACGGCCAATACAGAAGAAGTCCCGTAGTTGGTGGCGGGACTGCTGCTGGTCACGAAGGAGTCCGCCGTCGCCGGCAGTTGGGCATGGGCGGCGACGCCAGCCAGCAGGATGGTGAGGGCTGTAAGGGCCGTCCGGAGGAGGCGAGTGGAGTCGAAGAGAGTGGGCACAATCCGCGATAATCTGAGAGCAAACATAGGGCAGACCTCCCAGCATAGCTTTGATTACTGCAAATTAGGCGAACCCCAGATATTGCGTGAGGGCGTCTGAGAGTGGAACCAAAAGCAAAGGGTGAGATCCGCTCGCGCCGAAGTTGCGTTGTGACTCGCGCAGGTTATATCATGCGACGGAGCCGGCGCAAGGCAAATGTTGGTTACCCTGCACCTGTGATTTATGTGGGAGCTTTCCGGATTGCGGCGGCAGGAGCGACACTGCTGGGTAAACCAGGTCTCGGCGCGACCCCTCGACAGGCTCAGGCAGGCTCTGGGACCCGGCGTCAGGTGAACACAGAAATATCCATCTTTTGCGTTCACTCTTCACTCTAATTGTCATGCTGTCCGACCTGAAGACGGGCGGAGCGACGGCCGGCAGGGCGCTGGTAAACTGGTGGCGCGCGGTCTCGATCGAGGCGCTTTGCTGCGCGATCCTATGGCTGGTGGGGCTTCTGCTGATCCGGGTCCCGCTGGCTCCACTTTGGGCGCTGATCGCTGGGTTGATGACCTTCATCCCCAACTTCGGCGCGGTCATCGGCCTGCTCGGGCCGGTCTTTGCGATTCTGCTCAGCGGTCGTGACATGGAGCGACTGCTTTACCTCTTGGGACTTTACGCCGTCATCGTCGTCATCGACCAGCTTCTGCTACAACCCCTGCTGATGAAGCGTGTCACTCGCGTACCGATCTGGGCCTCTCTGCTGGTCCCTCTCGTTCTTGGAGTCGTCATCCCCTTCTGGGGAGTCTTGTTAGCGCCGCCTCTCCTGGCAGTCGTCTACGCCTTCCGCAAACCGACTCCTAAAGAGAGCACGGCGATCGCCACGTCCGGCCCTGAGTCCTAAAATACGTCGATCCTGCGTGCTACACTTAGAGGCTGCGCGGGTGTACGGTCGCGGATCCTGTCCGCCGTTTCCCCGCCAAATTTCTTCCCGGCAGCCCGGGAACGGTCCTAGAGGTTCTCATGTCCGGCCATTCAAAATGGGCAACAATCAAGCATAAGAAGGGCGCGGCAGACGCCAAGCGGGGCAAGATTTTCACCCAGCTGATTAAGGAAATCACCATCGCTGCCAAATCTGGGGGCGATCCGGATGGCAACCCTCGCTTGCGCACTGCCATTCTCGCCGCGAAGGCTGAAAACATGCCCGGCGACAATATCAAGCGAGCAATTCAGCGCGGCACTGGAGAGCTTCCCGGACTCAACTACGAAGAGATCACCTTCGAAGGATACGGCCCCGGCGGCGTGGCGTTAATTGCCGAGGTGCTCACCGACAATCGCAACCGCGCCGTGAGTGAAATTCGTCATGCCTTTTCAAAAAACGGGGGCAACCTTGGCGAATCGAACTCTGTCCGCTTCATGTTCTCGAAGAAGGGTTTGATTTCCGTTCCGAAGTCTGCTGCCGATGAGGATAAGCTGATGGGCATCGTGCTTGAGGCGGGCGGGGACGACCTTAGCGATGAGGGGGAATCCTGGGAAATCATCACCGAACCCGGCGCCTTCGAATCGGTCCGCGATGCGATCAAGAAAGCAGGCATCGAAACCGAAATCTCCGAAGTTACCATGCTTGCCTCTACTTACACCAGGCTCGAAGGCTCCCAGGCGAACCAAATGATCCGCCTGCTCGAAACCCTCGAGGATTTGGATGACGTCCAGCATGTTTATTCGAACTTCGACATGGACGCCAACGACATGGAAGCCGTCGCCCGCTAACTGCCGGGTAGTGAAAACGGGCTGCAAATGGGCGCGTTTTTTCTGCAAATTATGGCAGATTTTGTCGCGCTGGAGCGACTTAGAGCGACTTATATCGACTTATGAGTCATGTAATAATTACATGGCATTTTCATTCTAAAGGGGTTACGGGCGATTTTTGGCGAAAATGTCCGGAATCGTGCATTTTTTGGCTTTGGGGTGAATTTCCGAGGTTGACATGGGTGGGGTTGGGGAAGGCCCCTTGGTTGGATTGTCGACTGGGGAGTCGGCAAATGACTCGCCACGAGCACACGGCGAGCACAGAGGTTTTGGAATATTTGGGGGATGAGGACTCGAGATTGGTGAATCCCACATCTGGCGCGGGTGGGTTTGGCGCTTGATTTTGGATTTGTGGCGCGCTCAGATATGGACACCCGGCAGGCCAGTTGCCCGGCCTTCACTATATAAACGAACGGCAGGACTGGAATTCTACAAACCGTCGAAGAAATTTTGCTTGATCCACTTTCTAGAACGGTTCCCTGGAAACGGCGTTTTTAGAAACAGTCGGACTGGAGTTGCTGAAAACACTGACTTTCCGGGCATTGTACGAATGGCCGGTTATGCGTCCACTTGAACCAGAACGAATCGGTTAACGGAAGCCGACTTTCCGTTACCAATTCGGCTATCTTTAAAAGTAATCGGGAAAAGTAATCGGGCAGATTGCTGGTGTGAAATGAAAACCAATGGTGTGCTCGACCCATCGCAAAGACTGTCGGGAAAAACGCTTCTTGCTTTTGCGGTCCTCTTTTCCATGTTTGAAGTTTCGATCGCGAAGGCGCAATCCTGCGGCTCGACAGGACTGGCAGTTCAGGTACTCGGCTCTGGCGGCCCGGAGTTGCAGGACAAGCGCGCGTCCACCAGCTATCTCATATGGGATCACGGCAGGGCAAGTGTGATCGTTGATGCGGGAGGAGGCAGCGCCCTGCGTTTTGGGGAAAGCGGAGCGCAGATGTCCCAGGTGGATGTTGTCCTATTCACTCATTTCCATGTCGACCACAGCGGCGATTTTCCCGCCCTGGTATTTTCTTCCTGGTTTGAAGACCGCGAGCGTCCCCTGCCCGTGTTCGGCCCGCCTGGAAACGACTTTATGCCTTCCACGACTGAGTTTGTGCGCGACCTTTTCAGCGAGCCGCACGGAGCCTGGCGCTACCTGAGCGAACTGGTAGAGTCGAATGCCAAAGGAACCTACAAGCTCGAACCGCATGATGTTGTTGCTGGTTCCACACCGCTGCTCGTGTTTCGCAACTCCGGCATGGCCGTTTACGCGGTGCGCGTCATTCATGGTGCGTTTCCCGCGTTGGCATGGCGGGTGGAAATGGGAGGTAAGCGCATCGTTTTTAGTGGAGACACAAACGGCGAAGGAGACGGACTCACACAGCTCGCGTTGGACGCGGATTTGTTCGTCGCTCATAATGCCGTACCGGAGGGCGCTACCGGAGTGGAAAGGCGCCTCCATATGCCGCCCTCAGTAATCGGGATGATCGCTGGGAATGCTCATGTCAAGCAGTTGGTACTGTCTCATCGAATGCTGCGGACTCTAGGAAAGGAGAATGAGACACTAGCAGAAATAAAGAGTCGCTTTTCGGGTCCTATCAAGTTCGCCAACGACTTAGACTGTTTTCCTGTCCGGTGAATCATCTAGCGAAGGATGAAAGTCTGTCCTTTTCCGATCAGTAGCGCTAAACCGGCTTCGCGTCAGTTGGCCGTATAGTCGGCTTGTCTAAGAGTTGGCTCATGCAGCTGCCGAAAAATGGGGCTTCAGGAACTCTCATCGGGCCCACGCTTGGCAGCAGGTGGTAGCCCGTCAGGGTAGAGCCGGGAGCGCCAAGCGCAGCAAGCCCAACAGCCTCGATAGACTCCGCCTGC
>Ga0302325_10026489_pt1 | contig 12036 bp, 5 predicted proteins | sample Palsa_T0_2_FD_201948 | JGI IMG/M metagenome (GOLD analysis project Ga0302325, IMG submission 201948) | Peat permafrost microbial communities from Stordalen Mire near Abisko, Sweden - Palsa_T0_2 | ecosystem: Environmental > Terrestrial > Soil > Palsa > Peat permafrost | place: Sweden: Abisko...
TAGGCAGCGTTGATGAGGAGGTAGTGGTTTCCGCAGCACGTGTTTTGAGTGCGCTAGCAACGTCTTTAAGCACACGAGTGGCTGGCATCTTGCCTCGATCCTAGCCTCTTCTCACAATGAGTAATCTATAGTATATTCTCAATGATGCATTGTTTCGCCCCCGCCTTGTCGTCCTTTCATCGAGGCAGGAATTGTGTCGCGATGTTGGGGACGCGAGGAGGTTAGACGAATCTGAGTCAAAAGACCAGGTACAGCCTTGAGCTTACTATTACAGGGGTTGCAGGGCTGTGAAAATAGGTCTGGTCAGCCTGAGCTGAATGGTGGCAGGGTTTTATTGGCTTAGAATACCAATACGCCACAGCTGCATGTGCACGGCAGAGGCGGGGTCGTCGCGACCGAGTTCCACATGCACCACTTCGAATTGAAGTTTCGTTTTCGGGCAGAGTGAGGAAAAAGACTGGAGAACATAATGATAAGACAGGGTAGTTATAGAAGTATGAGGTTTAGGTTGAGTGATAATAATGTTACTCGTTACTTGTTTACCAGAACTGGAAACAATTCTAAATCTATATAAGAGCATGTGCCATTGCTTGTCGTACACCTAACCCCACCACCAACCAGCCTTAACTACTTCTCCTCCCCTACTGAATTTGCAAAGAAAACTTGGAAAATACATTCCTATATTCCTTCTGATAATGTCTTGTAAATTTTGTATAATTTAATTGAATGTACACAACACTTGTGGTACAATGACTCTGTGTAGTGGCTTTGCTTAGGTGTCCGACGAGCAAAGGCACATGCTCTTACATTCACACACACCCTTCTGGTCAAAATCTCGAAAGTTCAACAGCCTTTCCAACTTTTATGATGTTTTCCATCCCATGCAAATGCAACAGCTATTACAACATGTCAAGCTCGATATATCTTTCCTGTTCCCATTACCTATCTTTAGTAGGTTTTCCAGCGCTTCCTAAAGAATCAACCAAACCAATAACGAGAGCACTTGACCCTCCCCTCCATCCTCCATCTACTCCATCTTCACAACCTCATCTCGCACCACCATTTACATGACCAGCCGCAGCACTTCCGTTCCCGACTCTACTGACCAGCTTCGGGATCCTCGACCCTGATCCTCCCCGAGAAGGAGAATGCTCACTATCCGGAGGACTTGGTAAATTCCCCGGATTTGGTGTGCTAACCGCGAGCGAGGGGTTGCTGTTCCTGCCCTGAGGTGGTGTGTGGAGACCTTGAGAGGTATTGCGCACACTTGATAGAGAGCGGGTTCGTGTGCCTGTTGCTGGAGGTGAGTCTCCCAGGGAGGTGGAAGCAGTTGCAGAGGGTTGGCCTGGAAAATGCTGTAGAGGTGGGCGCGTGGTGGTTGGCGGCTCATAAGATTCATCCAGTGGGTGCTGTGTAACAGAAACGGATGTTGGTATTTGTCGTGCTGTACTAGGTCCGTGTGATGATTTCGGGAAGGACATGCTTGGTCCACCTAGTGGATTTATTGTTATGGGTCCTGTATTTCTGACTGGGCGTACGATCGTTCTAGCGGCTCTGTTTTCCCCTGACTCAATGGGGCTTGGTACAGTGACTTTCTGAGCAGGAGCTTTCTTGGACTCTTGTTCCTTAGTTTTGTCGTCGATGCCCTTCGGCGGCGGACGACCGCCTACGTACCATCTTTGATCGCTATCAAGTGCTTCACCGCAAATCATTTTGTCTTCTCGCTCTAAATCCCCCGAGAGGTTCTTCTCGTCCAGATCAATAGAAGCCGTAATGTATTCCCGCCATTTCGAAAGTAGATCAGCATTCGTCTCTCTCCAGATCTTCACTCGTCGGTCGTAGGAGACGTGATAAATGACGGAGTGGTGGTGCTTGTCGTTGAAACTCCGCTGGACGATTTTCTCTTCGATCTGGACGAGTAGCGCAATCTCGGGAATTTCTTTGGGCTTAGGACGGCAGAGTATAATTGCAAGTTGCTTTTCATCCTTCTCGATTCCTTTCGGTGGGTTGTTCCTCAGTCCCGACAATTCCACACCATACCACTCGAGAAGAGTACTGTCGCTTGGAAAGTGGAAGCTGCTCTCATTCTCTCTGAGAATCGAAGCGCGGTTCTGAGCATGGAGGACAAACCCTGGGTATTGCACCAGTAGACCCTCTGGAACCAATCTTGCTGCCCCTACCATATTTGAAAGCGGGTCTGGATACTCGAGTTCTTCGTTTGAGAGCCATGTTTTTGGAGCCCAGCCAAATGACGGGTCTTTAAGTTTCTCTCCAGGAAGAAAAATAATGCCCGGTGGAATAGAGCCGGGACAGGTTTTGTCCAGTATCTTCCAGAGATCTATCATCATGCCCTGGAGCTCCTCATCCTCGATTTTGGCAGCATTTTTGATAAGGCCGGCGTCATGAAGTCTAGAATTTGTATACTCTAGATTGAGAAGAGTTGCCAGTGCCAGCGTTTCGTGCTCCTGATGATTTGTGGTCTGTAATCAAATTAGCACAGGTCATATGCTTGTTGGTGATACTTACTCTCCAACGAGCAGCTCGCCATACACTGGCCAGGATATCCGTACCATTCCCAGCAGGTAGCTCGTTGATTCGCGCCCTGCGGTCGTTTCCAAGCAAATTGTGGAAATAATTTCGAGCCGCACTGGGAATGTTCGATGTCAATATGTCGCTAGCTTTTGGATACATTTCTTCCAAGGCTTCCAGGTTTTTCAATCTCCTGTTAAGCCCTTCTTCACTAAGATCTTCGCCAAGATCCTTGCCGTTGGCGAAGGCAAAATATAATCTTCGGCTGAGATATGCCTCTTGCAAAGTCCAGAGTCGACGCATCCACCCGCTGGCTAGTATTCTCATCGCAGTACCCTCGTAAGTCGTAGCAGGTAACATTTGACCGAGGCCCTTGTCAATAACCACCGTATATCTGGCGTTGGTGTAAACCTGATGTATTTGCCGGACAGCAACTCGTCGTTCCTCCTTGTGATCCTTATGGATTGGGATAGCCAATGTATCTATCCAAAAGAGTTTCCTTTCCACTGTCGCGCGTGACTCCTCGTGTGCTTCTGTAAATAACTCATCAAAGAAGTCAAGTTGACACTTCCAAAGCTCGTTGAATTTGGGATTCCCATATCCGTCAGACCAAACATGTGACAGGGTCGCGTAAGTTGTATATGGTTCGTATTCCACGACATCAACCTCTCCTTTTTTTCTGTTATACTCCAGGAGGGGGACGCGCCCCTTTCTGATAATTGCAACGACATCCTCGATCTTGGGTCCAATTTCTCGACACAACTTCTTATCGTCGACATGTGGCTTGTGTTTAGGATTGCGTGGACATGTTAATTGATGTTGCGTGACATATGTACCGCCGCTACCAGGGAATTTGAGACGGCATTTATCTTTGTCACAATCCTTGTGGCCCTCGATCAGATATGACGTCTCGGCATCGGTCTGGGAATGCGATGCATATGCAGCGAGCATGGAAGTAGCGTGTGATCTCAACTGTTGTTTGAGAATTTCAACCAGTTTTCGGCACCACCCTTTGCTCTCCATCTTTTCCAGGACTCGTGAAGGAGTTCCCCAACCTTCCATGGCATCTCCATGCCAGCCACGGATGTTGAATCCGACTTGTTCAATGATCTTAGACTTAGCATTTGTAAGTGTCTCTCCCAGTACCATCAACGACAGGCTCAGTTTGTGTTCCACATAGCAGGGGTTCTTTGGATTGGTTTTCCTTTTCTTGCCGTCATCAGAACAGTATTCCGTGACGACCTGACGGGCTTTATCCAGAGCAACCTGAGCTCGTATCATTCTCAAAGAACGCGGATGAGGGTCTAGCTTGGCGACATCGGTCCTCCACCACTCGAGGTATCCGGTCAACCTCGTAGTGTCGATATTGCCTTCTACCACTAGCGTCTCAACAAGAGTCTTTGACGGCTTCTGAAGAATGGTGGAGAGAAGGCCGAAAAATAGCCAAGACTGCAGGAAGTGATTGAAGGTGATCTTGCTCTCAGGTTTCGTGTTCTCGTATTCCTGAGTCTCCTTCGATGGGGTGAAATATATCTGTTCGGGGAACTTGTGGAAATCATGCTCACTCGAATCGAAGAGATTAGGTTTGTAGTACTTTGGGTTCCAGTGCTCTCCCAGGTGGAGGCCTTGTAAATGATCCATCCGTAAGAGAGATTTTCAGTGGCGGAGAGTTGAGGCGGTAGTTCAATCACGAGGATCGCAAGTCCTTCGGTGATCTGAAACAGAGCTAAATCAGACGCCGATGAGCAGATGATCGACAACAGCGTGTTCTTTCGAGACCTATGATAGGGTTTCCTCCAGTACCTCAGTAGCGGAAGTGAACGATTCCTAGCCAGAAGATCACCCCATGTCTCGAAGTGTGAAGGTAAACATTGCGACGAGCCGTCCCGGAGGGCGGCTGCTCCATCTTTCAAGCTTCCTTCTCCGCACCTAGTTCCCCCGCTTGAGGCTCAGTTTCGACCAGTCGAGAAATCTGTCGATCAGAATAGACTGAAAAAATTTGATTGGCTCATAGGAATGGCTTTTGTAAAGAAGAAATGAAGTGTGGACTACAGCGCTGGAGGCTGTGCCCTGTGATTTGTCAAATGGGCAGCAGCTGAACAATGGGGCATTGTTGTGCAGATGGTGGCGCTTATTGGGACTCAGTTACCTAGTCAATGAGTGACACATCAGCGGCGAACCCCGCGGAAAGCCTGACACGCAACCCATCAGCATGGTCTCGGGGCGGGTAGGCGCAGTCGCCTCGTCAGTCAGTCGCACACTTCACCTCGAGTCCACTGAGCCCGAAATCGTTGCCTCCGCCAAAAACCTGAAATATGGCCCCTACTGCCTTACTGCTTCTGCTCACCGTCTGAAACTGTATAATCCGCACCGAATATGAATGCGCTCAAGCGGGTAAGGAATATTAGGGGTGGCGACAAGACGACTGCTAATCTCCTCGAGTCGCCGCTCTGCACATTCAAAGAACTGGAACCCGATATTCCCATCAAGGCACCCCTAGAGTAAGTTATTCCAGTTGCCTAAGACTCCTTATTGTCGATGATCTTCTAACGCTGGATAGTGTAATCTTCGTCCACGGGCTGGGAACCAAGGGGACCACCGACGTTCGAAGGCGCCTCAAGACATGGCTTCGAAAGTTACGAGAAACAGAGGGATATCGGGTCTGGCGGTTTGGATTCGATGGAAAGGAACTCCTCATTGAGGGGCGACAACGACTTATGCTCCTTGCTGGCATCCTGCTGAAGGATATCCAACGTATGCCAGCGAATCCAAGATCTGGGACAAAGGACACAAAACTCGTCTTCATTGGTTATGGCGCCGCAGGCTGGGTTATACAAGAAGCTTTGGCATGGTATTCCAATACCTCGACACAAACCGCAAGACGGACGCCGATGGTGATACTATTGAATCTGCCCCCAATTGCAAGCGAAGCTGCACTGAAGACGTACTTGGAACGGTTTCCGATGCTGTATCCTGAAAAAGGCAAAAACGTCGCTTTGAAGTTTCCTATTATAGAAATCATTCAGAACAACTTTACCAACCTTGTTGAGGACGAATTATTTGGACCCCAGGAGACACGGATCAATATCCCAGGAAAGGCCAACACATCTCTGACGAACAGCTTGGGGGTTGAAGTTCCGCCACAGAATGACTCAGTTCTGCGACGGGAGACCTCCGACACCCATCATACCAGTGACTCCACCGGGTCCAGCAAGACTGACTCCAGTGCTGGCAGCGTCGCTGCGCAGAGTGCCGAGCAGATACCGTTCTGGGAGATTGTGAAGGGAGACAAGACGGACGAAGAGGTCAAGTCCTCGCTCCGCACTTCATTGCTCTTGGAAAAGCCGCCTGCAGACATGATTTCAAAGTCCTACAAGCAACCAGAATATAAACCGCTCGATCAGCAGTACGGCAGTGTTCTGGCGAAAGACTTCCTTCCACGGAGAACCACTGGGTTTTCTACGAGATCCACAAAAAAGTCAAACTTCTACAATCGATTAAATTCGCGGCCGCCCACACCACCTGAGGAGAGTGAAGATCCAAAGATTCGTGTCTCAACAGATATTCTTCCTGTACAGCAAATTGCCATTCGCGAAGATTCTCCAGCTGTTGAGAACAGTCGGGAATCATTGAGTAATCTGACGCCACCAACTCCTGCCGCTCCTGATGTGATGCTCGACCAGGAGACGAGCCACCATTTGACTAACCCTTGGACTGCCACTGATGTGGATAATGTGACTGAAACGGAGAAAGATCCGGTCAGACAAGAAAGCGCCCTCGCTCTGATAACCAGCTCCAACGATGCCTCGGAAGAGATTCTGTCAGCGGAGAGACAGAAACTGCGCCTCGCATTCTGGTATCAACAGAGCGGGGAGCTCCGGAAATCCAAAGCCCTGTACCAAAGCCTGATGAATTCTCCCGCGATGGCTCAAGGACTCGATATCATAAGGACTCAGATTGCCATCACATGGCTTTACGAGGGCCGAGTGAAGGAGGCAGAGGAAGTATTTTCCGATTTGGAACCAAAGGTAGAAGCAGAGTACGCCAGGGAACCTCAACGAACATGGGAGGTCAAACGCTGGCTAGCAATATCGCTGGATATGCAAGGCTTCTACGAGAGAGGGCGACAGAAACTGATAAACATCAATCAAGCATTAACGTCTTTTCAGCAGGCACAACAAGTCACTGATATCGGCTTGCTAACGAGGAGCACCCTGGCTCTGGTTTTGGGGCACCTGGGAAAGTACAGGGAAGCTCTTACTCGCAGCGAAAAGGTGCTTGAGCTTGCGAGTCAGGTAGTTGAAAGGGCTAAAATAATGGTGAAAGATACGGATGAAGGAAAGGGCGACCAGGCAGATCTGACCATACAACTAGGAGCTCTTGGTTCTATACAATTTGATCGGGCCAAGATTCTCACCTACGTCGGTCGCTACAAGGATGCTGAGGACTTGAATAGTCAAGCATTGGAAAATATACAACGAAATGTGGGCAGCAAGCACGTTTCGACACTCGAATGTTGGAGTCTCAAGGCACGCCATTTCGCCTCGACCAGCAGATTACCCGAGGCCGAAGAGCAGTGCCAAAAGACACTAAAGGTCATGCGGACAGAAATTGGGAAGGAGCACCCGTCTACCTTGAGGACCCTTGGTGTTCTGGTCTATGTCTACCGACTTCAAGCACGATTGACAGAAGCGTTAGACACGGCCAAGTATCTTCTCGACAAATGCAAATCCAGCGAGGCATTTGGAAAAGACCATCCGGAGACAATTCATTCAATGTGGCAACTTGCCGAAGTCTACCTCGCTCGAGGAGACTTTTCGAACGCGCTACGCTATCAGGATCAAGTTATCAAGTCGGCAGACAAAGTTCTGGGCAAAGTTCATCCTACTGTGGTCAATTACAGAGCTTGCTTAGCACGAGTCTATTGCAAGAGAGGAAGCTGGAAAGATTCAGGGGAACTCTGCCTCGCTGTCCTCGACAATTACGTCTCGATTATCTCCGAAGCGTTTCAAGGCACTGCCAAAGTTGTTCGAAAGCAAGATAACTCGAAACAAAAAGAAACAGACTCCAGATCTGTCATTCAGCAAGCACTGGACAAAGCCCGTGACATCATCTTCGAGAAGGACGACGATTTCGCAACTCTTAACCTTTCGCTTGCGTCAACAATCCAGTGTCTTGGTGTCACTGAGCGGGAAAGACAGCATGGTAACCTGGAAGCTGCACAAGAAATCCAAACCAAAGCCTACGACTACATGGCGGAGAAGCTCGGTCAGGACCACGTAGACACTCTGTCAGCTAAGTGGGATTTGGCCTTAACGAAGCTCAAAAGGGGGGAAGAAGGTGCACTCCGCGATCTTGATGCTGTCACTCGAGCTCGAAGGAGGCTTTTAGGGGACGACCACCCGGATACACTTGCAGCGCGGCATCATCTCAGTGCGGCCAAGTTCAGCCAATTCGGCAACGTGAGCGAACTGGATGAGCAGGCAGAAGTGCTTCGTTTATGCATTTATCTCTTAGGAGAGGAGCATCCCACTACCAATTCAGCGCGGATCGATTTGTCGAACGGGTATCACTTGATACGCACGCCAGGTATGCTTGTCAAAGCCGAGCAGTTGCGGCTTAAAGCACTGCAAGTACAGATCAAGACACTGCCTCATCCGGAGCTCAGCGGATCGGCAAAATACAGCTGGGAGCAAGCACTGGCAGAAGTGGGGTTGAACGAATCTTTTCCTGTCCAAGAAGAGTCTAAATTAGAACCCGACAAGAAGGACAATCTCGCCGAACCAAAGCCAAAGCACTGGCACGCGCAAGTAATCTCAAGTCTCGCAGCTCTGGCACTAATCTACGTCGACCTCGCGCAGTCTGCCGATGAGGAAGCCCTCTTATCTGTCGAAGCCCCAAACCAAGAAAGCGAAAAGGCCCACAACCTCCTCGTCTCACAATACAACAATAAGGCCATCGCTCTACAGCGCGCCGTTTTCTCCCAGCAGCAATTCCTCTCAAACGGGAAATACAGCCCCGAAGCACTCGAAAGTCTGAACACGCTCGGCCTGATCTACCAAGCAGCTGGGAACAGTAAGGAGGCAATGCGTTCCTACGAATTAGTCCAAATATATGCTGAGGACTCATCTGTACTGCATTTTACGGTTCAGTCGAACATCGGAACGTTGCTTTTCGGTGAAGGGGACTTTCAAATGGCGGAGGAGGTTCAGACTAAGGCGTATGAGAAGAGGGGAAAGTATGGCGAGGGGGTGGTGGGGGATAAGGAGTATGTGATTGCGGTTTTTAATCTGGCGTTAACGAAAGAGGAACTCGGGAAGCGGAAAGAGGCATTGAAGTTGATGGGGAAGGCGCTCAAGTTGAGCAGGGATGCGTTCGGGCATTCAGATCCGACTACGGGAAGGATATTGGATACGTGGCGGGAATGGAGTGAAACTCCTGGCCTGTGATTGTATATTAAATATGTGCTTTCTAGCTATATACCCAGATATGAATTGTATAACCATTTAAATATCAATATACCACAAGTCTATAGTGCAATGATACTCGTCATCACTTCAACAACACAGCTGAGACGGGCCAACTGTGCAGCCGTTATATACGACTCAACTAAATCGAACTGAAGTAGCAGCTAAACAGGTTTTGATGCAATTTGTGAGCTTTTCACATACCTTTGAACACTCCGGACAACGTCACATAAAGATATAAGGACGACAATACTCTTACACAGTTCCTCAAAAGCTTTATTCCACAAAGAACTGCTTAATGTTTTCCAAAACCACTTCCGGCGCTTGCTCAGGAATATAATGCCCAGAATTTACACTCGTCCCACTGACCTCCACCCCTTTCTCAGCAACAGCTTTCCACTCCTCAACCGCATCAAAACACTTCTCAATAACTCCATGCTTTCCCCACAGCACCCTAATCGGACACTTAATCTTCCTTCCCGCTTCCAAGTCCCTCTTACTCTCATCCAAATCCACTGTCGAACTCGCCCTATAATCCTCACACATGGCATGCACCGCATCCCTATCTCCAAGAACCATAACATACCCTTCCCAAGCCTGCTCCTCAAACTCCTTAAATTCCCCACTTCTCCCCTTCATAAACAACTCAGCAAACTTTCTCGGATCATTCGAAATCATTGTCTCTGGTAGCGGCGCTTTCTGAATCAAGAAAAACCAATGCCAATACATCTTCGCAAACTCCAAGTCCGTTTTGCTATACATAGCCAACGTAGGACAAATATCAAGCAATATAGCTTTCTTAACCGCACCCGGATAGTCAACCATCAGCTTATGCGCAACACGAGCGCCGCGGTCGTGAGCACAGATGTAGAACGCTGAATGGCCGAGTGTGGACATCACTGTGATGATATCACGTGCCATAGCACTTTTCGCATAGTTCTCAACCCCTGAGGGCTTTGATGATGCACCGTAGCCTCGGAGATCGAGAGCTATGACTGTGTAGGTAGATGTGAGGTGTGGCGCTATGAGATGCCATATATGATGTGTCTGTGGGAACCCGTGTAGGAGTAGGAGGAGCGGGCCGGTGCCGGATTGAATTCCGTGGATGGAGACGTGAGGGGATGACTGTGTGGTTATATCGAACGTTTTGAAGTCTTCGAACATTTTGGTTGGTTTTGTGAGAGTGGGAATTGCGGTTAGATATTCTTTGAGATTTATAGGTTGTGACCGGGAGACTTAAGGGGGGAGGATTGGGAAATGTCGCTTTACTGCAGCCATCGGGCGAGTCGGCCGGGAATCGTCCGCTTGGTGCGGGGCGGGGATCAACAGAGGCGTCAGAAAATTGGTAGGTGAGAGTCCGAGTCTTCCTTGATTACCAAAGATCTGCTCACGCCTCTGCAGTGTACCTACCACTGTTCAATAGCAGTTAATTCAGCTTTCTAACCTCAATCGTATTTTGCACCGTGACCGTTGATCCCGCAAGGCCATCAGCGGCTCAGCCAGGCGCAATAGACTGGGCTGGGCGTCGTGCAATCAAGAGGAGTACGTCGAATCAATCAAAAACATATCAACGCCACGATTATTCCAGCATGGCAATAGGCTTTACCTACCGCGGTCTGGAGCTGTCACAAACACAAATACGGCTGCTTCATATCTCGGAAGGCCCCACTGAAGGCAGCACCGAAGACAGCATAAACTGCAGCCTTGTGAGAGTTGACATCAATGCTTGCCCACCATACCGAGCCTTGTCCTATACATGGACATCACCTCCCTCCTCTGTGTCTCGTCGTGCTGATCCGAAGTCTATCCTCATAAACGGCGCTCCCCTCGGTATAGGCGACAATCTTTGGGAGTTCTTACGTCTCGTCTCACGGGGAGAGCTGCCTTTCGCAAACAAGTCTATTTGGGTCGATCAGATATGCATCGATCAAGAGAACGAGTCGGAGAAAAACCAGCAAGTGGCGCGCATGGGCTCGGTGTTCGCCCAGGCAGAGCAAGTCCTCGCCTGGCTGGGTCCAGAGGCTGATGGTAGCCATGCAGCCATGCAATATCTCGTGGATCTCTGTACCCGCTCCTGGAAGCTCAAGGAGCCACCTGGTCCGCCCGAAAGTTTCAAACCGTACGAACACGGCTTCAACGTATACTGTCGTAGGAATCGTGACATGTTGAAGAAGATAGTGAGATATCTAAAGTGCCTTTACGATGGGATGCCAGCTCACAGAGCGAACCTGATAAAGCTGCTTAGGAGACCATATTGGATGCGCTTGTGGGTTCTACAAGAAGTCAAACTTGCTCGTGATCTGCTTGTCATTTGTGGATCTGCTTGGCTTCCTCGTCGCATATTTCAACTGTGTCTCTGCTTGCTGTTCCAAGAAGTATCCAGGTCTAGTGCTCCTGCTGAGACAATTTTCCAACCGGTGGGAGTGTTCACATCCGAATACTGGGGTTACTTGCATCCAGTCCCAGATTTTAAGGTCTTGGATACCTCAGTAATTAAGACACTCCGTGGCCAAGAAAATGTCCCATTTTCGACGAGCTATTGGTGGGAGCTTCTCCTTGAAGCTGCGAAGCTCAAGTGTCGAGACAGTGTTGACTATGTCTATGGACTTCAAGCTCTGCTTGCGGAGGCCGACCAAATTCTAGTAGATTATTCTATCGGGTCCGGGGAATTGTTTTGGAAAGTTTTCGCAGGTTTTGAAGGGCACAGGGCTAATGCCGACAAAAAAGCTGCTATAATCCAGTTCGGGCGAAGAATGAACGTGACTGGGCGCGAAGTGGTGTGCAAAAAGGGAACAGGTTCCGTAGGGCGAGCAAGGTTTCGAAGTATATTCGGGCAAGACCCTGAAGAGGTCTTTCAGACTCAAAGCCATCACGATGAACTCGTAAAAACAGCCGTCCCCGACCGCAGTCTTCCCGGTATCGACATCGGAAACCCGGAAATCATGGAGTTACTAGGACTTGTAAATAGTGGAGCCGCGGGTCCTGAGTTGAGCATAAAAGATCAACAACCATTTGATCCATCTCATATCCTCTCCTCAGG
>Ga0302325_10026491_pt1 | contig 12035 bp, 11 predicted proteins | sample Palsa_T0_2_FD_201948 | JGI IMG/M metagenome (GOLD analysis project Ga0302325, IMG submission 201948) | Peat permafrost microbial communities from Stordalen Mire near Abisko, Sweden - Palsa_T0_2 | ecosystem: Environmental > Terrestrial > Soil > Palsa > Peat permafrost | place: Sweden: Abisko...
CGTGGCCCTCGAAAACGCCCGCAACCACAAGCGCAACGTCGCCTTTGCCCGCGTACAGCAGGATCTGGATGCAGCGCGGCAGATTCAACGCTCGCTGCTTCCGCAAACCCTTCCCGACATCGCCGGCTACTCACTGGGATTTCGCTCCGCCACATGTTATGAGGTAGGCGGCGACTATCTGGACATCGTCGAGCAGCCCGACGGCAGCTTGCTGATTGCTGTAGCCGACGTCGCCGGCAAGGGGCTCGCCTCCGCCATTGTCTCCATGAGTTTCCGCTCCGCATTCCGCGCCATGGCCGTTACCGGCCTGCCTCTCGACGAGCTGGCCACGCGCATGAACCAGCACCACTGGGCTGAAGGCGAAGAGGCGCGCCGCCGCTATGTCACTGCCATCTTCCTCCGGCTCCATGCCGAGAGCGGGGAAATGGAAGTAGTGAACGCCGGCCACAATCCCGGGTTCCTGGTCCACCCCAACGGCGAGGCGAAGCAGTTCGACGCCGCCGGTACGCCCCTGGGACTGCTTCCGGGCATGCGCTATTCCACCGAAAGATATGGCTTCACGCCCGGCTCGCGCCTCCTTTTCTATACCGACGGCCTTACCGAGGTGTTCCAGGGAGATGAAGAATTTGGGGCGGAACGTCTTTTAGATGAATTTTCTAAGTGCCCGTGTGAGAAGGCTGATGGTATTCTCGATGCATTGTGGAAAACCCTTGACGAGTTCGCGGCAGGCGGCCCGCAGGGTGACGATATGACCGCACTGGCGCTGTGCCGGTGGAGGAGTAACCCGGAGATGCCGGCATGAGCAAAATGAAAACCACGAACGTTGAAGTCCGATTGCCGTCACGGATGGGCTTCGAAAAGGTGGCCATGAGTACGGCCGCCTCGGTGGCTAAGCTGATGGGTTTCCGCGATGACCGGGTTGAAGACCTGAAAACGGCAGTGGCTGAAGCCTGCATCAATGCCATCGAGCACGGCAATCGGCTCAATGAGAAATTGTCAGTGGGCGTGGTCCTTTCTGCCGGCGAAGACTCCCTGGAAGTAAAAGTCATTGACGACGGCACAGGCATGAAGAAGCAGCCGGCCAAGCCGGATATCGACCGCAAAATGCATGGCGAGGAAGACGCGCGCGGCATGGGAATGTTCCTCATCCAGGCCCTGGTAGACGAAGCCGAATGGGTGGCAGGCACCGATGGTAAAAGCAGTTACGTCCGGCTGGTGATCCGGTTGGATAAAGAAGCAGAATAACCCAAAGATACGGAGATCATCGATCGTGCAGAGCGAAACCAAGTCGCATGTAGACCAGGTCACTTCCCCCGCCGGACACCCGGTGACCGTCCTTCGTTTTGAAGGGGATATAGCCAGCACCTCAAAAGACGCCGTTCTGGGTACTTACCAGGCGCTGCCCAAGGCCACCGCCAAGCTCATCCTGCTGGACTTTACCAAGGTGGATTACATCAACTCCAGCGGCATCGCCCTGGTGATTCAGCTGCTGATCGAGGCCTCCAACTCCGGCCAGAAGGTCTCCGCTTTCGGCCTGTCGCCGCACTTTGTCAAAGTCTTCACCATGGTAGGCATCACCAAGTACGCCGGGCTGTTTCCCAGCCAGGCAGAAGCGATGGCCGCGCTGTAGCAGAAGCTCATTTTTGCTATAAGCTGTCATCCTGAGCGACCGTAGCGCAGCGCAGGGAGTCGAAGGACCTGCTTTTGGCGTGGTTAGTGTGCGCCTGCAACCGCTCCCGTAGGGACCCACCGATAATAGCCCAGGGTGGAGTCCGGCAAAGCGGACGGAACCCTGGGATTGCCCGCACAAAAAGCACGTGCGTCCCGGCGGCGCGCTGCGATTTCCATCTCGAACCCTGCAATTCATAATCGCCCCGTTTCCTGCCCCCTCCCCGTCGCACGATATGATGGCCGTTATGAATCTTGAAGCAATTCAGGCCGCCATTCGCGACGCCGGCTTTGACGGCTGGCTCTTCTATGACCACCACCACCGCGATCCCCTCGCCGCACACATTCTCGGCCTCGACGAAAAAGCCCACATCACCCGCCGCTGGTATTACTACATCCCCGCCACCGGCGAGCCGCGCAAGCTCGTTCATCGCATCGAGCAGTTCCGCCTCGACGCGCTTCCCGGCGTCAAGGGCCTCTACTCAAGCTGGCAGGAACTCGCCGCCGGCATTGACGCTCTGCTCTTCGACGCACAACGCATCGCCATGCAGTACTCTCCCAACAACGCCATCATGTATGTCTCCATGGTCGACGCCGGGACGGTGGAATTTCTGTGCAGCCTGGGCAAGCAGATTTTCAGCTCCGCCGACCTGATCAGTCAGTTTGAGGCAGTTCTCACCGAAGAGCAAATCCAGAGCCATTCCGTTGCCCAGGTAGCCATCGACCGCATCCTTGCCGAGGCGTGGCTGGAGATTGGTCGCCGTGTTCGCCCATCCGGCGGCGGCGAAGGCAGCGTCACCGAATTCGACATCGTGCAGTGGCTCAGCGAGGCCATGCGCCGCGAGAATCTCGTTTGGGAAAACGGACCGAACGTTAGCGCCAACGCCAACAGCTCCGACTCGCACTACGAGCCAACCGCGGAACAGGCGTCACAAATCAAGAACGGCGACTTCATCCTCATCGACATTTGGGGACGGAACGAAAAACCCGGCAGCATCTTTTACGACATCACCTGGACCGGCGTTGTTGGCCGCGAACCAACCGAGCGCGAACAGCTCGTCTTCGAGACCGTTCGCAACGCTCGTGATGCGTCCATCGCCGTAGTCGAGCAGGCCTTTGCCGCTGGCCGCCCCATCTACGGATACGAAGGCGACGATGCAGCCCGCGCAGTGATCGAGCACGCCGGCTTCGGTCAATACTTCACCCACCGAACTGGCCACAACATTGCGCATGAAATCCACGGCCCCGGCGCGCATCTTGACAACCTTGAAACCCACGACGTGCGCCGCATCCTGCCCAACACCTGCTTCTCCGTCGAGCCCGGCATCTATCTGCCTGAGTTCGGCGTCCGCAGCGAGATCGACATGCTGACTTCCCCCGGCAAGGCCTGGGTAACAGGAGCAATTCAACGCGAGCTGGTAAGAATCTAGAAGCAGGGGTCAGGGACGGGAAAACAGGGACTAGGGACATAGGGACTAGGTTCGGTTGAGGGTGGTGGCTTTCCCTCTGCCATGCGAAGGCGAATTACCAATCCATTAACCGCTATCGTCGTCCACTGCTCTTTAGTCTCTGATCCCCAGTCCCTGACCCCTGACCACTGGACACTGGCCCCTGGCTTCGTGCGATATAGTCAAGAAGGCATGGCAACTTCCCCAAACAAGAAAAATCAGGCGGAAAGCGGCTTCGTTTATCTGCCGCTGATCGCTGGCTGGCTGGTGCCCGGCGCAGGACACTTTCTGCTGCGCAAGTGGGGCCGCGGAGCGCTCCTTTCGCTCTCCATTCTGGCCATGTTCTCCATTGGCATCGCCATGCAGGGCAAGATATACGCGGGCGCGCACGACATTCTGGAGATACTCGGAATGGCCGGCGACCTGGGCAATGGGTTGCTCTATTTCGTTAGCCGCGCCGCTGGCTGGGGCGCTGACCAGGTCACCATCACTACCGGAGACTACGGCACGCGTTTCATCGTCGTCGCAGGCTTGCTGAACGTGATTGCTGCCGTCGACGCGCACAACCTCCGCACCGGGAGGAAAGTCTAGTGCTGCATCTCGACCATTTTGCAGCGGTGGTGCTCTTCGCGCTCTTCGCTTCCGTAGTCTTCGGCATCACCCAGCGCGACACCCCGCCGCGCATGTTTCGCTATGGCCTCTACTGCTTTGTGCTTTTCGTAGGCGCGGTCATCGTCCTCAGCTGGGTGATGCACTTCATCGCCCACTAGCGTCCTGTCTCTAAAGATCGCATCAAAAAATGACCTTTCATCCTGAGCGAAGCGTACTTTAGCGGAGTCGAAAGCCTGCCCTGAGCGTAGTCGAATGGGGACCTGCATTTGGGAAGAACGAGCCTGGGTGCCCCATCCTTGCTTTTCTCCAGCGAAGGGTGGCAGACCACAAACCTCAATTGCATCTACGCGAACTGATGCCGCTGCCACACCGCCGCGTCAAATTTGTGCACGCAGGTATACCCCTCCGCCAGGTAAAGATCGATCGCCTGCGTGTTCGATTCCGTCACCGTCAGCGATATCTCCGTAGCACCATGCCGCATGAAGTGGTAGGCAGCCAGCGCCAGCAGCATCCGCGCCAGTCCATGCCTGCGGTAGTCAGGATGCACGCACAATTGCGTGATATGCCCACTCTGCGTGCTCACCCGCGACCCCAGCACCAGAGCCACCATCTCCCGGTTATGCCGGTTGACCACCACGTGCGACACCTGCGGCGAAAACGTCCCGCACCCCGAGTAGCGCACAATGTTGTGCAGAAACCGCTGCGAACCGTGGATGGATCTGTACTGATCGTTGATCACGCTATCCGGGTGCCCGCGATAGGCTTCGGAGATCAACTGCCCTGCCGGTGTCAGATCCTCGTCGCGCCATGGCCGCAGTTCAAAGTCGCGCGGCAAATCCACACGCGGCAGATTCCAAAGATTCTGCAGCGGCTGCACCATGAACAAACGGCGGAACACATCGAACCCAGCCTGCAGAAAGCTGCCCGAATGCATCCCCGAAGGATGCAGCAAAAGCTGCGACTCAATGCGATCCACTTGCGGAGAATTGATCAGCGTTTCAAACAAATGCTTCAGAAGCGTCTGCTCAATCTCATGCGCCGATGCGGGAATCTGGTTCGCGGAAGCCCCTGGGGCCAAATCCAGTCCGGTTGCATGGCTGCTCAGCGCAAACACATCGCCGATCACGGCCTTCGTTTCTTCGTACACGCAGAAGGCGTAGCCGGTCACCTGTCCAGCCTCCAGCGCCGCGTAACCCGGCAGCATGTGGCTGTCAAGATATTGCATCAGCAGCTTCGACGAGGTGCGATAGTCCCAGTGCAGGCGCTGCTTCCATATCTCGCCCTCGGCGTCCAGCACAGGGCGCAGCACCGGCGCGGCGAAGTGCCGCAGGTCGAGAATCTCGATGGAAACTCCGGTCGCCATGCACCTCCTGCGTATTGGACTGCTGCAACTCGAAGTCGGAAAGCCGCAACTGGCCGGACCAGCGAACTCAGTGGAATCCGGGCATGCCCTGCTCCGCTTGATGGAAGCTTATCAGCTTCAAGCCTTTTATTTAACTGCCTTTGCCTTAACGCCTGCCCACCATATAGACCACCAGCCCCTGTTCCGGCCACGTGAACAGTTGCTCGTAATGCCGACCCTCCAGATATTCATCCAGGGCAGGCAGCGTATGCAGATCGACACCGTTGCGCCCCGTCACCCGCACCACAAGGAAATGCTGCCCGTCCGGCACGCCGTCCTGCTCGTAGTTGATGACCTCGCGATTGCGATAGAACGATAACCCATACTCGATGTCGCGGCGCACCCGGAAAACCGCAACCGTCTCATCGGCGGGCGCCAGCGTAGCCAGGCGATCCGCCAGCGGCCGTGCGGAGTAGGCCCGGTCAAGCAGGTGAATCACCCGCTCAGTAGCGCCAACTGCCGGTATCCCGAAGAAGGGACCCACGCCATAAAGAAACAGCACCAGCACCACAAGAATGCTCGTCGTAACCAGCCTCAGCTTGGCCACCCCGTAAGCCTTCACCACAATCAGGATCAGCAGCACTCCACCCGCTGCGGCCACGCCTGCAATAGCCAGCGCGTGCGCCGGCGGCGTCTTCGCTCCATGGGCCACAAACCAAGGCAGCAGCAGCGCGAACATGGTCATAATGCCGCAAACCGCGGCATGGCCGCCCAGCACCCAGCGGTTCAGCCCCAGCTTGCGGCGTCGGAAAAGATAGTCTCCCGTAAGAATCGCAAGCGGCGGCAGCGACGGAAGAATATAGCCCGGCAGCTTCGACTTGGAAAACGAAAAGAAGACAATCGGAATCAACGCCCACAGCACCAGAAACTCAGGAAACGCATCGCCCGGCCGGTTCGGTGCTCGGCGGCTCAAGCTCGCATGCCGCAGCCGCCACTCCGCCACCGAGGTCTGGATTCCGTCTACCAGCGCCCGCCCCGCAATCACCGTCCACGGCATCATGGCCAGCACCACCACCACCAGGTAATACCAGAATGGCTGTGAATGCTGGTAGAGGTCTGTCGTAAACCGCTGCAAGTTCTGCCGCACGAAGAAATCGTAGAAGAAGGTCGGATTCTGTATCTGCACCGCGATAAACCAAGGCAGCACCATGGCGAAATAAAGCATCACGCCCGGCCACCAGAGAGACCGCCAGATGATCGACCACTCGCGCCGAAGGAAGGCGAATGCGGCTATGACCAGAAACGCCAGAAACGGCGCCACCGGCCCCTTGGCCAGCGTGGCCACGCCGGTGAAGAAGTAAATGTCGAACAGCCAGAACTTCGACCCCGTCTCATACCATGCATACCAACCCAGCAGCCCGATGGCCAGCGGCGCGGCAATCTGCATGTCCGTCGAAGCCCCGCGCGCAAACCCGATAATCCCCGCGCAAGCCACGGTGATGATCGCAGCATCCAGATGTCCGCCCGCTCTGAACCGCCGCATGTGCAGATAAATCAGCGCCGCCATCACAAATGCGAAGCTCAACGACGGCAGCCGCGCGCTCCAATCATGAACGCCAAAATCCTGGAACGTGAACATTGCCCGCCAGTAGTAGAGGGCCGGCTTCTCCAACCAGGGATGGCCGTATAGGTACGGCGTTACACAAGCGCTCAGCCGTTCGCCCAGCGAATGCGCGGAGTCAAACCGGACCAGCATCTCATGCGCTATCTGCGCATAGCGCGGCTCGTCCGCGCCCACCAGACCAAGTCCGTCCCCACCCAGCAGCGGCGTAAGGCCATACCCCAGAAAGAAGACTGTGAAAAGAAGAAAGACGGCTCCCTCGCGCACCGCAGCCCAGCTGGGCAGCCGTTTGCGCCAGCCTTCAGGAATCGCTGGGACGCTTGATTCCGTATGAGTCTCCACTACGAGGGTTTCTCCAGTTCCAGCATACTGAGCGCGGCCGGGGCTTTACAGACTCTAAGATTCCCCGCCTGAACACTACCGGCCCGAATAACCAGCCGGCCAAGGCTTTGGGGTAGCCTTGCCGCCGGTTGCGGTCCGCACAATACGCGGAGGTAGTCTCGGTTTCGGCAGGGTCAAGGCTAACAGATTCGGTCGGAATCTCAAGCGTCCGTAAATTGAGAAGCTAGAACTGCCATCAGCTAACTTGCTATGCCCGCGGAGCGGGCGCTAACTCGCTGCGTTTGCATCGAGCACTCTGCGGCCTCTTCGCTATTCCTGCTCTTCGCCATAGTGGCCCCGAATCAAAGCCCCCCTCAAGTTTCGCTCACCGGCGCCTCGACCTCAGCCACCTTCGCCTCCGGCGCATATTTGTTCCGCTTCCGCGACCGATCCATCAGCTCTTCAATGCGCGCCTGGAAACGCCCCGACCGGTCAGCCAAAAACGCCAGGTCAGGCACATGCCGCACGCCCATCCGCTCCTTCAGCTCATAGCGAATGTACCCCTTGGCCGCTTCCAACCCCGCAATCGTGTCCTTCTCCTCCAGCACAATGTCTTTGACGTTACTATCGACGGCCACGTACACCCGCGCCGACTTCCCGCCAGGATTCAGAGCCACTTCACTCACATAGCAATTGCTGATGCGCGGATCGGAAAGCTCGCCGTCGATCATGGTCCCAATCTCCAGCCGCAGCGTCTCCGCCACTCTGTCCTGATGATGCTTCCGCGCCCTGTTCTCCGGCATAATTCCACTCCTCAACATCCTCAACCGCACCGGTCGAAGTAAACGGTTAAGGATACCAGACACCGCTTCGCAGCCAGGCGGTTCTTCACCCTCCCCACTTCACCCTCCCCACTTCGCCCTCCCAGCAGGTCAGATGATTCACGAGAGCCCAAACTGTAGAATGCTCCTTGGAAGGCCCTAACCAGCGGTGCAACGCTTCTGTCTAAGACTTGCGCACCGATCGTGTCAGATTCCAGGCTGTCCAAAAGAGCGCAGCGAGACGGGGCTGGGCGGGGCCAAGATCGTCTAAATATGGGAGTTCTCATGCGATATCGATATCTGGCTTTTTCCCTCACATTTCTCGCTGCAGCCTTCGCATCCCCCCAGACACCGGCCGCACCCGCTCCTGCTCAGCCCGCAGCGCAAAACCCCGCTGCGCAAGTCCCGGCCGCTCAAGTCCCGGCGGCTCAAGATCAAGACCTCGCCGCGCCGCAGCCCCCTTTGTTTCGTCTCGATGTGCGCCGTGTCCCCGTCGACGTGGTGGTTCTCGACAAGCAAGGCAAACCCGTCCGCGGACTCACCAAAGACGACCTCATCGTGAAGGAAAATGGCGAAGTTCAGAGCATTGCCTCCTTCGACGCCATCGACGGTACCGTTCCCAGCTTTGTCCCTCCCAAGCTGCCGGCGCTTCCAACCAACACTTTCGTCAACCTGCCCACGGAGCCGGAGCGGGGCCCGCTCTACATCCTCTATTACGACATGGTCAACACTCCTCAGGAAGACCAGATGGCCTTTCACCGCCAGCTGTTCAAGTTTATTGACGATGCACAACCCGGCACCCGCATAGCAATCTTCCTGAACGCCGCTGGTCTCCACCTGCTGCAAGGGTTCACATCAGATCACGCCTTGCTTCACGCCGCCCTCGAAAGAAAAGGGCCAGGCCCGCACATGCCCGACGTCTTTCTCTCCGGCAGAACTTTCGGCGCCTCCGACTGGGGAGCCGCTCTTTCCAACCTGAAATTCATGGCTGAATACGTCGACGGCATGTCCGGCCGCAAGAATCTGCTCTGGCTGGCAAGCGTCTTTCCCATCCCGGTCGGACCAACGCTGGTCACCGCTCCAGGCGGACTTGCCTCGCAGGCGACGCAATCCGGCTCTGTCGGATTGCAAGGGGGCCCGCAGGTTCTGGACCTCTATTCCCTGGCGCCCGAAACAATCAAGCACGCCTACGCGGCCCTCATGCGCAGCCAGGTCGCGCTCTATCCCATCAGCCTGCGCGGCATTGCCGGAAGTTCCGACGCTGGCGGAGCGTCGGATTCGCTCGCCGACTACCGCAACATGGATGTCATTGCCAGCGCCACCGGCGGCCACGCCTACTACAGCAACAACAAGCCTGAGGTGCTCATCGACCAGGCTGTCGCGCACGGCGAAAGCTTTTACACCCTCAGCTATGCGCCCACCAACGCCGATTACGACGGCTCCGAGCGAAGAATCCAGGTCACGATGAAAGATGGCCAGGACTACACGCTCACCTATCGCTCCGTTTACTACGCCCTGCCCGACGATCCGGCACCTGCGCGCAAAGGCGACGCCAAGACCAATGCGCTGCAGGCCCGTTTTCTTGCTGCCAAGGCGAAAGACACGCTCTACGCCAACGTGGAACACGGCGCGCCCATGTTGCACGACCTGCTCTTCAGCGCCCACCTGGCCCCGACCGGCTCTGCCGTGATGGCCACCTCCGCGCAAATGCTTGAACTCCAGGACTCGCCCGCCTTCTTTCGCACCCGCCACAAGGACCGTCCGCTCACACCCCTCGCACCGGTAAAGCTGCAGAAGTACACCATCGACTACGGCGTGATCGACCCGCAGTTGAAGGTGGAGGCAAAACGTAATGGATCGCCGGCAATTCTCGAGTTCGCCGCCGCCGCCTATGACCCGGACGGAAAGATGCTCAATAGTCAGCTGAATGACGGCGTGGCTTCAACCGACGCCAAGCATGCAGACAAGACATCTGCGACATTCCGCGCCGAACAGCAACTTTTAGTCCCCGCCGGCGCAGCCTCCATCCGAATCGTCGTCCGCGACAAAGCCACAGACCGCACCGGCTCCCTGGAAGTGCCTCTACCCCTGAAGACCGGCACGCAAACAGCAAACGCCGCAAAATAACAGCGCGACCAGCCACTCTCTGAGCCGCAGCCCTCATCCGCACCGGTCGAAGCAAACGGTGAGGGATACCAGACACTGACCAGAAGTCTCATACCTTATGGGCGCACGCAAAAGCTCAATTGCCGGCTTCACCTCCAGCCAACCGCAGCTCGAAGTCCAGCCGGCTTCGCGCTCCCGCCGATCACAATGGATTTGGCGATTATGCCCACCCAAATCTCGGATTTCAGAAGAGATGTCCAGATTGGCGACCATTCACTCAGGACTGTAAAGTCCGCACCTCACGGGCCGCCACGAAAGGCCCTTGCTGGGGGGCGAGGCAGAGGTTCGTCCATTGCGCACTTGCTTCGTGAAGCTATGACAATCGCCCCGTGAACCCCCCGTTATGCGCTACAATCTCTCCAATTCATTGAAGAGACCCATAATGAGAGCAAATGCTGCCGTCGCACTACTCGCGGTTCTAGGTTGCCTACCCTTTGCGGAAGGTCAGGCCAAGGACGATCCATGTTCAAAACTGAAAACGGACCGTGAGGTCCAGGACTGCCATACTGTATCCCAGATAGCCCCGGAAATTCGCAGTGCGGCTCAAAACGGCACCATCGGAACGGTCGCGAGCGATCAGAGAGGGACAGCAGCAGGTCTCAGCTACAACGTCCATATGTCCGATTGCGAAAACCGCTGGGTGGCCCTCTATCACGGACCCGAGGATCGTGACTACACTTACGGTTTCGTCTACATCGACCCGGAAGCGGGATTCACGCTGCATTACTTCGGACATTTCATCATCGATAGCGATCACAAGTATCACGAAGCGCCGAATCCGATACCTCCAGACAAGCTCAGTTTGAAGATTCGCCTGGAGCAAAACGGAGTTGCCGCTCTGCTCCCGTCCAGTGCGATAACACAGCTTGGACTGGCAGAAAAACCGGACTGGCTGAAGTCCTATGAAGACAAAGCCGACCCTGTAACCCACGAAATTAGTTGGGGGTTCTTCTACAACGCCATCGGGGACTCGCGGCGAGCAATCGATTATCTCGAACCCGCATACAGCGAAAGTCCGGATGCCCCCAGGGTGGACTTTGAGCTTGCATACGCTTACAACGCGGTCGGGCGACCGGCAGATGCGATTCGAGTCTCAAAGAGTGAATTTGCCAGGAATCCGAAAAACGAATTGTTGTGCCGGGAAATGGCCTTCGCCTATCTCCATCTCAAAAGTTACAAGGAGGCGACGGAGCAATACCAATCTTGCATTGCTTTGTGCGACGACTCAGATAAAGCAAGGGCCGAGAAGAGCGAATTAGCGATGAATTTGAGTTCAACATACGAGCGCATGGGCGACACGCAGAGCCGTGATGCGTGGATCAAGAATGCGCGGGACTGGGCACCGAAGGGCTCGCCAGTCTACAAGTACTTTCATCCGGATGAGCAATAGTCATTTATAGATAACCTGATCATTTATGGAAACGAGTCTCGGGATCCGAGCGAATCACCGGCTGACCACAAGTAACCCCGCTTGACAAACATCATATACATAATTATCTTATGCCTATGCCCAATACGCCTAATCAGGAAACCCCTAAACCCGTGACCCCTTCCGGCGCGCTCCCCATGCTCATCCTCCGCGTCCTCCAGTCCGGCTCACTGCACGGATACGCCATAGCCCAACGCATCCACCTGCTCTCCAGCGAAGTGCTTGGCGTCGAAGAAGGCCTGCTCTATCCCACGCTGCAGAAGATACTCGTCAAAGGGTGGGTCACCGCCGAATGGGGCATCTCCGAGACCAATCGCAAGGTGCGCTGCTACCGCCTTACCCCCGAAGGCCGCAGGCATTTGAAGGCCGAACTCTCCGGCTACGACCGCGTAACGCAGGCCATTCAGGAGATTTTGCGCACCGCTTAGCACTCGATCCCCGGTCTCAAGATCGAGACCGGGGGCACCCAACTCCCTCTGTGCCCCATCCATTTCGCGTTCTTTGCGGAATGGGTGGGAAACCTCAACCCTCCACCGTCCCCGTAACAGGAGGCCCACCATGGGCGAGTTTTTCCGCCGCATCAAGTATCTGATCAACCGCCGCCGCT
>Ga0302325_10026493_pt1 | contig 12034 bp, 10 predicted proteins | sample Palsa_T0_2_FD_201948 | JGI IMG/M metagenome (GOLD analysis project Ga0302325, IMG submission 201948) | Peat permafrost microbial communities from Stordalen Mire near Abisko, Sweden - Palsa_T0_2 | ecosystem: Environmental > Terrestrial > Soil > Palsa > Peat permafrost | place: Sweden: Abisko...
GGCAGCATCGCCGATCCGCCGACCATGCTGCACATGATCCTGCCCCGCAGCGACTACCAGATCGTCGAAGACTCCTGGAATGTGGTCGGGCTGAAGGGGACTGGCTCCAAGGACATCATCGTCAAGGACGCGTTCGTGCCGTCCTACCGGGTGATGAACGGCGACCAGGTGATCGACGGCACCGCGCAGAAGGAAGCCGGCGTGACCGAATCGCTGTACAAGATGCCGTGGTCGAATATGTTTCCGCTCGGCATCAGCTCTGCGGTGATCGGCATCTCTGAAGGCGCGCTGGCCGCGCACCTCGATTATCAGCGCGGGCGGGTCGGAGCGCAGGGCACCGCGATCAAGGATGACCCATATGTGTTGTTCGCGATCAGTGAAGCCGCCGCCGATATCAACGCCGCCCGTCAAGAGCTGCTGGCAAACGTCGACAAGATGTGGGACATCGTGGAGTCCGGGCGGGAAGTCTCGTTCGAGGAGCGGGCCGTGGGCCGGCGTACCCAGATCCGGGCCGCCTGGCGGGCGGTGATGGCGGTGGATCAGATCTTCGCCCGCTCTGGCGGAAACGCGGCGCGGATGGATAAACCCCTGCAACGGTTTTGGCGTGACGCGCACGTCGGGCTGAACCATGCGATCCACGTGCCCAGCACCGTCTACCATGCCGCCGCGCTGAGCTCGATGGGCATCGAGCCCGCCGATCCGCTGCGGGCGATGATCTGATGTCGGACATCAAAAGCCTGGGCTACATCAAGATTCAAACCAGCGACATCGACCGCTGGCGCAGCTTCGCCTTCGACCTCCTCGGTTTCGCGCAAGGCAGCGGACCCGAGCCGGACGCGCTCTACATGCGGATGGACGAGCGCGCGGCCCGCATCATCGTCGTCCCGGGCGACACTGATCAGGTCGTGCACATCGGGTGGGAGGTGCGCGATGGGCTGGCGCTGCAACGAGTTCGGGACATGCTCGAACGCGCCGGGGTCGCGGTCAAACCGCTGTCGGTCGAGGAGGCCGATGACCGTAGGGTCGAGGATGTCTTCGCCTTCACAGATCCGACCGGCACGACGACCGAGGTGTTCTTCGGGCCCGCGCTCGACCACAGTCCGGTCGTGACGCCGTTCGGCGCCACCTTCGTCACCGGCACGCAGGGCCTGGGCCACGTGGTGCTGCCGACGATGGACCCGGCCGGCGCGTTCACGTTCTACAGCGAGACGCTGGGCTTCCTCCCCCGCGGCGCTATGCGGCTACCCGCACCGCCGGAGTTCGGCCCGCTGCGGATCCGGTTCTTCGGAGTCAACGAACGTCATCACAGCATGGCGTTGTGTCCCGCGCCGCACGGCGGGGCGCCCGGTCTGGTGCACATCATGGTCGAGGTCGACTCCCTGGATGCGGTCGGCCGCGCATTGGATCGTGTTGCCAAAGCTGGTTTTTCACTGTCGTCGACGTTGGGCCGGCACACCAACGACAAGATGATCTCGTTCTACGTTCGGGCGCCCGGCGGTTGGGACATCGAGTTCGGCACCGACGGCATGAAGGTCGACGAAACGTACTACACCGCTGAGGAAATCACCTCCGACAGCTACTGGGGTCACGATTGGTCGGGCGCCGAGCCGTTGGCCGCGATGTGACCGTCACGCCCACTCGCGCCGGCGACATCGCCAACTGGGACGTCGAAGCCGAAGTGGTGATCGCCGGATACGGCATCGCGGGTGTGTCCGCGGCGATCGAGGCCGCGCGGGCCGGCGCCGACGTTGTGGTGCTGGAGCGCACCGGTGGCTGGGGCGGCGCCGCGGCGCTGGCCGGCGGATTCGTCTATCTCGGCGGCGGCACACCGATCCAAAAAGCTTGCGGCTTCGAGGATTCCGTCGACAACATGCAGGCCTTTCTGTGCGCGGCGATGGGTCCGGGCGCCGACGTGGACCGAATCGCCGACTACTGCGCGGGCAGCCTCGAGCACTTCGACTGGCTGGTCGATTGCGGTGTGCCGTTCAAGCCCAGCTTCTGGGGTGAGCCGGGCTGGGAACCACCCGACGACGACGGGTTGATGTACACCGGCGGCGAGAATGCCTTCCCCTACAACCAGATCGCCACACCCGCACCGCGCGGACATGTGCCGCAGATGCAGGACAAGCGGACCGGCGAAAAGGGCGGCGGCTACATGCTGATGAAGCCGCTTGTCGACACCGCCACCGCGTTGGGTGTGCACAGCATCGTCGATACCCGGGTGCAGCGACTGGTGGTCGAGAGCGACGGTCGGGTGGCCGGCGTCATCGCCCGGCGGTACGGCAACGAGCTGGCGGTGCGGGCGCGGCGCGGAATAATCTTGGCGACAGGCAGTTTCGCGTACAACGAGTCGATGGTGGCGCGGTATGCGCCGCGGATCGCCGGCCGGCCTGCGGCCTCGGTCGAAGAGCACGACGGGGTGGCGATCCGGATGGCGCAGGCGCTTGGCGCCGATCTGGCCCACATGGATGCCACCGAAGTGGCGTTTCTCGTCGACCCGCAGTTGATAGTCCGCGGCATCCTGGTCAACGGCCGCGGCCAGCGCTATGTCGCCGAGGACACCTACCCGGGTCGCATCGGCCAGCTCACCCTGTACCAGCAGGACGACACCGCGTTCCTGGTGCTCGACGCCGAGGCGCATGAGCAGGCGATGGCGTCCCGGTCGGCGACTCCTTTTCTGTTGCGGGCGCCGACGTGGGTCTGCGAGAGCGTGGCCGACCTGGAAGCCGAGATGGGCCTGCCGACCGCCTCGTTGCAAACCACCGTCGCGGCCTACAACGACGGCGCTGCGCGCGGTGAGGATCCGCTACTGCACAAGAAGGCGCAATGGCTGCGCCCGATCGGCACCCCGGTGGGCGCCATCGACCTGCGCGGCAACACCGGCGGGTTCACTCTTGGTGGCTTGCACACGTCGCTGTCGGCCGAGGTACTCAACGTCAGCGGCGAGCCGATTCCCGGTCTGTTCGCGGCCGGGCGGGCCACCGCCGGCCTCGCTGCCTGGGGATATGCCAGCGGTATCTCGCTGGGTGACGGCAGTTTCTACGGCCGTCGCGCCGGGCGGGCCGCGGCGAACTCTTAGTCACACATCAGGTGATGGGCACGCCCTTGCGTGCCCGTTTTCGCGTCTTGTGATGGGCACCACACTGTGCTATCAATAGGCATATACCTATTAGGAATATCGGGATGTCAGGAGGAACCATGACGAGCCAGGCCGATACCTGTACTCCGAGCGCCGTGATCGATCGCATTTCGCTGGTCCTCGATGCCTTTGACGGACCGGGCCGGCTCTCGTTGGCTCAGGTCGTACGCCGCACTGGCCTGCCACGCTCCTCGGCGCACCGGATGCTCGAACGGCTGGTGCAATTGCGTTGGCTCCGCCGGCACGGCCGCGACTACGAGTTGGGCATGCGACTGGTGGAGTTGGGATCTCTCGCGGTGCATCAGGACCGGCTACACAGCGCCGCGCAGTCATTCCTGCACGAGTTGCACCGGGCCACTGGTCTGGTGGTGCACCTCGCCGTCCTCGACGGGTCGGATGTGGTCTACCTGGAGAAGATCGCCGGCGGGCTCGGCGCCGCGATTCCCACCCGCGTCGGTGGCCGTCAGCCCGCGCACTGCACCGCGGTCGGCAAAGCGCTGCTGGCGTTCTCCGATCCGGACAAGCTCGACTTCGACTTCGACGTCGACCTGCTGACCCGCAAGACCCGGTACTCGATCTCCACCCGTCGTCAGCTGACCGAAGAGCTGGCCGCGATACGGGCCCGCGGCTTCGCCTATGAGCGAGCCGAATCGGTCGCCGGATTCGGTTGCGTCGCAGCGCCGATCGGCGACCCTGGTGACCCGATCGCCGCCGTCTCGGTGTGTGGCCCACTGGACCGGATGGCCTTCGATCACCGGCTGGCCGGGCCGGTGCGCACCACCGCCCTGAGCATTTGGCGCAACTACGACGACGGCGGCGCGGTCCGCGTGCAGCCGATCCTGCAACAGCCGCGCCCGCTGCACTCCACACCGGTCCGGACCTTGCAGTACGCGTGAGCCTCGACGCCGAGTTCGCCAAGCTGCTACCGGCGCTCAACTCTTACTTCCCGCGTGTCGAGACGATGACCGGGCAGCAATTGCGCACCGTGATCCGCGAGCGTGCCGTGCCGCCGCCGCATCCCGCGCCGGTCGGTGCGGTTGCGGACCGCACCGTGCCCTCCTCGGCGGGCGACATCGCGGTGCGGATCTATTGGCCAGAAAAGACATCCGGTCCCGTACCCGTCGTCGTCTTCGCACACGGCGGCGGGTTCGTGTTTTGCGATCTGGATTCCCACGACGAACTGTGCCGCGCGATGACGAACGGTATCGGCGCGGTCGTGGTGTCTGTCGACTACCGGCTGGCGCCCGAAGCACCATGGCCGGCAGCAGCCGAGGATGTCTATGTCGTCGCGGACTGGGCGACGCAACAGGCCGCCGCGCTCGGCGCCGATCCGGGCCACCTGCTGGTTGCCGGTGACAGCGCCGGCGGAAACTTGGCCGCGGTGACCGCCCTGATGGCCCGCGACCGCGACTGGCCCGCAATTGCGGGCCAGGTGCTGATATATCCGGTGATCGCCGCGGACTTCGGCACGCCGTCCTACCAACGCTTCGGTGTGGGCTACTACAACACCGCCGCAGCGATGGCCTGGTACTGGGATCAGTACGTTCCGGCACTCCCGGACCGCAGTCACCCCTACGCCTCGCCGCTGCGGGCCCGGCTGACCGGCCTGCCGCCCGCGGTGGTGATCACCGCCGGGTGTGACCCGCTGTGCTCGGAGGGCGGCAATTACGCGAAAGCACTTGTCGCCGAAGGAGTTCCGACGATTCACCGCGACTACGAGGGCGCGATCCACGGTTTCATCACGATGGCGAGCCTGGGCATCTGTACGCGGGCACGGGAGCAGGCTTGGGCCGACGTTTCCGTGCTGCTGTCCCGCTCATCGGAATGAGGGCTTGCCGCCGCTCGGGTCGACCGAGGACGCTAGATCTTGATACACACCAACGGAGGACACGATGGCTACCTGGGACACGATCGATCGATACGTCGTCATCTCGACGGACACCCATGCCGGGGCTGACATCGGCGACTACAAGCAGTATCTGCCCGCGGGGTTGCACGACGAGTTCGACGCGTGGGCCCAGACCTACGTCAGCCCGTTCGATGACCTGATCATCGCGACCGCGAACCGGAACTGGGATAGCGATCTCCGGATTGCCGACATGGACGCCGACGGGGTGACCGCCGAGGTGCTGCTGCCCAACACCGTCCCGCCGTTCTTTCCGACCACTCCCAACATCACCATCAGCCTGCCCCGCACCCGCGACGAGTTGGAGAAGCGCTGGGCAGGAGTGCAGGCCCACAATCGGTGGCAGATCGACTTCTGTTCGCTCGCCCCGGCCCGTCGCCGCGGTCTGATTCAAATCTTTCCCAATGACATCGACCTGGCGCTGGACGAAATCCGTTGGGGCGCAGAACAGGACTGTTTCGGGGGAGTGCTGGTGCCGCCGGTCTCACCGGGCGACCCGAATGTCGCCCCGCTCTTCCACACCCGGTACGAACCGATCTGGGCGCTGTGCGAGGAACTGGACCTGACGGTGGTGCAGCACGCGGGAGCCGGTAGCCCGGAGATGCCGATGGACCAGCCGGCGTCCAACGCGGTGCTGGTCACCGAGATGGCGATCTGGGCGCAGCGCACCCTCGGTCACCTGATACTGGCCGGGGTATTCGAGCGTTACCCGACGCTGCGGTTCGTGCCGACCGAGCAGGGAACGCTGTGGGTACCCGGGCAACTCGGCATCCTCGACGCGATGGTGCCCACGATGAAGTCCGAAGCCGGCAACCGCACCTACGGAATGTTCGGCGGATCCTCAGTCGACGAGCTGACCATGACGCCGAGTCAATACGTCCAGCGGAACTGCTATCTGGCCAGCGAATTGGCCCCGTTCGATTCGGGGATGATCGATTTCATGGGCCCCGAACACATCATGTGGGGCAGCGACTATCCGCACGAAGAGGGCTTCACGCCACACTCGAAGTTGGCCATCCGCTGGGCGCTGCATGACCAGTCGGAAGATGCGTGCCGAAAAATCCTGGGTGGCAATGCCGGTCAGCTGTACCGGTTCGACCTTGACGCGCTGGCACCGATCGCGGCCAAGATCGGACCGACCGTCGACGAGGTGCACACACCACTCGGAGACACCGGTTACCGGGCTCCCGCGGCGTTCGGCTACCGGCCATTCGAGGGAGGGCTGGCGCTCAAGCGTCTGGCACCGGCCCGGACCTAGGGCCGGTCGGGATCCTCTGTCTGTACTCGCTTTTCGACCTCACGCCAGTGGCCAGGACGCGGCGTAGGGAAGGCGCCGTTCGATTCCTCCTGGCCCTTCCTGAATGCCGCGTCGGCCTCGTCGATGTCTTTGATCAGTTGTAGCGCGAGTTCCCGCTCGGCCGCGAAATAACGTTCAGACCACTGCATGGCGATCCGCGGGTAGGCCCAGGCCGGCTCTTCGGCCGCAGCTTCCGCGTCAATCGCCACCCGCTGCCGCATCGTGTCGACGTTAGCGATGTGTTCTTGCAGAATTTCCTTGAGCCTGTCCGGCTCGTTCAGATGGCCAAGCCAAACCCGCAATAGCACACCGTGTTTGAGCATCGGTGGGTCGATAGGAGCTTCAATCGCCCACTTGCTGACCGCGTCCCGGCCAGATTCGGTGATCTTGTAGGTACGTCGACCACGCGGCCCGCCGTCGTGCTGAACACGTGATGTGGCGTAACCGTGCGACTCCAGCCGCTTGAGCTCCGAATAGATCTGGCTGAACGACGGACTCCAGTAGAAGTAGCCGACGCTCCAGTCCGCCCACTTCTTGATGTCGTAGCCGGATACCTCTTCGCCGAATGCGAGCATGCCCAATACGGCCCAACTCGTCGGCGGAAGGTTCGGTAATGCGCTGGTCCCCACTCGGGAAGGTTAGCAATGATTGCGGGGCCGAAACGGTTGCTGACCACTCAGCGGGACGCTGTGATTGAAGGACCGGCGACGAGGTCGAATCCCTTATATCCGGCCGCGGCGATGTCCGCGATGATCTGACCATAGACGCCGAATCCGCCGACGAACGGCATGAACACCCGCGGCTTGCCGGCAACGTTCGCGCCCAGATACCACGAATTCGCCCGCAGCATAAGGCTCTCCGCTGCACGGTGGGTGCATTCGTCGGTCCAGTCGGCGGCCGCCGATCGAGTGGCTTCCAACGCTATGGCTCCGTGCGCGCCAAGGTAGCCGATCGCGTCGGCGATCCAGTCGACGTGCAACTCGGAATGCAACGCCATATTCGCCAAGACCGACGGGCTGCCCGGGCCGCTGACGTTGAACACGTTCGGGAAGCCGGGAACACCCAGCCCGAGATAGGTGACCGGGCCGGACGCCCACGCGGCGTTCAGGGTTTCGCCGCCACGCCCGACAATGTTCAGCTTGCCCACCGACCCGGTCATCGCGTCGAAGCCCGTCGCAAGCACCAGCGCATCCAGGTCGTAGTACGCGGCGGAGGTCGCCACCCCGGCCGAGTCCATCCGCACGATCGGCGTCTCCCGCAAGTTGACCAGCGCGACGTTCTCGCGGTTGAACGTCTGGAAGTAGTTGTCGTCGGTGCAGATTCGCTTTGTCCCGATGGGATGGTCGGTCGGGATCAGCCAGTCCGCGACCTGCGGATCGTCGACGACCGCGCGGATCTTCTCCTCCCAGAAGACTCGGGCGGTGTCGTTGGATCCTGCGTCGAGCATCTGGTCGGGAAAGGTCTTGCTGAACAGCACCCCGCCAAGCTGCCACCGCTTTTCGTAGGCTTCTCGACGTTTCTGCTCGGACACGTCGAGCGCAGACAGTGGATGCGGTTGGTGCGGTGAACCACCCCCGCTGGCCATCGACAGCCGGCGACGTTCCGGATAGCTGGCCTTCTGCGCGCGGCGCACGTCGTCATCGAGCGGAACGTTTCCCGCGGGAACGCTGTAGTTGGGACTACGCTGGAACACGTACAGCTGACTTGCCTGCTGGGCGATGCACGGAATCGCTTGAATCCCCGACGATCCCGTGCCGATAACGCCCACTCGTTGGCCGGAGAAATCGACGCCCTGATGCGGCCAGTGCGCGGTGTGATAGATCTCGCCGGCGAACGACTCCATTCCCTCGATGGCGGGGATGTTCGCGTTCGACAACGGGCCGACGGCCAGGACCATGAAACGCGCGGACACCACTTCGCCTGTGTCGGTGCGGATTTCCCAACGCAATGTGTCCTCGTCGAGGATCGCATCGGTGACGCGGGCTCCGAATGTGATGTCGGGTCGCAGGTTGAATCGGTCAGTGACATGGTTCAGGTAGCGAAGGATCTCCGGTTGGGTGGCGTACTTCTCGCTCCAGTTCCAGTCCTGCTGAAGCTGCTCGTCAAAGGAGTACGAGTAGTCCACGCTTTCGACATCGCATCGCGCGCCGGGGTAGCGGTTCCAGTACCAGACTCCGCCGACGCCGTCTGCGGCCTCGAAGACCCGGACGGCCAAGCCGTCACTGCGCAGCCGGTGTAGCGCGTACAGGCCGGCGAAGCCTGCCCCTAGCAGCACCACGTCGACGTCCCGGGTCATACCGCCCGACGGTACGGGGTCAACGGCGGCGGGGGGCGCGATCGTCCCGCTGTGCGGGAATTGCGGCCCCTAAGCAACAACCGGTGTGGTTGCCTGATCGCATGTCGGCCGCAGACCAGGGGGAAGCCTGGAATCACCAGGTCGACTTCGTGGTCGTCGGTAGTGGCTGTGGAGGCCTCACCGCGGCGCTGACCGCGAACGCCAACGGTCTGGACACCCTCGTCATCGAAAAGGCGGGAGTCTACGGCGGCAGCACGGCGCTATCCGGCGGGAACATCTGGATTCCCAACAACCCGGCGCTCAAGCGAGAAGGCTTGGCCGATTCGCGGGACGACGTCCGCCGCTACCTCGATGCCGTCGTCGGTGACCGGGCGCCCGCCGCCAACATCGACGCGTTCATCGACAACGGACCGGGGACCATGGAGTTCCTCGAGCACACCAGCCCGCATCTGCGATTCCAATGGTGTACCGGGTATTCGGACTACCACCCGGAGGAGCCCGGCGGCCGCGCCCGTGGCCGCACCATCGAACCGTTGCCCTTCGACCTGAAGAAACTGGGGGATGACGAGCAATGGCTGCGGCCCGCCGCGCTGGCCACACCCGGCGGATTATTCGTCACCTCAAAAGAATTCGCCCGACTGAACATGGTGATGCGCACCTGGGCGGGCCGCAGGGCCGCGCTGCACACCGTCGGCAGAGCCGTCAAAAGCATTGTGCTGCTTCGACATATGGACACCCTGGGTCGGGCTCTGATCGGACGCCTCCGGCTCGCCGCCAAGGATGCGGGCATTCCGCTGTGGCTGAATACGCCGCTGCAGTCGCTCATCACCGACGACGCCGGTGCCGTTGTCGGCATACGAGCCCAGCGCGCCGGCTCCGTGATCCGCATCCGGGCGCGCAAAGGGGTCCTATTGGCTGCCGGGGGTTTTGAGCACAACGGTGAGATGCGAAAGCATTTCCTTCGGGACGGCGGCAAGGACAACTACAGCGCGGGCTCGCCCGACAACACCGGCGACGGGATCACGGCGGGCCAGGCCGTCGGCGGCGCAGTCGATTTGATGGACGACGCCTGGTGGATGCCGGCGTTCAAGCGGCCAGACGGCGTGATGAGTGTGCTGGTCTCAGAGCGGTCGATTCCCCGCTCGATCATCGTCGACCAGACCGGGCGGCGCTTCGTGAACGAGGCGGCGCCGTATGTCACGTTCGTGCAGCAGCAGCTCGCCGGTGGGCATGATCCGATCTGGTTCGTCTTCGACCGGAAAGCCAAGAACCGCTATCAATTCGGCGGCGTGATGCCGGGCCAGAAGTTCCCCAACGAGTGGTTCGCCTCAGGGTTGATGCATCGTGCGGGCACACTCGACGCGCTGGCCACGTCGATTGGCGTGCCGGCGTCTTCACTGCGCGAAACCATCGACAGATTCAATGGATTCGCGCGCGCCGGCAACGACGGCGATTTCGGTCGGGGCGACAGCGCCTACGACAACTACTACGGCGACCCGTCGCTGCCGCACCCGACGATGGACGTCATCGACAGCGCGCCGTACTACGCGGCGCGCATCCAGGCCGGCGACCTGGGCACCAAAGGCGGTCTGGTCTACAACGCCAACGGCCAGGTGTTGCGGGCCGACGGTAGCGTCATCGCCGGGCTCTACGCCACCGGTAACACCTCGGCCGCGGTGATGGGTAACGACTACGCGGGTGCCGGTGCCACGATCGGGCCCGCGATGGTGTTTGGATTCATCGGTGCCCGACACGCGGCAGAAAGCGATTGCGATGCAGAATAATTCAGGTCAGCTCGCCGGAAAGGTCGTGCTGATCAGCGGTGGCGCCGGCGGGCTCGGCGCGGCGTTCGCACGGCACATCCTCGCCCGCGGCGGCACTGTGGTGCTCGCCGACCTACTCGACGACGAGGGCAGCCAACTGGTCGGGGGACTCGGGCCGCAGGCGCGGTACACCCATCTCGACGTCACCGATCCGGAGCAGTGGTCGGCGGCAGTGCAGTTCACCCTCGACGAGTTCGGTTCGCTCAACGGTCTGGTCAACAACGCCGGCGTGTCGACCGGGCAGTTCCTCGAACACGAACCCCTCGCGCATTTCCGGATGGTCTTGGAAATCAACCTGGTCGGGGTGTTCAACGGTCTGCAGGCGGTGATCAAGCCGATGCGCTCGGTAGGAGGCGGGTCGATCGTCAACATCTCGTCCGCTGCGGGGCTGTTCGGTTTGGCGTTCACCGCGGGCTACGGGGCTTCGAAGTGGGGCGTGCGCGGGCTGTCGAAGATCGCCGCCGTCGAGCTCGGGCCTGAACGAATCCGGGTCAACTCGGTGCACCCGGGCATGGCCGCCACCCCGATGACCGCCAATATCGGCGTCCAGGTAGGTGAGGGCAACTACCCCAATCTGCCAATGGGGCGTATCGCGGTGCCCGAGGAGATCGCCGGCGCGGTCGGGTATCTGCTGTCGGACGACGCCGCCTACGTGAACGGCGCGGAGATCGCCGTCGACGGTGGGTGGACCGCGGGGCCGACTCTGAAATACGTTATGGGACAGTAACACCAGACAGGAGCACAGATGAAGCGACTAGTAGACAATCGGATCCTGGTGACCGGCGCGGCATCGGGCATCGGGCAGGCGACCGCGCTGCGACTGCTCGACGAAGGCGCCGCCGTCGTCGCGGCGGACGTCGCCGCCGACGGGCTGGACAAGACCCGCGCCCAGGCCCAAGAGGCCGGCGGCGGTGAGCGCCTGACCACGCTCGAGATGAACATCGGCGACGAGCGATCGGTGGTCGACGGTGTGCGCTCGGCGGTGGACACGCTGGGCGGCCTGGATTCGGTGGTGAACGCGGCCGGAATCCTGCGTGCCGTGCATACCGAGCAGATGGGTCTGGATCTGTGGAACCAGATCATCGGGGTCAACCTGACCGGAACCTTCCTGGTGGTCCGCGAGACGCTGCCGGCGTTGTTGCAGAATCCCCGCAGCGCCATCGTCAATTTCAGCTCGACGTCAGCGTCGTTCGCCCATCCCTACATGGCGGCCTACGCGGCGAGCAAGGGCGGGGTTCAATCCTTCACCCATGCGCTGGCACTCGAATACGCAAGCAAGGGACTGCGCGCGGTGTGCGTCGCACCCGGAAGCATCAAGTCCGGAATCACCGATGCCACAGGCGGATACATCCCTGCGGACGCGGACTGGACGCTGTTCACCAGGTTGATGCCGATCATGCCCACCACGGAGGAATCCAGCGGTGCGGGCATGGCTGCCCCGTCGGCGGTGGCCGGGGTGATCGCGATGCTGGTCTCCGATGACGGCGCGTTCATCACCGGCACCGAGATCCGCATCGACGGCGGTACGCACGCGTGACAACAGATTTCACCTACGAAAGTACGCTTCGAGAAA
>Ga0302325_10026494_pt1 | contig 12034 bp, 9 predicted proteins | sample Palsa_T0_2_FD_201948 | JGI IMG/M metagenome (GOLD analysis project Ga0302325, IMG submission 201948) | Peat permafrost microbial communities from Stordalen Mire near Abisko, Sweden - Palsa_T0_2 | ecosystem: Environmental > Terrestrial > Soil > Palsa > Peat permafrost | place: Sweden: Abisko...
ACGGCTACAGCCCGACCAGGGAGACCCTGAACGTCGGGATCTGGCAGGCCTCGCAGGAGACGCCGCAGAACCTGATCATCGCCGCGTCGGCGATGGCGGCGATCCCCACGATCGTCTTCTTCCTCATCTTCCAGCGCAACATCATGGCCGGCCTCACCGCCGGCGGCATCCGAGGCTGATCACCCGGTGCGAGCACGCCGCCGCATCGCGCATCAGCCGGCCGCGGTCATCGACCGCTGCCCAACCCTGGAGAAAGCAGGTTCACCGTGCACAAGCCGGCATCACCCGAGCCATCGTCATCGGGGTCGAGCGATACCTGGTGGCGCGACGCCGCGATCTACCAGCTGTACGTCCGCAGCTTCGCCGACGCGAGCGGAGACGGGATCGGCGACCTGGCTGGCGCGCGCGCTCATCTGCCGTACCTGGCCGAGCTCGGCATCGACGCGATCTGGTTCAACCCCTGGTACCCGTCGCCGCAGTTCGACGCCGGCTACGACATTTCCGACTACCGCAGCATTGACCCCCTGTTCGGCACGCTGGCGGACGCCGACGCGCTGATCACCGAGGCGCACGCGCTCGGCATAAAGATCATCATTGATGTGGTCCCCAACCACGGCTCCTCCCTGCACCCGTGGTTCATCGAGGCGCTGGCGGCCGGGCCCGGGTCGGCCGCGCGGGACCGGTTCTGGTTCCGGCCGGGCACCGGGCCGGGCGGCGACCAGCCGCCGAACAACTGGCAGTCGATCTTCGGCGGACCCGGCTGGACCCGGATCACCGAGCCCGACGGCTCGCCGGGCGAGTGGTACCTGCACCTGTTCGCGCCCGAGCAGCCCGACTTCAACTGGGACAGCCCCGCCGTCCGGCGCGAGTTCGAGGACGTGCTCAGGTTCTGGTTCGATCGGGGGGTCGACGGCATCAGGATCGACTCGGCCGCGCTGCTGGCCAAGGACCCGGCCCTGCCGGACTACTCAGCCGACCAGGCCGGTCCGAACCCGTACACCGACCTGGACGAAGTGCACGAGATCTACCGGTCCTGGCGGGCGGTCGCGGACGAGTACCCGGGACGGGTGCTGGTCGGCGAGGTCTGGCTGCCCGACGCGGCCCGGCTGGCCCGGTACGTCAACCCGGGCGAGCTGCACACGGTCTTCAACTTCCCGTACCTGAACAGCCCGTGGGACGCCGCGGAGCTGCACCAGGTCATCGACCAGACGCTGAGCCTGCCGGGCGAAGCCCCGGCGACCTGGGTGCTGTCCAACCACGACGTCGACCGGATCGTCACCCGGTACGGCCGGCCCGACACCGCGTTCGACCTCGGGCGGCGCCGGTACTTCCACGGCTTCGCGGCCGACCTGCAGCTCGGCACCCGGCGGGCGCGGGCGGCGGCGCTGCTGACGATGGCGCTGCCCGGCGCGCTCTACATCTACCAGGGCGAGGAACTCGGGCTGTGGGAGGTGCAGGACATCCCCGAAGAGCTCCGCCAGGACCCGATCTTCTTCCGCACGAGCGGCGAGGACCCCGGCCGGGACGGGTCCCGCGTGCCGCTGCCGTGGTCGGGGACCGAGCCGCCGTTCGGCTTCACGCCGCCGGGCGCGTCGGCGGTGCCGTGGCTGCGCCAGCCGAAGGAGTGGCGCGACCTCACGGTCGCGGCCGAGTCCGCCAGCGCCGACTCGATGCTCTGCCTCTACCAGAACGCGCTGCGGATCCGGCACTCCGAGGACGCGCTCGGCGACGCCCCGATGACGTGGCAGCCGTCGCCCGATGGGGTGCTCGCGTTCGACCGCGGCACGTCGTTCCGCTGCGTGACGAACCTGTCGGCCGAGCCGGCCCCGCTGCCGCCGCACGCGGCCGCGCTGCTCGCCAGCGGGCCGCTCGACACCGGGCTGCTGCCGCCCGACACCACCGTCTGGCTGCGCGTCGAATAACCCGAGCTGACCGCCGGGCGGCGCGCGGCTACCTCGCTACGCGCGCTGCCCGGCGGTCTCCTGATCGGACTGACCCGCCTGGGTCGGGACCTGGGCCTGGTCGCGGTCAGCGACCCGGAACACGAGCGCGTCGCCTTCCTCGGCCACGGTCACGTGCTGTCCGGGGCTGAGCTCGCCGCCGAGCAGCAGGGCGGACAGCCGGTTGTCGACCTCCCGCTGGATCGTCCGGCGCAACGGGCGCGCGCCGAACTCGGGCTGGAATCCGCGCCGGGCGAGCCAGTCGACCGCCTCGGTGGTGAAATCCACCGTGATGTCCTGGGCGTGCAGCCGCCGGACGGTCTCCTCGAGCAGCAGGCTGGTGATCTGCCGGAGCTGGGCCTCGTCGAGCTGGCGGAAGACGATGATCTCATCGATCCGGTTGAGGAACTCCGGGCGGAACGACTCGCGCAGCCTGCTCATGATCCGGTCCTGCGCCTGCGCGTCCTGGGCGCCGCCCTCGCGCCCGCCGTCGCCCCCGCCGTCGAAGCCGAGCCTGCGCCGTCCGATCAGGTCCGAGCCGAGGTTGCTGGTCATGATCACGACCGTGTTCTTGAAGTCGACCGTGCGGCCCTGGCCGTCGGTCAGCCGCCCGTCGTCGAGGACCTGCAGCAGGATGTTGAACACATCCGGGTGCGCCTTCTCTATCTCGTCGAGCAGCAGGACCGCGTACGGGGTCCGGCGGACGGCCTCGGTGAGCTGGCCCGCCTCGTCGTAGCCGACGTAGCCGGGAGGGGCGCCGACCAGCCGGCTGACGGTGTGCCGCTCCTGGAACTCGCTCATGTCGATCCGGATCATCCGGTCCTCGCTGCCGAACAGCGCCTCGGCCAGCGCCCGCGCCAGCTCGGTCTTGCCGACGCCGGTCGGGCCGAGGAACAGGAAGCTGCCGATCGGCCGGTTCGGGTCGCCGAGCCCGGCCCGCGAGCGGCGGACCGCCTCGGCGATGGCCGTCACCGCGTCGTCCTGGCCGATGACCCGCTGGTGCAGGTTCTGCTCAAGCTCGAGCAGCCGTTCCTTCTCCTCCTGGGTGAGCTGCGCGACCGGGATGCCGGTCGCCCGGGAGACGACCTCGGCGATGTCGGCCGGGCCGACCTCGGGCACGTTCTTCTGGACGGCCTCGTCGCCCGTCCCGGTCGCGGCGCTGTCGACGCGGTCGGTGAGCTCGGCGATCTCGTCCCTGAGCGAGCCCGCTCGGTCGTAGTCCTCGGCCGCCACCGCCTCGTCCTTCTCCCGGCGGAGCTGGTCAAGGCGCTGCTCGAGCTCGCGCCGGTCCTTCGCGGGCCGCTTGGTCCGCAGCCGCACCCGGGCCCCGGCCTGGTCGATGAGGTCGATCGCCTTGTCCGGCAGGAACCGGTCGGTGATGTACCGGTCGGACAGCTCGGCCGCCGCCACCAGCGACTCGTCGGTGTAGCGGACCTGGTGGTGCGCCTCGTAGCGGTCCCGCAGGCCGTGCAGGATCTCGATCGTGTTCTCAACGGTCGGCTCCGGCACCAGGATCGGCTGGAACCGCCGTTCCAGCGCCGCGTCCTTCTCGATGTCCTTGCGGTACTCGTTGATCGTGGTGGCGCCGACGATGTGCAGCTCACCGCGGGCGAGGGCGGGCTTGAGCATGTTGCTCGCGTTCATCGCCCCCTCGCCGGCGCCCGCGCCGACCACCGTGTGCAGCTCGTCGATGAAGACGATGAGCTCGTCGCTGTGCGCCCGGATCTCGTCGATGACCTTCTTCAGCCGCTCCTCGAAGTCGCCCCGGTACCTGGTCCCGGCGACCAGGCCGGCCAGGTCGAGCCGGACCAGGCGCTTGTCGCGGAGCGTGTCGGGCACGTCGCCCTCGACGATGCGCTGGGCGATGCCCTCGGCGATCGCGGTCTTGCCGACGCCGGGCTCCCCGATCAGCACCGGGTTGTTCTTCGTCCGCCGGGACAGCACCTCGATCGTCTGCTCGATCTCGGACGCGCGGCCGATCACCGGGTCGATCTGGTCGTCCCGGGCCATCGCGGTGAGATCGGTGCTGAACTCGTCGATCGTCGGGGTGTCGGACGGCGGCTGCCCGCCGGGGCCGGCCCCCGCGCCGCCTCCGGCCGCGGCCTCCTGGAGCGACTCCGGGGTGACGCGGGCCTCCCGCAGCTGCCGCCCGGCGGCCGATTCCGGGTTGACGGCCAGCGCGAACAGCAGGTGCTCGGGCCCGATGTAGGAGGAGCCGAACGCCCGCGATACCTGCCGCGCGTCCAGCAGCGCCCGCTTGGCGGACGGGGTCAGGCTGGGTGCCTCCTCGCGGGGCTCGCCGCGCCGCGCGCCCGCTTCGATTCTGCTGGCGATGGCGTCCGGGTCGGCGCCCGTGGCGGTCAGCAGCCGGCGGACCGGGTCCTGACGCGTCGCCGCCCACAGCAGGTGGTCGGTGTCCAGGTCGGGGTCGCCCCACCTGGCCGCCTGGGTGGCGGCGTCCCGCACCAGCTCGCGGGCCTGCTCGGTCAGCAGCGCGCCGATGTCGATCCGCTGGGCGGGCCGCTGCGGCACCGAGCCGCCGAAGAAACGCGCGAAAATGTCATCGAAGGGACTGGCGCCGAAGTCGCCAGATCCGAATGGGTCATAGGCCATGGTGTGCATTTCCTGACTGGCAGTCGTTGGCGTCAGGGGCACTCATCCCCCCGGGGGGCAAGCACCCGGCAACCGCCAGCCCTACCCGGCCCGATCACGGGTCAAACGGTCCGATGCCGGCACAGAGCAATGGTCAGATGTCTGAGAGTGATCGGTTTCTCCGGGGGGCACGCAGCGATCTTCCCAGGTCAGGCCAGTAGGGCTGCGCGGGCGGCCGCGGCTACCTGCGGCGCGTAGGCAGGGCCGAAGAGGCAGGCGTGGACCAGCAGGGGATGCAGCTGATGGAGGGGGACGCGGTCCCGCCAGCCGTCGGCCAGCGGGACCGCCTCGTGGTAGGCGCGCAGGATCCGGTCGAGGGAGGGAGCGCCGAACAGGGCCAGCATCGCCAGGTCGGTCTCGCGGTGGCCGCCGTGCGCGGCCGGGTCGATCAGCGCGCCGCGGCCGCCCGGCCAGAGAACGTTCCCCGACCACAGGTCGCCGTGAATGCGACTCGGCGGCTCGGCCGGGCCTGCCAGCTCGCCGATCCGGCCGATGACGGCCTCGACCGGGCGCGCGTCGGCCGGCGAGAGCGCGCCGCCGTCCCGGGCCCGCTTCAGGTAGGGGGCGAGGCGGCGCTCGGCGTACCAGCTCGCCCAGTCCGGCTGCATCGCGTTACCGAGGGCACCGTTGCCGGCCGGGGTGCTGGCGGCCGGGGTGCTGGCGGCCGGGGTGCTGGCGGCCGGGGTGCTGTCGGCCGGGGTGCTGTCGAGCGGGGTGTTGTCGAGCGGCAGTGATGCAATGTAGCCGGGCCACGGGGCGCCGAACCCGGGGGCGCCGGCGGCGTGCATCGCGGCCAGCGCCGCGCCGAAGTCGCGGGCCGCTCGCGGCGTCGGTTCGCCGGGCGGGAGCAGCTCGATGACCAGCGTGCTCTCGTCCGCGCCGAGCACGGCCGGGACCGGGACCGCTCCGGCCCGGCCGAGCCAGCGCAGCCCGTTCGCCTCGGCCGCGAACGCCTCCGCCGCCCCGGCGCCGACCGCCGCCTTGACGAAGACCGCCCGGCCGTCGGCCAGCGTCCCGGTCAGGTGCCTGAACCCGTGCCGCGTCCCGGCTTCCCGGACGCCGGCCACCGGCACGCCGACCAGAGCGCCGACGCGCCCCGCGAAATCCTCGGTCATTCGCTAATTCTGCGCCAGACCCGGGGTCCCGCGCCGCCGCCTACCCGGCACCGATTGTGGCCGGCTCATCATTCACACCCGCCACAGCTGCGCGCGTCTATCTATCAGTTCTGACCACATGGCTCATCTCTCTATCGGTTCTGACCACAAAACTCGGGCAATTCGGCCGTAAAGTGGTCAGAATCGATAGGAAGATGGAAAGTGGTCAGAAGTGATAGGAAGCTGCCGGACTTGGGTTCCCTGGCGCCAAGTCCGATTCGCGGAAGCCGGGGCCGGTGTGACGTCAGTAGTGGATGGGGCCGCGGGCGCCGCCGCCGGCCGCGATCGCGTCGCCGTTGATGGCGACGCTGCGGGGCGAGGCGAGGAAGGTGACGACCTGGGCGAGCTCGGCGGCGGTGACGGGGCGGCCGATGCTGATGTCCTTGGCCAGCATTGCCTGCGCCGCTTCCTCGGCGATGCCGCGGGCCGAGGCATAGGCGGCGATCTGATCGCTGGTCCGCTCGGTCACGGTCCAGCCGGGGTGCACGACCGTGACGTTGACGCCGTGCGGCCCGAGCTCGTCGGCGAGGGTCTTGGTCAGGGCGGCGACGGCGACGTTCCTGATGGAACCGGACGCGGTGCTGACGCCGCGGGCGGCGAGACCGCTGATGTTGATGATCCGGCCCCATCCCCGGGCGGTCATGTACGGGGCGGCCGCCCGGGCGGCACGCAGGTAGCCGAGCACCTTGGTGTCGAACGCGGCCAGGATGTCGTCGTCGAGCAGGTCGGCCAGGTCTCGCGGCGACGACGCCCCGGCCGGGGTGGCGGCGTTGTTGACCAGGATGTCGACCCCGCCGAAGTCCTCGGCGACGTGCGCGATCGCGGTTCGCACGGCCTTGTCGTCGGTGGTGTCGGCGGACAGCGCCAGCACCCGGCCGCCGCGTTCGCGCAGCCGGGCGGCCGCCGCCGCGAGCCGGTCGGGATCGCGGGCGAGCAGGGCGATCTCGGCCCCCTCGGCCGCCAGCGCGTCGGCGATGGCGAATCCGATGCCCCGGCTGCCGCCGGTCACCACCGCCCGCTTACCGCTGAGAAATAGGTCCATGATGTCCGCTCCGCCGTGTGGACTGCTGCTTAGAGAGTGCGCGAGCCTCGTCGATGGGGTGAACGTGCCATCGGCGCCCCGATGACACGTTCACCCCATCGCGCTGAGCTCCTGTTACTAATACGGTGCCGGAGGTCCGATGGGGTTACCGGGCGGGCTAGAGCTCCGCGTACTGGGGTTCGTCGGCGATCAGGATCCGCTCGAGCAGGCGGGGGAAGTCACCGTAGTTGCGGACTGCGTAGTGCACCGCGGCCCGGTTGTCCCAGAACGCGATCGAGCCGGGGCGCCAGCTGAATCGGACCTGAAGCTCGGGCTTGCGGTACTGGTCGTGCACGATCGAGAGCAGTTCCCTGCTCTGCGCCCGATCGAGTCCGACGATCCACGGGTGCTCGGTGAAGTTGACGAAGAGGATCTTCTGGCCGGTCTCGCGGTGAGTGCGGACGATCGGGTGGGCCACGATCGGGTAGTCCTGCCCGGCGGCGGCCAGCGCGTCCCGGTAGTCGTGGGTGACGTGCAGGCCATCGAGGCGATCCTTGACGTCCTCCGGCAGCCGGTCGTAGGCGAGGCCGGCGTCCACCCAGATCGTGTCGCCGCCGACGTCCGGCAGGTTCACCGCGCGGAGCACCGCTCCCCAGGTGGGCACCAGCCGCCAGCTGGTGTCGCTGTGATACGGGTCCCAGCCCTCGGCCTCCTGCTTGGCCAGCAGCTTCTTGTACCTCTCGCTGGCCTCGGCGGCGGAGATCTTGTGGATGGCAGGCACCTTGTCGGCGTAGGCCTTGCTGGTGCTCGGGTGGGTGTATAGCGGGCCGAACCGGCGCGCGAAGGCCGCGTGCTGGTCCTGGTCGAGGTGCTGGTCGCGGAAGAAGACGACCTTGTAGGCGAGGATGGCGGCCTTGATCTGGTCCCGCTCCGCGTCGCTCAGCGGGCGGGCGAGGTCGATCCCGCTGATCTCCGCGCCGATCGTGGGCTGCAGCGGCCGGATGGTGAGGGTCCCGTCCTGGACGACGTGCTCGGTTACTGCGGTCATCGCGACTCCTAATGTCTACTAATTAGACCGGTAATATGTAATTTAGAAGCGCGTCTCCTTAGTGTCAACATTCGATTACCGATTGCCATCAATAATGGCAACGGGCCTTATCGATCCGGAATCGCCATCAATTCGCGGCGGCGGCGCGGAAGCCGAGGATGTCGTCGCCGACCTTCTCGTGCACGAGCCGGACGAGGTTGGCGTAGGCGGCGGCGTCGCCGACCGGGTCGTAGCCGCGGATCAGCAGCGTGCTCGCGCCGACGGCCACGTAGTCGAGCAGCGACTCGGCGACCTGCTCGTAGCTGCCGACCAGGGCGGTCGAGTTGCCGGCCGCGCCGGTGGCCTTCGACAGCGCGGTCCACAGGCGCTTGTCGTGCAGGTCCTTCTGCCCGGCGTAGCGGAGCAGCCGCTGCGACCCCTCCGACCCGGCGGTGCTGCGCAGCCCGACGTAATCGGCGGCGCGCTCCTGGGTGCGCTCGAGGATCTCGTTGGCCCGCTCCCAGGCGGCCTCCTCGGTGTCGGCGGCGATCGGGCGGAGGCTGACCGAGAACCGGTCGACCGTGCGGCCGGCCGCCTCGGCGGCGGCCCGGACCTCGCCGATCCGCTGCCTGATGCCGTCGAGCGGCTCGCCCCAGAAGGCGTACACGTCGGCGTGCCTGCCGCCCACCCGGACCGCGTCCTCGGACGCGCCGCCGAAGTAGACCGGCAGGTGGCCGCCGGCCGGGCGGACCGAGGACAGCGCGCCCTTCACCCGGTAGAACTCGCCCTCGTAGTCGAAGCGCTCGGACGACGACCACTCGCGCTCGACGATGTCGAGGAACTCGTCGGTGCGCCGGTACCTGGTCGGCTTGTCGGTGAAGTCGCCGTCGCGGGCCTGGTCGGCGTCGTCCCCGCCGGAGATCACGTGCAGCGCGATCCGGCCCGGGTGGAACGCGTCGATCGTGGCGTACTTGCGGGCGGCGATCGTCGGGGCGATGAAACCGGGCCGGTGCGCAAGCAGCACGCCGAGCCGATCGGTGGCGTTCAGTATCTGGCTGGCCACCGTGAACCCGTCGGGCATGGACGAGCTGTGCGCGATGAGCACCCGGTCGAAGCCGGACTGCTCGTGCACGCGGGCGATGCGGTACAGGTATTCGGGCTGGACGACGGGGCCTGACAGTGCGTTGGTCTCCGAGTAATCGCTGGTGTGGGCGATTCCGATGAACTCGACCGGCACGAGAAGTCTCCTTGGGTTGTGATCTGGCGGTGCGGGCTAACAGTGCGATGGGGGGCCCGGCGGTCAGGCCGGGACCTGGACCAGGGCGCGGACGGAGTCGATGACGACGTCCGCCTCGGTTCTGACGAGCCAGTCCGGGTGCACGTCGGCGAACCGGACCACCCGGTTGGCGTCGATGACGACGATCGTGGGCATCGGCAGCTCCCAGCTGCCGGTGCCGAGCTCCGCCCCGAGGTCGCTCCCCTTGGCCAGCGCGCGGGCCTGGGCCTCGGGGGTCGGGCTGAACGTGATGCCGAAGCGGCGGCCGAGCTCGCTTCCGGTGTCGGACGCGACCGGGAACCGGAAGCCGTAGCGGTTCCTGATCGCGGCCAGCTTGGCCGGGGCCTGCGGGCTGACCGCGACCAGGGTGGCGCCGAGCTCGGCCAGCGCCGGGTACAGCTCCTGCTGGTAGTGCCGGAGCGAGATGTTGCAGGCCGGGCAGCCCGCGAAGCGGAAGAACAGCAGCACCACCGGGCCGTCGGCGAGCAGCCGGTCGAGGTCGACGGTGCCGCCGAGTACCTCGGGCAGCGTGAACGGCTCGACGACGTCGCCGGCCTTCACGAACGCGTCGCGGTCGGCGGTCTCCGCAAGCAGCCGCCGCTGGTCGATGTTGGCCGCAAGCGCCGCCGGCGCCATCGTCTGCACCCGGTAGGCGTGCAGCTCGGCCAGCAGGCCGGTGACGGTGGGGGTTGGTCTGTCTGGCATGGTGCACCTTGCCCTCGAACGCGCGGGAGTCTTATTGTCTATTATGCCTATCGGTTTAACTGTGTATAGGGGCAGCGATGTCAATCGAGTTCATCGGCTCTCTGGTCAACGCGTCGGCGCAGAACTCGTTCGCCCGGTCCGGCGGGACCGACGCGGAGTACCCGGCCCGGATGGCGCGGCTGCACGAGGACTCGGGGTTCGACCGGCTGCTGGTCGGGCACTCTTCGAGCTCGCCCGACGGTTTCACCGTGGCGGACACGGTGCTGAACGCGACCAGCAGGCTCGGCGTCCTGCTGGCGCACCGGCCGGGGTTCGTGGCGCCGACCGTCGCCGCCCGCCAGTACGCCACCCTCGACGCGTTCCACCCGGGCCGGGTCGCCCTGCACGTGATCTCGGGCGGCGACGACGCCGATCAGCTGCGGGACGGCGACACGTCGGACAAGGCGGCCAGGTACCGGCGGTCGGACGAGTTCCTCGACATCGTGAAGCTCGAGTGGTCGTCGGCCGTGCCGTTCGACTACGAGGGCGAGTTCTACCGGGTGCGGGGCGCGCTGTCCTCGGTCCGCCCGGCCGGCGGCGCCCTGCCGGTCTACTTCGCGGGCGCCTCGGCCGAGGCGGTCCTGGTGGGCGGCAGGCAGGCCGACGTCTACGCCTTCTGGGGCGAGCCGCTGGCCGCCATCGCGGCCCGGATCGCGGAGGTGCGGGCGGCGGCGCGCGCGCACGGCCGCTCGCCCCGGTTCAGCGTGAGCCTGCGGCCCATCGCGGCCGCGACCGAGGAGGCGGCCTGGGCGCGGGCCCGGCGGGTGCTCGAGGCCGAGCTAGCGCGGGGCGGGCCGGGGGCCGCGTTCGATCACAAGGGCTCGCTCGGATCGCTGCGGCTCGCCCGGTTCGCCGACCAGGCCGAGATCCACGACAAGCGGCTGTGGACCCCGCTGGCCAAGACCCCGGCCGCCGCCGGCAACTCGACCGCGCTGGTGGGCAGCTACCAGCAGATCGCGGAATCGCTGCTCGATTACGTCGCCATCGGCGTCAGCACGCTGCTGATCCGCGGCTACGACCCGGAGGGGGACGCGGCCGACTACGCGCGCATCATCAGGCTGGTCCGCGACCAGGCGCCCGCCCTAACGGCGAAAAACTAGTCGAGGCCGACGGCGGTCCAGTCGGACTGGGGCGCGTTCGGTGTAATGGCGAGGAGGACTCGGTCGTCGGCGATCAGGTCGGCCGCCAGGCGCGCGTCGGGCGGGGTCTCGCGGCCGTGCTTCTCGCGGATGGCGCGGAAGACGTGCAGGTGGGGCTTGACGTCCTCGAGGATCTCGACCGTGCCGGACAGAGCCACGTAGCGGTGGCCGGTCGCGTCGTCGACGACCAGCTCGACCCGGGGGTCGCGGCTGAAGATCTTGTACTTCACCCGGGGGCGGGTGGTGGAGACGTAGAAGCGCTCGCCGTCCCAGAAGAACCAGTTCGGGGAGACATGCGGGCGACCGTCCTTGCGCACCCCGGCGACGATGACGTTGCGGGGTTCGGCCAGGAAGGCTTCAACTGCCGTGAGCGAGGTCATGGCAGCACTCTAATACCGGTCTTTGCCGATCGGAATAGTAATGTTCGAGTGGAGGCGGAGCCAGGGACCGTTCGGGATAATCGGTTTTATGGATTTTTCAATCACGCGCGACGGTCATGGTGTTCCTCATGTGCAGGGAGCGACTGCGGCTGACGCGTGGGCCGGGATGGGATACGCGTGCGCCGAGGACCGGCTGTTCCAGCTTGACTACGACCGGCGCCGGGCGTGCGGCCGCTGGGCCGAGATCGCCGGGCCCGGCGCGGTCGGCGGGGACGCGCTGGCGCGCCGGCTCGGGCTCGCGGCGGCCGCGCAGCGGGACGTCGCGGCGATGTCGGCGACGACGCGGGGGGCGTTCGAGGCGTACGCGGGCGGCGTCAACGCCGCGATCGCGGACGGGGCGACGCCGCTGCCCGGGCGGTACGAGGTCGAGCCGTGGCGCGGGTGGCACTCGGTCGCCGCCTACCTGGTGCGGCACGTGCTGATGGGGCAGTGGCAGCACAAGCTGGCCAGCGCGGTGCTGCTCGCGCGCGTCGGGCCGGAGGCCTTCGCGCAGCTCGAGACCCGCCCGCCGGTCGGCTCGCCGCTGGCGGTGCCGCCGGGCGGGCGGCTCGCGGCGCCGGTGTCGCGGCTGCTCGACGACGCGCTGGGCGATGTCGTCGGGCACCTGGGGTTCCTGGCCGAGGTCGAGCCGGGGTCGAACG
>Ga0302325_10026495_pt1 | contig 12034 bp, 14 predicted proteins | sample Palsa_T0_2_FD_201948 | JGI IMG/M metagenome (GOLD analysis project Ga0302325, IMG submission 201948) | Peat permafrost microbial communities from Stordalen Mire near Abisko, Sweden - Palsa_T0_2 | ecosystem: Environmental > Terrestrial > Soil > Palsa > Peat permafrost | place: Sweden: Abisko...
TGGAACCCACGGCGGGTTCCGCATTAAATATTTAATCCCGTCCCTCAACGCGGCCGTCGAAACGCCCCCGAATGCACCGCCTTCCCGGCCGCAACATACTTCCGCGCAAACCCGGTCCGCTCCGCACCGGGCACGGCTTCGACCGCCCGAATAAACCCCGCCGCGAGCATCATCGGAAAAATCTCAGCGGCATACTCGCGCACATCGGTCGCGACGTACGCAGTCCCACCCTGCTCTACCGTCCGAAACAGGCTGGCAGCCAGCCCCGGCGTGAACAGCCGATGCTTGACGTGGCGCTCCTTCGGCCACGGGTCAGGAAAATAAATATGAAACGCGCTGACGCTCGCGTCCGGCAGCATCAGGTTCACGAGCGTCCGTGCGTCCATCCGCACGACGCGCAGATTGTCCAACCCTGCGCGCCCGCATCGCACCGCCAGCACGCGCGTGATAGTCGAGGAGAGTTCGACCGCGATAAAATCACGTTCCGGAAATTCCGCGGCCCGCTCGATAATAAACTCGCCCTTCCCCGCCCCGATCTCGATTTCAACCGGCGCGCGGCGTCCGAACATAGCCGGCGGATCGATCGTAAAAACCCGATCATCTGGTACGAACAGCACCCGCTCGCCAATCGCCCGAGACTTGGGATTCCCCCAAATCCGAGCCGCCTTTCGAAGTCTGGCCATAAACCAAAATGAAGATACCGCCTCAAACCAAACCCCGCCACCGCGCACGATTGAAATTGAATCGCCTCGCCCCTGAGGCAAGAAGCCGCGCCCTTCTGATTCCCTCCTCCCACTTTGGAGGAGGGAATCAGACCCCCAAAAACCCCAGGGCAAAATCGCGTCCGCGCGATTTTGCTCTTCTTTCTTTCTGTCCTTCTTAATACCGGGTGCAGGGGTCACCCCTGCCCAAGGAAGCGTGAAACCCACGGAGGGTTTCACTTAAGATTAAGTGCCTGCGCCTCCGTAAATCTCCCGCTCCTGACCGCAATCTCCCGCAGCCTCACCACATCCTCCTGTATCGCACCGCTGCGCCGCATCCGCTCCAGCGTCAGCGGCAGCCGATAAGTCCAGTTCGACGCGCTGATCGTCCCGGGCCGATTGATTCGCGCGCTCCATCCGAACAAATCCTGAATCGGAATAATCACCAGCCGCGACGGCGCCGCATACAGCACCTCGAGGATCGCAAAGCGCGCCGACTCCTCGAGCATCCCGCGCGAATTCACCTTGCCCTCGAGCCCGAATGACCGCACCAGTTTCTCGCGATCACCGACCGATTGCGCGCGCCACCAGACCGTCAGGGGTTCCGTATCATGCGTCCCCGTGGTTGCGAGCGACAGTTCGGGATACGACGCGGGGTTGATAAACGGTTCGTCGCCATGCCCCCAGTCGCGCTCCCATTGCATCACCTTGTATCCCGGCACGCCGAGGTTGGTCAGCGACACGCGCACCCACGGCGGCACGGTGCCGAGGTCTTCGGCGATAAGATCGGCGGCGCCCGCCTCTTCCTTGATTGCGCGAATCACCTCTTCGCCCTGCCGCCGCTGCTCGTCTTCAATCCACGGCGTGAAACCTCCCGGCTCATTGGGATCCGCACCGAAATTGAATGTGCGATAGAGCCCGACGACATGGTCGATTCGAATCAAATCGTAGAGCGTGCTGGCATGACGCGCGCGCGCACGCAACACCTTGAATCCCTCCGCCCGCATCTGGTTCCAGTTCGGCAGCGGCAAGCCCCATCGCTGCCCCTTCGGATTGAAGCCGTCGGGCGGAGCCCCAACCGTCCGCGTCAAATCGAACTCGGACTGATTCGCCCACACCTCGGCGCTGTCGCGGCACGGCGAGAACGCGAGGTCGCCGCCGATCAACGCGCCATGCGCCGAGGCGTACGCGCGCATCTGCGACCATTGCCGATGCGCGATGAATTGCCAGTAGCTGTACATCCCGATTGCGTCGGCCAGCTCGCGCCGTGCGCCGTCGAGCGCCCCCTGATCGCGCCGGGCGATATCGGTCGCCCACGTTTCCCAAATCGCCCAGTTGTAACGATCCTTCAGCGCGCGAAACAGCGCGTAGTCATGGATCCAGTAAGCGTTGGCCTCGACGAACGCATCGAATTGCGCGCTCTCGTCGGCGCCGCCACGCGCGCGCATCGCCCGGTACGCGCGCTCGAGCAAGACTGATTTCTCGCGCCGTATGATCGATCGCGGTACAAACCGCGCCTTCCCGACCGGCTCGCGCGCGCGTGCAATCACGACCCGCCCCACTCCCACCAGCCCGCGAACCGAAATGTACATCGGATCGATCGCCATCACGCTCATCGCACTGTAGGGGCTCAGACCGTCGGGGTCGGTCTCATCCAGCGGCAGCAGTTGGATCACGCGATGACCCGCCGAGATTGCGAAGTCGATCATCGGCGCGAGATCGAGTATCTCGCCGCGGCCGAGACTGTCGCGCGTGCGAATCGAGAACAGTGGAATGAGGATTCCCGCGGACCGCGTCAGCATCGAGGGATCATCCGGCCGGTCCCGCGCATGAGCGGTCCGCAATGCCAGGAGTTCAAATCACGTAGCCGCCGTTGGGGCTTAGCACCTGCCCGACCATGAACTTCGAATCATCGCACGCCAGGAACAGCGCCGCCGCCGCGATATCAGCCGGCTCGCCGAAGCGTCCAATCGGTGTGATCGCCTCGATCTGCTTGCGCACCTCGCCTTCGACGATCGAGGTCATCGGCGTATTGATAAATCCCGGCGCGATGCAATTGACCAGAATCCCTGCCGCCACCACTTCGCGCGCGACCGACTTGGTGAACGAGATTATCCCGCCCTTGGCCGCGCAGTAATCCGCCGCAAACGCCAAGCCCGTGGTGCCGGCGATCGATCCAATATTGATGATGCGTCCCGACTGCTTCGGGATCATCACCTTGAGCGCCTCGCGCGTGCAGTAGAACGTCGAGTCCAGATGCGTCGCGAGCATCTTGTGCCAGTCCTCGTCGGTCTTTTCATGAGTCGGAGTCGCGATACTCGTTTCGCGGCTTCGTGCGATGCCCGCGTTGTTGATCAATATGTCGATAGTGCCGAACGCCGCGAGAAACTCCGCGAACATCTTCGTCACGGCCGCGCTGCTCGACACGTCCGCGACGAACGGCCGCGCCTTGCCGCCAGCCCGCTCGATTTCTGTCACGACATTAGCCGCCGACTCGGGCCTGATGTCGTTGACGCCAATCTTCGCGCCCTCGCGCGCGAACGTCAGTCCCATCTCGCGCCCGAGTCCCGATCCGCCGCCCGTTATCAGTACAACCTTGTCCTTGAGTTTCATCGACGCCCTACTTCTTCCCTTCCTTGAGTTGTCGCTTCCAGTCGAGCCGCCGCGCCTCGGCCCCCGCCGCTTCCGCTTCCGGCACCATGCCCTTCTTCTGATAGAACATGCTGAGATTGGTGTACGCCAGAATATCTTCCGGCTCCTGCGCGATATATTTCTTGGTCAATTCGATCGCCGCGTCGAGATCGCCCTTGGCCTGGTAGCACATCGTCATCCCGTGGATCGCATCGACGTACTTCGGATCGATCTCGAGCGCCTGCTTGTACAACTCGATCGCTTCGTCAAACTTGTCGTCGGCATACGCGTCGATCGCCTCATCATATAGCTCTTCCTTATCCGCCATCTCTAACCTCCAATATCGCGCACGCCCAACCTCTTATATACTAGACTCCACGCTATGGAGAATTCGCCCGCACCGACCGAAGCAGACGTCTACGAAGTTCTGCGCGAATGCTACGACCCGGAGATCCCCGTCAACCTGGTCGACCTCGGACTAATCTACGGCGTCCAGATCGAGAACCGCGTCGTCAACGTCACGATGACGCTGACCGCGCCCGGCTGCCAGATGGGCATGATGATCACGCAGGACATCCAGGACAAGCTGCTCGGCATCCCCGGCTGCGACGACGCCTGCGTCGAAATAGTATGGGACCCGCCATGGACCCCGCACATGATGACCGAAGCCGCCAAGAAACAACTAAAAATCGACGACTAACCTCTCCCCATCAGGCGACCTGCAAATAACCTTCTCTCACGATCTGGTCCCCCTTCCCGCCCGGGAAGGGGTGAGGGGTTAGGTTCCGTGTGTAGTGGGGCGGGCCGCCGTGCCCGCCTCTCCTCCTCGCCTCTCCCTGTCAGGGAGAGGCCGACGCTCGTCCCCGAGCGTCGGGTGAGGGTCCAAATTCCAGGATGCCTGCGCCGTTCGAGACGATTCACGGATCGATCAACACCCCCGGATTAAGAATCCCCCGCGGATCGAGCGCCCGCTTCGCCGCCTTCAGCGCCAATGCGAATCCATCGGGTCGCTGCCGGTCGTACCACGGCCGATGGTACCGGCCGACTGCATGATGATGCGTGATCGTCCCGCCCAGCTCTATCAGCCGATCCGACACCGCCGCCTTTATCTCGTCCCACTGCTCCATCTCGGATCCGCGCTTGCCCGGCGCGAGAATCGTGTAATACGGCGCCGGCCCGTCGGGATAAACATGCGTGAAGCGGCACGTCACCGTGCCCTTGCCGCACACCCGCGCGATCACATCGCGCGCAGTCTCCATCATATTGCGATGGAATTCCGGAAACCGCTCCCACGTGATCGCCGTCTCGAACGTGTCGCTCACCATCCCCATCGCGGCCACCGTGTCCATCAGGTACGGCGCGTTCAGAAAGGCGTTGCGCCATGCGCCCGCCGATCCCTCATGCGTCGCCTCGGCATCGGTGCGAGTCTTCGCCGCGTCCGCGGGAATCTTCCCGCCGTGATCGGCGCAGCACTCAAGCGCCCGCTTCATCCACGGTTCCAGCGGATGGTCCGCCGACTCGAACGCGAGCACCAGCACCGCTTCGTCGCCGTTGCCGGCGCCTGAGTTGAACGCCTCGCCCTCGTCGAGCACGCGGCAATTCGCCGGATAGATTCCGGCCTGCGAAATCTGGCGGACCGCATCAGCCGCCTTCAACATGCTGGGAAACGGCACCGACGCGCCGGCGCGAAACGTCGGCCGGTCCTGCAGCCGCATCCACGCCTCGGTGATGACGCCGAGGATTCCCTCGGATCCGATGAACATCCGGTCCGGACTCGGACCCGCGCCGGAACCGGGCAGGCGTCGCGACTCGACGATTCCGGCCGGCGTCACCACGCGCAACGATTCAACGAAGTCGTCGATATGCGTGTACAGCGTCGCGAAATGCCCACCCGACCGCGTCGCAATCCACCCGCCGAGCGTCGAGAACTCAAACGACTGCGGGAAATGCCGAATCGTGAGGCCGTGCGGCTTCAACTGCGCGTCGAGCGCGGGACCGTACACGCCGGCCTGAATCCGCGCCGCGCGCGAGGTCTTGTCAACTTCTGTCAACTTGTCGAGATGCAGCAAGTCTATCGATACCGCGCCGCGATAACGGTCGCCTTCCGGCGGCTCGATGCCGCCAACGACGCTCGATCCGCCGCCGTATGGCACCGCCGCAATATTTGCGCCGTCACACCAATCGAGCACGGCGATCAGTTCCTTCTCGTCGCGCGGATAGGCGACGACATCGATCGGATTCGGATAGTAGCGCCGATATGCGCGCCTGATGTCGCGCGATCCTTTGCCGTAGGTATGGCCGGCGCGCTCATACGTGGCCGTCGTGCAAATCGCTTCGAGGGGCGCCGGTGGTTTCACGCGCGGCGCGCGCAAATTCAGTTCGCTTTCCTTGGGCGCCGGCATGATCTCGAGCGGCCCCAGCCCGAATCGCTTGGCCATCCGCTCGGCCATGTGCTTTTGCTGTTCAGGAGTCGGCCCCTGGTCCTCGTAGCCCCATCCCCAGAACTTGCGCTTGCGCTTCTCGGCCATCGAATTGTCCTCGCGATACTTGAAGTTAATGACTGCGGCGATTTTGCGCCCGCTCCGCCTGCGAGGGCAAACGTGATCATCGCTTGCGCCCGATGCGGCGGAAGTCGTATCTGTCAGTTCGGCGAGAGGTGATGCCATCATGAGTGACAACGACACGCAGATTTCCGCCGCGGATCCGCATCCGCGTAAAAAACTTCAGCTCATCAATACGTGGATTTCATACGCCGACACCGGCGGCGGCGATCCGATTGTATTCCTGCACGGCAATCCGACTTCGTCGTACCTGTGGCGCAACGTCATTCCGCACCTGGCGCCGCATGCGCGATGCGTCGCGCCCGACCTCATCGGGATGGGCGCGTCGGGGCCGTCCGCGACCGGAACGTATCGCTTCGCGGATCACTCGCGGCATCTCGACGCGTTCTTCGAGGGTCTGAATCTCAGGCACAAGGTCACGCTCGTCGTGCACGACTGGGGCTCTGCGCTGGGCTTTCACTGGGCCGCGCGGAATCCGGAGGCGGTCAAGGGAATTGTGTACATGGAAGCGATCGTCCGGCCGCTGCAATGGTCGGAATGGTCGCCCGCGGCGGTCGGCATCTTCAAGGCGCTGCGCAGTCCGGCCGGCGACGACATGATTTTGAAAAATAATGTTTTCGTCGAGCGCATCCTGCCCGGCAGCGTCATGCGCAAGCTGGGCGACGAGGAGATGAACGCGTATCGAAAGCCGTTCGTGCAGCCGGGCGAGTCGCGGCGGCCGACGCTGTCGTGGCCGCGCGAAATCCCGCTCGAAGGCGAACCCGCGGACGTGGTCGCGATTGCCGACAATTATTCCAGGTGGCTCGAGAAGAGCGCGACCCCGAAGTTGTTCATCAACGCCGACCCCGGCGCGATCCTTACGGGCGCGCAGCGCGAGTACTGCCGCCGATGGCCGAATCAGCGCGAGGTGACCGTCAAGGGCGTGCACTTCGTCCAGGAAGATTCGCCGCACGAGATTGGGCGCGCCATCGCGGATTGGTACCAGTCGATCTGAACGCGTAAGCGGAGTCACACGATGCCAGACTATTCGACGCTGCTGTTCGAAGTGCGCGATCACGTCGCGCACATGACCTTGAATCGTCCCGAAGCTGCCAACGGGATCAATCTCGCGATGGCGTCGGAGATTCGCCACGCGGCGCGCCGATGTGCGACCGACTCCGACATTCGCGCGGTGCTGCTGGCGGGCGCGGGCAAGATGTTCTGTGCGGGCGGCGACCTGAAGGCGTTCGCTGTACAGCCCGAAGGCGAGTTGCCGGGATTCCTCGAACAGGTGACGCTGCATCTGCATCAGGCGATTGCGCATTTCACGCGGATGAACGCGCCGGTGGTTGCGGCGATTCAGGGCAGCGCGGCCGGCGGCGGATTCAGTCTCGCCATCTCGTGCGACTTTCCGATCGCGGCGGAGTCCGCGAAGTTCACGATGGCGTACACGCGCGCCGGACTCACGCCCGACGGATCGTCAACCTACTTTCTGCCGCGCATCGTCGGCTACCGGCGCGCGATTGAGTTGGCGATCACGAATCGAGTGCTGTCTGCGCGCGAGGCCGCCGAGTTGGGACTCGTCACGCGCGTCGTGCCCGACGCCGACCTGATGAGCGAGGCGACGAAGTTCGCCGCTCAACTCGCGGCGGGTCCCACTGCTGCTTATGGCGGAGTGAAGCGCCTGATGGTCGAGAGCTTCACGAATACGCTCGAAGGGCAGTTGGCGCTCGAGACCGATTACATTTCCGCGATGGGCCGCACGGCGGACGGCCGCGAAGGGATCGCATCGTTCCTGGCGAAGCGTCCGCCGAACTTCTCGGGAAAATAGACCCCCCTTTTCATCGATCTCTGCACTTGACATGCGCGGGCCGCGGATGTATTTAACCATCAGGTTATTTAACCGAATGGTTCAGCAGCACATGACAGCGGATCGGCTCGACGCAACGTTCTCGGCGCTGGCCGATCCGACGCGGCGCGCGATACTTGCGCGGCTGGCGTCGGGTGAGACGTCGGTCTCGGAGCTGGCAGAGCCGTTTGCGATGAGCCTTCCCGCAATCTCGAAGCATTTGAAGGTGCTGCAGCGGGCCGGGTTGATCGAGCGCGGGCGCGAGGCGCAGTGGCGGCCGTGCCGGCTGTCTGCGGGGCCGCTCAAGGATGCTGCGGACTGGCTGGAGCACTATCGCCGATTCTGGGAAGAGAGTTTCGATCGACTCGAGGAATATCTGCGCGAGTTGCAGAAGAAGGAGAAGAAGAATGGCCGCAAAAGATAGTGGCGCTGCCGAGACGGCCGATCGCGAGGTTTTTATCAGGCGCGTATTCGAGGCGCCGCGCGAGCTGGTGTGGAAGGCCTTCACGGAGCGCGAGCGGATGGAGAAGTGGTGGGGGATGAGAGGCCTGACGACGCGCGTGGTCGAGCTGGATCTGCGGCCGGGAGGGACGTTTCTCTACGTGATGCGGATGCCGGACGGGCGCGAGCTGTGCGGGAAGTGGGTTTATCGCGAGATTGTCGCGCCCGAGTTGCTGGTGGTCGTGCATTTCACCACTGATGCTACCGGCAGGCCGATTCCGCATCCGTATGATCCCAGCCTGCCGCCGGAGATGCTGACGACGACGAGGTTTATCGAGAATGGGCGGCAAACGACGATGGAGTTGCGGTCGGTGCCGATAAACGAGACGGCGGCTCAGCGCGCGGCGTTTAACAAGCTGGCCGACGCGATGGAAGACGGGTTCAACAATTCGCTGGGCATGCTCGACGAGTACCTGGCGAGTGCGCGCTCGGAAGAGAAGTGATGGCCGGGAGTGATGCATGGGGCCGACGGCGTCGATTATCAAAAAGTGAGATCGTCCATGTCGAAATCGCCGAGCCCGAACGACTGGTTTACAGACACGTGTCGCCAACGTTTCAAATGACGACTGAAGGAGAACAGATATGGGAGCGGCAATTAATTTAGTCACAGAGCCTTCGGAGCGGGTGCTGGTTATCACGCGGATGTTTGATGCGCCGCGCAGCCTGGTGTTCAAGGCGTGGACGGAGAATGAACAGATGGCGCGCTGGTTCGGTCCGCGCGGCTTCACCAGCGAAGTTCTCAGGAACGAATTGCGGCCGGGTGGCGCCTATCGGGTGCATATGCTGGGGCCGGACGGGGAGCATTGGATGCAGGGGAAGTATCGCGAAGTGACGCCGCCCGAGCGGCTGGTGATGGTCGGGAGCTGGGGTGACGCGAATGGCAATCTGACTCGACCGGAGACGACGCTGACGCTGGTGTTTGAGGAGGTTGGCGGGAAGACCCGGCTGACGTTGCATCAGGCGGTGTTCGAATCGGGCAGCGCGCGCGATATGCATAATGAGGGATGGAGCTCGTCGCTGGACTGCCTGGGGGAATATCTGGCGACGGTGTGAGGAGCGGAGTGAAGGCGGGCACGGCGGCCTGCCGCACTACACGAAGAACCTAACCCCTAACCTCTTCCCGCGCGGGAAGGGGGACCAGATAGTCCGAGAAGGTTGTGCAAAAGGCTCCTTGCGGGGAGAGGAGACAGACTTAGGAGGATGGATTTATGCGTGCCAGCAGGAATCATATGGGGATCGAGTTTGCGGTTTGGGATGGGCGGCAGAGCTGGTTCTGGTTTGTCGGTAACCCGGAGCGCGCGGGCGGAATTATCGGCGCGGCGGCTTCGGAGTTGGAGGCGGAGCGGGAGGCGCGATCTTCGATCGAGGAAATCTCCGATTCGATCGTCATAAGTGGCTGGGAGCGGTCGCTTGAGAATCTCGAGCGCCACCTCGCTTCGGTTTGTACCGCAATGCGTGGGTCGATGGAGGCCGAAGTATGAATCACAATTCAATTGTTTCGCGCGACGAATGGCTTGCTGCTCGCAGGCTGCTGCTCGCCAGGGAAAAGGAATTTACCAAGGCTCAGGATGAGATGAGCCGGCAGCGGCGGGCGCTGCCGTGGGTCAAGATCGACAAGGCCTATGAATTCGACGGGCCCTCGGGGAAGGTCACGCTCGCGGAACTGTTCGGGGGCCGCAGCCAGCTCTTTATCAAGCATTTCATGATGGGGCCCGGCGCGGTTCATCAGTGCGTCGGATGTTCGTTCGGAGTCGATCACGTCGAGGGCCTGCTGGCGCATCTGGAGAACCATGACGTGAGTTATGTGGCGGTGGCGCGGGCGCCGATTGACGAAATAGAAGTGGTGCGCAAGCGGATGGACTGGCGCTTCCCGTGGGTATCGTCGTACCACAGCGACTTCAACTACGACTTCAACGTGTCTTTCAAACCGGAAGAAATGGCGGCGGGAAACGCGTTCTACAATTTCAGCCGGGCCAATCCCGGACTCGAGGATCTTTCGGGCAGCAGCATCTTTTTCAAAGATGACGCGGGCCAAATCTTTCACACCTACTCGAGTTATGCGCGCGGCGATGAACAGTTTCTCGGCGCTTACGGGTTTCTCGACGTGATGCCGAAGGGGCGCAACGAGAACGGGCCGTACTATTCGCTGGCCGACTGGGTGCGGCCGAAAAACATGTACGGCAAGAGGGGAGTGGTCGAAGCGAGCGGCCGATATCATGCGCCCGCGTGCGCATGCAGTACGCATAAGTGAGGGACGCAAGGTGGGAATTGGATGTGAAACCCGCCTGGGTTTCACGCTTCCTTGGGCAGGGGTGACCCCTGCACCCAGGGTTAAGAGGGGGAGGAAGAAGAGCAAAATCGCGCGGACGCGATTTTGCTCTGGGGGTTTTGGGGGGTGTGGTGATGCTGGCAGCTGCGTGGTGTTAGGGGGGTTGGGGTGATGGGTAGAGTGCAGCGCGGACGATGCGAAGAACCTAACCCCTAACCCCTTCCCGCGCGGGAAGGGGAACCGGATTTTTGGAGCGGAGGCGGGCACGGCGGGGCGCCCCACTACATGCGCTGTGTGATATGAGCTTGTCTGAAGGTCAATGAGGCTCATCGGGGGTAAGGCGCGGGGCGGCGCGATCGCGGTTTCGGGTGCCGTGATTCTGGCCGTGTTGCTGGCGATGGCGCCGACGGCGTTGGCGCAGACGGTTTTGCTGCATGGCACGGTGGCGCCGCAAGCCAGTCGGCTTAGCGCGGTTGGCCATGCCGATGGCGCCCGGGTGCTGACGATGGCGATCGAGTTCATGCCGCGCAATGGGGCGGAATTGGACGCGCTGATTGCCGCGCAGCAAAATCCGAAGTCTCCACGATTCCATCAATGGCTTAAGCGTGACGCATACGTGCGGCGCTTTGGGCCGTCGGCGCATGATTTCAGGGCGGTCGTGGATTGGCTCAAGTCGATGAATTTTCAGATCACCGGGGGATCGCGGCGGGAAGGGATCGTGCGATTCAGCGGAACTGTTGCGGCGGTGGAGAAGGGGTTCAAGGCCAAAATTATGACCTTTGGCGACGGTTCCGAGTTCGCCAATACGAACGAGCCGGAAATTCCGGCCGCATTCGCGGGCCTGATCGGATATATCGTCGGCTTGCAGAACCTGGGGAAGGGCGAGCCGGCGTGGAGCTGGAGCAATTGGAGCTTGTCGCCGGCGCCGACGGGGAACACCTTTGCGCCGCCGGACTTCTACACGTTTTATGATGAGAACGGGCTGCTGAACGCGGGGGTCGATGGCAGCCCGGCCAACGACTGTATCGGGATCTTTGCCAAGAGCAACTATTTTCCGGATGTGCTGGCGGCTTTCACCGACAGTTCCGACACGGGATTCACGCTGGCGCCGGTAAATATCACGGTTGATATCGGTCCCGAGGGCGACCCCGGGGAAACGTCACTCGGCGACATCGAGCTCTACATCGACGTTGAATGGGCGCATGCAGCGGCGCCGGGCGATCCGATAATTTTGTATGTCGCCAATCCGGTGACTTCGAGCTTTGAGCAAAACCTGACCGACGCGATTGGCGCCGCGGTCAATGAGAATAAATGCGGCGCTATCAGTATCAGTTACCAGACCTGTCAGCCGGCGTCGTTCTGGACGGGCACGATGGACCCGATTTTCAAGGCAGCGGTGGCAGACGGACAATCGGTCTTTGTTTCGGCGGGGGACCATGGCGTCGACCAGTGCGATGAGGGCGCGCCGAACCCCAATGAACTGTCGACCGATCCGAATGTGACATCGGTCGGCGGGACGGAATTCATTCCGAACTGGGATGTG
>Ga0302325_10026496_pt1 | contig 12034 bp, 13 predicted proteins | sample Palsa_T0_2_FD_201948 | JGI IMG/M metagenome (GOLD analysis project Ga0302325, IMG submission 201948) | Peat permafrost microbial communities from Stordalen Mire near Abisko, Sweden - Palsa_T0_2 | ecosystem: Environmental > Terrestrial > Soil > Palsa > Peat permafrost | place: Sweden: Abisko...
ATTCTCGAGATATTCGCGCCAATCGACCTTGTCGAGCGCGCCTATCTCCTTGAGCTCGACAGCCGCGTCATGAGGCTCGGTGGTCGCAACGCCCGGGGCGGGCGCGTCGGGACCTTCCCATCCGTCCGGCATCGGGCCGTCGACCGGCGGGCCGTCGGCGCCATCTGCGTCGCCCGACGCTTCCGCCGCCGAATGCTCCTCACCGCCTGCCGCCCCATCTTCGCCGAAGCCCTCTTCGGGAGTCACTTCGGAAGGGCTATGGTCGAGCGGCTCGAGCATCGGATTGCGTTCGAGCTCTGTCTGGATGATCGTCTCGAGTTCGGGCAGCGAGAGCTGCAATATCTTTATCGCCTGCTGGAGCTGTGGGGTCATCACCAGCTGCTGACGCAGCCGCAGATCCTGCCCAAGCTTTACTTCAAATGCCATTCGGTCCTACACCTACTTCGAATCCGATCCGTCGCCGTTCGCCGCGTCCTCCGCCGGGGGGGCGTCGTTAGGCCCGTTCGCCGGAGCTTCGGCAGTAGTATTATCCGGCGAATTGGACTGCTTGGGATAGATGATCGCGCTGGCCCCATCAACGACGCTCTTGCCGGTCTGCAGGTAGGTCGTAATCTTGGTTCCGGTAATCTGATCCTGGCCGTCGTGGGCCACCGGATTGCCAGTCATCACGACCGTCTGGGCCTTCTGATCCATTATGGCATGATCGCTGGTGACCCATCGCCCGCCCTGCACGATGCGGACGTTGCCGTCGGCGACCATGTCCTTCACTTCCTTGAAATCCTTCTCATAGTTCACGTGGAGAATGTCGGCGGTCAATTCGCTGCCCGACTGAACCGCGTGGACGTGGCCGCTGAAAACGACGGCATTGTTTTTGTAGTCGAGCGACAGGCTGTCCGACGTGATCTTGATCGGCCCATGGCCGGCGCTGAATGGCGACAGGGGCGCATTGGAAGCTGCCGTGGCTTGCGCCACGGGCTGTGCCTTCTTTGCCGAAGCGCGCCGCCTCGGCGGATGATGCTTAAGGGACGACGGCGTCGTCGCCGGCGGCTGGATCGCAATCGCCGGTCCGGTCGTGCTGTCCGCCGCGACGCATGGGGCAATTCGCACAATCACAATGGCGAGCGCCATGGCCGCGAGGCCGTTCAAAATAGCCCGTCTATTTGCCATTTCAGGACTTACCGGGAGCAGGGGAGCCAGGCTGGCGCGTTATTTCAGTATTGACCGATTTGTTCAGGGTAAATTGTTGCTGCCGGGGATGACCGCTTAGCCCGACTCCGGTGACCGTCATGCCCTGGCCAACGACGGTGACCAGGCCTGGCGCGTCGAGAACATCGGAGTCAGGGACGAATTTAGCGGTCTCGGTGGTTACCACGAAGTCGCCATAATGCACCGTAACACCGCCGCTGAGGTCAGCCGAGTTGACGTGGTTGCCGGTGACCGCGAGGCGCAAAATCGGCGCCTCCATGATCACATGCTTGCCGTCGGCGGTTATCATTGTCACCTTCGCGTTTTTCAGGATCACCGACTTGCGGTCGTTGGCGAAGCTGGCCTCTTGCGCGCTTAGGATCCACTCCTTGACCGGACCCTTCATCTGGGTCCAGTGAAAATTACGTGCATGCAGTAACGCGTCGGGGACCAGGTCGACCAACTGGCCTAGATTGCGTTCCGGCGAGCGCCCGCGGACCACAGTGACGGTTACTATTGCGATAACGGCTAGGGCCGCGATCCCAAACCCCGCCAGCAGCTTGGCTATAAGCTTGGGACTCATTTTCTCGGCGCCCCGGAGGTAGAGGCTAGCAAGCGAAATTTTTCAAGTAAACCAAATCGTCCCCCGACGGCGCGGGCGGCCGCCGGCTTCATTCACGGCCGGCGCGGGTAATTTCGTCGATTCGAACCAGATCGTCGAGCAGGCGCGGCAGGTCGTCGAGCGCGTAGGAATTCGGGCCGTCGCTAAGCGCATGCGCAGGGTCTTCATGTACTTCCATGAAAATCCCATCGACGCCGACCGCCACGGCCGCCCGCGCCAGTGGCGCGATAAACTCGCGCTGACCGTCGGAATGCTCGCCGCCCGCACCCGGCAGTTGCACCGAATGCGTCGCGTCGAACACCACCGGCCATCCGATTTCGCGCAGGATTACCAGCGACCGGAAGTCCGAGACCAGGTTGTTATAGCCAAAGGAAAACCCACGCTCGGTCAGAATGATCCTTTGATTACCGGCGCTTTCGACCTTGGCGACGACCGCGCGCATGTCCCACGGCGCGAGAAACTGACCTTTCTTCAGGTTGACCGCGCATCCGGTCGCCGCCGCTGCCATCACGAGGTCGGTCTGGCGCGAGAGCAGCGCGGGTATCTGCAGGATGTCGACGATATCGGCCGCAGCCGCGGCTTGCGCGGGCTCGTGAATATCGGTCAGCACGGGCAGGCCGATTTCACGCTTGACCCGTTCGAGGATCCGCAGACCTTCTTCGAGTCCCGGTCCGCGAAACGATCGATGGCTGGTGCGATTGGCCTTGTCGAACGAACTCTTGAAGACTATCGGCACGCCGCGGTCGCGTCCGATCTCCGCCAGCCGGTGCGCATGCCGAATACAGTGATCTTCGCTCTCGATCACGCACGGTCCGGCGATCAAGACCAGCCGTGGGCCGCCAAAAACGACGTTGCCGACGGTTACCGGCCTTACGCTCAAGAAACCGGCCTCAACTCCCTGACCTTGGGACTGTCGGCCTTTTCCGCCGCCCGTCGTTCGACTGCAGCGCGCACCAGTCCGCGGAACAACGGATGAGGGTCGAGCGGCCGCGACTTGAGTTCGGGATGGAACTGGCATCCGAGGAACCACGGATGGCCGCTGAGTTCCATGATCTCGACCAGCGAATTGTCGGGCGAGGTGCCGGTCGCGATCAGGCCGGCGCCCTCCAACGCTTTGCGATAGTCGTTGTTCACTTCATAACGATGGCGATGGCGCTCTGAAATCTTGCCGCGACGGTAAAGCTGGATGGCCGTCGATCCAGGCTTCAGCACGCACGGGTAGGCGCCGAGGCGCATGGTGCCGCCCTTACGCTCGACCGCCTTCTGGGTCTCCATGATGTCGATTACGGGGTCGGGCGTATTCGGCGCGAACTCGCGCGAGTTGGCGTTGCGCAACCCCAATAAGGAGCGAGCGGACTCGACCACCATCAGTTGCAGACCGAGGCAGATTCCGAGGATCGGAACGCCGTTTTCACGCGCATACCTGACCGCCTTGATCTTGCCCTCGATACCGCGATCGCCGAAGCCGCCGGGAATGATAATCGCATGGGCCGCGGCGAGCTTTTCCTCGACGCCGCCTTTCTCCAGTGCTTCCGAATCGACGTATTCAATCTTAACGCTCGCCTCGTTGGCGACTGCGCCGTGGGCGATCGCCTCGTGGAGGCTCTTGTACGAATCGACGACGTTGACGTATTTACCGACCACCGCGATATTGACCGACGTCTTGGGGTTCTGCACGGTGCGAACGAGGCGCCGCCAGCGCGCGAGGTTTGGCGCGCCGGTCCACATGTTGAGCTTTTCGACGACGCGCTGATCGAGCCCCTCATCGAAAAACCGCAGCGGCACTTCATAGATCGACGCCACATCGGGCGCCGCGATCACGCAGTTCTCTTCGACGTTGCAGAAGTGCGCGATCTTCGCGCGCGCCTTGCGCTCGAGCGGCCGGTCGCATCGGCACAGCAGTATATCGGGCTGAATTCCGAGACCCGTCAGCTCCTTCACGCTATGCTGAGTCGGCTTGGTCTTGAGCTCACCCGCGGTCGGGATGTACGGCACGAGCGTAAGATGGATATAGAGCACGTTCTCGCGCCCGAGGTCCCATCGGAACTCGCGGATCGCTTCAAGGAACGGCAGGCTCTCGATATCGCCGACGGTCCCGCCGACTTCGATTATGATAATATCGGCGTCAACGGCGGCCGCGCTGATTCGCCGCTTGATCTCGTCGGTGATATGCGGAATCACCTGCACCGTCGCACCGAGATAGTCGCCGTTGCGCTCCTTCTGGATAACGGTGTCGTAGATCTGACCGGTGGTGCAGTTGTTGCGCCGGGTCATCGTGGTCTGCACGAAACGCTCGTAATGGCCGAGATCGAGGTCGGTCTCCGCGCCGTCATCGGTGACGAAGACTTCGCCGTGCTGCAGCGGGCTCATCGTGCCAGGATCGACGTTGATGTAGGGATCCATTTTGAGCAGGGTCACGTTGAGTCCCCGCGCCTGCAGGAGCGATCCCAGCGATGCCGCGGCGAGTCCCTTGCCGAGTGAGGAGACCACGCCACCGGTGACGAATATAAATTTGGTTTTGCGCTCCACCGCCCCTGTCTCCCCGTATGGCGCCGCGCCCGGCGCCTTCTAAAGCTCTGCGCGTTTCAGACCTTCGCGCCCGGCAAATGCACGGGCCCGGGCGAGGTCTTCAGCCGTATCTATCTCCATCGACGGCGCCGCCGACGCGACCGCCCCGATTCGAAAGCCGCGTTCGAGTGCGCGCAACTGCTCCAACTTCTCGATCCGTTCGAGCGTTCCCTGGCCAAGTGCGGCAAAGCGCAACAGGAAATCCCGCCGATAGGCATAGACCCCGATATGGCGGAGCGCTTCCGGCGGCGGACCGGCGCTGTCGCGCGGATACGGGATGGGACTGCGCGAGAAGTACAGTGCGTCTCCGTTGGCGGCCAGTACGACCTTAACCACGTTGGGATTGCGCCACTCGGCCTCATTGGTAATCGGCGTCGTCAGCGTCGCCATCGCAATGTCTTCATTATTGATCATCGGGGCCGCCAGCGCATCGAGGTCTTCCGGTGCGATGAAGGGCAGGTCGCCTTGGACATTCAGGTAGATGTCGCCTGCGACGGCGCGCGCCACCTCGGCAATCCGGTCGGTGCCGCTCGGATGGTCGGGCGAGGTCATCATCGCTTCGCCGCCGACAGCGCGGACGGCAGCCGCGATCCGCTCGTTGTCGGTCGCGACGATTACCCGGCTGGGCGTTTTCGCCTTGGCGGCTTGCAGCCATACCCGCGCAACCATCGGAAGCCCCGCGATATCGGCCAGCGCCTTTTCGGGCAGCCGCGTCGAGGCGAGCCTGGCTGGGATTACCGCGATTACCAACTGGATCTATTCACGCCGCCCAATGGATTTGTCTTGTCATCGCGACGGGCGGGAGCGCGAAGAACTTCAGACGACCTTTAAGCAGACGACCGTCGATTTCAACAGGTTCAAGCCCTGCGATTTCGGTTCCGGAGCATCCTGCGCTTGCGCTGACGGGCTTGGCCCGGATCGGTGCGCCGCTTCTTGGCCAGCTTGGCGTTGCGCCGGTTGCGCTGTTTCGAGGCTTCTTTCATCGGTTCTCCTGGTCGCGTCCATCAGCAGGCGCGTACAAATTCTTCCATCAATAACGATCGCCCATGCTGACTTTAGTGTCGTCGGTGGCGGACCTCGAAATTGTGCTGCGCGGACAAATCACTTCGGCCTGCGTCAGCACTTCACTGCCATCGATCACCGTCACTCGTCCGAGCGGCATACCGGCTCTGACGGGACCCATTACCAGCGGCGGAACGTCGAAGCGGAAGTGAATATCATGGACGCTGTCCCGCCGGACCGCAACATTTACCGTCCTCGCGACCACCGGCTCGATCACGGCTCCGCCGGTCGTACGCACCTGCATGGGCAGCCGCTGTCCCTGCGACAGGACCGACATCGTGGTGAAGTTGTTGAAGCCCCAATCCATCAGCTTGCCAGCCTGCACGAAGCGCTGAGCGTTGGATGGCGCTCCGAGCACCACCGCGACGACCCTGAAGTCGCCGCGCTTGGCGGTCGCGGTCAGGTTGAATCCGGCGTGGAAAGTGAAGCCGGTTTTGATTCCGTCGCAGCCAGGAAACGTGCCTATCAGATGGTTGGTGTTATGCAGTAGAAAGACGCCGTTATCGAAGAGCGCCGTCTCGAGCTCCGACCATTTGAGCAGATCGGTATCGGCGATTATCGCGCGCGCCAGCATCGCAAGGTCATGCGCGTTGGTGAAGTCGACATCGTGGCCGGGAGTCGGCGGCAACCCATCGACGGTGTGATACTCGGTCCCCGTCATGCCGAGGCTGCGGGCGCGCAGGTTCATCAGGCGCACGCATCCCTCGGTCGAGCCGCCCACCTTTTCGGCCACCGCCACGGCGGCATCGTTGGCGGATCGGATAAGCGCCGCCTTCATCAATTCACCCAGCGGATAGACCTGGCCCGCCCGTAAGCCCAGGCGCGAGCCGCCGGTGGTCGCCGACTGTTCGGAGATCACGACCGGATCGGTCAGCCGGAAGCGGCCGGCGTGAATCTGATCCTCGGCCACCAGCAACATCATCATTTTCGCCATCGAGGCCGGCGGCCATTCCATGTCAGCGTTCTGCTGGAAGAGGATCTGCCCGGAATCCGCATATTCAAGCAGCGCGGCCCGATAGAGCGGCACGGCCTGATGAGTCGCGGAGTGTTTGCGCAGATGATGAGCGTGCGCGGCTTCAGCGTTCGAACCGATAGTTCCAAGCACTGCCGCGACGATCAGGATCAATGTCAGACGATTAGAATTCCACCACCCAGCCAATTCCACCACCTGTCCCAGTCGCCTCGTGAGTCGTTCACGGGGTATGGGCAAAGTGGGTCGGCCGCGCCGTCCCGCTTTGCTCGACCTGACGCAAAAGTGCCAAATTCTGCTGCGCCGGGGAATAGTTCGGTGCCTGATCCGCCAGATCCTGCCACTCACTGCGGGCCCGGCTGAAATTCCCTTCCTCCGCATATATCACGCCGAGTGTGTTGCGCGCATCGACCTGCGAAGGATCCAGCCGCAGCGACAGCAGCATTTCCTGCTCGGCCTGCGGGAGCATCCCGCGCCGCTCATAGGCAAGCCCGAGATTAAAATGGGTCTCCGGACGATCGGGCGCCAGCACGGTCGCCAGCCGCAGGACCTTGGTCGCAGTGTCGAGCTGGTCGGTTTCCAGGTACAGCAGTCCCAGATTCACGAAAAGATCCCAATCGTCGAGGCCAAGATCGATCGCCTTGGCGTACTCGTCAAGTTCGGCCTGATGCTGCCCGGTTACACCATAGGCGAATCCGAGATGATAATGCGCGAGAGCGTTGTCAGGATGAGCCTTGACGACGGCAAGGTGGCGCTTGATCGCTTCCGGATAATCTTCCATACCGAGAAAATAATCGGCGAGCGGATCGCAAACCTGTTGGCCCTGCGAGCTGTCGCTCAAGGCGTAACTCTTCGGTGCCGGCCAGAGGACCAACATTGCAAGAACTAAAGTAACTATCGCGCGGCAATTGCCTGCCAAAACATCACGGCGCGCAATGCAAGGCGCATTCGCACCTGTAAAATGCTAGCAGGAATGCCGCCAGTGAAAAAAGCCAATTTTCGCGCCGGAAGCCGATCCGACACAGAAAATTAACCGTTCTGCGCTTCAGATGCCTGAACCCGGCTGCGATCGAGGGGTCCGGCGCCTGAACGCCAGACCCCTCGAATAGTTCAATGCGAGCTGCCTCAGCTCGGGCTAGGCTCCGTGCTCTTCTTCTTTTTCGACTTCGTCGAATGCGTGCTGTGATGGTGATGCTTCTTGGCCGGCTTGGTACTTGGCGCAGCCATCGAGCTGCCACTGCTGTCCTGGGCCAGTTGCATCGGTGCCGAAGTCGGGGCGGCGAATGCGGGCAATGCGATTGCACCGGCAAAAAGGGCCGCGGTCAGCGTGGAAAGGGCGCGTTTCATTTAAGAACTCTCCTTCGATCGATGTTTAAGCGGCATCGAGCCGTCGTTTCTGCCAACGGAAACCCGGAAAAATTTGGATACAGTTAATGCCATGCGCCGTAAAATAACGCAATTAGCGGCTGATTATTTGTGGCGTTACTCGATTTAGCCCGCTCAGGCCCGGTTATTACGGCGATGCCGGCGCCCTTCAGACTTTAGATCGCGCAGACCTAATGTCCCGATAGAGAACCATCAACTCGCGGAAGGCGCGCATTATCACCCTTACACTCGCGCCTGATTGCTGTCCGGTTTGACGCGGCAGATGACGTACATCGACCTCGGCCATACGGGCACCGCGGCCGGCCATCCGCGCCATCAATTCGGTTGAGATCATAGCGCCGCGCGCTTTCAATTCGGCGGGCACGATCAATTCGCGACGGAACAGTTTGAAGCCGCAATCGATATCGCTGATTGCGATTCCGAACAGGATCCTCATAAAGATCGTCCATGCGCGGCCGTTGAGCCGGCGCATGAACGGGTCGGCGCGATGGCCGCGGCGTCCCACGATGACGTCGCTATCGCCCGCTCGCCGCGCAAGGATTTCAATATCGGCGGGATCGAACTGGCCGTCGCCGTCGCACAGCAGCACCCACGATTTGGACGACGCCGTGATTCCCGAGATTACCGCGCCGCCGTAGCCGCGGTTGACCTCGTGATGGACGACACCGACTCGCGGGTCGGCAGAACTCAGGCGATCGGCGATCGCGCCGGTGTCGTCGCGGCTCCCATCGTCGACGACGATAATTTCCCAATCGTCGGTGACACGCGGCAGTTCGGCGCGCCATCCGATCACTACTCTTTCGATATTGCCGGCTTCATTATGGGCCGGCAGAAAGACGCTTACACCGTCGAGGTGCGGCGGAATCCTGGATCGACTGCCGTCTTGAACCGCCACGTTCTCTTTGGAGACGGGCTTGACGGGCGCAACTGGCGCGTCTGGAGGGGGCATCGGGGGATCGATTCCGTCAGATCGCCGCGGGCGAGGTGAGCCGCGCGGTCATCAGTCGCAGCTTCAAGAGCCGCGAAATCTTCACGATCCGCGAAGTTTTCAAGAGCCGCGAGATTTTCAAGATCCGATAGATCGATAGCCGCCGCGGAAGAACAGCAGGGGCTCTCCCTCGATCGAGTCGGCCTGCTCGATTTCGCCTACGTATATCGTATGGTCCCCGCCGTCGAAGGCGGCGGTTACGCGGCATTCAAGATAGGCCAGCACGCCGGTGAGAATCGGGGCTCCGTTGGCGCCGATTCGATAACTCGTGCCCTCGAACTTTTTCGCCCCGCTCATGCTGTTCGAGGCGAACCGGCGCGAGATGTCTTCCTGATCGGCACCCAGGATATTGGCGTTGAAAACCTTGCTCTCGTCGAAGCATCGATAGCTTTCGGCCTTCTTGTCGATACAGACGAGCAACAGCGGCGGCACCAGCGACAGCGAACTCAGCGCATTCGCGGTCAAGCCGTAGTATTCGCCGTCGGCCGCATGCGTTGTGATAACCGCGACACCGGTCGCAAAGTGACCCATCACGCGGCGCAATTCGTTTCTGTCTATTGCCATTGGTTCCCAACCCCGCCCGGATACTACCAAGCGTTCCGATCAAGGGTCAAATTAACGCTAGCGGAGCGTTCCGACGCGGAGCGAGCAGGCGAGAAAGGACGGCACGCCTCTGATCCTCTCCCTGCCGGGAGAGGACGGCGCGGAGCGCCGGGTGAGGGACCGTTAAAAATGAATGCCTGCTTTTTTCCGAGGACGGACCCGCACCCGCGCAGTTCGGGAGAGCGGTTTCGGGGAGGGGCGATTGACCTCGCGTCGAATCGCCCTCAAAATCAGCGTGTCACGAAAGACAGTCTCGATGACACCACGCGTAATTCTTGCGGCCGCTCTAATCGGATCGATCGTGCTTGGCTCGCCCGTGCTTGGCTCGCCCGTGCTTGGCTCGTCGGTGATCGGCTCGCCAGCCGCTCCGCGAGCCGATGCGGCGGCGACTCCCAAGCCGGTTGCCACTACGCATGCGGGCGCGAGTGCCGATCCGCTCGTAATCGGTCCCGCCGACCATATTCTTTACATCTACCATCCGCGCGCGACGCCTTCGCCGGCAGCCGCTCTTCCGCCGGAACCCGCGATCGCCAAGCCCCGAAGCGCGGCCAGTATGACGCCGGTGCTACCGACGGCGACGCCGACACCGACTCCACCGGCGTCGGCTGCCGCGATCAAAACACCGACTCCCGGCAGCGCCAATCATCCGGTGGCAGGCAAAAGCGCGAAATCGAATGAGCCGCCACTGGGCCTGGCAGACCATATTCTCTACATTCCCGCGCGCGCTCCGGTGCTGAAGAATGCCGGCGCCGCGACGGTGGGCGGCGTCATTTCACATAACTCAGCGTCGTCTACGGCGAAATCCAAGTTCGGGCCGCCGGAACCGCCGCCGCCGTGGGCCGGCAAAGGTCCGACGCCTGGCGAGGCTGCGCTGAGCAACACGACCAATGGATCCCAGTTCGACGCCGTCAACTGGTCCGTGATGATCTACAAGTCGCGCCATCTCCTGACCGTCTATTACAAGAGCCATTTCTACCAATCGTATCGCGCGGTGTTCGGCCGCAACCTCGATCACTCCGCCAAGGTTTACGCCGGCGATCGCCGTACGCCCGAGGGTGTCTACTCGATAATCCGCAAATATCGCAGCCCGCGCTTCCGATGGTTTCTCAAGCTCAACTATCCGAACGATGTCGATTGGGCACGCTTTCAGGATATGCAGGCGCGCCACCTGATCGCCGTCTCGGCGGTCAGGTCGCCCGGCAACGCAATCGGCATCCACGGCACCGATGAGCCTCTGCTCAACGAGGCCGATATCAACTGGACGACAGGATGTATCTCGGTCGACAATTGGGCCATCTCCGAACTGGCGACCGTGCTGCCGGTCGGCACGCTCGTGGTGATCAAGCCCTGACGATGTCCGACGACACTCCCTGAGAACGATGACACGATTGTCGGACGCGACTGATTAGCCAATCATGTGATCCAGAGGTAAGCGATTTGCAGCCGCCGGAAGGTCAGTTCAAATACACGCTCACGGAACGCGTCATTTTCGGTCCGGGCCGGATTTCGGTGCTGTCAGACGAACTGGAGTCGCGCGGGCTCAAGCGCGCGCTGATCATAACCGGCCACACACTCGGCGCTTCGCCCCTGCTCGATCGGGTCCGCAGCGCAATCGGGCCGCGCGTAGCCGGCGTATTCACCGGCGCGAGCCAGCACGTACCGTCGCGTACAGTCGCTGCGGCCACCGAGATGGCGCGCGCGGTGAGCGCCGATTGCCTCGTGAGCTTCGGCGGCGGCAGTCCGATCGACACGGCCAAGGCGGTCGCGGTGTCGCTGGTTGGCGGCCGGGTGCAGAACCGGATCGATATGGGCACGCCGCGGCCGATCGCGAGCGATCCGCCGATCCCGCATTTCGCCATCCCGACCACGCTGTCGGCCGCCGAGTTCACGCCGATTGGCGGCGTCACCGACGAGTCGACCGGCCTCAAAGGGGGCGTCAGCGAACCGCCGCTGGTGCCGCGCGTGGTAATTCTCGATCCGGAGTTGACCGTCGAGACGCCCAACTGGCTATGGACTTCGACTGCCATCCGGGCGCTCGATCACGCGGTCGAAACGGCCTATTCCGTCGCGCGTCAGGAGTTGACCGATACCCTGGCGACGCGCGCGATCCGGCTCCTGCGGACGCATCTAACGGTCTCGATCGATCCGGCGGGCGCCGAATATCTCGCCCATCGCGGCTACTGTCAGATCGCGGCATGGCTGTCGATGTTCGGGATTATCAACGCGCGCGGCGGCCCCTCGCATGCGATGGGCCATCAGATGGGTCCGAAGTGGAAAATTCCGCACGGCGTGACGTCATGCATCACGCTGCCGCACGTGATGCGCTTCATGGCCGGCGTCGCGCCGGAGCGCTTCGGGCCAATCGCCGAAGGCTTCGGAATCGAATTCGACGCCGCCAACCCGGCGCCCGCGGCGCTGTTATGCGCAGAGCGCGCGGCCGAATTTATCGCGAGCCTCGGTGTACCGACCCGGATGCGAGACGTCGGCGTACCGCGCGAAGAGATCGGTGAGATAATCGAAACCGTCCAGCATGAAGTCGACAATGCCGCCACCGTCGGACGTCCAGTTACTCAAGACGAGCTGATGGCGATCGCGGACGCCGCCTGGTAGCCGCGCCCGTATCGTAGAATATTATCGGCGAAGCTATCTC